>Ga0070689_100001729_pt1 | contig 13963 bp, 11 predicted proteins | sample KBSS23HmetaG_FD_64669 | JGI IMG/M metagenome (GOLD analysis project Ga0070689, IMG submission 64669) | Switchgrass rhizosphere microbial communities from Kellogg Biological Station, Michigan, USA - KBS S2-3H metaG | ecosystem: Host-associated > Plants > Roots > Rhizosphere ...
CTCATGGTGCTGGGACTCATCGCCGCGGTGGTGCTCGCGCACGGCTCGCTCATCAAGGCGATCGCCATGATCATCCTGGGACTGCTGATGGGGCTCATCGGCACCGACGTGAATTCGGGTGTCGCGCGCTACAGCTTCGGGCTGCCGGAGCTGATCGACGGCATCGGCATCGGCACGGTGGCGATGGGCATGTTCGGTTTCTCCGAGATCATCCGCAACCTCGAGCACAGCGACGAGAAGCGCGAGGTGTTCACCAAGTCGATCACGGGACTGTTGCCCAACTGGCACGACATCAAGCAGTGCGCGCTGCCGGCGATTCGCGGCACCCTGCTGGGCTCGGCGCTGGGCATCCTGCCGGGCGGCGGGCCGGTGCTCGGGTCGTTCTCCGCCTATACGCTGGAGAAGAAGCTCGCCAAGGATCCGTCGCGCTTCGGCAAGGGCGCGATCGAGGGCGTGGCCGCGCCCGAGTCGGCGAACAACGCCGCGGCCCAGACTTCCTTCATACCGCTGCTCACGCTGGGCATTCCTTCCAACCCGGTGATGGCCCTCATGATCGGCGCGATGATCATCCACGGCATCCAGCCGGGCCCGCAGATCATGACGGCCAAGCCCGACCTCTTCTGGGGAATGATCGCATCGATGTGGGTGGGCAACTTCCTGCTCGTGGTGCTGAACCTTCCGCTCATCGGCATGTGGGTGAAGCTGCTCACGGTGAAGTACGACTACCTCTTCCCCGCGATCCTCATCTTCTGCTGCATCGGGGTGTACTCGATCAGCAACATGTGGATGGACGTGATCCTCGCCGCGCTCTTCGGCTTCATCGGGTACGTGTTCATGAAGCTGGAAACCGAACCCGCGCCGTTGCTGCTCGGTTACGTGCTGGGGCCGATGATGGAGGAGAACCTGAGGCGCGCTTTGCTGCTGTCGCGCGGCGATCCGGCGGTGTTCTTCACGCGCCCCATCAGCCTTACGCTCCTCATCATCGCGGGAATCCTGCTGATCATCGTCGCGGCGCCGTCCGTCTCGCGCAAGCGCGAGGAAGCTTTCCAGGAAGGCTAGGTTCCCTAGGCGCTCACCGGCGCGACCTGGGCGGCGAGCTCGCCCAGGTCCCGCACCGTGGCATCGGGACGCACGCCCAGGCGCTCCACCGGTTGTCCGGCGCGGTTCACCCAGAACACCCTGAAGCCGAAGGACTTGGCGCCCGCCGCGTCCCATCCGTTGGACGAGACGAATCCGATCAGCGTGCGCGTGACGCCCAGGTTCTCTTCGGCGATGCGGTAGACCGCGGGATCCGGCTTGAATCGCTTGGACGGATGCACCGAAAGGACGCCGCCGCGAAAAAGCGGGCGCAGCCCGTTATGGTCCACGACGGCATCGAGCATCTCGGGATAGCCGTTGGACAGGATCGCGAGCGGCTTGGTCTCGGCGAGCTTCTCGAGCGCGGCCCTCACCTCGGGAAACGGCGTGAGCTTGCGGTACTCGTCCATGAGCGCGCGCTTCTGGTCGTCGTCGGCGTCGATGCCGAGGGACTCGAGCGACCATTCGAGCGACGAGCGCGTGACGCGGTTGAAGTCCTCGTAGCGTCCCATGATCGTGCGCAGCCACGTGTACTCGAGCTGCTTCGTGCGCCACGCCGCCGAAAGCGGCGCGCCCTTCCCCGGGAAGAGGCTCTCGGCCAGGCGACCCACGGAGTGCACGTCGAAGATCGTGCCGTAGGCATCGAATACCAGGGCGGAAAGTTCTTGTGCCATCGAGTCTCCTGATGTCGATGCTACCATTCGCCGCATGTTTTCCTGGAACTTCCCCTATCCTTCGCAGCGCATGCCGGTGCTGGCGAAGAACATCGTCGCCACCTCGCAACCGCTCGCGGCGCAAGCCGGGCTCGCCATGCTCGCGAAGGGCGGCAACGCCGTCGACGCGGGCCTCGCCGCCGCGATCACGCTCGCCGTCGTCGAGCCCACGTCGAACGGCATCGGCTCCGACGTCTTCGCCATCCTCTGGGACGGCCAGCGCCTCGTGGGCCTCAACGCATCGGGACGCTCGCCCGCGCTCTGGACGCCGGAGCGCTTCGCCGGCAAGAAGATCATGCCGAGCCTCGGATGGGATTCGGTCACGGTTCCCGGCGCGGTGTCGGCGTGGATCGCGCTGTCGAAGCGATACGGAAAGCTTCCGTTCGAGGATCTCTTCGAGGCGGGCATCCGCTACGCGCGCGAGAGCTACATGGTCTCCCCGATCACCGCGGTGAGCTGGGCGAACCAGGCGCCGAACTTCAAGGGCTTCTCGGAATTCTGCTGGACGTTCCTGCCGAAGGACCGCGCGCCGTACGCGGGCGAGCGCTTCTACTGCCCGCAGATGGCCGAGACGCTCGAGGACATCGCCTCATCGAAGGGCGAGAGCTTCTATCGCGGCACGATCGCCGAGCGCATCGCGCTCGCGAGCGAGGCCGACGACGGCGCGATGCGCCAGGACGACCTCGCCAACCACAAGGCCGACTGGGTCGACCCGATCTCCATCGACTATCGCGGCTACCAGCTGCACGAGATGCCGCCCAACGGGCAGGGCATCGCCGCGCTCGTCGCGCTGGGGATCCTGCGCAACTTCGACATGTCGTCGATCCCGGTGGATTCGGCCGACTTCTACCACGTGCAGCTCGAGGCGATGAAGCTCGCGTTCGCCGACGTGTGGCGCAACGTCGCGGACCCGGCGGCGATGAACGTCACGACCGCCGAGATGCTCGACGCCGAATACCTCAAGGGCCGCGCGAAGCTGATCGACATGAAGCGGGCGCAGGCGCCGAGCCACGGCATCCCGCGCGACGGCGGCACGGTCTACCTCACGACGGCCGACGAGAAGGGCATGATGCTGTCGTTCATCCAGTCGAACTACAAGGGCTTCGGCTCGGGCGTGGTCGTGCCGGGCACCGGCATCAGCCTGCAGAACCGCGGCGCGGGCTTCGTGCTGGCGCCGGGCCATCCGGACGAAGTGGGGCCGCGCAAGCGCCCGTACCACACGATCATCCCCGGCTTCCTCACGCGCAACGGCCAGCCGGTCATGAGCTTCGGCGTCATGGGCGGCGACATGCAGCCGCAGGGCCACATCCAGATGATCATCCGGCTCGTGGACTACAACCAGAATCCGCAGTCGTGCGCCGATGCGCCGCGCTGGATCGTCAACCACGACATGAGCGTGAGCCTCGAGGAAGCGGTGCCCGCGGCGGTGAAGGAGGAGCTGAAGCGCCGCGGCCACAACGTCATCCCCGCCGACCGGCCGATGTTCGGCTTCGGCGGCGCGCAGCTCATCCACCGCGTGGAGGATGGCTACTGCGCAGGCACCGACCCGCGCAAGGACGGCTGCGCCGTCGGTTTCTAAAGAAGCACAACACAGAGACACAGAGAGCACAGAGGTCACAGGGAAATAAGTAATCGGAAAGGCAAGTCGGCGCGTTCTTGATGCATGGGCGCGTCAAAAAAGGATGTCCTGCCGGAATTGACCCGATTGATTCTTGGGTCCGCCATAGCGGTACACCGGGAATTGGGTCCCGGCCTCCTGGAAGGCAGTTACCGCACCTGCCTGCTCCAGCAACTAGCGAGCGACGGATTAAGCGCCAGGCATGAGGTGCCTATCCCAATCACGTACAAAGGCGTGACAACCGATTTCGCCTACCGGGCGGACGTCATCGTTGAGGATCGCGTGCTCCTCGAGCTGAAGGCTGTCGAAGCTCTTCTACCCGTGCACGAAGCCCAAGTCCTCAGCTACCTGAAGCACTCCGGCCTGCGCGTGGGCCTCTTGATGAACTTCAACTCCCCGCGATTAATGACCGGCGTGCGCCGTTTCGTCCGCTAAAGCACAACACAGAGACGCAGAGGCACAGAGGCCACAGAGCTAATTGATATTGAATTCGTGACCATGCAACCAGTATCGCGAATCAATATCAGCAATCTCTGTGGCCTCTGTGCCTCTGTGTCTCTGTGTTGTGCTTTGGTTGTTTAGTCGTTCTCGGGAGCCGCGTGGACCACGTCGGCGCCACCACCGGCGGGAGCCGGCTTGATGAACTTCGACTTGAAGTACCGGCCCCACGTGTCGAGATACGTGTAGATCACCGGCACGACCACCAGCGTGAGCAGGGTCGAGGTGATCACGCCGCCGATCACCGCGCGTCCCATCGGAGCGTTCTGCTCGCCGCCATCCGCCGAGCCGATCGCCATGGGCAGCATGCCGAAGATCATCGCGAGCGTGGTCATGAGGATCGGGCGCAGGCGCACCTGCCCCGCGGCGAGGATCGCATCGTGCCGCGACTTGCCCTCGCGCAGGCCCTGGTTGGTGAAGTCCACCAGCAGGATCGCGTTCTTCGTGACCAGGCCCATCAGCATGATGATGCCGATGATCGAGAACATGTTGAGGGTGCTGCCGGTGATGAGGAGCGCCAGGAACACGCCGATCAGCGTGAAGGGCAGCGACGCCATGATCGCGAGCGGCTGCAGGAAGCTGCCGAACTGCGAGGCGAGGATGAGGTAGATGAAGATCACCGCCATGCCCAGCGCCGCGATCGCCGCGTTGAACGACTCCTCCATCTCCTGCTGCTGGCCCGCCACGTCGAAGCGGTAGCCCGGGGGAAGCTGGATGGTCTTCAGCAGCGCCTGCACCTCCTTGCCCACGTCGCCCGCGGGACGGCCTTCCACGTTCGCGTACAGGCCCACGCGGCGCTGCAGCTCCTGGCGCTTGATGATCTGCGGGCTGCTGGACTGCTTGAACTCGACGACCTGCCGCAGCGGCACGAGCATCGGCGTGCCATCCGCGTTCGTGCGTGCGCTGGTGATGTAGAGCTCGCCCAGGTCGGAGGCCATGCGGCGGCTCGATTTGGGCAGCTGAACGTTCACGTCGTAGTTCTGGCCGTCGGGTGCCAGCCAGTGGCTGATCACGTCGCCGGCGACGAAGGGACGCACGGCGGAGCCGATCTGCGAGACGGTGAGGCCCAGGTCGCTCGCGAGCTCGTTGTTCAGCTTCATGGTGATGGCCGGGTTCGAGGCCTTGAGGCTGGACTCCAGGTCGGTGATGCCCTTGATCTTCGCCATCTTCGCGAGGATCTCGTTGGTGAGGTCCTCGAGCGCCTCGGGCGACGGGCCGAGGAGGTTGATCCAGATCGGGCGGTTGTAGCCGACCGCGAGCTCGATGCCGGGCATGGCGCGCAGCTTGTCGCGCACCTTCTTCTCGAATTCCTTCACCGGCATGTGCTTGCGCTTGTCGCGTTCCACGAGCCGCACTTCCACGCGCGCGACGTTGCGGCCTTCGCCGGTGCCGACGTTGGCCACGATCATGTCGACCTCGGGATACGAGCGCACGACTTCCTCGACCTGGCGCGCCTTGGAGTCCGTGTACGCGAGGCTCGAGCCCACCGGCGTCGTGATGCGGAACGACGTGCGGCCCTCGTCGCTTTCCGGGAAGAATTCCGTGCCCACCAGCGGCAGCACGAAGAAGCTGCTGATGAAGACCGCGAGCGCCAGCGCCAGCACCTTCTTGCGGTTGTTGAGCGACCACTCGAGGAGGCGCCCGTACACCACGTGCGCGCGCTCCACGCCGTGCTCGATGCGCTCCATCATGCGGCCCAGCCACGGGAACCACTTGAAGCGGTTGCCGGGCGGATCGCGCCAGATGGCGGAGAGCATCGGATCCAGCGTGAAGGAGACGAAGAGCGACACCAGCACGGCGACCGCGACGGTGATGCCGAACTGGAAGAAGAAGCGCCCGATGATGCCCTTCATGAACGCGACGGGCACGAACACGGCGACGATCGCGAAGGTGGTGGCCATCACCGCGAGCCCGATCTCGTCGGTGCCCTCGCGCGCGGCGCGGTGGTGGTCCTTGCCCATGCCGAGGTGGCGCACGATGTTCTCGCGCACCACGATCGCATCGTCGATCAGCAGGCCGATGCACAGCGACAGGGCCATCAGCGTGATGAAGTTCAGCGTGAAGCCCATCACGTACACGGCGATGAAGGTCGCGATCACCGAGATCGGCAGCGTGAGGCCGGTGATGACGGTGCTGCGCCACGAGTGCAGGAAGAGGAACACGATGAACACGGTGAGGAGCGCGCCCTCGACGATGGTGACCTTCACGCCGTTCAGCGCCTTCTCGATCCACTCCACGTCGGCGTAGACCACCTGCAGCGTCACGTCCGGCGGCAGCTCCTTGGCGAGCGCCGCGGCGGCCTTCTTCACGCCCGCGCCCACCTCGACGATGTTGGCGTCCTGGACCTTGAGGATGTTGACCGACAGGCCCGGCTTGCCGTTGATGCGCGAGAGCGAATCGGCCTCGCGCTCGCCGTCCACGATGTCGGCCACCTCGTTCAGGTACACCGGCCCCTTGGCGCGGCGCGCGACGATGATGCGGCCGAAGCCGGCGGGATCCTTGATCTTGCCTTCGACGCGGATCAGCTGCTCGGAGGCGCCCTGCTCGATGCGCCCGGCCGGCACGTCCATGTTGGCCGACTGGACGGCGCGGATGATCTCGTCCACGCCCACGCCCTGCGAGAGCATCTGCGCGGGACGCAGGTTGATCAGCACCTGGCGCGCCACGCTGCCGGAGACGTCGACACGGCCCACGCCGTTCACGTTCTGGAAGCGCTTCACGATCACCTGCTCGGTGAGCGTGGACAGCTCGCGCATGCTGCGCGTGGCCGAGGTGACCGCGAGCGAGACCACCGGCTGCGCGTTGTCGAAGTCGCCGCGCAATACCAGCGGATCCTTCACCTCGCGCGGGAAGCCGGGGCGGATCAGCGCGATCTTGTCGCGCACGTCCTGCACCGCGCGCTCGACGTTCGCGTCCAGGCGCAGCTCGATGTACGTCTCGCTGCGGCCTTCCCACGAGTTGGAGCGGATCAGCTTCACACCGTTGACGGTGTTGACCACTTCCTCGATGGGCTTGGTGACGTCGTTCTCGACCGCTTCAGGCGAGGCGCCGGGGTACTGGACCTGGATGAAGATCGCCGGGAAGTTGATGTCCGGCATGCGCTCGACGCGCAGGCGGTTGTACGAGAAGAGCCCGAGGACGCAAAGGGCCACCATCACCATGGTGGCGAACACGGGCTGGTTGATGCTGGTTCGCGTGATCCACATGGCCGTTTCCCCTTAACCGGCTTTGCGCTTCGGGTCTTCCTTCGATTCGCTGGCGGGCTTCATCGGCGGCGGCTTGAGCGTCGCCGGCGCTCCGGGCTTGAGCCCGGTCACGCGCGCGCTCACCACCTGCAAGCCGGTCTCCAGCCCGCTCTTCACTTCCACGAGTCCCGCCGCCGGCTCGCTGGCACCCACCTTCACGGCGCGCTTGCCGATCTTGCCGTCCTCGATCGTGTAGACGTAGGACTGGCCGGCCTCGTCGCGCACGGCGGAAGCGGGAATCACCGCGGCAGGCGCGGACTTCTCGAGGACGATCTGGCCCTTCGCGAACATTCCGCCGCGCAGCAGCCCGTCGCGATTCGCCACGGAGATGTAGAGGGTGATGGAGCGCGAGCCCGCCTCGGCGACGGGGTTGATGCGCTCGACGCGGCCTTCGAAAGTGCGGTCGCTGAAGCCGTCGACCTTGAACGTCACCGGCTGGCCCACGCGCACCGACGGAACCTCGGAGGCCGGCGCCGGCGCCTCGATCTCCATGGTGCCCAGGTCCACCAGCGCGAAGAGCGGGCTGTCCACGCCGACCTTCTCGCCGGGATTCACGATCTTCTTCGCGACGATGCCGTTGAACGGCGCGCGCACCGCCGCATCCTCGATGGCGCGCTGCGCAAGGCGAAGCTGCGCCTCGGCCGAGCGCATGTTGGCCTCCGCGGCCTCGTAGATGCTCGCGGTCGTGTCGTACGCGTTCTGCGAGATGAATTTCTGGCGCAGCAGCGCCTGGTTGTTCTCGCGGTTCTTCAGCGCGATGTCGAGCTTGGCTTTGGACTCGGCCAGCGCGGCGGCCTGCGCGTCGAGCTTCGCCTGAAGGTCGGCGATGTCGATCTGCGCGAGTAGCTGTCCCTGGGTGACCGCCTGGCCTTCGCGCACCGTGACGCGCATCACGTCGCCCGGCACCCGGGACTTCACCGTGGTCTGCGTGACCGGCGAGAGCGAGCCCGCGAACTGGATCGAGTTGGTGAGGCTCCTCATCTCGACCGTCGCGACGTCCGACTGCGTGAACTCCATCACGACCTTGGAGGGGTCGGCCTTCTTCGGCTCGTCCTTGCCCGCCTGCGACGCGCGCCATCCGAAGATGGAGCCCGCGATGACGATCACGACGACGCCGGCGAGCACCGGCTTGGAGAGCAGCTTTTTCTTCGAGAACATGGTGGCTTTCCTGCGGCGTGCGCTTCCCGGGTGGGGTGCGCCTGGTGCTCCGTTGGATGCCGGAGCCCTCCCTGGTGGATTCGTTATGCCGCGAAAAACAGGTGCTGAATTATACGCCGGGGGCCACGCGCCAGAGGCCCCTTGGAACGGCACCAACGTCCCACTTTTCAAGGGCTTCCGCCAGCATTCGCGCGGGATCGCCGGGCGCGACCGGAGGCTGTCCGAGAAACGCGAGCGCCCGGGCGATGAGCGCCGGCGCTTCGCGGGATTGCACGGCGCGCGCGAGCGTCTGCTTGGAGAGCTTCTCCCCGGCGGCGTCGGCCACCACCGGGAAATGAAGGTAGCGCGGCGCCGGCAATGCGAGCGCCCGCTGCAGCAGGATCTGCCGCGCGGTGGAGGGCAGGAGGTCCGCTCCGCGCACGACGTCGGTGATCCCCTGCTCGGCATCGTCCACCACGACCGCGAGCTGGTATGCGTGCAGGCCGTCGCGGCGCTTCAGCACGAAATCGCCGACATCGCGCGCGACATCCTGAGCGACTGCGCCCTGCACGCGATCGACGAACTCGACGCGGCCGGCCGGCGCGAGGAAACGTTCGGCGCCGCCGACGTCGCTTCCGATGGCGAGATGGCGGCAGGTACCCGGGTACACGGCGCCCTCGATGCCGCGCAGGCCGGAATCGGCGATCTCCCTGCGCGAGCAACGGCAGCGGTATGCGAGCCCGGCGCCGCGCAGCTTTTCCAGCGCGGCTTCATAGAGCGGCTTGCGGCGCGTCTGCCATTCGACCGCGCCATCCCAGGCGAGGCCGAACGCTTGGAGCGTGCGCAGGATGTCGTCCGCCGCTCCGGGCACGGTGCGCGTCTCGTCGATGTCCTCCATGCGCACGAGCCACTCGCCGCGCGCGTGACGCGCGTCCAGCCAGCTCGCGATCGCGGCGACCAGCGAGCCGAAGTGCAGCGGCCCCGTGGGCGACGGCGCGAACCGTCCCCTCAAGAAAGAAGCTCCGCGGCGGCCAGCGGATCCTCCAGGCGCTTCACGAACCACTCGAGCGCCTTGCCTTCCTCGCCCGGGCGCCACGCGACCGCGACGTCCGCACTCTGGCGCGGCGCATCCACCGGGATGATCTCGAGGCGTCCCGCCGCCTGTTCGCGCTCGGCGAGCGGGCGCGGCAGGAAGCCCACGCCCAGCCCCGCCACGTGCGCCGCGGCCTTCTCCTGCATCGACGACACGGTGAGCACGTCCTGTCCGCTCAGGATGTTCATCGTGCGCGGCGGCAGCATGCGGGAGGTGTCGGCGACACTGACGGCGCGGTATTGCTGGATCGCCGCGTCGGTGAGGGGCCGCGGCTCGCGCGTGACCGGATGGAAGGGTGCGGCGACGAAGACGAGATCGAGCCGCCCCAGCACGCGCGTGGCGTAGCTCCTTCCGGCGGGCGCCTGTCCCGATGCGCCGATGGCCAGGTCCGCGCGGCCGGAAGCGAGCGCATCCCATACGCCGCCCAGCACCTCGTGGAGGAGGCGAACGCGCGTCCCCGACTCCTGCTCGTAGAACTCGCCCAGCAATCGCAGCAGTCGCTCCACGCCGATGACCGTATCGACCGCGATGCGCAGCTCCGACTCCCACCCGCGGGCCACTTGCTGCACGCGGCATTCCAGGTCGGCCGCGGCGCGCAGCAACTGGCGGCCCTGGGAGAGCAATTCCTGCCCGGCCTGCGTGAGCACCGCACGGTGTCCTTTGCGGTCGAAGAGCTCAACGCCCAGGGCCGCCTCCAATTGCCGTACGGAGTAAGTGACCGCTGACGGTACGCGATGCAAATCCTCGGCAGCGGCCGCAAACGAACCTTTTCTGTCAATGGCATCAATGACTTGCAGCGATTCGAGGGACAGCTTCAGGCTCATTCAGTTATTTTGACAGAAAAGGACGAATCATTTCGCTTGAATCAGGATTTATCAGGCGCATCATAACCCTTGTCATTCAATACATCTGAGGAACAGGGACAAGACAATGATGGAAATTCGGCGCAGCAACGAACGGGGACTCGCGGACCATGGATGGCTTCGCTCCTTCCACACGTTCTCCTTCGCGGAGTACCACGACCCGAGGCACATGGGATTCGGGCCGCTGCGCGTCATCAACGAGGACCGCGTGGCGCCGGGGCAGGGCTTCGGCACGCACGGCCATCGCGACATGGAGATCATCAGTTATGTGCTCGAAGGCGGGCTCGCCCACAAGGACTCCATGGGCAATGGCTCGGTCATCCGCGAAGGCGACGTGCAGCGCATGAGCGCGGGCACGGGCGTGCGCCACAGCGAGTACAACGCGTCGGACAGCGACCTCGTGCATTTCCTGCAGATCTGGATCGAGCCCGACGAGCGCGGCGTGGACCCCAGCTACGAGGAGAAGCATTTCGACGCGGCCTCCAAGCGCGGCGCGCTTCGCCTCATCGCTTCCGGCGACGGGCGCGAGGGATCGGTGCGCATCCACCAGGACGCGGACCTCTACGCCACGCTTCTCGACGGCGACGACGCCGTGGAATTCAGGCCGGCCGCCGGCCGCAACCTGTACGTGCACGTCGTGCGCGGCGCTGCCGAGGTCAACGGCCAGGCGCTGGAAGCGGGCGACGCGATGAAGCTTTGGGGAGGCGACAACAAGCTGCGCATCGAGCGCGCGCGCCAAGCCGAAATACTGGTCTTCGACCTCACTTAACGAAACAAGACACGACACGAAAGGAAAGAACATGAATGCGAACGTGCAATCCTTCGACTCCGCCTCGACTTCCAGCATCAACGATGCGGTCGCACTGGTGGGCCGCATCCTTCTGGCGGCGATCTTCATCAAGTCCGGCTTCAGCAAGATCACCGGCTTCGAGGGCACCGTCGGCTACATCGCCTCGAAGGGCCTTCCGCTCCCGCAGATCGGCGCGATCCTCGCCATCATCGTGGAGCTGGGCGGCGGCATCCTGCTCGCCATCGGCTTCAAGGCGCGCTGGGCGGCGCTCGCCATCGCGATCTTCACGCTCGCGGCCGGCATCATCTTCCACAACTACTGGGCGGTGGACGCGGCGCAGCGCATGGGACAGGAAATCAATTTCTGGAAGAACGTCTCGATGACCGGTGGCCTGCTGATGGTCTATGCCTTCGGCCCGGGCCGCTACAGCGTGGACAAGCGATGACGACGAACCTCCTCGAGAAGCAATCGCTGCGCGGCGTGGCGCATGTCGCGCCGTCGCAGATGGCGCCCGTGGGCACCTTCACCGTCCGGCGCGCGCTGCCCTTTCGCGAGCGTCACTCGGTGGGACCGTGGGTCTTCCTCGACCACTTCGGCCCGTTCCGCGTGAAGCCCGGCCAGGACGGCGTCGGAGCGCATCCCCACGCGGGCATCGAGACCGTGACCTACATCCTTTCCGGGCGCCAGGAGCATCGCGACTCCGCGGGCCACACGGGCATCGTCGCCGCGGGCGGCGCGCAATGGATGACGGCCGGCCGCGGCATCGTGCACGCGGAGACGCCGGTGCCGCAGTCCGAGGACGAGTTCATGCTGCACGGCATCCAGCTCTGGACATCGCTGCCCCGCGCCTCGAAGCTCATGGCGCCGCGCTACCAGAACCTCACCGCGGATTCGATCGCGGAAGTGAGCGCGAAGGGCGCGCATGCGCGCGTGATCGCGGGCGAGCTGGGCGATGCGAAGGGACCGGCATCGACGCTGATGCCGACCTTCCTCTGGCATGTGCGCATCGACCCGGGCGCCACCTTCGAGTCGCCGATCGCGGACGGCCACGAGGCGGCCGTGTACGTGATCGACGGCCGGGCGGTCGTGGGCGAGGACGCGCAGGCCTCCACAGGCGAGCTCGCCGTGCTGGACGGCACGACGGGCGGGCTTCGCGTGCAGAATGCCGCCGCGGCCCCGCTGGAAGTCATGGTGCTGGGCGGCGCGCCGGCCGAAGGCCCGCTCGTCTTCCACGGACCTTTCGTGATGAACAGCGTCGAGCAGGTGCGCGCGGCGGAAATCGCCTATCGCACCGGGCGGATGGGGGTGCTGGACTGAGTGCCAGGGCCGTTGAACGGCGCTTCGCGTCCGTTCCGACGGCCGCCCCGCTGCCTATCACCGCGATAATTTAATCCAATTTCACTTCGGAACCGCTTTGCGCCAAGCTGTCCAACCCCATACGCATGCCGTCGGACGAACAGGAGGCCTGAAATGCCCGTGATGGAGCTGACCAAGGAGAATTTCGAGCAGGTCATCACCTCGAACCCGACGGTGATCGTCGACTACTGGGCGCCGTGGTGCGGCCCCTGCCGCGGCTTCGCGCCGGTGTTCGAGCGCGTCGCGGAGGCCAATCCCGACGTGGTGTTCGCCAAGGTGAACACCGACGACGAGCAGGAGATCTCGCAGCATTTCCAGATCCGCTCGATTCCGACCCTCATGGTGTTCCGCGAGCAGATCATCGTCTTCTCGCAGCCGGGAGCGCTGCCGCAGAACGCGCTCGAGCAGGTGGTCGCGAAGGCCAAGACGCTGGACATGGACGAGGTGCGCAAGCAGATCGCCTCGCAGCCGGACGAGGGCCAGCAGGGCGCGGCCGCGGCTGGCTGATCGCGGGCCTCGCGGGCGACTACAATTGACGGCGCCGGGGCATCTCCCGGCGCCGTTTTTCATTCCGCATGGACCAGCCCCTCTCGACGCCGCGCGCGCGCATGCGCGCCAGCTACCTCCGCGATGAAACCGAGGCGCTCGCCGCCCTGATCGACGAGGCGCGCCTGGCGCCCGATGCCGCGCAGCGCGTGGAGCGTCGCGCCCGCGAGCTCGTGGAAAAAGTGCGCTCGCAGCAGAAAGCGGTCGCGGGCATGCAGTCCTTCCTGCGCGAATACGATCTGTCCTCGCAGGAGGGCGTGCTGCTCATGTGCGTGGCCGAAGCGCTGCTGCGCATCCCCGATGCCGCCACCGCGGACCGCCTCATCCGCGACAAGCTCTCGCAGGGCGACTGGGAGAAGCACGTCGGAAAGAACCGCTCGCTGCTGGTGAACGCCGGCACCTGGGGAATGATGCTGACGGGAAAGCTCGTGAGCCTCGACGCGGAGAGCGCGGACAACGCCGGCACCTGGTTGGGGCGGCTCGCCGCGCGCGCAGGCGAGCCCGTCGTGCGGCTCGCGCTGCGCCAGGGCATGAAGCTCATGGCCGAGCAGTTCGTGATGGGCCGCACGATCCAGGACGCGCTCGAACGCAGCCGCTCGGCCGAGCACGCGGCCTACCGCCATTCGTACGACATGCTGGGCGAAGCGGCCTTCACCGCGGCCGACGCCGGGCGCTACTTCACGGCCTACGAGCGCGCCATCGATGCCATCGCCGCGCATCGCATGGAAGGCGCGGCCACGACGCCTCCCGTCTTCGGCCGCCCGGGCATCTCCATCAAGCTCTCCGCGTTGCACCCGCGCTACGAATACGCGCAGCGCGAGCGCGTGATGGCCGAGCTCGTGCCGCGCGTGCAGTCGCTGGTGGAGCGCGCGCGCCGCGGCGACGTGGGCGTGACGCTGGACGCGGAGGAAGCCGACCGCCTCGAGCTCTCGCTCGACATCTTCGAGCGCGTGTTCGCCTCGCCGGCGCTGCAGGGCTGGGAGGGCTTCGGCCTCGCGGTGCAGGCCTACCAGAAGCGCGCGCCCTT
>Ga0070689_100001730_pt1 | contig 13955 bp, 10 predicted proteins | sample KBSS23HmetaG_FD_64669 | JGI IMG/M metagenome (GOLD analysis project Ga0070689, IMG submission 64669) | Switchgrass rhizosphere microbial communities from Kellogg Biological Station, Michigan, USA - KBS S2-3H metaG | ecosystem: Host-associated > Plants > Roots > Rhizosphere ...
GACATTCTGGTGCAACGACGCATGGGGAAGCCGGGGGTGGTGGATATCGTGACGACGTTTTACTGGCCGAACGAGCCACCGGCGGCGGCGGGGTACACGGCTCCGCTGGTCAGGTTTGTGGAGACGCGCATTACCGGTTTGACCAGCCAGGCGATTGTTCTGACGAATTATTATTCCCAGACTTATCGGCCCGGGCACCATAACTTCTCCGAAGATTTCATATTCGAACCGCGCCTGGAGCCGGGCTTGCCGACAGCGGTTTTGCAGGAGCTGGAAGCGGCAAACATCCAGTTGATCCATGGGCATTGGGGAATCGATCCGCCGCCGATCAACGCGCTTGGTCTCGATCAAAAGCTGCGAAAACTCTAGGTGCGGGGATCAAACGCGAAAGTGGGTCTTGACACTTGTGCGTTAGTTCTCATAAACACCTTGCGGACACAGGCGTCTGTATTTCTCAACTCATTCAGCCCGGAGGCAAGTTTATGGCGAAAAGCAGCAGTCAAAAGTTCATCGCGCGCAACCGAGCGCCCCGCGTTCAAATCGAATACGATGTGGAGCTTTACGGCGCGGAGAAAAAAATCGAGATTCCTTTCGTCATGGGTGTCATGGCCGACCTTTCCGGCAAGCCGGCCGAGGCGCTTCCGGAGATCGGCAATCGGAAATTCCTGGAGATTGACGTCGACAATTTCGACGACCGGATGAAGGCGTGCAAGCCGCGCGTGGCCTTCCAGGTCCCCAACACCCTCACGGGCGAAGGCAATATCAATGTCGAGATGACGTTCGACAGCATGGATGACTTTTCGCCGGCGGCCGTGGCCAAGAAGGTGGACTCGCTGAACAAGTTGCTGACCACGCGGACGCAATTGGCGAATCTGATTACCTACATGGATGGGAAAGGCGGGGCCGAGGAATTGATCGGCAAGCTCCTGAACGATCCGGCGTTGTTGCAGGCGATCTCGTCAACGCCCAAGCCGGAAGAGCCCGCGAAGTAATCGACTGATTTAGCAAACCCGGACAGGAAAGGACCAACGTATGCCAGAAGCATCCCAACAGGCCCAGGGCGGCGCACCCGCCGTCGAGTTTTCGGAATTTGAATCGCTCCTCAACAAGGAGTTCAAGCCCAAGAGCGCGGAGGCCAAGTCGGCTGTCCAACAGGCCGTGCAGACGCTGGCCCAGCAGGCGCTCTCATCGACTCAGCTGATTTCCGGCGATGCGATCAGAACCATCGAGGCGATTATCGCGGAGATCGACAAGAAGCTGTCCCAGCAGATCAATCTCATCATGCACCACGAGGACTTCCGCAGCTTGGAAGGCACGTGGCGGGGGTTGCACCACCTGGTCAACAACACCGAGACGGATGAGAAGCTGAAGATCAAAGTTTTTAATGTCACCAAAAAGGACCTGGGCAAGACGCTCAAAAAATTCAAGGGCACCAGTTGGGACCAGAGCCCGCTCTTCAAGAAGATGTATGAAGAGGAATTCGGCACGCCGGGCGGCGAACCGTTTGGCTGCCTGATCGGTGATTACCACTTCGACCATTCGGCACCCGATGTCGAGATCTTGACCGGCATGGCGCAAATTGCCGCGGCGGCGCACGCCCCGTTTATCACGGGAACCGCGCCGAACGTAATGAACATGGAGTCGTGGCGGGAGTTGGGTGACCCGCGCGATTTGACCAAGATTTTCCAAACGCCGGAGTATGCGCCATGGCGTTCGCTCCGGGCGTCGGAGGACGCCAAATATCTCGGCATGTGCATGCCGCGCTTCCTTTCCCGGATCCCTTATGGCGCCAAGACGAGCCCGGTGGATGATTTCGCTTTTGAAGAGGACACGGAAGGGGCGGATCACAACAAGTACGTGTGGTCCAACTCGGCGTTCGCCATGGGCGTGAACGTCACCCGCGCCTTCAAGCTTTACGGCTGGTGTGCGCGCATTCGTGGCGCGGAATCGGGCGGCATGGTGGAAGGGCTTCCCTGCCACACCTTCCCGACGGACGACGGGGGCGTGGACATGAAATGCCCGACGGAGATTGCGATTACCGATCGTCGCGAGGCGGAACTGGCCAAGAATGGTTTCATGCCGCTCTCCCACTGGAAGAACACGGATTACGCGGTGTTTGTCGGCGCGCAATCGCTACAAAAGCCGCAGGAATACGACGATGCGGACGCCACGGCGAACGCCAATCTGGCCGCGCGGCTGCCGTATCTCTTCGCGACCTGCCGGTTCGCTCACTATCTGAAGTGCATGGTCCGCGACAAAATTGGCGGCTTCAAGGAGAAGTCCGACATGGAGAACTGGCTCAACAAGTGGATCATCAAGTACTGCTGTGATTCCGGCGCCTCGGAGGAAATGAAGGCGAAGTATCCACTGGCCGCGGCTGAGGTGAAGGTCGAGGAAATCCCGGGTAATCCTGGTTACTACTCTTCCAAGTTCTTTCTGCGGCCGCACTATCAATTGGAAGGATTGACGGTTTCGCTACGGCTGGTTTCCAAGCTGCCGTCGCAAAAGACCTGACGCCAGGCTGTGCCTATGCATGGGATGGGGGATCGGGTGGGATTTCACCGGGCGGTGGTGTCGCTCGCCGGTGTCGGGTCAGCAAGACTCTGAACGAACAGCGGCACGGAACAATGGACTAACTCGAAAGGATCACAAGTATGGCATCGGAGTACTTTCTCAAACTCGAAGGCAGCAACTTCGACGGCGAGAGCGTCAAACTGGATAAGAACATCGACATCATGGCTTGGAGTTGGGGCGAGGCGAACGGTGCAGCCGTCGCAACCGGTAAAGGGTTATCCGCTGGCAAGGTTGCGGCTCAGGACATGAACATCAGTTTCAGGATAAACAGAGCGACGCCCTATATCATCAAGGCTTGCGCCAACGGTGAGCACCTTAAAAGCGCAACCGTTACTTGCCGCCGTGCCGGGACCGATCCGCAGGATTACCTTATCATGACCCTGAGCCCTGTCGTGATTTCCAGCTATAACACCTCTGGAGGCGAAGGGGACGACCTGCCCATGGATAATATTTCCCTGTGCTTCGGCAAACTGGAATACAAGTACGCTCCGCAGAAGGCCGACGGGAAACTGGACAAGCAGATTCCGATTTCCTACGACTACGCGACGGCCAAGGCGGGCTGATCCACGTCGGCGTGGTTTCGACCACCCTACGGTGCATTTGCGGATGCCTTACGAAAGTGTTTCGTAAGGCATCCTTTTTTCCCTATGAACGCTGAAGAACTCCTCCGCGCCGGCAAACTTTCCGAGGCCCTCGCCCGTCTCAACGAATCAGTTCGCGCCAACCCCGCTGACACCCAACTGCGGGTTTTTCTTTTCCAGTTGCAGTCCGTTCTGGGCAACTGGGACAAGGCGTTGAACCAGCTCAATGTTATCGAGAGCATGAATCCGGAGACCCTGATGTTGTCCCGGATCTTCGCCCCGGTGGTGGCCTGCGAGGCTTTGCGCTCCGAAGTGTTTCAGGGCCGGCGCACGCCGCTCCTGTTTGGCGAGCCCACCGAATGGATGGGCTTGCTGATTCAAGCCAACAGCCTCGCCGCCCAGGGCAAATATGACGCGGCGGAAAAACTGCGGGACCAAGCCTTCGGCGAGGCACCCGCCTCCCCCGGCCAGGTGGACGGCGAAGCATTCGAATGGATTGCCGATGCTGACCCCCGGCTGGGTCCAATGCTCGAGGTGATCCTGGAAGGAAAATATTATTGGGTGCCGTTTTGCCGCGTTTCCAAGATCGTCATGGACAAGCCGTCGGACCTGCGCGATCTCGTCTGGAAGCCCGCCACGTTCGTCTGGACCAACGGCGGTGAAGCCGCCGCCCACATTCCCACCCGCTATCCCGGCTCGGAGGCATCGCCGGACGACGCCATTCGTCTCGCGCGCAAGACGGAATGGCAGGAAGCGGGAGGAGGCTACACCATCGGGTTGGGCCAGCGATTGTTCGCCACCGATGTCGGGGAAAAGCCGTTGCTGGAATGCTGCAAGATTGAACTGACGAATCCAGCCTAGGAACCGGCCATGCGATCCACGACTGACGATTTACGATTTCCGTGCTGTTGGCGCCATGCCTGAGGTCACGCCATTTGAGCGGTTGCAGCCCTGCCTGTTGGATCGCCTGACCGACGATGATCCGACTAACCAACAGGAAAGCCGGGCTCAGCGCATGATTTCCCTGCATCGCTACAAAGCCGGTGTGCTGCGCGATTTGCAGTGGCTGTTCAATGCCAGTGCCCACCTGCCCGAAGAAGGGGAAGGACGGTGGCGATTGGAGGATTTTCCCGAGGCGCACCGTTCGGTCATTAACTTCGGGACACGGCAAATCTCCGGGCTGCTCGCGCCGCACATGCGCGAAGTGGAGCGGGGGCTCACCGACGCCCTGCGCCTGTTTGAACCGCGCATCATTCCTCAGACCCTGACGGTGACGGCAACGATCAGCCGCAACGTGATCGGTATCGAAATCCACGGGGAGCTTTGGGCGAATCCCGTGCCCGAGCAGCTTCACGTCAAGACGAACATCGACCTCGAAACCGGTCTTTGCCAGCTCGGAGACTCCGTCCATGGATGAACGGCTGCTGGATTACTACAATACGGAGCTTCGTCATCTTCGCGAGATGGCCGGCGAATTCGCTCGCGAATATCCCAAGATCGCCGGGCGCCTGTCCCTCGACAAAGACGCCCGGGACATCTGTCCGGATCCCTACGTCGAACGGTTGTTGGAAGGATTCGCCTGGCTCGCCGCGCGGGTCCATCTGAAGCTCGACGCCGAGTTTCCCCGCTTTACCCAGTCGCTGCTCGAGACGGTCTATCCGCACTACCTCTCCCCCATTCCGTCCATGGCCATCGTCCGGCTCGACCCGGAGGAGCACGACACCGCCCTCGGCCCGGGAATCACCGTCAAACGCGGCACGCTCCTGCGCAGCGCCATCGGCAAGGGGGAAAAGACGTCGTGCACCTTCCAGACGGCCCATGATGTCCGGTTGCTGCCGGTGAAGATTATCGAGATGCGCTATTTCACGCGCGACGTGGCGGAATTGAATCTGCCGGCGGACGTTCGAGCCAAGGCGGCCTTGCGCATTCGCCTTCAGACCACCGCGGACGTTCCCCTCAAGGAAGTGGCGATGGATCCACTCGTGTTTTTTCTGCGGGGCGCCGACGACACGCCGTCGATGATCTACGAGCAGATCTTCGCGGCGAAATCCGCGTTGATCATCCAGTCGGGTTCCGAGCGGGGCAAGGTGCTGGGGCGCCTTCCCTCCGAGGCGATCCGCCGGGTCGGCTTTGCCAATGACCAGGCGCTGCTGCCTCCCAGTCCGCGAAGCTTTGAAGGCTATCGCCTGCTGCGGGAATATTTCTCCTTTCCCCAGCGATTCCTTTTTTTCGAGGCGGCCGGGTTTGCCGATGCCGTGCGGAAGTGCGATGGGAACAAGATCGATCTGGTCATAGCGCTGAAGGACCAGGATACGCGGCTGGAAGGGAAGGTGGATGCCACATTCGCCGAACTGTACTGCACGCCGGTCATCAACCTGTTCCCGAAATCGCTCGATCGAATCAACGTTTCCGATCGGTTCTCGGAATTTCATGTGGTGCCCGATCGCAACCGGCCCCTCGACTTCGAGATTTTCGAAGTGGAAGCGGTGACGGGCTACGGGGTAACCGCCGGACAAGAGCAGGAGTTCCGCCCATTCTATCTGGCCAAGGACACCGATGCGTCCGCCGGCGCGTTTTTCACCACGCAACGTCTGCCGCGGGTGCCCTCGGCTCGGGACAAACAGTTCGGGGTGAAGACATCGTACATGGGGACGGAGCTTTACCTGTCGATCGTTGATGCCAACTCGGCTCCGTTTCGATCCGATTTGCGGCAATTGGGCGTCCGCGCCCTTTGCACCAATCGGCATTTGCCCATTCAGATGGCCCGCGGGGTGGGGCGGACGGATTTCAGCATGGACGTGAATGCGCCGGTGGCTTCGATTCGCTGCCTGGCGGGGCCGACCATCCCGCGTCCTTCGCCCGCCGAAGGGCGCTTCTCCTGGCGGTTGGTCAGTCATCTGGCCTTGAACTACCTGTCGCTGGTGGACGCGGAGCGGCAGGACGGGGCAGGGGGGCTGCGGGATATTCTGAAGCTTTATGCGGACGCGACCGATCGTCAGATCGCGCGGCAGATTGAAGGCCTGCTTTCCGTGAGATCGAAGCCGGTGGTTCGCCGGGTGCGAACGCCTGGACCGATCGCCTTCGCGCGAGGGTTGGAGATCACGCTGAATTTCGACGAACTGGCTTTTGAAGGAACGGGTGTCTTCATCTTCGGGGCGGTTCTCGAGCAGTTTTTTGCCAAATACGTCTCTCTAAATTCCTTCACGGAAACGGTGGTTCGCACCCAACAACGCGGACAAATCATGGTATGGCCGGCGCAGGTGGGCAAACGACAGATACTATAACCGATCGGCTGGCGGCCGATCCCTACGCGTTCGACTTCTTCCACGCGGCGCGCATTCTTCAGGCGTGCTTCCCGGAGAAGCCGCGCATCGGCGCGTCGGTGTCCGCCGCCCAGGACCCGCTGCGGTTCAGTCAACCGGCCGAGGTGGCGTTTTCCCCGTCCACCTTGCACAGCCTTTCCCGCGACCCCGCCACCGGCATTCCCAGGCTGCGCGTCAATTTTTTCGGATTGTTGGGGCCCAATGGTCCACTGCCGTTGCACATCACGGAATACATCCGCGATCGTGAACGCAACAGCGAGGACCCGACTCCCGGAGCGTTCTTCAATATCTTCAATCACCGGCTGATCAGCTTCTTCTTTCGCGCCTGGGCCGAAAGCCGCAAGACCGTGGATCTGGATCGGTCGGAGGATGCCGATTTTCCCGTCTTTATTGGAAGCTTGATTGGCATCGGCCTGGAAGGGTTGCGAAACCGGGACGCCGTCCCGGACTGGTCGAAGCTTTATTTTTCAGGACGTTTGTCCTCCCAGACCCGAAATGCCGAAGGATTGGAGGCGATCCTCGAATCGTTTTTCGAAATCAACACGGAGATTCAAACTTTTGCCGGCCGCTGGATGGATCTCCCGTCGGACAGCATTTGTCAGCTCGGCATCACGCCGGAGACCGGCTGCCTGGGCCAAACCGCGATTTTGGGGAACAAGATCTGGGATTGTCAGCTTGGGTTCCGGGTGCGGCTGGGACCGATGTCCTTTGCCGACTATGAGCGGATGCTGCCGGGCAGGCCGTCATTTGAGCGGCTCCGTTCCTGGATTCGAAATTATTGCGACGAACACTATTCCTGGGACGTGCAGTACGTGTTGGATAAGTCCGAGGTACCGGACACGATGCTGGGCCGGTCGGGCCGGTTGGGCTGGACGACCTGGCTGAAAACGCGGCCCATGCCGAAGGATCCGGACGATCTGGTTATAACCCCGCATGAGGCATGAGGCGCGCGGCTCCGCTTGAAAAATCGAAAATCTTAATTCAAAACTCAAAAACCGACTCCAGGAAGATTTATGGCTGAAATCAAACGAACCACGCTTTTCGGGAAGCTGAATAGTCTCGGCTACAAATCGGTCGAGGGTGCCACCATTTTCTGCAAGATGCGGGGCAACCCTTACGTTGAATCCGTCCACTGGCTTCATCAACTGCTCCAGAACCAGGACACGGACGTTCATCGGATCCTCAAGCATTTCAGCGTCGATTCCTCCCGGCTGGCGGCGGACCTTATCGCCGCTCTCGATCGTTTGCCGCGTGGGGCGACGTCCATCTCCGATTTTTCGCCGGACTTGCCGAACGCCATCGAGCGGGCCTGGGTTTACGGAACGTTGCTCTTCGGCGAGTTTCAGGTCCGCACCGGACACCTGATCATTGGCTTTCTCAGCAGTGATTTGAAACACAAGTTTCTCTCCATCTCGAACGAGTTTCAAAAACTGAAGCTCGAGGCTTTGACGGACAACTACGCAAAGATTACCGCCGGTTCACCGGAGGATGGACTGCGGGCCAGCGACGGCACCGGGATGAGCGCCGGCGCTGCTCCGGGCGAAGCCAGCGGCGCGATCGCCCCCGCGGCGATGGGCAAGCAGGAGGCCATCAAACGCTTCACCACCAATCTCACGGAAAAGGTTCGGAAAGGGGAGATCGATGCCATCGTCGGACGCGACGACGAAATCCGGCAGTGCGTCGACATTCTGATGCGCCGGCGGCAAAACAACCCGATCCTGACCGGCGAGGCCGGGGTTGGCAAAACCGCGGTCGTCGAAGGTTTTGCTCACCGCATCGTGGCCGGGGATGTGCCGCCGCAATTGCGCGACGTGGACGTTCTCTCCCTGGACATCGGCCTGCTTCAAGCCGGCGCCAGCATGAAGGGCGAGTTTGAACAGCGCTTGCGCAGCGTGATCGATGAGGTCCAGGCCAGCCCGAAGCCGATTATCATGTTCATCGATGAGGTGCATACGCTGATTGGCGCCGGGGGCCAGGCTGGCACTGGTGATGCCGCCAATCTGCTGAAACCCGCCCTGGCGCGCGGCACGTTGCGAACCGTCGCGGCCACGACGTGGGACGAATACAAAAAGTACATCGAGAAAGATCCTGCTCTGACGCGGCGTTTCCAAACCGTCAAGGTGGAGGAGCCCGACGAACAGAAGTGCATTCTCATGATGCGCGGCATCGTCAGCGCCTTCGAAAAACATCACAAGGTGCAGATTTTGGATGAAGCCATCGAAAGCGCGGTCCGGCTTTCCCATCGCTACATCCCGGCCCGCCAGTTGCCGGACAAGGCAGTCAGCCTAATCGACACGGCGAGCGCGCGGGTCGCCGTCAGCCAGCACGCGGTGCCGGCGGAAGTGGATGACAGCAGGCGGCGAATTCAGGCCCTCCAGACGGAGGGGGAGATTCTGCGGCGGGAGTCGGCCACCGGACTGGACCACGAGCAACGGTTAAAGGACCTGGAAAAGGGGCTTGGCACCGAGCGAGAAGAGCTGGCCGGGCTCGAGAAACATTGGGGGGAAGAAAAGGAACTGGTAGCCAAGATTCTCGATCTCCGCGCCAAATTACGGGCGGCCGGCTCCACCATCGAAGGCCAGCCGAACGAAATGAAACCGGCGGACCCGAAGGATGCCATCACCCCCGAGCAGCGGGAAACGTTGATGACCGAGCTTCGAGGCCTGCAGAAAAAGCTCTCCGAATTCCAGGGGGAAAGTCCGCTCATTTTCCCCAGCGTCGACGCCCAGGCGGTGGCGGCGGTCGTGGCGGACTGGACGGGCATTCCCGTCGGTCGGATGGTGAAGAACGAGATCGAGCAGGTTTTGACCCTGGCCGACACTTTGGAGAAACGGGTGATCGGACAACGTCATGCCCTGGAGATTATCGCGCGTCGCGTCCAAACCAGCCGAGCCCGCATCGACAATCCGAATCGTCCGGTGGGTGTATTCATGCTGGTGGGCCCGAGCGGCACCGGCAAGACCGAGACGGCCCTGACGCTGGCGGAATCGCTCTACGGTGGGGAACACAACATCATTTCCATCAACATGAGCGAGTTTCAGGAGGCGCATACGGTCAGCACGCTGAAAGGTTCGCCGCCAGGTTATGTCGGCTACGGCGAAGGTGGAATTCTGACTGAGGCCGTCCGGCGCAAGCCCTACAGCGTGGTGCTTCTCGACGAAGTGGAGAAGGCCCACAGCGACGTGCATGAGATCTTTTTCCAGGTTTTCGACAAGGGCTGGATGGAGGATTCGGAAGGACGATTCATCGACTTCAAAAACACGATCATCATTCTGACGAGCAATGCCGCGCAGGATGTGATCATCAACATGTGTAAGGATCCGGACCTGATGCCCAACGCGGAAGGGTTGGAGAAGGCGATGCGCGCGCCATTGACCAAGGTGTTTCCGGACGCCCTGCTGAACCGCTTGGTGGTGGTGCCCTACTATCCGATCAGCAAGGAGATGCTAAGCATGATCATCAAGTTGAATCTCAAGAAGGTGGAGAAACGGGTGCGGGAAAACCACAAACTTCCGTTCAGCTTCGATGCGGGAGTTCCGGAACTCATCGCCAAGCGGTGCACGGAGCTGGAGCGCGGCGCGCGCATGGTGGACGCGATGATCACCAATCAATTGTTGCCGGAGATTGGGCGGGAATTTTTAAACCGCCTGATGAACAGCGCTCAGATCAACCGCGTTCACATCGGGGCGGACAAGGACAACTTCACCTTCTCCTTCGACTGAGACGGGCGTTAATGTGAATGGGGTTTGCCGGTTCCGCAAAGCCCGCAGGAGGATGGGACGCCGCTACACGAGGGAGGGGCTGAGCCCGTTTGGCTGCCCGTATTGGACGTGGAGGCGAACACGGAAAACTTTTTGCTCAGGCGTTTGGAACCGCATTTGGGACAGGGCGTGCCCTCCCATTCGGTCGAGCGCACCAATACTTCCGAATCCTTTCCACACCCTTCACAATGAAACTCGTAAATCGGCATGCCGGGACTCTATTGGATCCAGCTGAAATCTCAAGGGCCGGGCGGTGGGCCTATTTCTTGAACAAATTGGTGATGCTTTTGGTGGCATTGTCCAAATTGTTCGTGGGATTTCCCTTGGTGGCCTTAAGCATCTCGGTTGCACCCTTGCTCAAATCGCCCACGGCGTTTTGGGCGGCGACGATGACGGCGGGAACAACTTCATCGAGCACTTTCTTCGTGAGTTCCGCCGCGGTTATGCCGTCCGGCCCTGTGCCCAGGTTCGCAAAGTGAATGTCGGGAATCGTGACGTTCGCCGTTCGGCCTGCCATGGAGCTTGAAATCACTGTCACTTTGGCGCGGCTCAGAACGAAATCGTCGACTTGCAGCTTTCGGGCGGGGCCGGCGGGCTTGGGCTCGGTTTTCGCGGTGGCTTCCGCCGGGCCGGCGACAGACTGGACGTTTTCCAGAATTTTGCTGAGATTATTGGCCCGCACGTTGATTCCCGTGATCTCGAAGGTGATTTCCGGTTCAATCACGCGGACATGCGTGACATGAACCTTGTCGCCCAGGACAGACATGGGTTTCACTCCGACGTCGACCTGGTTCACCTTTACTGACGATTGGGATTTGAACCCTTCCGGATTTCCCAGGACAAACCCTTTGATGGCTCCGGAACCCGACATTATCGACAGGCTGACCCCATCGAGTTTCAGGGTGGTCTTCGTAATCTGCGGGCCGGCTGTTTCCACTCCCTTCTTGACGATCGAATCCAGGAAAATGGCCCCGAGAATGACAGCAACGACAACCAACACGACGGCGACTATAGCGACGCGAATGATCAATTTTTTCATAAGAGCGATATAAGCCGCCCGCAAATTGATCGGTTGAAGGGAATTTGTAAAGGCCGCTGGCGTTCAGGGGAACAGCGAGTTTGCGACCCACGTGCCCGAAGCATTCACCGAACCAATGATTTCCCAGGTGCCGGCGGTGGGTGCAACGCTCGTTACGGTGAAGTAAATGCTTCCAATGCCGGTCCCCGGGCTGTTGTTGCGCATCGGCAAATTCACCCACGGGCCGAGTTGCGTGGGCAGGCCCACGCTGTTCCTGCTTCCGATGTAATATAAGAGGGATTCGTTGGGATAACTGATGACCACTATCGCATTGTCCTGCACCGTCGCGTAGCCCCAGGGCGCGGAGCCTTTGTAGAGAGCCAGCGTGATGACCCCGATGTGGAAGTAATCGGCCTCGATGGTGACGAGGCCCCTGGGGCATCCCAACGTCGTCCGTTCCCCAACAAAACTCCGTAGCCGTTGGTTCGCGGGTGCTGAATCTCGGGATTTACACGGACATTCCAGCACACCCGTGCGCGTCGCATTGGCAGTGGATCGTGATGCGCGCAGGGAGAGTTTTCCGAAGTCGGCAGGAAAAAAATGAGGGAATTTCAGGCCGGTAGGTGCATGGCTATTTCCGCTTGGGCCACAGGGGTCTCGGAAAGAAGGGGCTTCAGCGACTTTTGGGTTCGACGATAAACATGGGGTTGCAACGGCCAGCGGGCGGCTGTAATAGTCCGCGACTTGTCATGGGCAAAGCAATGATCATTGCGGAAAAGCCCTCCGTGGCGGGCGATATCGCCAAGGCTCTCGGTGGGTTTGAAAAGCACGACGACTATTACGAAAGCGACGAATATGTGCTCTCGTCCGCGGTCGGGCATTTGCTGGAGTTGATCTGCCCCGAACAGTTTGAGGCCAAAAAGGGGAAATGGAGCTTCGCGCATCTGCCAGTGATTCCTCCCCACTTCGATCTCCAGCCCATCGAGAAAAATGAGAATCGCCTCAAGGTTCTCGCCCGGCTCATCAAACGGAAGGACGTCGACATGCTCATCAACGCCTGCGACGCGGGCCGCGAAGGCGAGCTGATTTTCCGTCACATCGTCCGGCACACGCACGCCTCCCAGCCGATCAAGCGTCTCTGGCTGCAATCCATGACGCCGGCGGCGATTCGGGAGGGCTTTGCCCATTTGCGCACCGACAACGAGCTGAAGCCACTGGCTGACGCCGCGACCTGCCGGAGCGAGGCGGACTGGCTGGTCGGCATCAACGGGACGCGTGTGATGACCGCCTTCAATTCCAAAGGTGGCGGGTTTAACAAGACCACGGTGGGCCGGGTGCAAACGCCGACGTTGACGATTCTGGTCGAACGGGAGGAGAAGATCCGGAGATTCGTCACGCGCACGTATTGGGAGGTGATTGGAACCTTCGGTTGCACGGCCGGCGAATACACGGGGCGGTGGTTTGATGAGAAATTTACCAAGCCATCGAACGGCAAGGAAACCGACGAGGCGTTGCGGGCCGAGCGCGTCTGGGATCTGGCCCAAGCCGAGGCCATCAAGGCCAAATGCCTGGGCAAGGCCGGGGTGGTCACGGAAGAGAGCAAGCCGACCACCCAGCTCTCCCCGCTGTTATTCGATTTGACCAGCCTGCAGCGCGATGCCAACCGCCGGTTCGGGTTCTCGGCCAAGAATACGCTGGCCATCGCCCAGGCCCTCTACGAGAAACACAAAGTCCTGACCTATCCGCGAACGGATTCCCGCGCGTTGCCCGAGGATTATCTGGCGACGGTCAAGGCGACGCTGGGGTCCATGTCGGGCACTTCCTATCAGGCGTTTGCCGACAATATTGTCGCGCAGAACTGGGTTCAGCCGAACAAGCGGATATTCAATAACGCCAAGGTCAGCGATCACTTCGCGATCATTCCCACGAATGTGGTGCCGAAGGGGCTGAGCGAGGCCGAACAGAAAATCTATGACATGGTGGCGCGCCGTTTCCTCGCCATCTTTTATCCCGCGGCAGAGTACCTGATCACCACCCGCATCACCCGGGTGGAAGGCGAGCCGTTTAAGAGCGAAGGCAAGGTTTTGACCAAGGCGGGCTGGCTGGAGGTTTACGGACGCGACACTACGGCCGAGTCGACGGATGGCGGGACCAATCTCGTGGCGGTTCAGGCCGGCGAACAAGTCCAGACGAAAGAGATCGAACTCAAGCAGGCCCAAACCAAGCCGCCACCGCGTTACTCGGAGGCAACCTTGCTGAGCGCGATGGAAGGCGCCGGGAAGCTGGTGGAGGATGAGGAATTGCGGGAGGCCATGGCGGCGCGCGGCCTCGGCACGCCCGCCACCCGGGCGTCCATTATTGAAGGGCTCATCAGCGAGGATTACCTCCATCGGCAGGCCAATGAGCTAATCCCGACGGGCAAGGCCTTCATGCTGGTTGCTTTGCTGCGCGGGCTGGGCATCCAGGAACTGTCCAAGCCGGAGCTGACGGGCGACTGGGAGTTCAAGCTGAAACAGATGGAGCACGGGCAATTGTCCCGCCCTGATTTCATGGCGGAGATCGCCGACATGACCCGGCGCATCGTGGATCGAACGAAGGCATTCCAAGGTGACGAAGTGCCCGGCGATTTTGGTCTGCTGAACATCAAATGCCCGAAATGCGGCGGTGACATCAAAGAGAACTACCGCCGGTTCCAGTG
>Ga0070689_100001731_pt1 | contig 13954 bp, 12 predicted proteins | sample KBSS23HmetaG_FD_64669 | JGI IMG/M metagenome (GOLD analysis project Ga0070689, IMG submission 64669) | Switchgrass rhizosphere microbial communities from Kellogg Biological Station, Michigan, USA - KBS S2-3H metaG | ecosystem: Host-associated > Plants > Roots > Rhizosphere ...
CCGGTGCTCGACTACTGCAACCGTGGCCTCGGCCGCGTCGGCGTGTTCGCCGCGGACCTCGCCGGTGCCGATGGCGAGGAGTTCCGGCGCGACGGCGCCTTCCCGGCGCGGCTGTCGCAGTGGGTCGCGGCCACTGCGCGCGCCGTCGCAGCTCCCGCCGTCGACCTGCTCGCGACCACGCGCGTCACGCCGCCGGCCCCGACACCGGCGGCGGTGGCGCAGCTGCGTGCCGCGAGCGGAAGCGAGCCACGGCCGCTCGGCGAACTACGGCTGCCACCGCCGCGCACCGCGTTCGTGCACCGCAGCCAGGTGCCGGCGTGGGCCGCCATCGCCGCGCTGCTGCTCGTCGCGCTGGCGACGCTCGAGTGGTGGGCGGTGCGGCGCGGCCACTGACGTCCCCGGCGCGCGGCGGCGCCGTCAGGGGAGCGCGATCTTCGTCTCGGTGTCGGCGCTGACGACCAGCGCCCGCGCATGGCGCCCGTCGCGGTCGTGGTAGACGAGCACGTAGTCGCCGGCCGGCAGCGACACGACGTCGTCGGCGAGCCGCATCGGATCGGCGATCACGTCGGTGTCCGGATCGCGGCGCACGAACAGCGCACCGCGCACGAGCGGCGAGTCCGCCGGGTCGGCGACGACGATGCGCACGCGACCGGGCGCCGGCAATGCGATCACGCCGACGTCCCACAGGCCGCGGCCGTCGAGGTGCACGGGGCCGAACGGCACCCAGCCCAGACCCTGCGCCCCGATCTCGCCCTCGTAGAAGCCCGGCGGCAGCCCTTCGAGCTCGAACGCGTCGTCGAACCGGCTGGCCTCGACGTGCGTCGCGAAGCCGGTCTCGGTCTGCAGCAGGCGGACCTCGATGCGCGCCTGTTCGTGCCCTGGCGGCAGCCGCGGGTGCAGGCGCAGGTGCGCGCGCGACGGTGCCTGCTCGCTGAGCGCGGTGCGGATGGGCGGGCCGTCGGGCAGCAGCGGCTCGGTCGCCAGCACGGGCAGCCGCAGGTCGGCGTCCTGCGGCCACAGCATGCAGCGCCCCGAGCGCGGCAGGTGCGAGAACGCGAACGTGCCCTGTTCGTCGGTCGTGGTGACCGCGGCGCCGGGTTCGTCGGTGCCGAGGAAGAACACGCGCCAGCCCGACAACGGCGCGCCGGCGGCGTCGACCGCGATGCCGCGCACGACCGCGCGCCGTTCGAGCAGGAAGTTCTGCTGCGCCTCGCCGCCCGCGGGCGCCGTGACCATCGCCTCGGCGCGGCCGAGCGGGCCACCGGCGCAGACCAGCGAGCAGGCCGCGTTGGCCGGCACCTGCAGGCGGTAGCGACCGTCTTCGTTCGTGGCCGCGCGCGCGAGCACGGCACCGTTGGCCGCGATCCACGCGACCTGCACGCCGGCGGTCGGATGCGCGTCGGCGGTGGCGACACGGCCGGCCACGGTACCCTGCGGTCCGTCGTCCTGTTCGCGCGGGCGGCGCAGCGCGCGGCCCAACCGCTTCCAGCGCAACTCGCGCGCACGCTCCGCCGATTCGCGCTGCTCGGGTGGACGCAGCGACAGGTCGCGGAAGCGCGCGTCGATGCGGTCTTCGCCGCGCGCCGCGCGCGGTGTCGCCGGTGGCGGCGTCGGTGGCGGCAACGACGAAGGGATGTCGAGCAACGTCGCCAGCCGCTTCGACAGCCGCGTCGACGGCGGCGTTTGCTGCGCCGCGGCCAACGGAGCCGGCAGGGGCGGTCCGAGCAGCGGGGCCCACTGCAGCGGGTTGTAGGAGCCGATCCGCGACCGGTCGTGGCACACCGTGCAGTCGATCAAGCGGAACAGCATCAGCTCGCGCCCGCACAAGGTGTCCTGCTCGTCGCGCCGCGGCATGACGCCGCGTTTGCGCAGCCGCTGTTCGCGGTCCTTCTCGTCGTGCGCGTAGATGCCGATCTGCTGCCAGTTCGCGCCCTGGTCGAGCAGTTCGAGGAGCGGCGACGGATCGCGGGCGCGGCCGGGCGATGCGACGACCAGCCTGCCCTCGATGCCGCTCGCGAGCGTCACCACCTGCAGCGACTGCGCCGTGCCGAACACCATCACCACGGTCCACAGCCGCAGCGACGTCGCGCGGCCGCGGCAGCGGAACAGCAGTTCGCCGCGCGCATCGGTCGGGTCGGGCCACACGCCGAACGCCGTCAGCGCCGGGGCGACGAACAGGCGCGCGCCCTCGATCGGCAGCCCGAACGCGTCGACCACCGTCACGCGCAGCGTGAACTCGTTCGGCAGCGTCAGGTCCGGCGGCGGCTCGTCGCGCTCGTGCGTGCCCACGTCGGCGCGCTCGTCGCGCGGTGGCGGCGGTGCGTCGGCCGTCACGGGCGTCATCGAAGGCCTGCCGGCCTGCGGTTGCTCGGTGTCGGGGGGCGGCGGCGCGATGCTCCCCTGCAGCAGCCGCAGCACGCCGAGGATCGCCACGAGCACGCACGCGGCCAGCAGGCGCGGTCGGCGGCGGCTGCGATCCGGATAGGGGAGCGACACCGGCCGCGAGTATCCCAGCCCGCCGCGCTCCGCGCACGCCCCACGGCCGGGCGCGCCGTCTCGTCGCGGCGCCGCGTGCGCAGCGGCGCCGCGGTGCTACTGTTGGTGGCGATGGATCCCTTCGCTCCCGCGCGCAGCGACCAGTTCTCGTTCGGCCTGTGGACCGTCGGCAACCCCGGCCGCGACCCGTTCGGCGAGCCGGTCCGGCCCGTGCAGGATCCCAACCATCTCGTGCGCAAGCTCGCCGAGTGCGGCGCCTACGGCGTCAACCTGCACGACGACGACCTGGTGCCGTTCGGCAGCAGCGCGCGCGAGCGCGACCGCATCGTCGCCGCGTTCAAGCAGACGCTCGCCGACACCGGCATGGTCGTGCCGATGGCCACGACCAACCTGTTCACGCACCCGGTGTTCAAGGACGGCGCGTTCACGAGCAACGACCCCAAGGTGCGCGCGTTCGCGCTGCAGAAGACGATGGCGGCGATCGACCTCGGGGTCGAGCTGGGCGCGAAGCTCTACGTGTTCTGGGGCGGCCGCGAGGGAACGGAAGCCGACGCGTGCCGCGATCCGCGCACCGCGATCGTGCGCATGCGCGACGCGCTCGACTTCCTGTGCGGCTACGTCGTCGACCGCGGCTACGACCTGCGCTTCGCGCTCGAGGCCAAGCCCAACGAGCCGCGCTGCGACCTCTACCTGCCGACCACCGGGCACATGCTGCACTTCATCAGCACGCTGCAGCACCACGAGATGGTCGGCGTCAATCCCGAGGTCGCGCACGAAGTGATGTCGGGACTGTCGTTCGCGCACAACGTCGCGCAGGCGATGGAGTGCGGCAAGCTGTTCCACATCGACCTCAACGGCCAGAAGATCGGCCGCTACGACCAGGACCTGCGCTTTGGCAGCGAGGACCAGAAGGGCGCGTTCCTGCTCGTGCGCCTGCTCGAAGGCACCGGCGGCGGCCCGCGCTACACGGGGCCGCGCCACTTCGACGCGCACGCCTACCGCACCGAGGACGAGGCCGGCGTCTGGGAGTTCGCGACGGGCTGCATGCGCACCTACAAGATCCTGCACGCGCGCGCGCGCGCGTTCGACGCCGATCCGGAAGTCAAGGCGCTGGTGCAGCAGCAGCGCGATGCGGCGATCGACCCGCTGCTGGCCGGTGGCTACTCGCGCGACAAGGGCCAGAAGCTCCGGGCGCTGGCGCTCGATGCCGCGGCGATCGCGCGGCGCGGTCTCGGCTACGAACGGCTCGACCAGCTGCTCGTCGAGCACCTGCTCGGCGCGCGTCCGTGACGCTGGATCAGCCGGCGGGTGACTCGGGGCCGCGCAGGTCGACGGGTTTGCCCTGCTTGCGCAGGCGCAGGTTCAGCACCTCGACGAAGATCGAGAAGCCCATCGCGAAGTACACGTAGCCCTTGGGCACCTCGGCGTGGAACGCCTCGGCGACCAGCGTCGTGCCGATCAGCAGCAGGAAGCTGAGCGCCAGCATCTTGACGGTCGGATGGCGCTCGACGAACGCGCAGATCGCGTTCACGAACATCAGCATCACGACCATCGAGATCACGATCGCGGTGACCATCACGCTGATCTTGTCCTTGACCATGCCGACGGCGGTGATCACCGAGTCGAGCGAGAACACGATGTCGAGTACGGCGATCTGCGCGACGACGCCCGCGAACGTCGAGCGGCTGCGCGGCGCCGCCGCGTCGCCTTCGACGCCCTCGAGCTTGTGGTGGATCTCGGACGTCGCCTTGTAGAGCAGGAACAGGCCGCCGAGCAGCAGCACGAGGTCGCGGCCGGAGATCGGGTGGCCGAACAGTCCGAACCACGGCTCGGTGAGTCCGATGACCCAGCCGATCGCGAGCAGCAACAGCAGGCGCGTGCCGAGCGCCAGCGCGAGGCCGGCCTTGCGCGCCGCCGGCTGCTGCGGCGGCGGCAGCCGGCTGCTCAGGATCGACAGGAACACGAGGTTGTCGATGCCGAGCACGATCTCCATGACGGTCAGCGTCAGCAGAGCGATCCAGGCATTCGGGTCGGCGATCCAGTCCATGTCAGTCGGTCCCGGGTTCGGATGGTTGGGAGTCGAGCAGCCGCCGCAACCGCGCCTCGTCGAGGCGCACGGTCAGCGACTTCGTGTGCGATGGCACGACGGTGCCGGGCGGCAGGCCCTTGGGCTTGCGCACGTGCTTGGCGAACGTGTAGACGACGTCGACGCTGCGCTCGCCGCGCGCCTTGCTGAAGTGCACGGCGAGGTGGCCGGCGTCGAGCAGCGTGTCGAGGCTCGCGGTCTTGCCCTTGGGCAGGCGCACGACGACGTGCGAACCGGGCCGGCCGCCGCCGACGTGCAGCCAGACGTCGTTGCCGCTGGCGATGCGCAGCGTCAGGCGGTCGTTCTGCTGGTTGTCGCGGCCGACCAGCACTTCGTAGCCCTCGACCGAGGTGAAGCAGCGCAGGTTCTCGCCGCGCCAGCGCGGCTTGGGCTGCGGTCTGGTCTTCTGCGGCGGCGCCGCCGGCGTGCCGCCAGGCGCGGCCGGCTTGACGCCGAGCGCGCGCAGCGCGGCCTGCAGCGCATCGAGTTCGTCCGCGGCGACGGCGGCGTCGCGCAGGCGCGCGGCGAGCGGTTCGAGCGCTGCCAACTCGGTGTCGGTGGTAGCGAGGCGCTGCTGCGTGATCGCGCGGCCGTCTTCGAGGCGCCGCGCCCGCTGGTAGCGCGCCTCGGCCTGCGCGCGCACCGGCAGCGCGGGGTCGAGTTCGATCGTGCGCGAGGCGCCGTCGCGTTCGGGATCGGGCACGGTCATCGCCGCCGCACCGCGCGCGACCGTGTGCAGGTACGCGAGCATGAGGTCGGCTTCGGCGCGCAGCGCCGGCGCGCGCTCGCTCTGCGCGAGCTGCTCGCGCAGGCCATCGGCCTTCTTGCGCGCGCGCTGCAGCGCGCGGTCGGCGGCGACCAGCAGCGCCTGCCGCGTGGCGTCGGCGGCGGCCCGCAGGTCCTGCGCCATGAAGTGGGCGTCGATCGCCGCGAGTACCGGCGGCGCGAAGCGCGGCGGCGCGGCGGCGTCGGGCCCGGTGTGCGCGGGCACCACGGCCTCGGCGCGCGGCGGCGGCGGCGCGTAGCGGTCGCCGTGACCGATCGTGCGCACTGCGGTCGCGACCGGCCGCGACAATTCGAGCACGGTGCCGCGCGCGTCGCACAGCGCCCACAGGCCGCGCGGGCCGAACAGTTCGACCTGCAGGTCGAGCCGCCCGGCCGCGGCCAGAAACGACAGGCACAGCCGCCGTTCGCCGGCGGGCAGCGTCACGTCGTCGAGGCGCGCGCCGGCCAGCAACTGCAGCAGCGCGTCCGCACGCGGCCCGGTTGCGCGCTCGTGGCGTTGGAAGCGGCGCGCGGTCGGCACCACGCGCGCGCGGCCGCCGCCGAGCGCCACGTGCACGAACAGCTTGCCGTCGCCGCTGCGCAGCACCAGCAGCAGGTCGTCGCCGGCGACGAGCGGCACCGCGTCGACGACCTCGGCGCCGCGCACCAGCGTGCCGAGTTCGGCGACGCACTGCTGAAGCTCGGTCGCGGACAGCCCGCGCCCGGATGCGGACGGGGCGCTCACGGCGATGCGCGCTCTCTCAGCCCTTCTTGAGTTCTTCGACCGGATCGAAGATCCAGGTCTGCGCCGCGTACTCCCAGCCGACGAGTCCTTCGGGGAAGAACAGCTTGAGCTCGCGCTCGGCGGCCTCGGGGCTGTCGCTGCCGTGCACGAGGTTGTAGCTGCGGCTGCTGCCGAAGTCGCCGCGGATGGTGCCCGGCGCGGCGTCGGGGCCGAACGTGGCGCCCATCAGCGCGCGGCAGATCTTGATCGCGTCGGCGCCTTCGAGTGCGATGGCGAGTACGGGCGAACTGGTCATGAAGCGGACCAGGCCCGGATAGAACTTCTTGTCGCGGTGCGCCTCGTAGTGCCTGGCGGCGAGGTCGGGCGTGATCTTCATGAGCTTGAGGCCGGTGATCTTGAGCCCCTTGCGTTCGAAGCGGGACAGGATCTGGCCGCTCAGGCCACGCTGCACGGCGTCGGGCTTCAGCAGGATGAGGGTGCGTTCCATGGACTTCCTCGGCGAACGGTGCTCACGGCGCGGCGCAGTCCGCGCAACAGGGGCGGGGACCATACCAGCGGTTCCGCAGGCGCGCGCGGGTTTTCCGGCCGACGGCGGGCATCGCGGTGCCCGGCGGTGCGCAGCGGCGTTGGCCTGCGCGGCGGCGCTGGCCGTGTTCGGCGGCTGTGCCGGGCCGCGCGAGAACTCGATGCAACACGCCGCGCGCGCGCGCGAAGCGGACCGCCTCGCGCTCGCGTCCGAGGAGCGGGCGCAGCAGCTGCAGCTGCACCGGCTCGCGCTGCAGGAGGATCTCGCCGAGACGCAGCGGCTGCGCGACGAAGCCGCGTTCGCGGCGTCGCGGCGCCGTGACCTCGAGCGCGCGCTCGCGCAGGAGCAGCAGGAACTCGCCGCGCTGCGTGCGCGCGTCGACGCGGCCGCGGGCGCGCGCGAAGAGCTCGTCGCGGCGCTCGCCGAACTCGACCACCGCGAACTCAAGCTGCGCGCGCTGCGCGAGCAGGCGCAGCAGGCGGAGCAGCAGATCGCTGCCGCCACACAGCAGGCCGCCGAACTGAACGCGCGGCTCGACGCCGCGCGCGCGCGGCTCGAGCAGCTGAAGACCGTCGACGCCGAGGTGCAGAAGGCGCTCGCCGCGCTCGCCGCCGTGGCGGCACCGGCGGCGGCGGCTCCCGCGGCGCCGGCCGCAGCGCCAGCAGCACCGCCGGCAGCTCAGCCCAACGGGCCCCCGAAGTGAACCGTCAGAGCCGCCGCACGGAGGCGATCGCGCGCTGCAGCATTTCCTGTTGGGCCGCTTCGCTGGTGTAGCCGTCGGTGACGACGAGCAGTTCCGGCCGCAGCCAGAGCTGCAGCCGCCGGTCGTTGGCGGCCGGCTGATCCGGTGCTGCGCCGGGTTGCGGCGGCACGACCAGCGTCCGCTTGCGCACGCCGTCCTGGTCGACGGGCGACCAGTCGGAGTCGACGGCGTTGTGCAGCGGTATCGCGGCGCGCTGCGAGAGGTCGAGCAGGAAGCGGTCGGCGAGCGCAGTGGTCCACTCGGCGAAGCCACCCGGCGGGGCGTAGCCGGTCAGCCACATGCGGCCGGCCTGGTGCCCGCACGTCCACGCCACCTGGAACAGTGCACCGCCGCAGTGCTGCACGGCGTGCCAGCCTTCGGGGCCGGCGGCGGCGACGCCGTGGCGTTCGTTCTGGTAGTCGGCGCCGTGCAGCGCGCCGCCGGTGTGCTCGCGCAGCGCCGTCGCGGCCTGCAGCGCGACTTTGCTGTCGGTGTGCAGCAGCCGGTAGGTCTGCAGCAATGCCGCGATCGCGGGCTGCTGCGCCAGCAGCGCGACCTTGGCGCCGCGCAGCAGCAGCAGGTGGTGCAGCCGGCCGAGCGCCACCGTGTGCACCACGACGCGCTGGCCGTCGGGCAGGTCGATGGTCGTGCGCGCAGCCGAGAGGTCCGGGAGGCCGGCCGGCACCGACGGCGGCTGCCACGGCTCGGTGTCGCCGACCACGGCGTCGGCGATCGGCTGTGCCAGCTCGTGCGCGATTTCGCACGCGATCGCAGCTGCGGGCTCGGCGTTGTCGCCGAGCTGGACCGACAGCTCGAGCGCGATGTCGGTGCCGAGCAGCAGGAACGACGCGCCATCGAGCGCCATCGTGCGCTCGTGGGCGATCGGCACGCACAGCCAGCCGTCGGCGCCGCCCATGCGGAAGTTGCAGGGCGGGCACTGGAACACGTCGTCGTCGGACCAGGCCGACTGCGGCAGCGCCACCGCGAGCACCGGCACGAGGCGGCCGTGGTCGTTGCGCGCCACGACGGCGCCGCGCTCGCGCAGCGGCACGCAGGCGCCGCCGGGAATGCCAGCGCGTGCGGGCGCCGTGGTCTCGTAGACCACCGGCACGACGACGTGATTGCCGACGCGCCGCGGCGTGCCGGCCTCGCTGTGCCGCCGCAGCGGCGGGCGCACGGCGAGGCGCTGGCGCACTTCGCGGCCGTGCAGGTCGTGCAGCATCGGCTGCTCGACGGCGAACAGGCGCAGGTAGCCGTCGGCGTCGCCGGCGTTGAAGGCGCGGTCGAGCGTGCCGAGCAGGGCACGGCACGCGTCGGGCGACGGCATCGGGTCCTGGCCACGGGCCGGCAGCGGCAGCGCCGCGGCGCACAGGAAGGACAGCGCGCGCACGGTCATCGGCGGCCCTCCGCGGCGGCGAGCCAGAGCCAGGCGCCGTCGGGCGGCAGCACCGGCAGCTCGGCATTCGCGCGCGGCGTCGCGGCAGCGGCCGCGAGCACGTGGCTGAGCAGCGCCGGGCTCTGCGCCGGCGCGGTCGTCGTCGCGATCGACGTCGCGACGTAGTCGCGCAGCGCCCAGGCCTCACGCTGCGGGCGCAGCAGCAGCAGCAACGCCGCCGCCGCGGCCAGCGGCAGCAGCACGAGCGCGAGCCGGCGCAGCCGGCCGCCGGCGCGGGCCGGCAACGGCGCGAGCGCACGCAGCGTGCGCGCGACGAAGTCGGGCGTCGGCTCCGGTGCGTCGTAGCGCAGCAGCAGGCGCGACCAGGCGTCGGCGCGGTCGCGCGTCACGCGCGCCAGCGTGCGGTCGACGAACGCGCGCGACGGCGTCGGCGCGCGCAGCTGCGCCAGCAGGTCGGGCCGCAGCTGCTGGCCCGAGTCGTCGTCGGCCGGATCGAGGCCCGTGGCCTCGAGATCCGCCGTGTCGTCGCCCGCGCCGACGAGGCCGACGTGCTTCAGGCGCGCGAGCGTGCGCCCGACGAAGTCGTCGCCGACCGGCGGCGGTTCGAGTTCGAGCCAGCCTGCCTCGGGCGGGAACGGCGGCAGCGGTCCACGGTCGTTGCCGTCGTCGCGGCGCGGGTCGTCCATCGTCAGGCTCCCGCGCGCAGGTAGGGTTCGAGGCGCGCGCGCAGCGCCTCTTTGGCGCGGAACAGCCGCGACTTCACGGTGCCCTCGCTGACGCCGGTCACGACCGCGATCGCCGCGTAGTCGAGGCCCTCGTACTCGCGCAGGACGAAGGTCATGCGCTGGTCCTCGCCGAGCTCGGCCAGTGCCTCGCCGATCTTCTTGCCGAGCTCCTGGTTCTCGATCGACGCCGCCGGGCGCAGTTCGCGGTCGTCGGTGGGGTCGCGCGCCACCTCGGTGTCGTCGCGCGGCGTCATCGACGTCACCGGCAGCCGCCGCTTCTTGAGCACGTCGAAGCAGTGGTTGCGCACGAACGTGTAGACCCACGTCGTGAACTTGCTGCGCAGCGGGTCGTACTGCGCCAGCGCGCGGAACACCTTCAGGAACACGTCCTGCGCGATGTCCTCGATCTCGTGGCGGAAGCGCGGGCCGAGGAAACGGAAACAGATCGCGATCACGGGACGGTGCAGGATCTCGAGGATCGAACGGGTCGCGGCCTCGTCGCCGCGTTGTGCCGCGAGCACGGTGGTTTCGGGCAGGTCGATCACGAATCGCGCGAGGGCGCCGCTGATTCGAACCAGGCCGGCGCAGGTTCCGTCGAAGTTGCGCGGTGGGCTCGGGGGCCGGGCCTGCCGCTCAGGTCCTGTCGATCATAGCCGGCGGCGCCCAGCCGGCGGATCACAACCGGCCGATCACAGCCGGTAGGGCAGCAGGTCCTCGTCGTCGGCGGTCTCGCCGAGCCGCTCGGCGACGGTCTTGGCGTCGACGACGATCTGCTGGCCCTTGCGTGCGTCGGCGTCGAACGACAGGTCCTCCAGGCACTTCTCGAGGATCGTCATCAGCCGCCGCGCACCGATGTCCTGCGTGGTCTTGTTGGCGCGGAACGCCAGCGCAGCCAGCCGCTCGATGCCGTCGCGCGTGAACTCGAGCCGGACGCCCTCGGTCGCGAACAGCGCCTGGTACTGCCGCACCAGCGCGTTCTTCGGTTCCTGCAGGATGCGAACGAAGTCCTGCTCGGTCAGCGACTGCAGCGCGACGCGGACCGGGAAGCGACCCTGCAGCTCGGGGATCAGCTCGCTCGGCTTGTGGAAGTGGAACGCGCCGGCGGCGAGGAACAGCACGTGGTCGGTGCGCACGTGGCCGTAGCGCGTGTAGACCGCGCAGCCCTCGACGACCGACAGCAGGTCGCGCTGCACGCCCTCGCGCGACACGTCGGGGCCGTCGCCGCCGCCGGCGCCGACGATCTTGTCGATCTCGTCGATGAACAGGATGCCGTCGTTCTGCGCGCGGTCGAGCGCTTCCTTGACGACGGCGTCCATGTCGAGCAGCTTGTCGGCCTCCTCCTCGTGCAGCAGTGCGCGCGCCTCGTGCAGGCGCAGCTTGCGCAGCTTGGTCTTGTTCTGCGGCGAGCGGCCCCAGATCTCCTGCAGCGCCTGCGCGTCGATGCCCATCGTCTCGTTGCCCTGCGGCCCCATGACCGACAGCGTCGGCGTGCGGCTGTCGCGCAGTTCGATCTCGATCGCGCTGTCCTCGAGTTCGCGCGCGGCCAGCTGCTTGCGCAGCACGGCGCGCGCCCCTTCGCGTTCCTGCTGCGCCTGCACGGGATCGGCCGCCGCGGTCGCCGGCGGCGGCGCGGGGCGGCCCGCGAACGGCCGCGCGCGCCACAGCGCGCCGCCCTCCTGGCTGCCGGGCTCGTGCGGCAGCGGATCGTCGTGCTCGTGCAGGCCCTGCGCCGTCAGCAGCGCCGCGTAGAGCCGTTCCTCGGCGGCGGCCGCCGCCTTGCCGTCGACCTCGACGACCTGCTCGGCGCGCACCAGCGCGACCGCGGCGTCGACGAGGTCGCGCACCATCGACTCGACGTCGCGGCCGTGGTAGCCGACTTCGCTGTACTTGGTCGCCTCGACCTTGACGAACGGCGCCTTCGCGAGCGTCGCGAGGCGCCGCGCGATCTCGGTCTTGCCGACGCCGGTCGGTCCGATCAGCAGGATGTTCTTCGGGTAGACGTCGGCGGCGAGGTCGGCCGGCAGCTGGCGCCGCCGCCAACGGTTGCGCAGCGCGACCGCGACGGCGCGCTTGGCCTTCGTCTGGCCGACGATGTACTCGTCGAGGCGGCGCGTGATCTCCTTGGGTGTCAGCAGCGTGGCCGGTTCGGTCATGGCGGGCAGCGGACGATACCGCGCGCGCGCGCAGCCGCGGCATTCCCGCTGGACTCTCGGCGCGCGAGCGGGTTTCCTTCCCGCCCGACCCCGATCGGAGGCCCCTCATGAAAAAGCGCGCCGCCAAGCCCGACCAGCCGTCCGCAGCGCCGCGGCCCGCCGCCAGCAAGGGCGGCGGCAGCGACCGCCTCGCCGAACTGCAGCGGTTGATCCAGGTCATGGTCGAGCAGGACGTCGTCGAGGTCGAGTACGAGGATCAGGGCACGCGATGGCGCGTGCGCCGCAAGGATCCGCAGGCGGTTGCGTTCGCGGCGCCGGCCGCGATGGCATTGCCGGCCGTGCACGCGCCGGCTGTGGTGGCCGCGGCGCCCGCGCATTCGCCCGCAAGCGCGCCCGCGGCGGAGCCGCAGGGCGAGGTGTTCAAGTCGCCGATGCTCGGCACGTTCTACCGCGCGGCATCGCCGGACGCCGAGCCGTTCGTGAAGGCCGGCGACAAGGTCTCGGCCGAGACCACGCTGTGCATCATCGAGGCGATGAAGGTCATGAACGAGATCAAGGCCGAGCGCGAGTTCGAGGTGCTCGACGTCCTGGTCAAGAACGGCGACCCGGTCGAGTTCGGCCAACCCCTGTTCCTGATCCGGTAGCGCATGTTCTCGCGCATCCTGATCGCCAACCGCGGCGAGATCGCGCTGCGGATCCTGCGCGCCTGCAAGGATCTCGGCATCGAGACCGTCGCCGTCTATTCGGAGGCCGACCGCGACTCGCTGCACCTGCGCTTCGCCGACGAGACCGTCTGCATCGGGCCGGCGCCGAGCGCCGACAGTTACCTGAACATCCCGGCGCTGATCGCGGCGGCCGAGATCGCCGACGTCGAGGCGATCCATCCGGGCTACGGCTTCCTGTCCGAGAACGAGCACTTCGCCGAGGTCTGCCAGAGCTGCAACATCAAGTTCATCGGACCGAGTCCGGAGGCCATCGCGCAGTGCGGCGACAAGGTCGCGGCCAAGAAGCTGGCCAAGGAGAACGGCGTGCCGACGGTGCCGGGCAGCGACGGCCCGATCGAGACCGAGCAGGAGGCGGCCGAGATCGCGCGCAAGATCGGCTTCCCGGTGCTGATCAAGGCGGCGGCCGGCGGCGGCGGCCGCGGCATGCGCGTCGCGCACAACGAGCCGAGCCTCGTCACCGGCTTCCACAGCGCGCGCGCCGAGGCCGAGAAGGCGTTCAAGGACGGCACCGTCTACCTCGAGAAGTACCTCGAGAAGCCGCGCCACGTCGAGATCCAGATCATGGGCGACACGCACGGCAACGTCGTCCACCTCGGCGAGCGCGACTGTTCGCTGCAGCGCCGCCACCAGAAGCTGCTCGAGGAGAGCCCGTGCCCCGTACTCGACGACAAGACGCGCGCGGCGATGGGCGACGCGGCGGTGCGGCTCGCGCGCGCAGCGAACTACCACTCGGCCGGCACCGTCGAGTTCCTGCTCGACCGGCACAAGAACTTCTACTTCATCGAGATCAACTCGCGCATCCAGGTCGAGCACCCGGTCACCGAGATGGTCACCTTCACCGACCTGATCCGCGAGATGATCCGCGTCGCCGCCGGCGAGCCGCTGTCCTTCCGCCAGGAGGACATCCGCCTGCAGGGCCACGCGATGGAGTTCCGCATCAACGCCGAGGATCCCGACCGCGGCTTCAAGCCGAGCCCCGGCACGATCCGCACGTTCCTGGCGCCGGCCGGACCCGGCGTGCGCTGGGACAGCCACGTCTACCAGGGCTACACCGTGCCGCCGCACTACGACTCGATGGTCGGCAAGCTGATCATCCACCGGCCGAACCGCCGGCTCGTGATCGACACCGCGCGGCGCGCGCTGCAGGAGCTGACCCTCGACGGCATCACGACGACCGCGGGCCTGTTCCTGCGCATCCTCGAGCACTCCGACTTCGCATCGGGCGACGTCGACACCGGCTTCATCGACCGCTACTTTGCGCCGCGGTGATGCGCCAGTCGCCATGACGAGCCGGTGGTCCTTGGGCTCATCGCCGACGGGCGGTGCGTGATGGCCGAGACGGGCCGGGTCAAAGGACGGTTGCTGCTGGTCGCGAACCTGGTCGCGGCGAACGCGGCCGCGGCCGCGTGCGTGATCGCGCTGGTCAAGCCGTCGGCGTTCGGCAGCGTGCTCGCGCTGCCGTACGAGAGCGGTTCGTCGTGGCTGGTGTTCCTGCCCGCGATGCTGCTGCTGGCGGCGAACTTCGCGTGGCTCGTGCGCCGCGCGCCGGCGCCGGTGCCGCGCACCTACGTACAGAGCGAGACGCCGACCGGACC
>Ga0070689_100001732_pt1 | contig 13951 bp, 15 predicted proteins | sample KBSS23HmetaG_FD_64669 | JGI IMG/M metagenome (GOLD analysis project Ga0070689, IMG submission 64669) | Switchgrass rhizosphere microbial communities from Kellogg Biological Station, Michigan, USA - KBS S2-3H metaG | ecosystem: Host-associated > Plants > Roots > Rhizosphere ...
TCGGGATTAATAGAATTTTTCCTGGAGTCATATAAAACGCTAAACGAAGGTCCAACCGCAGTTTCCTTTGGAGATAGTCCATAACTTTCAAAATCGGTCTTCGCTCCTGAGTCAGGACTGACCTCCTTTATGTTCCAGTAGAGATCCAAATCAAGTCCAAAACCTCCATAAAAATTTTTTGAGATCTGCCTGGCTATATTCTGATGCATCCGTAAATAAGAATAGTCTATCATAGACTCGTCGGCTAATGTTGTATTTGTGCCAAGTCCATACGTAAAGGAAGGATACTTTAAATAGCGCCACTCAGATTGAAAATTATACTTGTTATTCTTCGACCAGATATTTGTTAATAATGGAAGGATATATTGTTTGTATTGGGTATAGGTGAAACTGGTCCCGATCGTTGATAAATTTCGTCCATCATTTGGGCCATTGTAAAAAGCAACGTTGGCGCTAAGAATTGCTGCAAACCCCGTTTGAAGTGAATACCCTACAGCGGGAATCACGGAAACGTGCGCATGCGATGCTTTATGAGATCCAGTATCGGCAGCCTTCTCCTTTTTATTGAAAATATCCCGGGCCACGTCAATGATATCCCGTTGGTGAAGGGAGTCGTAAGAAAAAAACCTGGGTAGTTTGGAGGTGGAGTCAATAGACTGTGCGTTTACCAATAATGAAAAGAGTATTGCAGGTACAATCGCAGATATTTTTACAAAAGTCTTCAAAGACTCAGATCCTGAATGTTATTGAGTAAATAAGCACCTTGCAAAGTAACTACCTTATTTACGCTTTTAGAAGACCGAAATTGATAAAGTTTGTTAACATATGTTCCTGCTCACCTAATTGCATCCGAGCACCTCGCATAATTTAGAATGCAGCATTTCTCCGCGGAGATTCTTCGCAATGATCTTCCCTGATGGATCGATCAGCATGTTAAAAGGAATGCTATTGACACGATATAATTGCGCCGCTGCGTTGTTCCAAAACTGCAGATCACTGACATGGGTCCATTTGAGATTATCCTTATGAATGGCTGCGAGCCAATTATCCTTTCCCCCAGGCCTGTCGAGTGATACTCCTAAAACTGTGAAATTTTTTTGTTTGAATTGGTTGAAATTGTCAACAACGTTGGGGTTTTCAGCGCGGCAGGGACCACACCAACTTGCCCAAAAATCAACCAGTACGTACTTACCGTGAAAAGATGAGAGTGTTACCGGCGTGCCAGTTGTGTCCGGCTGTGTAAAATCCAAAGCAGCTGTTCCCACCGCACCTACCTTATTGTATTGTATGTATGAATAAAGACTTTTGCTGATAGCATAAGTCTTCGCCGACGTATCCATTGCATTATATCTTTTTTCGAGCAGCATCGGATCGTCATACATATTAGCTGTAACAAAAAGCACAAATGGTGTTACAGGTGATTTTGGTCTCGATGCTACAAACTCATCGATCCTCGTTTGAATAACTGTCTTGGTGGAATCGTACACCTTCATCAACGCATCATACTGCGGTTTACCAGCAACTTTGTTGATTGCGCCCACTGTTGCATTCAATGAATTGATCAATGGATTAAACACTTCCTGGAACTTCATAAAGTCCTGGTGAGAAGCTGAACCGGTGACTTTTAAATGCTGGATATCCGACTTACTGCCGGTCACAGTTATCTTTTTATTTTCGACATAAATGTACTGCGCCTGTTCGCTGCCAATTGTCAACTTGCATAGCTGGGGCTCTTCCACGGTGCCTTTAAGAATGAACTTTCCACCGGTCACTTTGGTGGAACCCATGTTGCTGTTATCATTTCCATTATCCAGCTTTACCTGTGCTCCCTCGGCAATACCGGTGATTGAACCCGTGATCTCGAAACCTGTTTTCTGGGCGGATACACAGAGCGGCATTAAAAACAAAATGAGGAAAATTCTTACCATACTATTTATGTTGATGTCTCTCTTTTAAAATGGCAATTACGTCTTCGAGCTTATAACCTTTGGCCTGGAGCAAAATTAAATAATGAAAAAGAAGATCGGAAGCCTCATTTAAAAATAGCTCATTATTAACATCTTTCGCCTCAATAACTAGTTCTACGGCCTCCTCCCCTACCTTTTGAGCGATCTTATTGATACCTGAATGAAACAACTTCCTTACATATGATTTTTCATCATCGCTCGCCTTTCTAAGTTCAATGATATGCTCGAGGTAAACCAGGAAATCTTCAGCATGGTTCTTTTCACTCCAACAGGTATCGGCACCTGTGTGACAAACAGGTCCCGTCGGCTCAGCCTTTATGAGTAATGTATCATCGTCGCAATCGCTCATTAATTCTTTCAGCAATAGTACATTTCCGCTTTCCTCTCCCTTTGTCCATAAACGCTTTTTGCTACGGCTATAAAACGTCACTTTCCCCTCTCGCATTGTCTTCTGCAAAGCTTCTTCATTCATAAAACCCAGCATTAATACTTTCTGAGTCTTGTGGTCCTGGATAATGGCTGGTACCAATCCGTCGGGGTATTTTTTAAAATCGATCTTCATGCCAATCCCGAAGAGGGTATTTATTTGTTTATCAACTTTCGGCTGCGTCGTCATCATTTCTTTTCGTCTGTCCCGATTGATCAATGTTCTTATCGCTGATCAACTTCAACAGTTCCTCAAACTGCTGCCTTTTTCTATCGTGCATTTCGTCTTGCCTTATTTTTCGCTTCTGATTCATATACGGGAATAAAAACAAGGCGATAGCCGATAGAATAACTAGTATAAAAATTGCCAGGTACATCAGAAACGAACTGAGATATGTTTCTTTTGCAAATATCGCTTTAAATCAGGTATAGCTATTTCCTTGAAGTGAAAGATGCTTGCCGCCAATGCTGCATCGGCCTTTCCGTTTTCGAAAATATCGACAAAATGCTGCATGCTTCCGCCGCCACCTGACGCTATGATAGGTACGGGGAGATTGTCGGCCAATTGCTTTGTCAGCTCAATCGCAAAGCCCTGTTTGGTTCCATCATGATTCATTGAAGTAAGCAGGATTTCACCAGCACCAAGCATTACGCCGTGTTTCGCCCAATCAAAACAAAGCCTGTTTGTCTTTGTTCTTCCACCATTCAAATAAACATACCATTCCCCGTTGTCTTCTTGTCTCGCATCAATCGCCAATACCACGCACTGACTTCCAAATTCATTGGCGAGATCATTGATCAATTGAGGGTTTTTGAATGCTGAAGTATTGACAGAAATTTTATCGGCTCCATTTTGCAAAAGGACATTTACATCTTCCACGCTACTGATTCCGCCACCAACGGTAAATGGAATATTAATATGATGAGCGATACGGTTCACCAATGCGCTCAATGTTTTTCTTTTTTCAATAGTTGCGGTGATGTCCAGAAATACCAATTCGTCTGCGCCTTGTTGTGCATAAAAAGCTCCGAGTTCAACAGGATCTCCTGCATCCCGCAGGTTTACAAAGTTGGTCCCCTTCACGGTACGGCCATCTTTTATGTCAAGACATGGTATGATTCGTTTCGTCAGCATCTTTTGTGCTCCTTTGTGTCTTAGTACCTTCATAGTTCCCTCACAAAGCCATTAAGTCGCTCGAGGATTAAATTCCTTTAACTGCTGAAGTGTAATTCGATTTTCATAGATGGACTTTCCTACAATGGCCGCTTTACAACCAATTTCTTCCAGTTTTCTTAAGTCGTCCACGCAGCTTACCCCTCCGCTGGCAATAAAAAAAAGTTCAGGGAATTTGTTGATGATATTTTTATAAAGATCAATGGCAGGCCCTTCCATTTTCCCGTCCTTACTTACGTCTGTGCAAAAAATTTGCTTTATTCCATGATCAACATACTTCTGTATAAAGTCATATATCCAGATCTGTGTTTCTTCCTGCCAACCACTGATCGTGATCCTTTCATTCTTTGCGTCGGCTCCCAGTAGAAATTTTTCAGCGCCGAACGTCAATAACCATTTCACAAACTCCTCTTCATTCTTTACTGCAATACTGCCTACTGTTGCGAAAGCAGCACCCGAATTGAAAACTATTTCAACATCTCTCGCCGTTTTTATTCCACCGCCAAAATCGATGACCATCGAGGTTCGTCCTGCAATTGTCTCCAATACTTTCCAATTCCTGACGGCACCTGCCTTTGCTCCGTCCAGGTCAACCAGGTGAAGACGCTTTAACCCGGCGTCTTCAAATTTCTTTGCCACCTCCAAAGGTTCCTTATGATACAAGGAGACCTTATTGTAGTCGCCCTGTTCAAGCCTTACGCATTTACCGTCGATAATGTCTATGGCGGGTAGAATGTTCATATGGTCGTTGTCATACTGATCGCAGCGAAGAATCTTAAACTTTTCGCCAAAAGTTATCTTTCGCTTCGCTCGGCATGACAATTTAAAGAGTTAAAAAGTTTTTCAAGATTTGTTCTCCAACTTCAGCACTCTTCTCGGGGTGAAACTGGACACCGTAAAAATTATCTTTCCGCAAAGCAGAACTATACGGTTGTACATAATCTGTTGTAGCTACCGTGTGTTCTCCAAGCGACGCATAATAACTATGTACGAAATAACAAAAGCTTTTATTCTTTACTCCTGCAAACAGGTCAGTTTTCAAATCATAAATATTGTTCCATCCGATCTGCGGAACTTTGAGTCCTGTACCTTCCGCCCTATACCTCCGAACGTCTTCATTGAATATTCCAAGGCAATCAGTAGCATTTTCTTCCGAGTACCTGCACATCAATTGCATCCCCAGGCAAATCCCCAAAACCGGTTGCTTTAAATTCCTGATCACACCATCTAAACCTCTTTCTTTTAAATAATTCATTGCTGTACTCGCTTCACCCACGCCTGGAAAAATGACCTTATCCGAGGAGTGAATCTTGTCAATGTCATCGGTCACCTCAGCCCTCAGCCCTATTCGTTCAAGCGCAAATAAGACAGATCGAATATTACCAGCATTATATTTTATGATCGTCAGAACCATGATCTATGGATTATCAGGAAGTAATTGCACTTAAGAATTTTCTTGTGGCGATCTCAATATGGTTATCATTTTCTAAAGCTCTGATAAATGCCGTGCCGATGATCGCGCCGTTAGCACTTGCACAAGCTGCTTCAAATGTTTGTTTGTCTTTTATCCCAAAACCAACCACTATCGGGTTTCTTAGTTTTAAATTTTTGATCCGTTCGAGATAATTTTTGACATCGGTCATATTCTTATCCTTCCCGGTCGTGGAAGAAGAAGAGACTGTATACAAAAAACCGTTGCTCAATTTGTCCAGTCTATGCACTCTTTCGTCCGACGTTTCTGGTGTTACAAGAAAGATAAAATCCAATCCATATTTTTTAATGATGTCGCCATACTCGGTCTCATATTCATATTCCGGCAAATCGGGAAGGATGAGTCCATCAACGCCAACAGCAGAGGCATCGGCGCAAAATTTCTCGAATCCATACTGAAGAATGGGATTCATATAACCCATCAGCAAAACAGGAATCGAAACTTTACTCCTGAATCCGTTTAATTGTTCAAACAATTTCTTCAGGGTCATGCCATTTTGCAAGGCGATCGTACTGCTGTGTTGAATCACCGGTCCATCCGCCAAAGGATCACTATAAGGCATTCCCAGCTCGATCATATCCGTCCCGTTTTCTTCTAATGCCATCATCACCGGCAGAGTATCTTCCAACCTCGGAAATCCCGCAGTACAATAAACACTCAATATTTTGTTTTGCTTTTTATTAAAGAGCTCTTCGATTCTGTTCATATCTAATTTGCAGGGATGACATTAAATGTTTCATCGTCGACGGTGATAAAATTATACCTTGGATAACTGTCAATATCCAGTGTCATTTTGTTTAATACTGATTGACCCGCAGCCTTTGGAAACTGAACCAATACCGTGTCTCCTTGTCTTGACACCTTCATCATGTCCTTCGTAAAATTTACTTCCAAACATTTCTCAAACTCATACCTTTCTCCGGCTACATTGGAAACCATTCGGAACGACGGTTTAAGGTTCTCGCAATTATCCGAGATCTTTTCAAATTTCAACTTGTGAGTGACGAATGGCTTTCGGTTACAAGCAAATGTCGTCAGTAGTAGGATCGTCATGACCCCGACAGTAAGCCTCACCCTTAATCCCTCTCTTCGAGGAGAGGGAGACGAAGCTCCCGTATTTCTATTTTGCTTTTGAACTAACATATCATTTTTTATTTGTTCCTCCATGATCATCGTCTACGACTGTTTTAATGGTCAGAGAAATTACTGTGTCATATTGTTTACCTGAGTTTCTTTGTTCATAGCCCCCTACCGTCTCCTTCGGGAGAACCCTGGGGATGAAGTTGCATTTCCCGCATATACGTCGCCATGTCTTTATCTCCTCTTCCACTCAAACATAGAACCACTATGTCTGTCGCTTGAAATTGGCAGCTATTGAATGCCGCCAATGCGTGCGCACTTTCCAACGCGGGAATGATTCCTTCTAATTTGGCCAACTCAAATGCAGCAGCAACAGCTTCATCATCGGTCGCATTCAAAAACTTCGCACGACCGCTGTCAAATAAATATGCGTGCAACGGGCCGATGCCAGGATAATCCAAACCGGCGGAAATACTGTGTGGTTCTATAACCTGTCCATCTTCTGTCTGCATCACAAGACTCTTACTTCCATGTAAAACGCCTGGCTTACCCAGGGCGGTTGTTGCTGCACTGTGACCGCTATCTACGCCAAGACCTGCTGCCTCAACCGCAATTAATTGTACCGAAGGTTCATCTAAAAAATGATAAAATGCCCCTGCCGCGTTGCTGCCTCCACCAACACAGGCAAGCACATGAGTCGGCCATTCACTGCCCGTTTTTTCTTTTAATTGCCAGCGAATTTCTTCGCTGATGATCGATTGAAAACGCGCCACCATATCGGGATATGGATGCGGTCCCACGACACTACCGATGATGTAATGCGTATCGTTCGGATTATTGATCCAGTCGCGGATCGCTTCATTTGTCGCATCCTTTAGCGTTTTACTTCCACTTGTTGCAGGTATCACTGTAGCACCAAGCATTTTCATTCGCGCGACGTTCGGTGCCTGCCGCTCGATGTCCTTTTCACCCATGTACACAATACACTCCACTCCTTTCAACGCACAAACCGTCGCCGTAGCCACGCCATGCTGTCCTGCTCCTGTCTCTGCAATAATTCTTTTTTTGCCCAGCCTTAGTGCCAGTATGATCTGCCCAATCGTGTTATTGATCTTATGCGCACCTGTATGACAAAGATCTTCGCGTTTCAAAAAGATTTTTGTTCGATATCTCTCGCTTAATCTCTTTGCAAAATACAAAGGCGTTGGTCTTCCTGCATAATCCCTCAGCAATTCATGAAATTCGTCCTGGAAACTTTTTTCATAAATGATGTCCAGGTATTTCGAGCGCAACTCTTCCACATTACGATGAAGCATTTCAGGGATATATGCACCTCCAAACTTTCCATAGTATCCATTTTCATCAGGCGCATATTTGCTTTTGAAAAGTTTAAATTCAGCTGCACCCGTAAGATCTTCGGTCTTCCTTGTAAAGTGATAACTCATCTTGTCGAATTATTTTTTTTGATACCAGCATCGGTTTTTTCATAGCATCACCTGTTGCGTCGCAATCACTTGATCACCCGGTAATTCTATTTTGCCGTTTTTGTAACACTTCTCTCAGCTCCTTATACTTATTTCACCGGCGCTATCAAATCTTCCGCCGCTACTATCTGCCATTTGTCATTACGCAACACCCACGTATCCGTCCACACAAAACGCGCAGTTGATGAATCCTTCCGTTTTACCCACGTCTCATCACCTTGGGCCACCGCGGTACTTCCATAAAATCTCACTTTAACATCATTCAGATGATTTGAAATAAAGTACTTCGGTGCATCATGAGTATCCCTGACCATTTGCTGTTTTGTATAGTGGTTACCCTCGGGGTCCACACCAACAAAATCATCAGCCAGTATTCTTACAATGACCATTGAATCTCCTGTGGCGACCGATTCCGCCCAGTCCTTTTCACTCTGCCGGATGTACTGCTCCGCTTTTTGATAGTCTGGCGTAGACTCACAACCAAGAAGAATTGCACACCAGACCGCTGCGATCATCGATTGACTGAACTTAATCTTCATAATGATGATTTTGCTAAATAATTTTATTAATTCCGCTCATTATTCATTACTCATTGCTAACGCTCGCCATTCACAACTAACCATTCACGCCTCACGATCTTAACTTCTGCACAAACTCCTTCACCTTATTAATATCTTTTACTCCCGGACTTATTTCAAACTTGCTGTTGATATCAATACCAAAAATTCTTTTTGCTATCTCTTCATTACCAAACTCTTTCAATTTTTCCTCGTCCCCTGGCTCGATACCACCACTCAGGAAGAATAGTTTATTAATTGCCGCATTTTTCAGAACGCTCCAGTCAAATTTCTTCCCTGTACCTCCATAACCTGCACCAAGGGTATCGAACATATACATGTCACAGGCTTCTTCATACGGCTTTGCCATCCACTCAATCGGATCATTTTCCGACAGCCGAAACGCCTTTACTACCGTAATATAATTTGCCACCTGCTCACAATACCTCGGGATCTCGTCGCCGTGCAATTGGATCATGTCGAGGCGATAATCTTCAACGGTACGCATCAGCTCTTCATAAGGCATGTTCACAAACACTCCCACTTTGGCGATCCTTCCCCTGAATTTGCGGAGGTATTCGGCCGATATTTTATTGACCACATACCTTGGCGACTTTGGATAAAAAATAAATCCCGCGAGATCGACACCTATTTCATCAAATGCCTCCAGTTGAGCAGGCAGCGTGATGCCGCAAACTTTGATGCGGGCCTTGAATGATTCAGACGACGACTTGTTTGGCTTTTGCTCCATTGGTTTGGTTTTTTCTCTCAGAAACCTTCCGCCTTTGGCGGCATGATCCGGAGAGCATTTACAAATTCAGCAAAAGCAATCGTAGGATCGGCTTCTTTCATAAAAAGCTCACCGATCAGGAAACCCTTAAATCCGTTTTCTTTGAACATCATAATATCATCGACTGACCTGATCCCACTTTCCGCAATCTTTATTTTGTCACCAGGAATTTTTTGTCCCATTATCAAACTCTGTTCAATATTTACTTCAAAAGTCTTCAGGTTACGGTTGTTTATTCCGATCAGTTCAGTTTCATCACAAATATGTTCCAACTCACGCTCGTCATGTAATTCAAGCAGCACTTCAAGACCTAAACTCTTTGCAAAAGTTGCGAGGCGCTTTACTTCTTTTGGAGACAGGCAGGCCGCGATTAATAATATTACATCTGCACCAATACTTTTTGCCTCGGTCACCTGGTACTCGTTAATAATAAAGTCTTTTCGAAGGATCGGGATCTGATTTATTCTCGCCTCGACAAGATCTTCATCGCTGCCCCCAAAAAAATTCTTATCCGTCAAAACCGACAGGGCCGATGCGCCACTTTCAAAATACGCTGTTGTCACATCAATAATGTCTGCTTTATCATTGATAACACCCTTTGACGGAGACCTTCGTTTAAATTCCGCAATAATACCTGTTCTATTCCTTTTTTCCAGCGACTCTTTCAGGGACAGAGTTCCCCGATCAAAATAAACACCTTTCTCCAATTCAGAAATGCTTACTTTCTTTTTTCGATCTTCAACTTCCGATCTTTTTTGTTGTATTATTTGGTCTAAAATATTCATATAGCTAAAGCCATTTTTCTCTTAATTTGTTCATCCCGGCGTCTAAAGACCCCGCAAATCATTGAAGGGCGATCAGCTTTTTTAATGCCTCCTTTGCTTTCCCGCTTTCCAGGCTTTCCACTGCGGCATTGTACGCTTCATCGTAGTTTTTGTAATTGGCTGTACAATGTAATGCCATCGCTGCATTGGCAAGTACCACCGCGTTCTGTGCCCAGGTGCCTTCACCATTCAATATTTTTATGAAAATCTTCGCTGCATCTTCAACACTGCTTCCTCCCTGGATATCTCTTGACTCCACCATTCTCTTTCCCAGCTGTTCCGGTGTCATGATCTTCTCACCCTCGTTTGTGATCACCTTGGTATCATTTGTTAAAGAAATTTCATCGTAACCATCCAGGCCGTGAATAATGGTGAATGCGCTTTCGGTTTGCTGAAGAAGATAATTATAGATCCGCGCCATCTCAAGACTAAAGACTCCCACTAATTGAAATTTTGGAGTCGCGGGATTCACCATCGGCCCCAGCATGTTGAAAAATGTTCTCATGCCCAGGTTCTTCCGGATTGGACCAACTGTTTTCAATGCCGGGTGAAACATCGGTGCGTGCAAAAAGCAAATATTCGCCTCATCAACTTCCTTCTTCAACCTCTCTTTATCATTTTTAAATTTATATCCTACCTGTTCCATCACATTTGATGCACCGCTGATAGATGAGGCTCCATAATTTCCATGCTTGGCAACCTTTTGGCCTGCGCCTGCAACAATAAAGCAACTTAGCGTAGAAATGTTAAAGGTATTTTTTCCGTCTCCCCCCGTTCCAACAATATCAATAGCATCGTAGCCATTCAGGTCAATAGGGATACATAGTTCAAGCAGCGCTGCACGAAAGCCTTGCAGTTCTTCAATGGTGATGCTGCGCATTAAATATACGGTCATGAATGCGGTTACTTCATGCTCGTTGTAAGCGCTTTTGCCGATGTTTACCAAAACCTCCTTTGCCATCTCGCGGCTAAGTGTTTTGTGTTCGAATAAATATTGTAATATTTTTTTCATCACATTTTGTTTGCCACCAAGACGCAAAGACGCTAAATAATACAAAGGCTTCGCGCAACTTTGTGTCCTGGCGCCTTGGTGGCTATGTATTTAACCAATTCTTTAAAATGCTTGTTCCCATTGGCGTCAACACACTTTCCGGATGGAATTGCACTCCCTGCACATCGTAGGTCTTGTGTTGTAAGGCCATGATAAAATTATTCTCGTCTCTTGCTGTTACTTCCAATTCCTTCGGAAAATTTTCATCAGACACTATCCACGAATGATAGCGACCGGCTTCAAATACTTCAGGTAGACCTTCAAACAGATTTCGTGAGTCGTGAGTCGTGAGATGTGAGTTCGTTTTACCATTCACGATTGACGTCTCGGTAGCTATCGGGGCACGGTTCACGAGCCTAACTGGGGTCGCCACTCCATGATACACTTCATCCAAATTGATCAATTGCCCACCAAAGGCTTCACCGATGGCCTGGTGGCCGAGGCAGACTCCTAAAATAGACTTTGACGAAGCATATTCCTTTATTAGCGGCAACAACAAACCCGCCTCTTCAGGAATTCCCGGTCCCGGTGATAGAATGATCTTGTCATATTCCTTCACCTTTTCCAAGGGGATCTGGTCATTTCGGTGCACTTCTACTTGCTGATGCAGGATCTTTTCAACCAGGTGCACCAGGTTATAAGTAAAGGAATCATAATTATCGAATACTAATATTCTCATCATTTTTATTTTGTCACTCTGAGCGCACGGAAGAATCCCAAACTTTGCAAACAATGAGATGTCTCGCTTCTCCCGATATCTATCGGGACGACATGACACGTTAGAGGGTGGCTGCCAGTTCAATGGCCTTCTTCAACGCGCCTAGTTTGTTATTTACTTCCTGCAACTCGCTTTCCGGATCACTTGCCGCTACAATTCCCGCTCCTGCCTGGTAGATTAAGGTATTATTCTTACTTAAGAACGTCCTGATCATAATGGCATGATTACAACTTCCGTCAAAACCCATGAAACCAAGCGCACCGCCATAATAACTTCTTGTTGTAGGCTCGTATCCATTGATCAATTGCATGGCTTTGAACTTCGGAGCGCCGCTTAATGTTCCGGCCGGAAATGTTTTTGCCATTAAGTCAAATGGGTTGCTGGCCGGTTTTACCTTTCCTGTGACCTCGCTCACCAAATGAATAACATGAGAATAATATTGTACCTCTCTATAATGGGCGACCTGTACATCATCACACAGACGGCTCAGGTCATTTCGAGCAAGATCAACCAGCATCACATGCTCGGCATTTTCTTTTTTATCTTTCAATAATTTTTCGGTCTCTCTTTCATCTATTTCGTCATCACCCGTTCGTCTATATGTTCCGGCAATAGGATGCAAAACCGCTTTTCCGTTTTGGATGATCAATTGGGCCTCGGGTGACGAGCCCATCAATTTGTAATCTCCATAATCAAAGAAGAATAAGTAAGGAGAAGGATTGATATTTCTTAAAGCGCGGTAAACATTAAATTCATCACCTGAGAAACCCTGGTCGAATCTCCGGCTGAGAACAATTTGAAATACGTCCCCCTTGTGACAACTTTGGATTCCTTTCTTCACCATCTCCATGTAGTCCATGTCACTCATATTAGAATTCTCCTTTCCGCTTGCGCGGAAAGGATACGTTGGAACATCTTTGCTTTTTATCAACGATTCCACAACCGCTGACTCACTTTCCAGGCCAGGAATAACGTTTTCACAAATAAACAATTCATCCTTGAAATGATTGACGGCAATGACGTATTGATAAAGCCGGTATCGCATGAGAGGGATCGTGGGGCGTAAGTCGTCAGATGTGAGTTTGACGGTGTCAAAAAACTGAACGGCATCATATGTCGTGTAGCCAAATAAACCTTGCGCATACTTTGCTTCTTTCACATCACCTTTTCTTATTTCAAAATTTTGCATGAAGTTCCAAAGGAGGGTGGGTACTTCCATCACATTTTTTATTGCGACCCTTTCAGGATTTTGTTTCGGTAATTTGAACTCAATACTTTCCAAAGAAGTTATTTCTATTCCACCGATCGCATTGATACATATAAATGACCAACTATTGTCGGCCGCATGATGATCAGTGCTCTCCAACAGGATCGTATCACGAAAGCGATCGCGGACGCGCAGGTAAATTCCGACGGGTGTATACACATCGGCTAAGAGTTTCTTACAAGTTGTATTAACTTCTATTTTCTTCATAATCCTTCCAATCTTATAATCCTGGTCAAACAAACAAAAAGCCCCGACTAGTCGGGGCCTTGAATATATTATTACAATACAGTAATGACATTTACAAACCCCGTAAAGCGTTTGTATGCCACCACCAATATTGATTTTGTTGTTTCATCGTAATGCAAATATGTAAAGACAATTTCAAATCAACAAAAAAATTTCCGGTCTATTTCAATAAAACATACTTTGTAGTACCAAACTATCGCTTATGCAATCTCAAGCAGTTAGCCAGCCGTCACCCAAGGATGCGATCTTAGGCGGCAAAATTTCAAAACGCCTGCTATCCCTCGACTTTATGCGGGGTTTTATCATGGTACTGCTTGCCCTTGAAAGCACTGGCCTCTACGAGCATTTTTTTGAGGCCACGAAGGGAAACCCATTGAATAATTTTTTCCTGCAGTTCTTTCATCATCCCTGGAATGGCCTTCGCTTCTGGGACCTGATCCAACCCGGCTTTATGTACATGGCCGGCGTGGCAATGGCCTACTCACTGAACAAGCAGTGGTCAAATGGCGTTTCATGGGATCAGTCTTTCAGGAAAATACTGAAACGATGTTTTTGGTTATTCTTTTGGGGCGTGCTTGATTATGCAGTGCGAAGAAATGGCTTATCGTTTGAACTTTGGGATGTCCTTACCCAATTATCATTTACCACACTCGTTGCCTTTCTCATTTTTCGTTGGAGTTCAACAGCGCAGATATTCGTATGCATTGGTTTGTTATTGGTAACCGAAATTCTTTACCGTTTCACTAATGTGCCCGGCTTTGACCAACCGTTTACTGACCAACATAATTTTGGTAATTATGTTGATTGGCTGTTGATGCGCAAGATCAATCACGATGGGTGGGTGGCTATTAATTGCATTCCGACCGCCGTTCACA
>Ga0070689_100001736_pt1 | contig 13947 bp, 10 predicted proteins | sample KBSS23HmetaG_FD_64669 | JGI IMG/M metagenome (GOLD analysis project Ga0070689, IMG submission 64669) | Switchgrass rhizosphere microbial communities from Kellogg Biological Station, Michigan, USA - KBS S2-3H metaG | ecosystem: Host-associated > Plants > Roots > Rhizosphere ...
CACGACCGTCGAGTTGATGCCGTACTTCTTGAACAGCCCCTTCTCGTGCGCGATCACGATGGGCGAGTTGTCGGTCAGCGCGATGATGCCGAAGCGCATGTCCGTCACTTCGGGGCCCGTGTTGGTGGCGCCCCAGCTGGCGCGGACGCGCAGCAGACCCATGCCGCCGAACAGCGCCGCGGCGCCGCCCACGAACTTCCGTCGATTGATTTTCTTGTGCATGCCGATCGTTGTAAGCGGACCGGCGTTTCCGATGCTTTTCGCCGATCACCAATCGGCGTAAATCTCGCGGATTCACGGCGACGACCTTCTCGAAACGACGGACGACCGTCTGGAAACGCGTCCTCGACGGTGAACCCGGCGACGGTCAAGAACACGTAACTTGTCGGTCAAGACGCGCAGACAAATGGTTTACGAAGGACCCACAATCGCGAGAAGCGTCCGAAATTGACCAGGCCCTATACAAGAGGCAATGAATCCTTCGGCGCGCGTTCTCACCCTCTCGACAATCGCCTTCACCCTGCTGTTCGCCGTGTGGCTGATGTTCGGCGTCCTCGGCGTGCCGATCAAAGAGGAGCTGCACCTCGACACGGTCCAGTTCTCGTGGCTGACCGCCATCGCCATCCTGAGCGGATCGATCTGGCGGCTGCCGCTCGGCATCCTGACCGACAGGGTGGGCGGCCGGATCCTGATGGTCGGGCTGCTGCTGGCGACGGCGATCCCGACGTTCCTGGTCGCGTACGCGCACTCGTTCCCGCAGCTGCTGGTGTGCGCGTTCCTGTTCGGCATCGCGGGCAATTCGTTTTCCGTCGGGATCGCGTGGAACGCGGCCTGGTCCGACCGCGCGCGCCAGGGGTTCGCGCTGGGTGTGTTCGGCGCCGGCAACGTGGGCGCGTCGATCACGAAGCTGATCGGCCCGGCGCTGATCGCGCTGGTGCCGGCGGGCACGGCGATCGGCTTCGTTCCGGGCGGCTGGCGCTTCGTCCCGGTGCTGTACTCCGCGCTGCTGATCGCGATGGGCGTCGCGCTCTGGCTGGCGTCGCCGGCGCCGGATCGCCACCCGGGGTCGGGGCGACCGCTGCGCCAGCTGGTCGCGCCGCTGGCCGAGGTCCGCACCTGGCGCTTCGGCCTTTACTACGTCGTCGTGTTCGGCGCCTACGTCGCGCTGTCGCTGTGGCTGCCCGCCTACTACAAGCGCGTGTTCGGGCTGCCGCTGGGGAAGGCGGCGCTGCTCACCGCGCTGTTCATCTTCCCCGCCAGCCTGCTGCGACCGGTGGGCGGCTGGCTGTCCGATCGTTTCGGCGCGCGCCCGGTGACGTACGCCGTGTTCATCGCGATGCTGCTCGCGTGCGTGCCGCTGGCGGCGCCCGACGGCGCGCTCGGGTTCCACGTCGGCCTGCCGCAGTTCGTGCTGTTCATCGAGGTGCTGGGCATCGGCATGGGCCTGGGCAAGGCGTCCGTCTACAAGTACATCGCCGACTACTTCCCCAACGAGGTGGGCGCGGCCGGCGGCCTCGTCGGCACGCTGGGCGCGCTGGGCGGCTTCTTCCTACCGCTCGGCTTCGGCTACCTGGACAAGTCGAGCGGCCGTCCCGAGAGCTGCTTCTGGATCATGGGCGCGCTCGTGCTCGCGTGCCTCGTCTGGCTGCACACGGTGGTCAGCGGCATCCGCCGCCGCACCCTGCGCGTCCACCCGATCGCCGTCGACGTCGGCGACGGCATCGGCGCGGGAGCGTAGTAGCGGTCGAGGCGGCCCCTCCTCGCGTCGCGCTACACTTGCGCGGATGCGGGCGCCGCCGACTCACGACCTCTACGAGGTCCTCGGCGTCTCTCCGTCGGCGACGACGGCCGAGCTGCGGCGCGCGTACCGCAAGCTCGCGCTCGCGCATCACCCCGACCGCGCGGGCCCCGCGAGCGCGCCACGCTTCGCGCAGATCGCCGAGGCGTACCGCATGCTCGCCGACCCGACCGCGCGCACCGCGTACGACGCGTTTCGGTTCGAGCGCACGGCGGCGCGCGCGCAAACGCCCGACGATCTCCGCGACGACGGCGGGACCTGGAGTGTCGGCCGCAACAACTGGTCCGCGTCCTGGCGGCGCGCGATCGTCGATCTGCTGTCGCGCCTGTCAGGCCCGCTGGAAAAGCTGGTCGCGTCCGGCGTCGCGGTCGTCGACGGCAACGGCATCGTCGAGCTGCGCATGACCGCGGCCGAGGCCGCCAGGGGCGGAACGTCGGTCATCACGATGCCGCTCACCGTCCCCTGCCCCACCTGCGGCGGAATCGCGCGCCCCGGCGGCGTCTGGTGCCGCCGCTGCGAGTACGCCGGCGAGATCACCGCCGACGTCTCCGTGCACATCCAGATCCCGCAGGACGTGCGCCACGGCGCGGTGACGGTCGGGTTGTCCAGCGTCGGCGGCAAGCCGCCCGCCGTGCGGCTGACGATCGCGCGCTGACGGCGGCGCGGCGCGCGCCTACGCGACCGACTCGACCGGGCCGCCGCCGTAGAACCAGCGCAGCGCCGCCTCGTCGCGCACGATCTTCGAACCCACGGCGCGCAGGTGCTGCGCGATCTCGTCGGTCATGCCGTCCTCGCTGCTGGCGCCCGCCTTCCCTTTTCGCATCATCCCGCCTGGTTCCAGCACGCGCACCGGCGTGTTGGGCAGCGTGTCGAACTTTTGCTCGTTTCGCTTCATCCAGTCGAACGACGTGTACTCGTCGATCTTCGCCCACGCGGCGGCGCTGGGCGCGATGCCGAGAAAGTCGGCGACCTTGCGGATGGACCCCGAAAGGTCGCGCTTCATGTCGGCGAAGTGCATCAGCAGCACGTTCTTCTCGTGGCGCAGCGGCCACCACGACGCGACCAAGCCGAACAGCATCCCTTGCATGCCGCGCGCATCGAACACCTCGCGATAGAACGACGCGAAATCAGGCCGCGTCATCGCGCCCCTCGGCACCTTCCACAGGTCGTAGAAGGCATCGGTGTGCTGGTCGAGGAAGATCTTGAACGAGACGACCGCCTCCTCCGGGTTGCGGCAGACCACCACGTACCTGACGTCCTTGCCCGTGCCCGCCTTGATGAACGGCAGCTCCGGAGGCGCGGCGTGCGTCTTGATGGCGCGGCGCCGGTCGGCCGGCATCGCGGCGATGCGGTCGAGAATCTCCTGCGGCGGCTGTCCGGGCCGTTCGACGAACGACGGCCACGGCACGACGCTGTAGATGCTATCGAAGCTCGCGTCCCCGCCGGTGAGCAGCTGGTGGACGATGTTCATCATCCAGTTGGTGCCGCTCTTCACGGGGACGGAGATCCAGATGTCTCCGTCCCGCGCCACCACACCCTGCTGCGTCTCGGGATTCAGCCACGGCGGTCCACCGGCCATGGCGCCTATCCTATCCTTGAGGGCCGCCCGCGGTCACGCGCCGGGCATCGGCACGCGACGCCGGGCGAGGGGACCGGATCGGATCGCTCAGGCGACCGGCTTCGCGGCGACGGCGGGCGAAGCGGCGTTCTTCCGGTGACGGGCGGCCAGCCGCCGCAAGATCTCGACGCGCGAGAGATAGAGGTGCCAGCGCTGACCGTGGCGCTCGTAGGGGTTCGCCTGGCTCACCCATCCTTTGATCTGGATTGGAGTGGTCACGGCCGTCGAGAGGTAAACCTCGGTGAAGAGGTTGTCCTTCATGGCTCGTTTCGCCTGCGCATGACTCTGAAAGAAGTTGTCGCCCATGGGCGGCCTTCTATCAGATTTTGAGCGCCAATGTAGGTGAAATGCGCACAACGGCGCCAACACAAGGCACCGGCGCCGCGCCCGCGCGAACTTTACTAAATGATTTCGCGCAACTACCTACTTGGCTGGATCGTTCTTTTCCCCGTCACCGGAGCCACCCTCGACGGACGGGATGCTCATGATGTCCTTCCGGGCGGCCTTCCAGGCCTTCTGCACGATCCACGAGAGCGAGCGATCCTGCCGCGTCGCTTCGGCCCCGATCTCCTTCAACATTTCCTCGGGAAAATAGAGACTCTGCTTTCGCTTGTCGCTGGTGGCCATGCGCGACAGCGTACGCCACCTTGGGCCGCGAGGGAATTCGCGACGCCCGCCCCCTACGGCGCCCGCGTCCTCGTCACGTCCCAGCTCACCTCCCACTTGATCACCTCGTTCCCGCCATTCAACGGCGTGTCCCTGTCGATGACGACCCGGCTCCCCACGAACCGATCCGGACGCCCCGGCATCGGCGTCAACTGCACGTAGCCCGCCGCGGCGCCGGATTCGGGAATCGTCCGCGGATCGGTGATCGTGTAGACCGAGCCGTCGCACATCGCGTACTGGATCACCATCGGCACGTCGAATGATCCCATGTCCATGCCCGTGGGGGACAGGGTCAGCGCGCCGCCCCCCTCGGTGACGATGAACGGCGTCGCGTGCGAGCCGCTGCCCTCGCCGTCGGTCGTGTTCACCTGACACGACGCCCGCACGCTGCTCTCGTGGTGCGCGAACGTGGCGGTCCAGTGCATGTCGATGCCCGGGACCTGAACGCCGAGGCCGGCATTGATCATGTGCTGCTGGCCGAGCGACCAGGTCTCGCGCGTCCCCTCCGACTGGTCGACGGTCTCGTCGCCGTCGATGTAGTGCTTGACGAGCGAGTTGTTCGACTGGATCCAGCCGGTCAGCGAGCCGGGGCAGGACTTGCGCGTCTTCACCTTGTAGTTCGGTTGCGCCCGTGCCCCGGCGCGGTGCGCGGTGTTGGCGACCACCAGGTAGAACTCCGAGATGTCGTCTTCGGGTTCGTCGCGGCAGAAGGCGAAGCGCAGGCCGGCGCGCTGGCGGCGGGTCCACCGGTCGTTGACGCCGGCGATGACTTCCATGGTCAGGTCGGCGCTGGCGCCCGTCATGTCGACGTCCACCCAGCGCGTCCCGGGCGGAACGGTGAACTTCTGATATTGCGCGGCCAGCGGCGCGATCGTCATCCGGAACGGGATGTCGGTGTCCGATTCGGGCAGCGCCACTTCGGGCAGCATCTTCTGCGGCACGACATCCGCCATCGCGGCGCTGTCGGTCGTCGACAGCAGCGGCGCCAGCGGATCTCCCGGCAGCGTCTTGTTCAGCATCTTCGCCGCGAAGTCGCGGAAGTGATTCTCGAACGGGAAGCGCGCGTTCAGAAGGTCGTCCAGCTGCTCGCGCGTGCGCGCGGTCGTCACCGTCTTCCAGAACTGCTCGAACGGCATGGGGCCGCCGGCCTCCTGGCTGAGGAACAACGGGTACACGTACGCCTGGTAGGACGGGTTGTCGGCCGCGCGGAGGTCGTTGTCGAGCAACGAACGGATCTTCGCATCGCGCCCCTGGTAGCCGTGGAACCTGCGGAGACGATAGTCGGGATTGTCGTCGCGCGTGTACGCCCACTCGGCCCACGTCGCCGACGCTTCGGTGAGCCAGCTGGTCTTGTTTGCGACGGGGCCCGTGAATCGGTTGTCGCGGCAGTCGCCGCCTTGCGCCTGCAGGTTCAGCCCGTACGTGATGAGGTGGAAGAATTCGTGGGCGAAGTCGGAGCGCGCCGTCTCGGGCGTGCTCGCGGCGGGGGCGGCGTCGGGAACCAGGTCCAGCCGCATCAGCACGAACCCACTGGACGTCAACGGCCCGCGGCTGGTGTCGCACGGCGGCGCCGGCACCGCCGCCGCGATGGTCGTGGGCGACCCGAGCGGGACGCAGAGGGCGTTATCGTCGCGGCGGCGGATACACACGTTCAGCGGCACCAGGTAAATGTCGGTCCGCATCCCGGAGTCGGTGAGGTCGATGTCCACGCGTGGCGCGCCCAGGCTCGGCACCTCCTTCGCCCAGACCTGCTCGGCCAGCGCGGCCACCGCCTGCCGCTTGCCCGCATTCAGATCGGAGACCGGAGGGGTCAAGGTCGCGGGATTGCCGTCGCCGCACGACCAGACCACGAAGTGAGTGCTTGTCTGGTAGCGCCAGTCAACGCCGCCACCCGGAAGGACCGGACATGGCGCCGGCGGATCGCCGGGCATCGCGAGGAAGTCGTCGTCGCCGAAAAACATCGACGTGGGCGGCGCCGAGTAGATGCTGGTCGGATCGTTGGGACGCACGACGTACGGACCCAGCTGCTGTTGCTGGGCGGTCGTCAGCGATCCCCACAGCGCCGACACCTCGAGGAACAGCGCGCTGTCCTCACCGACGGTGAGGTCGCCGTCGAATTCGATGGGCAGGCGGCCGTCGCCGGCCAGGAGGTACGCGCGGTAGAGCAGCGACGTGAAATAGTCGATGCGGCCGTCGGCCAGCGCCTGCGCAATCAGCGCGCCTGGGTTGGTGGGCGCGGCCGGGCCGGCGACGCAGGTGCAGGTGGCGCTGCAGGGCCGGCCCAGCGCGCAGCCGGTCGTGTCGCCGGGGTCGCACGCCTCGGTGGCCTCGACGATGCCGTTGCCGCAGATGGGCGGCGCGGGCGTGAGCGGCGGGCCGTCCGCGCCGGTGGATCCGCCGCCGTCGGTGAGGCCGAAGCCGCCGAAGCCGGTGAGCCCGGCGCCGCCTGATCCACCTTGGCCACCGCGCCCGCCTTGTCCACCTTGCCCTCCCCCGCCACACCCGGTGGCCGCCGCCAGCACCGCCACGACTGCCAGCGTCACGAGGCGATGCACGGATCAACGGTCGCGCATCGACCCACGCGGCGTCAAGGCGCGAGGGTCGACCGGGTGAGCGATCCTGCGGGCGCGGTTCAGAAGCCGGCGACGATCTGAACGTTCAGCAAGAATGCGAGGATCTCTTCGGGCTCGCGGCTCTTCGACAGGAACTGCAAGAGCGCGCGCTGGTCGGCGTCCAGCGTCGTCGAATTCTTCGCGAGCTCTTCCTGTGCCATCGAGGCCGCGAGGTTCTTCGTCACGCGCAGCGTGAAGAACGCGGGAAACACGCTGTCGCCGCCGCGGTCGTCGATGCCCACGATGAGTCCCTGCTGATTCAATCGGAAGCGCAACACCCGTGAATCGTGGTCGCCGTCGTCGACATAGTTGAAGCGACAGGCGAGCGCGAAGCCGGCCCCCGGCCGCGACCACTCGCATCCTGCGAGCGCTTCGAACGTCGTCGACGGATAGACCCACGACATGATCCCCGGCGCGTTCTTCACCACCACGTCGTGGGCCCGGTCCACCTGCCGCGGCGACTCCTGGCCGTACGCCTGCGCCCCGACGAGCATCATCGCGGCTACCAGCAACGATCTGAACGCCTTGCTCATTTTCCCGCTTCCCTTCTTTTGCAATGTTCGTTTCGGCTACCGGCAACCATTGCCGGTTCGCGCAACCGCCAATTGCACCGGCGGTGCCAGTCGGGTGCGGGCGGATCGCCGGCGGGCGGCGCGGCTCTTGCGCGGTTCCAGCCTGCCAGCGACGGTTTCTTGGCGCGTCCGGACCTGTTCGAACCTGTCCGGACGCGACGCGGCCGGGCCGCAACCCCGTGCGGAACGCGAATTTACACGCTGTTTACAGCACAAACGCTTCGTTAGCTGGTACACAGGTTGAAGCTCATCCGAGCTTCCATGAGTCCGCCCTCGACCACGGTCCCTTCCGCGAGCACAGGGCTCGGCGTCGCACGAGCCCGCGCGACCGAAGTCCAGTGGGTGTTCCCGCAGCGGCTCGCGACGGCGCTCGCCGGAAAGAGCGTCGTCGGTCGAGACGATTCGTGCGCGACCGTCCTCGCGGGCGGCGAGGTTTCGCGCCGCCACGCCGAATTTCGAATCGACGGGCCGATCGCGGCGGTTCGCGATCTCGAAAGCCGCAACGGCGTCTTCGTCAACGGCGCCCGCGTCGTCGATGCGCCGCTGGTTGCGGGCGACGTGGTTCGCTGCGGTGAATGGATCGGCGTTCTCGTCTCCACCGCCGACGCCAGCCCGGCCGCGTCGTTCGGCGAGATCGGCGCCGGGTGGTACGGCGGCGCCACCTTGCGCGCGGCCGTGGAGCCGGCCCGGCGCCTCGCGATCGATTTGCCCGTCGTCATCCAGGGAGAGACCGGCACCGGCAAGGAAGGGACGGCGCGCGCGGTTCACGCCTGGAGCGGACGGCCCGGTCCGTTCGTGGCGGTGAACTGCGCCGCGCTGCCGGCGGAGCTCGCGGAGGCGGAGCTGTTCGGGTACCGCAAGGGCGCGTTCACGGGCGCGGCCCAGACCAGCCCGGGCCTGTTTCGCGCGGCGGAAGGGGGAAGCATCTTCCTCGACGAGATCCTGGACCTGCCGCTGGCGCTGCAGCCGAAGCTGTTGCGCGTGCTGGAGGATCGCCAGGTGCGCGCGCTCGGCGAGACGCGCGACGCGCCCGTCGACGTGCGCGTCATCGCGGCCACGCAGGAGTCACTGGCCGACGCCGTCGCGAGCCGCCGGTTCCGCGCCGATCTGCACGCGCGCCTGGACGGCCTGACGGTGGTCTTGCCGCCGCTGCGCGCGCGGCGGGAGGACATCGCGCCGCTGTTCGCGGCGTTCCTGCGCCAGCACGCCGGTGGTCAACCGCCCGACGTCGAGCCGAAGCTGGTCGAGGCGCTTTGCCTCTACGACTGGCCGCTCAACGTCCGCGAGTTGCTGTTACTCGCGCGGCGGCTGCTCGCGCTTCACGGGCACGAGCCGGTGCTGAAGCGGACGCACTTACCGGAACGCATGCTGGCCGAACGCATGCAGGCCGAACGCCTGCCGGCGGGCCGGGCCGACACCGCTCCCGGCGCGGGCGCGTCCGACGGCGAGCCCGCGGGAGACGCGAAGCCGTCCCGCCGCGCCACCGACGATCGCTCGGAGTTCGAGGCGCTCATCGAGGCGCTGCGCCGTGAGCAGGGGAGCGTGGCGAAGGCCGCCGCGCTGATCGGCGTCAGCCGGGCCCGCGCCTACCGGTTGATCTCGGCGAATCCCGACTTCTCTCTCGATCGGGTGCGCTCGTAGGCATGGCGGGCGGCGACGAAGGTCCCGGACAAGCGAGCTCTGCGACGGCGCGCCCGAGCGATGCTGGCGCGCGCATCGGCGCCGTCGTCGACAGGTACACGATCGTGCGCCTGCTGGGCCGGGGCGGCATGGGCGCGGTGTACGAGGCGCGCCACGCACGACTGGCGCGCCGGTTTGCGATCAAGTTCCTGCTGCCCGAGCTGGCAGCGAACCGAGAGCTCTTGCGGCGGTTCGAGAACGAGGCGAAGGCCGCGGGCGGGCTCGAGCACCCCAACCTCGCGGCGGTGACAGACTTCGGGACCGCGGCTGACGGCGCGCCCTACATCGTCATGGAGTTTCTCCAGGGCGACGACTGCGCGAAGCTGCTCAGGCGGCTGGGGCCGCTGCCGGTCCCGCGGGCGGTCAACATCGTCGCGCAGGCCTGCCGCGGGCTGGCGGTGGCGCACCAGGCGGGGATCGTCCACCGCGATCTCAAGCCCGAGAATCTGTTCCTGACCGACGCCGGCGACGGCAGCGACCTGGTCAAGGTGCTGGACTTCGGGATCGCGAAGCTGCGCGCGTCCGACGCCAGCGTGATCACCGGGACGGGAGCGACCTTTGGCACCGCCTTCTACATGTCGCCCGAACAGGCGCGCGGCGCGGGCGAGGTCGACGCGCGGTCGGATGTCTGGTCGCTGGGCGTCGTGCTTTACGAGCTTCTCTCCGGACAGAAGCCATTTCAGGGCGAAGCGTTCCTGCAGGTCATCCATCAGATCCTGAGCGTCGAGGCCCCTCCCCTGTCGGGTCTGCGTCCGGGCCTTCCCGCCAGGCTGGTCGCGGCCGTCGAGCGGGCGATGGCGAAGGACCTGTCGGCGCGCTTCCCGTCGGTCGGCGCCCTGGCCGACGAGCTGCGTCCGTTCGGCGCCGGACGATCGGAGGCGCCCGAGGCGAAGCCCGGCGTCGACGCGTCGGGGGCGACGCTGGCGTCGCCGGCCACGAACCCGCCGCCGCCGCCTGTCTCCGACGAGCTGCGCGCGTCGGTCGCTGTGCCGGCGGATGCGCCGCCGGCGCTGCCGCGCCGTCGATCGATGGTGCCCTTCGCGCTGGGCGCGGCCGTCGTGGTGGTGGCGGTCGTCGCGGCACTGGTGGCGCGGGGCCGCCGCGAGGCGCCGCCGACCACACCCGCGCCGCCGCCGCCGGCGCCGACGACGGCAACCGCGCCGGTGGTCCCGTCGCCCGCACCCACGCAGGTGGCCCCCGCCCCGGCACCGCCGCCCGCCGCCGCGCCCCCGCCCGCCGCCGCGCCCCCGCCGGCCGAGGCCGTCGCGGCGCCGTCCGAACAGTCCGGACAGCGTTCGAACAAGCGCGCGCTGCGCGTGAAGGCCACCCGCGCTCCGCCCGCAGCGACGCCCGAACCGCCAAAACCGGCGCCGCCCGCGGCTGCGCCGCGCGGCCCGCGGCCCATCGACATCGAGAAGGACAATCCCTATGGCCAATGAGCGCCGGCACGCGCCGTGCTTTGCACGCCCGCCCGAGAGATTCACGATGCCGGTTCCTCCTCTGTTCGTCGCGTTCGTGCTGCTCGCGCTGCTGATCGGCATCGCGTCGTCGGCGCGCGCGGAGACCGATGCGAAGGCGGCGGCGCGCGAGCACTTCCAGAAAGGGGTGGCGGCCTTCGACGAGCGCCGTTTCGCCGAAGCGTCGGAGGAGTTCGAAGCCGCGTACCGCCTCTCGCCCGCCTTCGTGGTCCTCTACAACATCGCGCAGGTGGACGTCATCCTGGGCCGCTCCGTCGAGGCGGTCGACGCGTTCGACAAATATCTGAAGCAGGGCGCCTCCGCGATCTCCGCGGAGCGCCGCCGCGAGGTGCAGGCCGAGATCGAGAAGCAGGCGGCGCGAATCGGCACGATCGCGGTGCGCACGTCGCCCGCCGGGGCCGAGCTGCGCGTCGACGGCGCGCTGGTGGGCAAGTCGCCGCTGGCCCATCCGCTGCGCGTGACGGCCGGACGGCACACCGTGGGCGCGATTCTCGACGGCCACACGCCGGTCGTTCGCGAGGTCGACGTCGCGGGCCACGCGGAGATTGCGCTGGAGCTGTTGCTGGAACCGGTCGCCGCGCCGTCGGCGGGCGCGCCGGCGCCTGCGCCGGCACCACCACCACCGCCGCCGGTCGTGACCGAGAAGCCGGTCGTCGAGCTGCCCGTCATCGAGAAGACGGTGATCGAGCGGACGTATGTCGAGACGCCGTCGGTCGAGAGGCGCGCCGGCGATCCTTCGCGGTCGCCGCCGCCGTCGTCGATCAGCATCCAGCGCATCGTGGGCCTGGTCGTCATCGCCGGCGGCCTCGCGACCGCCACGACGGGCGGCGTGCTGGCGTATCTCGGTTCGAACCAGAGCAACGACGCGAAAGCCAGGCTCGCTGTTCCTGGTCTGACCGATGACGAGTGGAACGCGGCCCTGGCCGACTTCAACGCGGGCAAGTCGCGCAACCAGCGCGGCTGGATCGTCGCCGGCATCGGCGCGGCCGTGTTGATCGGCGGCATCGTCGTGGTCGCGACGGTGCCGGAACGAACGAGCTACGTGAGCCTCGCGCCGTGGGTCACGGCCGGGGCAGGTGGTTTGACAATGAACGGTGCGTTTTGAACGCAGGAAAGGACACGACAATGGTCTCCCGTGGTGTTGTGAGAGGTTGGTTGGTTTCGCTGGTGACGCTCGCGTCGATCTCGCTGGCTTGCAGTGGCTCGCCACCGGCCCGACAGGACGGCGGCGCCGGAACCGGCGGCGGCGGCGGCCGCGGCGGCAGCGCGGGCAGCGCGGGCAGCGCGGGAACGACCGGCGGCGCGGGAACGACCGGCGGCGCGGGCACGACGGGAGGCGCAGGCACCACGGGCAGCGGCGGAAGCGCAGGCAGCGCAGGCAGCGCGGGCAGCGCGGGCAGCGCGGGAACGACCGGCGGCGGCGGGACCGGTGGTGCCGGCGGCTCGACCGGCGGCCGCGGCGGAACGGGCGGCGGCAGCGCCGGCACCGGCGGCACGATGGGCGTCGCGGGAGCCGGCGGCGTCGCCGGCACGACCGGCGTCGCGGGCACCGGCGGCAGCGGCGGCACGATGGGCGTCGCGGGCACCGGCGGCGGCGCGGGCACGACGGGCGTCGCGGGGGCCGGCGGCGTCGCCGGTACGACCGGCGGCGGGGGAACGGGCGGCGGCAGCGCCGGCACCGGCGGCACGGGAGGAACGACGTCCTCGCCGCCGCTGGCGTTCGACGTATCGACGCTGGTCGACCCGGCCGTGCCGGGCGGCCGGTTGCTCTACACGCTCACCATCGGCAACCGATCCGGCGCCGCCATCCAGGGCGTCTCGGTGAACATGGTCATTCCCGTCGGCATGCAGTTCAACTACATCTATGACACCGAGCCGAACACGAGCTGTACCGGCACGACCTGCACCTCGGCCGGCATGGCGACCTGGACGATCGGGACGATCCCGGCCCGCGAGACCCGCAACATCGCGATCGACGCGCAGATCCTGAACACCGTTGCGGACGGCACCTCGCTCACGTCCACTTTCACGCTCAATGCGACCGGGATGAATGCCACCACCCTGATGAAGACGACGAAGATCCAGATGCAGCGGTCTTCGCAGCTGGCGATCGGCACCGCGACCTACCCGGTGCTCCCCGGCGGGCGGTTCACGCTCGACCTCGACGCCGGGCAGCTGGGCGTCACCGCCCTGTCCGGCACGACGCTCCAGGTCACCCTGCCGCCCGGGACCACTGTCGCGTCCATCAGCAACGGGGGAACGGAGGGGGTCCCCGGCGTCGTGACCTGGAACGTCGGCACGGTCGGTGTCGGCGCCGCCTTTCACCGCGAGGTCGACGTCGTCGTCGACGCGACCGCGCAGGGCGGCTCGATCATCGCGACGCGCGCGACGCTGGCCTATGACGGAGGCCTCACCGTCGACGCCGCCACGGAATACGCGATCCCGGTGGTCGTGACGCCGCCCGACCTCGTGCTGACGGCGGCCATCGAGCCCGCGCCGACCAGCCCCAACGGCCGTCTCAACGAGATCATCACGGTCACGAACCGGGGCACGCGCGCGGTTGATGCCGTCGCGGCCGGGATCCGCGTGCCGGTTGGCATTCAATTCAACTACGTCTACGACACCGAGCCGAACGCGGCCTGTGTGAGCACGACCTGCGACGCGGAAGAGGAAACCGTCTGGTCGCTGGGGACGCTCGCCGCGGGCGCCAGCAGGACGATCTCCATCGGTTCGACCGTCCAGCAGGCGATGGTGGGCAACGGCAACCTGATCCGGTCGGAGTTCTTTCTCGCGGGAACCGGCGCCACCGAAGTTCGCGCGGTCAAGACCGTCCAGGTGCTCGACAACCCGAGCGCCCAGCTGGCGCTGTCCGCGTCGGCGAACCCGGTCACCCCCAGCCAGGCGTTCGCGTACAACGTCGACGTCGGCCAGGTCGGAAACAGCGCGCTGGCCAACACGGAGGTCCGCCTGCGGCTGCCCCCGGGTGTCACCGCCGGCACGATCAGCGACGGCGGGACCCAGCTCGCCTCGGGCGAGATCTCGTGGACGATCGGCACCGTCGCGGTCGCTTCGTCCTTGCGCCGCACCGTCGCCGTGACGGGGAACGGCAGCGCGACGCCGGGAACGATCCTGTCCGCCCGGGCGACGCTGACCTACGACGGGTACGCGCCGGTGGACGGCATCGCCGAATACGCGATCCCGGTCCTGAGCGCGACCGAGGCGCAGCCGCTGACGCTGGCGGTGACGACCGCGCCCAACCCCGCCGTGCCCGGCAGCCGCGTGCTCTACACCGCGACGCTGACGAACACGTCGGCCCGCAGCGTCGACGGCGTCTCTGTCTTCGTGCGCATGCCGTTCGGCCTCACGTTCAACTACATCAACGACGCCGAGCCGAACGCGGCCTGTGTGAGCACGACCTGCGACGCGGGCGAAGAGGCCTCCTGGGCCATCGGATCGATGGCGGCGGGCGCGACCCAGGTCATCACCATCAACGCGTCCGCGCTGCCCGCTCTGCTCGACGGCG
>Ga0070689_100001737_pt1 | contig 13944 bp, 13 predicted proteins | sample KBSS23HmetaG_FD_64669 | JGI IMG/M metagenome (GOLD analysis project Ga0070689, IMG submission 64669) | Switchgrass rhizosphere microbial communities from Kellogg Biological Station, Michigan, USA - KBS S2-3H metaG | ecosystem: Host-associated > Plants > Roots > Rhizosphere ...
GTCAGCAGGATCAGTTTGTTATCACGCTGTCTTGTCATCGACTTGTAACTCAGCGAAACGTGGACCGGGTGAACTGAAACTACGTTTTCTTAGCCAGCTCTTTCAAAAACGTTGATAGCCCTGAGAACGATTCTGCGTAGAACTCCGCGGGAAAACGCTGCCGCAAACTTGAATCGCGGAAAGCTTCACCACCCAGTACCATTGTGCCATCGACCTTCTCCATGATTTTGCGTAATTGTGCATACTCTGTCGTTGCCCGATCCAAATCAACAATTGACCTTGCGGAGATGCAGACAAGGTCAGGTTTTTTTTGGGCCACCATATCGCGCAGTGTAAACAGCGGGGTGTTTGGTCCAAGATTCGAGATGGCCCAACCTTCACTTTCAAATATGATCTCAGCGAGATGAATAGGCAGCTCATGCAAGTCTCCTTCGATGCCACAACTTAGGGCCTTCAAACCCGTCTCCTGTCCCGGCACGACGATGGCTCGCAGTTTCTGCACCGCGCTAAGCACAACCCGCGTCGCCAAATGTTCGTCAGCGATCGTTATTGTTCCGTTGAACCAGAGATCACCCACGCGGTGCATGGCCTTAGTTATCGTCGTATCGAAAAGGGTGGCGAGCGCATGGCCCTTTAAGTAAGCATCAATGAGTTTGGCAGTAGCTTCCGCCTCAGTGTCACTCAACAACACCTTGGAAAAATTGTCTGGCGAAGGCAACTCGGCAGAAACTATTTTTTTCGCGACTCGTTTCGCCGGCGACTGAGCAACGGGCGCGATGCCTTGCTCGCGTCGCAATCGCGCAACGCTCTGAATACTAAATCGCCTGTGACCACCTACCGTCTTATCTGGCAGTAACAGACCACTGTCAGCCCAGCGCTTCACAGTCGCTTCACTAACGAGCAACAGCCTGGCAACGTCCCTGGTTGTCAGATTCGCCGCGGCCATTCATTTCTCCTTCTCGTCACGTTTGTACCATAGCAAAACCGCTCATTTCGAGCAAGGAGCAAATTTTCCCTCCGCTGTTCTTGACAGAGTATAGATCCTGCTGTAGATTCACAATCGCTCAAATCGCTCAAGGGGAGGAACAAGGAATTAACAATGAAGAGTATTAAATCGATCGGCAGAATGATCATTGCGCGTGGCGCATTGCTGTCGCTGCTTGCAGTAGTTGGAGCGCAGCCGCTTCTAGCGAAAACGGAAGTCCCAGAAGGAACCGCCAAGCCGGCCAACATCGTGGAGACTGCCGTCGCGGCGGGTCAGTTCAAGACTTTGGCGGCCGCGCTGGAGGCGGCTGGACTGATTGAAGCTTTGACGGGTGAGGGCCCATTCACGGTCTTCGCGCCAACAGATGAGGCTTTTGCAAAACTACCGGCTGGCACCGTCGAATCTCTGCTCAAGCCGGAGAACAAAGAGAAGCTTAAATCCATACTTCTCTATCACGTCGTACCTGGAAATGTCACCGCAAAGCAAGTCATGAAATTGAAAGGCCGTACGGTGAAAACACTTGAGGGTGGGTCGATCAAAGTCAGCACAATGCATGGCGTAACGGTTGACGACGCTCGCGTGACGAAGACGGATATCCAGGCTTCAAATGGGGTCATCCACGTTATCGACACTGTGCTGATGCCAAAGATGTGAAAGTCGATGATCCTCAGGGTTGATAGTAATCCCGTCTGCTTCGGCTGACGCGTGAAAGTTTCGAGCAAGGGGGGGGATGAGAGGAGGGTGGGGGTTCTCGGGTAAAGGGACCTCCCGCTCTTTTCTCATCGGGTTGTTTGCACGTATTTTTCGGATTTGCACGGGAATGTAATGACCGCAAATATTTTCTTAATAACCTTTCTTAGTTTCACTGGATTCGCAGCACTGGCACTCGAAGGCCGGAAAGATGAGCTAGAGGTGGTCCAATCAGTCGACCTGACCCGTTACGTGGGCCGCTGGTACGAGATCTCGCGCTTACCGAATACATTCCAAAAGAAATGCGCCGACACCGTGACCGCTAACTATACGATGCGGGCAGACGGAAAAATCGAAGTCATTAATCGGTGCCGTAAAGTTTCTGGTGAGTATGCTACCGCCAAAGGCAAGGCAAAAATTGTTGATAAGAAAACAAATGCCAAATTGAAGGTTTCGTTCTTCTGGCCCTTCTATGGTGATTATTGGATTCTGGATCTTGGCCCAAACTATGAATACGCCGTAGTCGGCGAGCCTGGCCGCAAATATCTTTGGGTATTGAGCAGGTCGCCTCGGATGGATGAGGCGCTCTACCAACAGTTATTACAGAAAATGGCAGCACAAGGCTTTAACACTGACAGGATGATTAGAACTTCGCAACCGCCCACACCATAATGATCCAACGCCCGGAATCACTGCGATTTTACCTGCGCTGTTATAGTTCAGCAGTCCAGCAGGAAAGCGTGAAACGTACCGCTGAGATCCTGGTAGTAACCCGCAATCGTGCCGCAGGGATTGATGGCCATTCCCTGGATTCCCCATGTCCGGGTTTCCGCTCGGATCGAAATGATCGAACGTAGTAAAAATCCTGCCGGCGAATAGATCGCCATCGCCGTTATCGCTGCGCACCTGTGCCATAATTCGATCCAGGGAGTGGTCGTATGATTCTTCAACGTTGCCTGACGATCGTGCTGATACTCGTAGCTCTTGTAGAAGCACTGGGCCAGCAAACTGGTGCGAGTCGCAAAGCCGGTGAAAAGTTGACGGGCATCGGCGAAATCGTCAATAAATCAGCGCACAAATTTATGAGTGATCGGCGTAGCGTCGGGCTCTCAGTGGGCATCATTAAAGACGGCCGAAGCTGGACGTTCAACTTTGGTGAAGTGGAAAAAGGTGGGAAAAAGTCTCCCACTGAACACACGATCTATGAGCTGGCGTCAATTACTAAAACTTTTACCGGAGTCTTGCTCGCCCAAGCCTCCGCGGAAGGAAAAGTCAAGCTTGACGATGACGTACGGAAATATCTTGACGGCAGCTACCCGAATTTGGAATTCGAAGGAAAGCCCATCAAACTCTTTCACCTGATAAATCATACGTCCCGGCTACCTCCTAACTTGCCCGACCATCCCGAACTATTCCGCAATTCTGACCCCTATGAACTCCCCAAAATCCTGACAGCGATTGAGAGCAAATACTCGAGGGAAGACTTTTATGCAGATCTACATAAAGTGAAGCTCGATAAAGAGCCCGGCACTGACTTCAAGTATTCAAATTCTGCAGCGCAATTATTGGGTTACATTCTAGAGAAAATATACGGGATGCGTTATGAGCAGATAGTATGGACCAAAATAGCCAAGCCCCTGGGAATGATTGAGACTAAAATCACCTTGACTGCGCCGGAAACGAAGCGGTTGGCAAAAGGCCATTACGACAACGGTACGGTCGCCCTTTACGGCACGCCGCAAACGCAAGCTGCCGGCGGACTGCGCTCATCAGTCTCCGACATGTTGAAATACATGCGCTATCATCTGAATGAGAACAATAAAATTATCAGACTGTCACATCAAACAACCTGGGGCGACATTAAGTATTACGCCTCGGGTTTGAACTGGCAGATGAAGCTTACACCAGCCGGGAACCGAAAAATTTGGCAGAGCGGTGGCACTTTTGGCTTTTCCAGTTACTGCGTAATAGTCCCCGAATTAAGACTAGGCATAGTGTTGTTATCAAACGAGTCTGACCAGGAGACGCAGGGGCGCTTGAACAGCATGGCAGAGGAAATCCTGGCGGGAGTTAGACCACAGGCGGACAACGCGAATTAAATCCGGTTCTCGGAAGATGACACTCACTTTACCCTTCTCTCTTATTGCTTCTCGCGCCTGGTAGCGGTCTCAATGTGGTAATAGCCTAAAAAGCTACCAAATAGCCATTTTCGCTACCAAATTTTTCTTGCCTACCGTGACGTGCTTCAAGTAAGGTGCGCACTCGAACTCAGCGGTTCTAAGAGTTCTAATCCCCCACAATCTGATTGAGTCTGCGTACACGAGTTCTCGCAGCCTATTTGCAAATTGAACTGCCCAGTTTTGCCTATTCCCCCCCTATAACGAATACCTCACTGCGGCAAAACTCCCTGGCGTCTCTCCTACCGCCTCAAAATTAAATAGCCCAGCGATAACGGCGACCTGAAGGTCGTCTTAATCAGACGCTCGTGTGCATCCTGACTACGATTCGACAAGCGGAAGTGACACGATGAATGGCAAGGCAGTTCGCATGGCCTCTAAAGTCGAGCCGTTGCAAACGGCAAGAGAACTCAAGCAACACCAGAGCCATTTCGAACTGGGGCATTTTGCAGCTGAAGAACAACTCGTCTCAAACGATCGTCGCTCATTGCTGGGAATTCTGACTGGCCTGATTGGTCTCGGAATCACCAGCTTACTCGGAGTTACACTCGGTCGTTACAGTGTTGTTCCGGCCTTGGCCGCTGCGAATGTTTCAGACTGGGTGGACGTTGTACGACTGGACGCAATTCCAGAAGGCAAGCCAAAGAAGCAAACGGTCCTGGTAGCGCAGAACGCCGGCTGGGGTCGCTTCACTTCTGAACAAGCCGTGTGGCTAATAAAGAAGGGCGACCAGGTTACGGTCTTTTCTTCCGTCTGTCCTCATCTAGGTTGCACCGTAAACGAAAGCGCAAACGGATTCGGATGTGTGTGTCACAACAGCGCCTGGACTCGCGACGGCGAGACCTCCGGCGGACCTACACCACGTGGGATGGATCGCCTCGAACATAAGGTCGAAGACGGAGTACTAAAGGTTAAGTATCAAAGTTTCAAGCAGGGAATCCCTGAAAAGGTCGTCGCGAGTTGAGTTGATCATGCGGGCCTCATCGCTACTGAACAAAGCTTATTCATTCATCGACGAGCGCACCGGAGTCAAAGAGGTGTTGCATCGAAGTCTCGATGAACCGATTCGCGGCGGCTCGCGTTGGGCCTACGTTTTTGGCAGTGCCCTGCTCCTGTTGTTTGTTATTCAGGCACTGACCGGCATTTTTCTGACCATGTACTACGTTCCCAGTGCCGATCACGCGCACGCGAGCGTTGCCTACATTCAAAAGGCTGTCCCAGGCGGTGCGCTACTAAGAGGCTTACATTACTACGGCTCCAGCGCGATGATCATTCTGCTGGTCACGCACTGCACGCAAACATTTCTTTTCGGTGCGTATAAACAGAAGCGCGAGCTCGTGTGGCTCATCGGCAGTGTGCTCTTTCTACTAACTCTTTGTTTTGCATTCACTGGTCAGCTATTACCATGGGATCAAGAAGCGTACTTCGGGACCAAGGTCGGGACCTCAATCGCTGGTGAGGTGCCACTGATCGGTCGACTGCAGCAACGGATACTGCTGGGCGGAACTGAAGTTACCTCCAGCACACTCTCGCGGTTCTTCATGGCCCACGTTTTCTTGCTTCCGGTTGGCCTGTTGCTTCTGTCAGTGCTGCACGTGTATCTGTTTCGACACGCCGGTCCGGCAGGGCCGTTTCATCAGCGCGCTGATCATCGCGTAGATCCTTTCTATCCAAAGCAACTTTTCAAAGACTCGCTCTTCTTCTTGTTTGTCTTCGCGGTGCTCGTGACAGTCTCCACTCTTGCCCCCGCTGCCTTAGGTCCACAGGCACGGCCTGGTTCGGATTTTCTGGCGCGGCCACCGTGGTACTTTCTACCACTGTTTCAGCTGCTGAAATACTTTTCCGGACCACTCACGCTTATTCCAACGGTCGTCTTGCCAGGACTGATTTTTTTTACACTCTTCCTGCTGCCTTTTATCGATCGAAAGCAGGAACGACATCCACTCAAACGTCCGCTGGCTACTACAGCACTGGCACTGCTCTTACTGGGCAGCGGCAGTCTGATTTTTTTGGCCAAGCATCAGGACCAGATCAACCCACTATTCAGTGCGCAATTACGACGGCAGGATGACCTGGCTAAGAAGTTTCTCAAGACAGAGTTCCGGCCGCAGGAGGTTGGCCCAGCACAGGTAAGTGGGACAACTAACGTCCATCCCCCTAAAGCGTTCGTTGAGACTTGTGCTTTGTGCCACGGAGATTCTGCCGAGGGGAATGAACTTGGACCAACTCTCCTTGGCGTTACTGAAAAACCAAACCGTACTAAGGAAGATCTACTAAAAATACTCGACAACCCGCCGGCTTACGGTCTTAAGGACCCGATGCCGGAATCATTTCCCGGCCTCTCAGACGACGACAAGCGTCTCATAGTTAATTGGCTCATTAACCTTAACAACGCCGACAGTGTCTCACTACTCGAGCAATGACACGTAGAACTCGCGATCTGTGGAGGGAGTTAAATGAAAAAGAGAAGAATGGTTCACCTCATCTCGATATTTTCCGTCGTGCTGACGGTAACGCTGATCACTGGCACGAACGCACTCATGTCGACAAATACGAGAGGGCCAAACCCACCGAGCGATGGCGCGGCCTTGTACGGGTCTAAATGCGCCATCTGTCACGGCCGTAACGGCGCCGGTACTCCTGCATGGAAGTCAAAAGGTCAACCAGATCTTTCCACCGCTGAATGGCAGAAGTCGCGCTCTGACGCTCAGATTGCCGAGCGAATCAAACAGGGCAAAGGCAAGATGCCGTCATTCGGTAACAAGCTGTCTGAGGAAGACGTGACGGCGTTGGTCAAACAAGTTCGCAACTTTAGAAAATGATTGGGGACGGTGACTGCGTTGCCGAAGGGTTTCGCCCATACCAGGGTGATCCTCACGGAAAAGCATGACGGCAGGAACCTAATGCTGTCTGCGACTGGGCGCAAAGTGTGGTACTCCTCGCCGGAGAGTGGCGCTGTACCCCTTTTACTCAAGAACTGTATTAAAAGTTCGGGATGGAAAACTCAGTGCCGCGTGTTGGGCAATAGTGTGCAGAGAGGTAGGTTATGACATTAGAATACTTGCTTCGGGTAGCGAATCTCTGGGCGATATTGTTCCTGGGTCTGTTTGCAATCGATTGCGAATGCGAAGCGATGCCAATGTTCGCACGGCGCTACAATGTACCGTGTAGCACTTGCCACACCTCACCGCCTCGTCTCAATGAAACCGGATACAGGTTTCGCGCGGCGGGCTTTCGCATGCCCGAAGAACTTGGTCACGCAGTCGAGGGAAAGCAAGACCTCCTGGATCATATTGGCTTCAGGCTGCAGCCACGAGTGCATGTGGTCCATTCTTCAATCGGACCGGATACGCAGATCCAAAATGAAGTGCAACTTTTCGCTACCGAGGGTTACTTGTGGTACGGGCCGATTTCCAAACATTTCTCTGCCTCTGCAAAAGTAACCTTCTGGCCTGAAGAATCAACCGAGACCGAACTGCACGAGCGAATGGAAGGCGTGGTGAGATTCAACTACGGGAATGCCGACAACTTTATCGACATTCGGGCTGGGGTCCCGCACCCACACGAAGGCTTTGGCGGATCTGAAAGCTATACCGTGTCGAACACCAAGCCATTCTTTCAGGAATTGAAAACCGCAAACTTCAATCAAGACACATTCTTCACGCCGCTCGGGCTTCATCAAATGGCCTTCACCGTTGGCTACTATCACAAGCGAACTACCATTAGAGGTGGGGTATCGAGTGGGATGCGTTTGCTGGTAGATCACGACAATCGTGGAGTCGAAGCATTTGGTCGAAAGGAACCAATCACACGGGCCCTGGACGGCTCTGACGGGGGTCCTGATTACCAGATCTTTTTCAACCAGATCTTGCACCCAGATGGCGGCAATATTTCAGTGTATTACTACAATGGTCGCTCAATGCTTCCGCGTCTCGATCTCCTGCCTCCTCGGCAGCGCACCGATCCGTTCGACGACACGACGACCTTGAGATCGGAAGAGGCTGCAAATCTCACCTTCTTCAAAAACACTTTTCACCGGCTGGCGTTTTATGCCGGATACCCAATCAAGAGAGTTAGCTTGCTCGGCGGGGTTCAGTACGGGCGCGACGACATTAGCACCGGCGGAAACTTCAGCAGCCTGGGAAACTTTGCTGAAGCCAACGTCAAGATCGTGAATGATATCAGTGTGGCTGGGTTACGGTTTGATTGGTTCGATCCGGCACGCAACAAATCGAACAACGAGATCACCGGAATCACCCCTTATATAAACGTCTGGCTTCGCAGCCAACTTCGCATCGCTGCGGAGTACCAGCACATCGTCACCCGGCGTGGACCAATCGAAGCCAACCGCCGGGACAACATTTTCCAGCTACGGCTCTACTGGATCAAATAACTATGGCGCCGAGTAAAGTGACCTTAAGAACTGGTGAGCGCCGGGACTCTGCGAAAGCAACCGGCGAGATGGACCAGCGTATCAAGCGCGTCATCGTCGAGATGGAGAAACACCTGGATTCTGAACTGTCGCTGGAGGTGTTGGCGCAATCCGTCAACTTGTCGACTTCACGTTTCCGTCATCTCTTCAAAGCAGAGACTGGGACGACGCCGGCCCAGTACCTCAAGTCGCTGCGAATGTCTCGCGCCAAAAAACTGGTCGAAACCACTTTTCTGAATATCAAACAGATTATGTGTTGTATTGGAGTGCGCGACAAGCGACACTTCGCCAAGGACTTTGAAAGAAACTACGGCTTGATCCCAACCCAGTACCGAGCGCGAATGCGTGATCCCAAATCATCGAGCTAATGGTTAGCCCAATCTTCTTCGCGTCTGGTTCGAGCCCTGCTCGGCTCACCAATTTAGCTGTTAATCAAATGGTTGCGGGCAGCTATTGAGTAGCTGCCCGTTTCTGTTTTTTAGTTGTGTGCCTAAGGGTCCTGCAATCTTTAGCAGCGGCCGGCTTTTTACTCAGTGCAGAAGCCAATCGTGTCGCCGTGCTTGAGGTGGTCGCCCATGTCGCCTCTGAACGGGACGGTGATCGTCTTCGTGTTTGTCGGATTTCCCGGAGGAGCGTGGCAGATGTTGACGGTCTGCATATCGATGATCCATCCAGCCAGTCCTTTGAGGTTCGGGGCGTAACCAGAACCAACGAATTTCGTGCCGTCGGGGGTCATCGAGTTGGTGCTGTTTATGAGCCAGCCGTCAAACGCCGTGCCCTGGGCTCTGAGGAAGTTATCGAAATTGACAAACCCGAGCTCGGGAGTCCAGAGAAACGCCCTGTGACCGGCTACGTCACCGGGGAACTCGGCGACCGAGCCGCCGAAACCCGAAATGACCTGACCGTCGTCGCTGACGGCATTGGCTGAAGAAACGTTTATCGCTCCAAGCCTGCCGAGGAGTTGGACTCCTTTTTCCCTGGTCCAATACCACGCTTCGAGCCGGGGACCGGCGTTCCTGCCAAGAATGACCGAGCCGTCGGGCGTCGAAACGTTCGCCTCTCCGACGTACATTGCCGGAGTGGTGAAGGGTAAGAATTCGCCGTTGACCCAGCGCACTCCATAACGGGTCGTACCGGAGGTGGGAAAATCGTACCAACCGAGCACGGTCGAACCGTCGGCGGAGATGTTGTTCGGCTTGGCATTCCGCGTACCGGCAGGAACCGGCAGTTCCCGGCTGCCGTTCTCAGGCGTCCAGATGAACGGACGAATCCTTCCGACCTCGCCGGGAAGTGGTCCATTGCTGTCCACCGACACGCCACCTGCAACAGCGCGTCCATATTCGGCAACTCCATATGCGGTCGTTACGTAGTCGCTCGGAGCTGCTACCGCCGGCAGCGCCACCTGCGGAACAGGTAACTGCTGCCATGATCCGCCCGGATACTGAAGGATGCTGGCAACACGCTTGTTGGCAGCGTTCATCGTTTCGGACGAGAAGAACGAACCGTCACGAGACATCGTGCTGAAAAACGAACCACTCGTGTCGTTCAAAAGCTGATGCCCGTCCGCCTCAGTATAACGATACGTGCCGCCTCCACTGGCGGGAGCTCCGGCGATGATATTGCCATCGCTCGAGATCGAGTTAAGCACCATGCCCCCTATTAACGGAGTGAATTTCGGCGCGCCCTGCACCGAGTTCATCGTGATGTCAGCCTGTATGACCGACCCCGCCGTCGCGACGATCGGCGTCATTTGACAGCGGTCGTCCGTAATTCCATTGCCGCTCTCGTTCTCTCCGTTGTAGAACTCCTCGCCCTCGGGAAAGTAGTCGGGCTGCTTCGTCGGGAAGCCGCCCTGAACGATCACATCGTTGTAGAGCGCGTAACGCGCGCCCGGCGTCAGACCATTAATGGTAAACGTTCCGTCATTGTTCTCTGCGACGCGGACATAATCGCCTGACATCGCCGATATTGAATCAGCGTACGGGTTGTCGATGTTTCGAGCGATGACGTTAACGCCAGTGATGCCTGTCGTACCGTCGGTCCTCAGGATGCGACCCGTGATCGACCCGCGCGTTTCCGGATAGCCCGGGGCCGGGTAAAGGTTCGAAACCGAAGTCTTATCGTCGGACACGTTTACCGTAGACATTTGCAGTCCGTTCCCGGTTCCCGGTCTCACGTTAAGGAACGGGTACATGGTTTCGCGATCGTCAAGAGTGATCGCCGTCGAATACGGCAGCGTTGCGCAGCTCAGCGGACCTTTAGCGTCTCTATATTGCAGGATCGCGCCGTTCGTCTGCGAGTGAGCAAGATTGATCGCGTGACCGAATTCGTGCGTGAAAATAGCCCGGAAGTTCTGGAGCTGGTCGTCGCCGACCCAGCGCAGTGTTGAATTAACGATGACCCACGATTCAGTGATCGTGCCCGTGTTCTCGTCCGCCCATTCGGGTTGGGAAATACCAAGCACCGAGGATGGGGCACCCAGAAACTGAGCCATGACACTGCCGTCCTGGTCATAGATAACGTGGACACCGCCGCCATTGTCGGGTCCGATGACCAGACCGGCGTTTGCCGGGCTGTTGATATCAGGAAGACCGATGGACTCGAAATCGCCGGCGATTTCCGCTTTGAATGACGAAGTTTCGACATTCGACCATTGACCGATTGAGAAGGCCACCGCCGCATCGGCAACTTCGTTCGGGATCGGCGTGTACTGCGACGGAACGACTTCAAACGGACCGCTGTCGGTATAAACCTTGACCGGCGTAGAGACGTCCCATCGATACGGGATGCGTTGTTCCCTGTTCCACATCATGAGCGGACCAGCCGCGTTGACTCCCCCGACCGCGAAAATCGCGAAAAGTATTGCAGATATTATTTGACTACTCTTAGTTCTTTGCATGACGCAACTTTCCTCCTTCTATCCATTTTCCGTTGACCGCGCGACGCACGAACGACTTAAAGCCTTCGGCATTCACCGCTCCGCGCTTCGTGGCCAGTAGCCGCTTGTCCTTATCATTAAGGAGGCCGGCGTTGACATCGACGTTCTCGAACAGGCCTTCGTTACCAGCCTGGCTGATCGCGTTTCCGCCCTTGAACATCACCTTGCCCTGGCCGAGACCGGTGGTCGTCTGCAGACCCGTCATCGAAGCAGGCTTGTAGAGGAAGAACATTGCATCCTCATTGACTTCGTACTTCGACCAGCCTTCCGGCGTGGTGCCGATGTAGACTTTTCCATTCTCCATTTTGCGCGGCTGCGTCAGACCGAATTGACGGAACGTATATTCCTCGCCAACCTGTCCGCGAAGCGCCTCTTTAACTTCGATAGTCACCTGCGTGTACGGAATACCGTTCTCGAAACCGTCGGTCACTTCCTTGACCGCACCGCTGATGATCGTTTCCGAACCTGCGATCAGGTCAACGATGTTCGGTGCTCCGCTCTGGGCCAATTCCGCTTCCGTCGTCTGGACCGCAGTGCTGTTGGTGGTCGCGAGCACCGGTGATACTGTGGCGGAAAGTTTGGTCTGGGTTTCGGGCGCGCTCGCGGTTGAACCCAGGAACATTTTCTGAACGTCTCTGGCTCGTGAAACGCCAAGCAGAGCGCAGAGGCTCAATACCAATACGCCCAAACGTTTCACACTACGCTTCTCCGGCCATATCGCCCGTGCGACACGAGTGCCGAACTGGTGTGAAGCTCCCTTCATCTTTTTTATCTTCATCTCTTCTCCTATGATTGCTGCATCCTTCGTTGCCGCCTTGGTGACGGAACCGAAATTCAACGGATCCTCAACGTCCCCAAAATGAAGGTCTACAATCCGCGTGCTGACCTCATTGAACCCTTTGCCTGGTGGCGTATAATTGGGCAGGACGCGCAAGCACACAACGAAACCTTCTCTAACCATCATCTGTCCAAAATCTGTCCACGATGGCTAGCGGCAAAACTGTTCCGGGAATTACCTTTGGGCCGTTTTTTCTTGATTCGGCTGGCCACCGTCTGCTGCGCGACGGCCATCGCGTCCCCGCGAGCCCCATCGAGCTGAAACTCCTCGAAACGCTCCTTCGAAATCGCGACCGTGTGCTCACGGGAGACGAACTGCGCCTCCTGGTCTGGGCGGAAGATCCTGCGACCGGAATAGCACCGGCGCAGGACGCCAACGTGCTTTACGTTGCGATCAGAAAGCTACGGCGAGCGCTCGGGGATTACGGCAAGTGGATCGTCAATATCCCGAAGGTCGGATATGCAGTATCGGAGGAAGCCGATGTTGCAGCCACAGATGAAGAGATCCCGAGAGCACCCGACAACGACCATACTTTCGTCGGCCGGCAGGCCGAGCTCGAGAGGCTGAAGAAGCTGCTGACAAATACCCGGCTGCTCACTCTGATCGGATCTCCCGGCATCGGCAAATCGCGTCTTGCTGCGAGGCTGGCCGATGAGGTCGCGAGTAACTATCCCGAAGGATCTTACGCGGTCAATCTTGTCCCAATCGGAAACGACACGCTGGTTCCCAGGGCCGTGCTCAGCGAACTCGGGCTTGCCGAGCGCGCTGATCGGACGGAAATGGAAATCATCTCTGAACACCTGAAGGAAAAGCGCGTCCTGCTTGTGTTAGACAACTGCGAGCACCTCATCGATGGATGCTCGCACCTTGTCGATTACCTGTTGCGAACCGCACCAAAGATCAGGTTGATCGCCACCAGCCGTGAGCCCTTGATGCTCCTGGGCGAGTCTGTCATGTCTGTGCCTCCGCTCAGCGTGCCCGAGCCGAATTCCGCACACGCGTCAAATGAATCGGGGCAATACGATGCCGTTGAGCTTTTCCTCATGCTCACGAAACAGCACCGGTCCGATTTTGAGATCGAAACAAAAGATCTGGCGCTTGTTGGAGAGTTGTGCCGGTTGCTGGAAGGCATCCCGCTTGCGATCGAACTCGCCGCCGTGCAGGTCGGCGCTTACACAGTCGATCAGATCATCGACGTGATGTCTGATCGCTTTCGACTGCTCCAGCGAAGAGGCGGTCAGGACGTTCGCCATCGAACGCTGGAGGATGCGGTTGATTGGAGCTACAGTCTGCTCGCTGAAGACGAACGAATATTACTTCGCCGCCTTTCGGTTTTCGCCGGCGGTTGGACCAGTGAGACGGCCCGCGAGATCTGTGCCGGTGATGGCGTCGAGAAGAACGAAGTCATTCACCTGCTGGCCCAGTTGGTCCGACGCTCGCTGATTCAACTTACCGTGGTAAACGCGAGTCAGCGCTATGTCATGCTTGAGACCATTCGACAGTTCGGGCGTAAGTGTCTGAGTAAATCCGGCGAGGAGGAACGTATCGTCGAACGTCATGCGCGGTATTTCCTCCAACTTGCCGAGAATGCTTTCGAAGCGGGCGGCAATATTGACTGGCTGGTGCGGACGAAAGAGGAATATGACAACGTCCGAGCGGTGTTGGAGCGATCGATTCGCGAGGGTCGAAACATCGAAATTGGCTTGCGAATGTGCGGTGCTCTGGCGAAGTTTTGGTTCAATCATGGACATCTTCGCGAAGCGAAGTTTTGGACGCGACTAGCCCTTGACGCCGATGACCGCAGTTGTCCCGAGGCTAGAGCAAAAGCGCTGAGGACGGCCGGTTTCTTTTTCGGTCAATTGGCCGGCGTGGGCGAAGACTCGG
>Ga0070689_100001738_pt1 | contig 13944 bp, 16 predicted proteins | sample KBSS23HmetaG_FD_64669 | JGI IMG/M metagenome (GOLD analysis project Ga0070689, IMG submission 64669) | Switchgrass rhizosphere microbial communities from Kellogg Biological Station, Michigan, USA - KBS S2-3H metaG | ecosystem: Host-associated > Plants > Roots > Rhizosphere ...
AACAAAGGAAGTATGGAAGGCAGTACCGGTAGTCCCACCATTCGCGTCGAGATTTATAATCAGACCTACAACATCAGGTCTGATGGCGATACGGAATACATTATTCAACTCGCGGAGTTTGTGGACAGCCGGATGAGAGAGATTTCTTCTGGCACGCTCACCGTTGACTCGTTGAAAGTCGCGATTCTCGCCGCGCTACACATCGCAGACGAACTGCACCGTCTCAAGAACATGCACGAACAGGCTGACTCACAGCTCGCTGCCCGCAGCGCCGAGTGTGCCGAAATGCTCGATCGCCTGCTGAAAGTCCGCACCAGCCTCGAAAATGAACAAGGCGGCGCCGGCAAGCTCACCCTCGGATAAAGTTATATAGGTCGTATAAGACCTATTTTTCTTTGTGACTTTTGTGCCGCTTTGTGGCGAGATATGCTACTATCCGTGGCGGCGGAGGGAAACGTTCTGCGGTGTTCGTCACCGAGTTACGATGATTGAGCCAACGCCGTTGATTAGGGAGACCGAGGTCGTCTAGCCAGTGCATTTCTTCATCGTTAAGAACTGCCAGAGGCTGCGTCATTAAGAGGTCACCCACCTGTCTATGCAGGTTCAATTACGGCTTCGGAGCGGCAATTGCGGATCTCCCTCCTGCCAGAAACCGCGAGTCGTGAATCTTATTTAGGGTTCGCGACTTTTTTGTGTCTATGAAAGTCCTCATGATCGGAGATGTCGTCGCCAAGCCGGGACGCATAGCTGTGCTCGAACGCATCCAGGATTTGCGCGAGCAGCACCAGATCGATCTCGCAATCATGAACGCCGAGAACCTCGCCGGCGGTTTTTCAGTCACGCCAACACTCTGCGAACAGCTCTTCTCTTCAGGCATTGATGTGATGACTTCCGGCAATCACATCTTCGACAAGAAGGAAGCGATCGAGTACATCCGCAAGCAACCGCGACTCATCCGTCCTGCAAACTATCCGCCGAATACTCCCGGCCGTGGATACTGGGCCGGAGAAGTTAACGGCGTGCACGTGGCGGTGATGAACGTGATGGGGCGAGTGTTCATGCCGCCTTCTGACGATCCGTTTCGCGTGATCGATAGCGTGCTGGAGTCGTTGCCGGCGGAAACTGCGATACGTATTGTAGACGTGCATGCGGAAGCGACATCAGAGAAGGTGGCGATGGGTTGGCATCTCGATGGACGCGTGTCGGCGGTGTTGGGCACGCACACGCATGTGCAAACCGCCGATGAAAGAATTCTGCCGGGCGGTACTGCTTACTTGACGGATCTTGGTATGACTGGGAGTTATGCCGGCGTGATCGGGATGGATAAGTCGGACGTGATCGCGCGGTTTACTTCTGTGACGGCAAGACGCGCCGAACACTCCAGCGGCCAGGTACGAATCTGCGCGGCCGTGCTCGATATCGATGAAAGCAACGGCCGCGCACGAGACATTCAGCGGCTCAATCTGAGCCACGATCAATAGGTCCTATAGGACTTATAGGACCTATGTCAGTTCTGCGATCTCAACTGCCTCGCTAACTCAATCTTTCGATCGAGCTGAGTCTTCAGATCCGGCCTCAATTTCAGGCATTCATCGAAATCCTTCTGCGCTTCACTCTCGTTTCCGAGATATACCTGCGCCAGTCCTCGATTGAAATAAGCCCAGGCGAGATCTGGATCGCGTTCGATCGCGCGAGTGAAATCGTCGATCGCTTTCGTCATTTCAGCTTTTTTCATCCACGCGGTACCACGTCCCTGATAGGCCCATGCCATATCAGGCGCGAGACGAATTGCGCGATTGAAATCCGCCAGAGCGCGATCGAAGTTCTTTGCTGCTATGTGTGCATAGCCACGGTGGTAGAAGGATTCTGGAATGCCATTCTTGAGTTCGATAGCCTGGTTGAGATCTGCCAGAGCGCCATTGGTGTCTCCGAGATCGAGTCGCAGGCTGCCACGATTGACGAAAGCCTCACAATAGTCTTTGTTAAGGAAGATTGCCTTATCGAGATCTTTGAGCGCGCCTTGAAGATCTCCGTTGGCGCGTAACGCTGCCGCTCGATTCATATAGGGTATGGCCTGACCTGGTCTGATTCGCAGCGCTTCGTTGAAATCGTCGATGGCGCCGAAATAGTCACCCTTCTTAAACCGAACCAGGCCACGATTGTTATAAGCGTTGGCGGTGAAGGGATCGACTACTGTAACAGTATCGGCCGAACTGTCAGTGTACGAGTTTCCAAATGCGCTGTTCGAGCTTTTGCGAAGATCAAGGTGAGAGCTCAAGCGAATGGCTCTGGTGTAGTCTTCGATCGCGCCGTCTAAGTCGCCTTTGTCGAGTTTCTTTGCAGCGTTTTGAAAGTGGTTGAGAGCAGCTTCGGGGGGGCGCGTTTGGGAGAACGCTGTCACCGGAAGCCAGAGGGAGACAACTGCGAACAGGATCGCACAGCGGCGCATGGTAGACCCTCCCTTGGTTGAAGCTCGTCCACCAGGTGCGCTAAGATGCGGGCGTCGACGATGCAGCTTGAGCGCCGCGAGGCGATCGAACTTGTGTTGTCATTCCAGGGCCTCGTTGCTATCGCAAGTAGCAACGAGGCTTTCGATTATCCGGTGCGTGTCACCGGCTCTTGAAGTTAAAACGACCGAACTTGAAAAAAGTTACAAAAGAACTGTGCTCTTATTAAAAGACACCGTGGCTAGTGAGGTTGTGGCAGTGAATAGGTCCTATATGACCTATATTGGATCTATTCAGGTGCGGTTTCGCTGGGCACAATTGCGCCCTGATGAGGTTTGATAATTGGCGGCGCCAGCAGTCTCTGCGCATATCCTTCGGGAAAAGAGCGGACGCGGCCGTTGGAGTCAGTGACAACGTGTCCTGTTTCACCTTCAGCAACTACTTGCCCGTTCGCGGCACGCACGATCTCATATCCGAAACGCAGGGAACGTTTACGTAATTCTGTAATGTGTGTACGAACTATTAGCTCGTCATCGTAATAGGCAGCGGCTTTGTAGCGGCAATATGCCTCAGCGACCACGAGGAAAGCGTCCTCGTTTTCTTCCATGTCGCGATAAGAAAAACCGCGTGCGCGACAATAATCAGTCCTGCCGATTTCGAACCAGACCAAATAGTTGGCATAATAAACAATGCCCATCTTGTCAGTCTCGGCATAACGCACGCGTAACAGCGTTTCGTGCCAAACGCCGAATACATCTTCAAGGGCAGGGCTTGTCATCTGAGCAAAGCCTTCCGGATTCATAAGCGAGAGATGAAATGAATTCCCGATCCTGGTTCAGTTGTAAACGTTTAGCGGACTATAAGAGTGAAAGACCAATTATGTCAAAGAAAATCAGCGCTCTGGCCCTTTTGACCCTGCTCAGTCTCTGCGCTGGCAGCTTCCTGCCAAGGGGCCACGCCCAGAACGGCGCCCCCGGCACGGCCCAGAACGCGGCCATCGTCTCGACTACGGCCGCCGTGCTCAAAGAGACGAGCGAATTGAGAGAGCTTGCGGTGTTGAAGACGGTGAAGAGCGGGGCGCAGTCGCGTGCAGACATCGAGCGCATGATCATCAGGAATCTGGACTCTGACACCACGCCCGCTGAAATGCACGCGGCGGAAATGGTGCTCAGGGGTTTTGGACTTGCGCCGCAAAGTTTTGAATATCGTCCGTTTTTGATCAAGCTGCTGAAGGAACAGGTCGCGGGTTATTACGATCCCAAAGCACAGCAGTTTTACCTGGCCGACTGGATCGATCTCGATGGGCAAAAGCCCGTTATGGCCCACGAGTTGACCCACGCTCTCCAGGATCAGCACTTCAATCTAAAGCGCTTTGAGAAATGGCCGAAGGGCGACTCTGATGCCGAGCTCGCGGCACATGCTCTCATCGAGGGTGATGCGACTCTCGCCATGACACTGTACATGGCAAAGAACCCGATGGTGGCGTTGGCCTTCATTCGCAGTCTGGGTTCACAGGGTATTGCTACGGAACAATACAACCAGGCGCCACGTGCTTTGCGTGAATCACTGTTGTTCCCGTATGAAGAAGGCTTGGCCTGGTCCACGCAGGTTTACAAACGCGGTGGCTGGGACGCGGTCTCAAAGGCGTTTACCAAACTGCCGCAATCGAGCGAGCAGATCCTTCATGCTAACAAATACTTTTCGTATGAGGTGCCGCTGAAAGTAGCCCTGCCGGAGTTCAGGACCATTCTTGGACCATCGTGGAAGCGAATTGATTACGATGTGAATGGCGAGTGGGGTTGTTATCTTATCCTCGATGAGTTTTTGAACAACACGACTGAGTCGAAAAAAGCGGCCGCTGGCTGGGGCGGTGATCGGTTCGCGCTTTATGAGACGGGTAAGCCCGGCGAGATCTTCATCGCTCAGTTAACAGCGTGGGACACGCCTGTGGATGCGAAAGAGTTTTTTGATGCTTATGCTCAGCGTACAGTGAAGCGCTACGCTGACGCACAGGAGTTAAAAACGACTGGCGATCGCCGTGAGTGGCAAACGTCCAGGGGAGTTGTAGCGATGGAGCTTCGCGATTCGCGCGTCGCCATATTTGAAGGCATTCCCTCGTCGACCAATGCGAACGCGTTGCTGCGCGCGATCTGGCAACAGCGATAGAATACGAAACTGATGAAAAAGTCTGATAGCGGTCCGGCCACGAAACAACCCACGCGCTTACGCGAACTCACCGATCAGCTCCAGCATCTCGAGGCGAAGCTTCGTCTCGGTGGGGGCCCTGACAAGATCGATCGACAGCACCAGCAGGGCAAGCTGACCGCGCGAGAGCGACTTGAGTTGCTACTCGACAAGGATTCGTACGCGCAGGAGATCGGACTATTTGTCGCCTACGATCAGTATGGTGGAAATGCTCCGGGCGCGGGTGTTGTGACTGTAGTTGGTCGAGTTGAAGGTAGGGAAGTTGTCGTAGTTGCAAACGACGCTACGGTGAAGGCAGGCTCGTGGTGGCCCGAGACCATCAAGAAGATTTTGCGCGCGCAGGAGATTGCGATGCGTTCGCGCGTGCCGATCATCTACCTGGTCGACTCCGCGGGCGTTAATCTTCCGTACCAGGGCGGTGTGTTTCCCGGTCAGTACGGCGCTTCGCGAATTTTCTATTACAACTCGATCATGCGCCGCTATCTGAAGGTGCCGCAGATCTCGGCGGTGATGGGGCCGTGTATCGCTGGTGGCGCGTATCTGCCGGCACTGTCTGACATCATCATCATGGTGGAAGGCACGTCGTTTATGGGTCTGGGCGGCGCGAACCTCGTGAAAGGCGCGACTGGGCAGACGATCGACAATGAAACTCTCGGCGGCGCTCGCACGCACAACGAGTTGTCAGGTGTCGCGCACTATCGCGTTGCCGACGATCAGACGTGCATCGAAAAGATCCGTGAGTACGTGTTCGAGTTGCCAAAGCCGGCCTGTGCGTTCTCGACCGGAGAAGCCGCGGAGCCGTTGCGGCCTGCTGACGAACTCTACGACATTATTCCCGAAGATCATCGTCAGCCTTACGACGTGAGAAAGTTGCTCGAGTGTTTGCTTGATAAAGGACACCTCGACGAGTTTCAGGCGGACTATGCGAAAGAGATGATCACGGGCCATGCTCGGATCAGCGGCATGCAGGTGGGTGTGATTGCGAATCACCGCGGTATGGTTCGTTTGCCCGGCGGCAAGCCACCGAGATTCGGCGGCATTGTCTACACCGAGTCGGCGGAGAAGGTGGCTTACTTTATCGAGACCTGCAACCGGCACCAAACGCCGTTGCTGTTTGTGCAGGATGTTTCCGGTTTCATGGTTGGACCAGACGCCGAACACTCGGGAATAATTCGCGCCGGAGCACAGTTTGTGGAAGCAATGGCGACTGCAACCGTGCCCAAGATCGTTTTGACTGTGAATCACGCGTCGGGCGCCGGTTATTACGCGATGGCCGGGCAGGGATTCGATCCGGACTTCATCTTCAGTTGGCCCACGGGCCGCATGGGCGTGATGGAAGGCGACTCAGCCGTGCAGGCCGTGTTTGGCAGTCAACTCGAGAAGTTAAAGAAGAATGGCGAATCGCCAGATGAGGCGCTGACGGCTGAGATGGATAAGGTGCGCGAGACCTACGACATGGAGCTCGACGCCAAATACGCCGCCGCCCGTGGCTTCGTCGACGCCGTTATAACTCCCGAATCCACCCGACCAGCCCTGGAAATCGCCCTCCGCACCGCGCAAAACTACTCCGGCCCACACCTGGGGCAATTCATACTGCCTTCTGCTCTTGTTTAAAGATGCTGGATTTAGAGAGGCAAATACTCTATATGATTGCGCATATCTGATTCCGAGTAGCATTCAAGCAGCAGTTCAAGATCATTTATAACATGGCCGATTGCCGCGCTCTTGCAAATTACAATCACTCCGGCCATAGGTTCACGCTGTGCCACTAGTCGCTTAGCATCGGGCACCAAGGTTTTGATATCCCGAGTCAGAATCGTCCTTTGCTCGTTGGCGGCCCATTCGAGTAACACCAGATCAGGAGAGCCGGCGAGACCCACGTCCCTGACTGATACGAAGTCTAATCGTGGTAAGCGTCGACGTAGTCCTCGCAGGATGTGCTGATTGAAATTTTCGTCGGTGAGGAGACGAATCATATTTTGTAGTTAGTGAGTTTAGGTTTTAGTTAACTGTGCTATCCGGCGACGAAGTTCCGCGCGACGCGCTTGATATTCAGGCTGGCTTTCGATCTCTTTTCGTATCCTCTCGCCTTCCGCCTCATACTCTCGTAAATGCTCGTCCGCCACCATTTGGTTGTTGAGGTACCAGTCAATAATTGTATTGATTTGCGCGAGTGTTACCGTGGGAAAGCCTTCATGAATCTCCTCAGGCGTATCTCCCACTTGCATACAGCCAATTATGGTATGAAGCGTCACGCGTGAGCCTTTCACTCGTATAGTGCCACGGTCGTCGTAATGGAGAGGAATTCCCTCAGGGAAAGTGATTTGAGTATTCACAAATGCATTCTAACTGCTGAATGGGCCAAAAGAAAGCACCTCCTCAAGTAGGTATCGATTTGAGGCAAGACGCGCTACAATGAACAGGACTCAATGAATGTCAAAGACTTAATTGAAGTGGACCCTGAAAAGATGAGTGGCACACCTGTCTTCACCGGCACTCGTGTTCCCTTGAACCATCTTTTCGACTACCTCAAAGCAGGGGACACTCTCGACACTTTTCTTGCTGACTTTCCGACAGTGACACGCGAACAAGCTTTGGGAGTGCTTGAATTAATGCGTGAACGTCTCCTCACAGAATATGAAACTGCTGCTTGATGAATGTACACCTAAGCGCCTGAGGCTGGATTTTCCCGGACATGCTGTTTATACGGTCGAAGAAGCCGGACTAAAAGGGCTAAAGAACGGGGCATTGCTTCGGATCGCAAGTAGCAAGTTTGATGTTCTGATTACCGTCGACCGAAATATTCCATTCCAACAGCACTTACCCAACCTCGCAATTGCAATTGTCATAATCGAGGCTCGATCAAATAGATATCCTGATCTGAGAATGCTTATTCCAAAAGTGGAAGAAACACTGCGTACTATTAAGCCAGGAGATGTCGTCAGGGTTAGATAGAGCGGAGAATGCAGTCATGTGCTAGTATTTACCGCACCCTCTCACGCTCCACTTGGCCCGACTAAGACGCGACGCAGAGAATAAGGCAGTTCAAATGAAGATTCGTGTGCTGATCGCTGATGACCACGCGCTGGTGCGCGCGGGCATTAGAGCCCTCGTGGAAAAAATCGAGGGCGTTGTGGTGGTAGGTGAGGCCGGCAAGGGCAGTGAAGCGCTGGAACTGGTCGAGGAACACAGACCCGATCTGATGCTTCTCGACCTCACTATGCCCGACGGCGGTGGGTTTGAGGTGCTGGCCCACGTGAGAAAGCAGTTTCCCGAGATACGAGCGATTGTCCTCACGGTCCATGAAGCGGGTGAGTACGCTATCCGGGCGTTCAAGGAAGGTGCAGCCGGTTTCCTCCTGAAGAGTGCTGCCAGCACCGAGCTCGAACAGGCCATCCAAACTGTGATCAGCGGCGATAGGTACATTTCCCCGGAAATGTCAAAAAAGATTGTGGAAGAGGTTGGCAAGGGCACGACAAAGAGAGATCTCCTCGACACTCTAAGCCCGCGTCAACGTGAAGTCCTTCGTCTCATCGCAGAAGGCAGGACCACCAAACAAATCGCACAGGAATTGGGAATAAGCGTCAAAACGGTCGAAACTCACCGCGCCCAGTTGATGGAACGCTTAGGGATACGCGATGTCGCCGGTCTGGTACGTTACGCCATCTTCGTCGGCCTCATCGATGTTGAATGATCCTCCGAATGCTGAGTTTCGGATCAGGAATCTCCCCAATTGCGCATTTATCCGTTTACCGCTTAGCCTACGTTTCCGAACAGACAAATCTTGCCTGTCCAAAGCTTTAACAAGAAGTTTATCGAAACGCGCGCGTCGTGGACTCACATTGAAAGCCTCGCGCGTGGTAAGGGGGGACGGCGGCCAGGGCGAGGTCGTCCCCCTCCTACACTGTGAATGCCTCATAGGTTTCAAACTTCCAACGAGCAAATTTGGTCATAGGTTCAGCATTGGAGGACCTAAGCATGCACACTACTTCAAACGGCGGACACTTTCACCCGGGACATTCGGCAGAGCAACCGGATAGATCCTCACCCACGCGACGCGTGGCTGCGTACTACTCAGACATTGAGCTGGTGGGGCGCAGCCAGGCGTTCATTGAAGTGATGAAGCAGGTAGACAGTGTCGCTAGTATCAATCTGCCCGTATTGCTCATAGGCGAGCCGGGAACGGGCAGAGAACTGGTAGCTTCCGCGATTCATCAGCGCAGCGATCGACATGACCAACCTTTCATCGTGGTCAACTGTGGCGCGATCTCGGCGCAGTCGCTCGAATCAGAGCTGTTTGGACACGCGGATCGACACGGATTCTACGAAGAAGCCGAGGGTGGCACTATCTTTCTCGACGAGATTACGCAAACAACCTCGTCATTCCAGGCTGAGTTATTACGCGCGCTCCAAACCAGCGAGATCAGGCGGGTGGGTTCGAATGAGTTACAGAGAGTAAACGTGCGTGTGATTGCCGCTTGTAATCGAAACATCGAGCAAGAGGTCGCGGCGGGAAGATTTCGCAGCGATCTGCTTCAGCGATTGAATGCAGTTTCGATAATGCTGCCGCAGTGCGTTCGCGACTACAGCGCGCAACAACCCGTGAATGGGAGTGTGCCTGTCAACGACGACTGGGTCACGTTATCGGTCATCGAAGGACGTTACGTTGCGCGCGTGCTGGAACATACCGGGGGCAACAAGCAGGCGGCGGCACGCGTGCTGGCAGTCGATCGCAAAACTCTCGATCGCATGATTAAACGCCATCACATCGATTGTCATCACGCTCGCCGCGCGCGCGTCAGAGCTTCCGGAACTGGTTGAAGCTGATTTCATAATAGACAGAGCTCAACCACGAAGGCATGAAGGCACGAAATTTTATTTGTGTCTTCATGTCTTCGTGGTTAAAAACAAACGCTTGACACTAATTAAGGTGGCTTGATACTTTCTCGCCTCCGTGAAAAAAATCCTGCTTGTTGTTGCGGTGGCTGTACTCTATGTGCTTCATCAGGACATCTGGTTCTGGCGAAGCTCCTACCTGGTTTTTGGTTTCATCCCCATCGGACTCTTCTATCAAGGAATGTTTTCAGTGGCAGCTGCGCTGCTGATGTGGTTGCTGGTCACCTACGCCTGGCCGTCTCACCTTGAACAAGAGGTTGAAGAAACGAAATCCAGGGAGGACTCGACGCGTTGATTCCTGCAATCGTAGTTTTCCTTTACCTCGCGGCAGTTCTCTACATCGGCATCTTTGCTTTTCGACGCGCGAGAGGGAAAGAGGAGGCGGAAGACTACTTTCTCGCCAGCCGCTCGCTCGGTCCGTTCGTGTTTCTCTTCTCGTTGTTTGGCACGAACATGACTGCGTTCGCGATTCTGGGTTCGTCAGGTCACGCGTTCAACAACGGCATCGTAACGTTCGGACTGATGGCATCGTCGTCAGGCCTGGTGATTCCGCTGACAATCTTCCTGATCGGCACACGCGTCTGGGCACTCGGCAAAAAATACGGTTTCATGACGCCGGTGCAGATGTTTCGCGATCGCTGGGAGTGCACCCACATCGGCACAGTCATCTTCGTGGCGCAGGCGGTGTTGTTGGTGCCTTACATCATCATCGGCATCATGGGCGGCGGCACCACGCTCTACACGATCAGCAATGGTCTCGTCCCATTCTGGTTTGGCGGCGCGATCGTGGCGATGGTCGTGATGAGTTACGTGTTCTTCGGCGGAATGCGCGGCACTGCCTGGGTCAATACTTTCCAGACGGTGTTGTTTCTCTGCTTCGGCGCGATTGCACTGATCGTGATCGGCGTCGGGATGGGAGGCTTTCGCAGCGCCGCGCAGGCGATACAAGCGTCGCCGATGGCTTCGCTGCTGACGCGCGAACGTATCTCGCCTTATTACTTTTTTAGCTACACGTTCATTCCGCTTTCGGCGATTGCGTTTCCACACATCCTCATCTTCTGCCTGACGGCGAGAAAGATGGCGCAGTTCAAAAAGACGGTCATCTTTTATCCGATCTGCATACTCGCGATCTGGCTGCCGTGCGTGTTTCTCGGCGTGATGGCAAATCGCGTGACAGACATTCCCGAGATCCGCGCGAAGCAGGAAGCGCGCAGGGTGCTGGCTACCCAGGGAAAAAACATGGCGCCGGAACAGCGCGACGAGTTGCGCGAACAATCGGCCGGCGACGACGTCATCATGCTGTTGCTGCACCGTTACGCGCCACTCTGGCTCGCGGGACTTTTAGGCGCCGGCATCATGGCCGCGGTGATGGCAAGTGACTCACAGATTCTCGCTCTCTCAACAATGTTCACGGAGGACGTGTTCGCCTTCTACGGCGGAAAATCGCGCTTCGGCGAAGCTGTGCAGGTACAAACCGGACGTGTGTTTATTATCCTGATCACGCTCTTTGCTTACGCCGTGGCATTGCGCGCGCCGGAGACGATCTTTGAGCTCGCGATCCAGTACGCGTTTTCAGGTTTCGCTGCGTTGTCGCCGTTGCTCGTGGCCGCGCTGTTCTGGCGCGGAAGCACGAAGTGGGGCGCGCTGGCAGTGACGCTTTGGACTGCATTCGCGGTGGTTGCCGTTGCGGTGTTGCAGTCTGTGGTGCCGGCCCCGGCGCCTGGGCCAGCGACGGTTCTCTGGGCGCCTGGAGGCGTGGAGGTCTTGTCGCGAACTCCAGGGGGCACGGCGGTCTTTGGTTTCATGCCGGTGGTGCCGATGGTGATCGTCTCAGTGTTGTTGATGATTGTCGTATCGATGATGACGAGAAAACCCGCTGACGGTACGCTCGCAAAATATTTTGGAGGTCCAAAACCGTGAAGAAACTTGTTCTGGCGTTAGCCGCGATCGCATTAGTTTCCATGTCTGCCGGCGCTCAGACCGGCAAGCGACGCGTAGTCAAAACGGGACCTCCGAATGGAATATTTTCACCGGCGATCGTTACGGGAGATCTGGTTTTTACTTCCGGTCAGATTGGGCTGGATCCGAAGACGGGCCAATTTCCGGAGGGTGGGTTCGAAGCGCAGTTCCAGCAGGTGTTCAAGAATCTAACGGCGGTGCTGGAAGCGTCAGGCAGCAGCGTTGAGCATATGGTGAAGGCGACGGTGTTTCTTGCGGACATGAACGACTACAACGCGATGAATGAGCTATATCGCAAGCAGTTCAAAGGCGACCCACCGGCGAGAACAACCGTGCAGGTTGCGCGCCTGCCTCGCGATGCGCGTATTGAGATTGAAGCCGTTGCTGTTTTGAAATGACTATCCACAGATTACGCAGATTAAATCTGTGTAATCTGTGGATGGATTTAACCGAAGCAAAAGAGCCGTCCGTCTTGTGAGCCGATGACGATGCGGCCGTTAGCGATGGCGGGTGATGCGGATAGCGGAGCGCCGGTGTCGAATTCCCAGAGCTTCGCACCGGTATCGAGATTCAAAACGTAGAAGCGCCCATCGTTAGACCCAACAAAAACACGTCCTCCCGCAATCGCCGGTGACGACTCCACACGCGCCCGCGTCGCAAAAGTCCACGCAGCCTTCCCCGCAACTGTCAATCCATGGACCATCTTGTCGCGCCCACCAATCACGATGCGCGTGGGCGTAACTGCCGCGGATGAGTAAAACGGAAACTTTCGTACGGGATGTTCATAGCGCCACGCGATTTTGCGTTCCGCGAGGTTAACTCCCAACACTTCATTGTCAAACGTGCCGTAGAATGCCGCCCCTTCTCGCAACGCCGGCGACGCGCCGGTGTACGCTCCTGACGAAACGTTGAAGACTTCTTTGCCATCCGAGATCCGAATGGCGCGAAATAGTTCGTCACAACCTGCGATGAAGGCCATACCGTCGGCGATACCGGGCGTCGAATGCACCGGTCCATTTGTCTTGAACTTCCAGATTAGCGAACCGTTGCGCGCCGACAGGCAATAGAGGTTCTCGTCATAAGACCCGATCAAAACCCGATCGCCGATCACGACCGGCGATGATTTGATCTCCCCGTTGGTTTTGAACGCCCACAACTTTTTACCGTCGCGGGCGCTTAGCGCATTTATCCAGCCGCCCAAATCACCAATGTAGACCACGCCGCTGTCGTAAGCCGGTGACGACTCGCCGATCGGCGATCCCGTCGCGAACTTCCAGTAGACCGATCCGTTCTCAAGGCTCAGCGCGACGAACTCGCCCTTCTGCGACCCGACAAATACAGTCCCGCCGACGATCGCCGCCGATGACTCGATCGATTCACCCGCTTCGTAGGTCCATAGTTGCTTCAGCGACGAAGGAACGCTCGACTGCGATACCCCGGTCAACGAGTGATTACCGCGAAATTGAGACCAGTTATCCGCGGGCGTGTCCTGTGCCAGCACGGAAACTGCCAGGCAAACAACCAGAATCAGACTCTTCAATACACGCATTGGTAAATCTCGATCGCTCCTTGCTTATCAAAAGGTCTTGGATTGAACGTGCCCGTCCACTGCGCCGCGGCTTCTGACGCGAGCTCGGGCAGTTCCGTTTCACTGACTCCGATCGCACGCAGGTTGCTGCGCAAGCCGCCCGCCTCCGTGAGCTCTTCCAGTCTCTGCGCCAACGCTTTGTGCAGCCAAGCGTATTCGTGACCCGCCGCCGTTTCGTTCCAGCGCACCACCGAAGGCAACAACATCGCAATGGCCGCGCCGTGAGCCGTGCCGTACCGTGCAGTTAATGGATTCGCGCAGGCGTGTGTCGCGCCGAGCATTGAATTCTCAATCGCAACGCCGGCGTAGAATGCTCCCAACTGCATCGCACCTCGTGCTTCGATGTCGTCAGGCCGGCTAAGCACTCGTTCGTAGTTCGGTTCGAGTAACCGCCACGCTTCACGCGAAAAAAGCTGCGAGAGCGGATTGCGTTTTGTCGTGACGTAAGTCTCGACGGCGTGAGCAATCGCGTCGAAACCGGAAGTCGCAGTGATACTACGCGGTTGCGAAACGGTCAGCGCGGGATCAAGCAGTGCCACACGAAAAGCCGCCTTCGGATCGCCGCACGCCATCTTGACGTGACTTTCAGCGTCAGAGATCAGAGCGTAAGTTTGTCCTTCACTGCCGGTACCAGCGGTTGTCGGTACGGCAATCATTGGCAACATCGGTTGCGTTGCTTTGCCGTAACCGTGGTAATCAGCCATGCGGCCACCGTTGGTCAGCAGAAAGTTGATGCCTTTCGCGCAATCGAGCGAGCTGCCGCCGCCCAGTCCGATTATTGAATCAATCTTCAACGGCGCGACGAGCTTCGTTCCCGCTTCAACCATGCGCGTGTCGGGATTGACTTCG
>Ga0070689_100001742_pt1 | contig 13929 bp, 12 predicted proteins | sample KBSS23HmetaG_FD_64669 | JGI IMG/M metagenome (GOLD analysis project Ga0070689, IMG submission 64669) | Switchgrass rhizosphere microbial communities from Kellogg Biological Station, Michigan, USA - KBS S2-3H metaG | ecosystem: Host-associated > Plants > Roots > Rhizosphere ...
ACGGCGACCGGATCGGCGCCGGGTTGGCGATCCTCCTGCGGACCAAAACAACGCCCCAGAGTCGCTCGGATTCCGCAGGTGTCGAAGAAGTTTCCTGATACGAATTGGCACTGAACCGATTGACCGATTCCGTCGCGACTCCAGCTCACGAAAGGCGTTTCCGGGTCGAACGCCGCCAGGGTGTCGAATGATTGATTGTGATCACGGAAATAGACGTAGCCCGGGTAACTCAAACCCTGGTAGCGCGAAAATACGGAACCACCCTTCAGGTTCTGCCGCCAGACCTGCCATAACGTGCCCGGCGCCTCGACGGGAGGCGGCCGGAGCAGGAGCACGTTGACGAAGCTGAAAATCGTGGTGTTTGCTGCGATACCCAGGGCCAGCGACACCGTCGCAACCGCGGTGAAGCCGGGGTTTTTCAGCAATTGGCGGAAGGCGAATTTCAAATCGTTCATAAATTTTGTAGAGCCGGCGTAAGGAGGATCTGGACAATGACGAAATCCGGATGACGAATGTCGAAAGAATGACAAAGCCCGAATGTCGAACCGGTTCCCGCCCGGGCGCAGGTTCTGCCTTCGTCATTGGGATTTCGGATTTCCTTCGTCATTGGGCATTGGTCATTCGTCATTCGCACCGGAGCGCTTCCATCGGATCCACCTTCGCCGCGCGCCGGGCAGGAATGAGGCAGGCGAACAGCGCAACCACCGTCAACAACACGGGCACAGCGACGAACGTCACCGCGTCCGTTGGCCTGACTTCGTAGAGCAGCCCCCCCATGACGCGTGTGAGAGCGAACGCGGCAGCCAGACCGATCACCATCCCCGCGCCAATCAGTTTCACGCCCTGGCCCAGGACAAGTCCCAACACGGCTCTCCGTTGCGCACCCAGAGCCATCCTGACTCCGATCTCCCGCGTGCGCTGGCCCACGGAGTACGAGATCACGCCATAGACACCGACGGCGGCGAGAATCAGCGCGCATGTGGCAAACGCGCTGAGCAGCCCCGTCTGGTACCGCGGTTGCGCAATGGAATTAGCGACGAGCTGGCTCATCGTGCTGACGCCCGAAAGGGGCTGGTCTTTGTCGAGCGCGGCCACCTCATTCTGAATCGCCCGGATGAGGTTCGTCGGTTCTTCCGCGGACCGAACCACAAGTGTCATCGCGCCAACAAGGCGCTGCGCCAGCGGCACGTACATCTCGGGAACCGGCAAAACGTCGAGCTTCGTATGACGCACGTCAGCGATCACCCCGACGATCTCGCGCAAGCCGAGCTTGACGTCCAGATCCGGCGGGCCATCGGGGCGAAAGCGCAGTGACTCGGAAACCAAAGCGACGCGTTTGCCCACAGCGCTCTCATCCGGCCAGTAACGTCGGGCCATGGTTTCGTTCACGATGGCGACTTTGAGCGAGCCTTTGGCGTCGCGATCGTTGAACGCGCGCCCTCGAACCAGCGGGATTCCCATTACCTTGAAATAATCGGGGCTGACGTTGCGATTGTGCGCGCGGTATTCCTCACCGGGCGCGGGTTCGGGAGCGCCCTCGACGAAAACCGACGCGCTGCTGTCCGCCCCGCTCATGGGGAGGTGTTCCACAAGTCCCGCTCCGTTCACACCGGGCAGACCCCCGACGCGCTGGAGCAATGCATCGTAGAAGGCGGTGACTTGGTCACCACGTTTGCTGCTGGGCAGGCTGATGTTAGCGGTCAATAAGTTCTCTGTCTGGAACCCGGGATTGGCTTCTTGCAGTCGATCCAGGCTGCGAATCAACAAGCCGGCGCCGATCAAAAGGAGGAGCGAGAGAGCGATTTCACCAGTGACCAACAACGAGCGCAGTCCCAGGAAACGGCCGCCGGACACATCGGGCGTCATCGTCTTAAGGGAGTTGTTGAGGTCGGTCCTCGATGCCCGCAGCGCCGGCACGAGCCCGAACAGCAATGCCGTCAGGCCACTCAGCCCGACGGCGAACAGGACGACACTGCCGTCCAATTGAATTCGGTCTCTCGGCATGCTGAAAGGAGTGGAAAAATCCAATCCGCCGATGGGGTACGCCGAAAGAAATCGGGCGCCCCAACCGGCCAACAACAGCCCCAGCCCACCACCTGTCACCGCCAGCAAGAGGTTCTCGACCAACGACTGGCAAAACAGCCGAGCGCGGCTCGCGCCCAAGGCGGCACGCACGGCGAATTCGCGCCGCCGCGCCGCCGCTCGCGCGAGCAGCAGGTTGGCGATGTTCGCGCAACCAATCAGCAGAACGAAACCGACCGCCACGATCAGGATGACCAGGGCGAGGCGATACTTTGCCACGACCTGATCCTTCAAAGCGACCAGTGCAATCTCCCAGCCGATGTTCTCGGAGTGTTCCTTCGCCAGCGACCGCGAAATCGTGCTTGCTTCCGCCCGAGCATCTTCGAGCGCGACTCCCTGTTTCAGGCGACCGATCACACCCATCCCGTTCACCGCCCGCGCGACCCTGCGGTCGATGAAGGGATCGACGCCGAAGGGAAGCCATATCTCCGTTTCGTTTGGAAAACTCAGGAACTTGAAGCCTGCGGGCATGACGCCGACGACCTGGTAACTTTGCCCGTCGAGCGTGATGGAGCGGCCGAGGATGTTCGTTTCCCCGCCAAACCGCCGCGCCCACAATGCGTGGCTGAGGATGGCTACCTTTTCTCCGCCGCGATCGTCTTCACTCGGAATGAAGGTCCGACCCAGCAGCGGCACAGTGCCCATTGCCGTGAAAAACCCGGAATCCACAATCGCTCGTTGCACGAGTTCCGGGCGACCGGTCCCAGTCAGATTGGCGCGGCCCAAAGTCCATGTTCCAAGGCTCTTGAAGCTCCTTGCCTGGTCGCGCAGATCTGCGAAGTTCGGCCACGAAAACGGAATGTAATCCCGACCTTGCCGCGGCTGCTTGCCCCAGGCCAGCACAAGCCGGTCGGAATCGGGAAAAGGCAGCGATCGCAACCAGAGCGCGCTCACGGCGGAAAAAATGGCGGTGTTTGCTCCGATCCCAAGCGCGAGCGTGAGCACGGCCACGGCGCTGAAGCCGGGGTTTTTCAGAAGTTGGCGGAAGGCAAACTTCAGATCGTTCATAAACTTGTAGGAGCCGACGTAAGGAGGCTCTGGACAATGACGAAATCCGAATGACGAATGTCGAAAGAATGACGAAGCTCGAATGACCGAATAATGACATCGGGCGCCAGAGTTCTCCAATTGGAATTCGGATTTCGGAATTGATTCGTCATTTGGAATTCGTCATTTGTCATTCACACCGGAGCGCCTCCATCGGATCCACCTTCGCCGCGCGCCGGGCAGGAATGAGGCAGGCGAACAACGCGACTACCGTCAACAACGCCGGCACAGCGAGGAACGTTCCCTGGGATTTGGTCATTGGAACTTGGGTCTTCTCTGGTGTTTGGCGCTTGGTGTTTGGAGTTTTAATTCCGGTTTCTTTCGTCATTCGGATTTCGTTATTCGTCATTCGCCCCCCGGCGGGCGGCGCGGAACTGCATAGGATTGCTCTAGCCTCTGTGCAGCCGACGTGCCATCGCAGAGAACAAACCTAACTTGGTGAAAATCGGAATGTTCCAAGCCACGCGATTGTTCATGAACAACGGAAAGCCGCTCGGAGATGGGATTCCACCGTCCCGTAAGTGGGACTGAACGGCCACGGCCACCGCCACCCAAATCCGAATGACGAATGACGAAATCCGAAGGAATTCCGAAATCCGAATGACGAAGTCGGCGATTGCACACCAGAGCGCCCTTCGGCATTCGGGCTTTGGACTTCTTTCGTCATTGGTCATTCGTCATTGGTCATTCAGCTTCATGTTGCCTATCCCTTTAACAGCTTTGCGTTCCACTCTGGCACAGACCCAAACGCACGGCATCGACGCGATTGTCCGCTTCGCATATAACCGGTTCCCGTGAACCGTTACCGCTTGAGTCGAGGCGCCCTGATATTTGCTGGTGGGCTGGTGCTGGCGCTTGTGGGCACGGTATTCTTGAAATACTCGGCTCCAGCGCCTCGGAAAACCGATCCACGCCCCTCGCGTGTCTTATCCGAATTGGCGTTTAACGAGGCTTACCTCAATGCGGCGAATGGCCGGGACACCACGCAGCGCAAGGAATGCAAATCGTGCCACCCGCCGGCCGATGGAAAGGTGAAACCGGCCTTCCTCAGCGATCGCGCCGCATTGAGCCGGGAAGCCTGGTCAAAGATAATTCCGCTCCAGGCGAAATGTGGCGTTTGCCACCTTGTTCCTGATCCATCCAATCTTCCGAGACAAAGCTGGCGCGAAGTGATGTCACGCATGGCACAGATCATGGAAACACGCGCAGTGACAAGGCTCACCGACAATGAGTTTCAGGATGTCCTTCATTTCTATTTTACTTTCAGCCCGGAAACTCAACCCAGGCTGGCGGAAGACCCGGATCCGGGCGAATCACCACTGAAGTTCGAGAAGATCGTGATCGGCAATCCAGCGAGCAGCGACTATCGCAACCCCCCGTTTCTCGGACATGTTCAGTTCACCGACCTCGACCAGGACGGCAGCGCCGACCTGTTGGTGTGTGACACTGGCAAGTCGGAGGTCACGTGGATTCACAACCGGAATGGAGTCTGGAAGGAAGACGCGCTCGCCACCGTCCGCTATCCTGCGCACACTCAAGTGTTGAAAGGAATGCGCAACAGCAGCTTGGATATTGTGGTTGGCTGCCTTGGAACATTGGCGCCGAGCGACGATCTGGTCGGCAGCGTGGTGTTGCTGACAAACAATGGCGCGATGCAGTTCAACCCGGTGACAATCCTCGACCATGTCAGTCGTGTAGCGGACGTTGAGCCCGGCGATTTTGATGGAGACGGTGACACCGATTTCGTGGTCTCCGCGTATGGCGCCATCAACCAGGGCGAAGTGGGCTGGCTCGAAAACAAATCGGACAAAACCTATCAGTACCATTTGATCGTAAAGAAGACCGGCGCGATCCACGTGCCGCCGATCGACATCGACGGGGACGGACGTTTGGACTTCATTGCACTGTTCGCACAAGAGCACGAGGAAATCGCGGCGTTCATCAACGACGGCAAGGGCGGATTTCGGGAACGCACGCTGTTCAAAGCCGCAACTCCGGCGTTTGGCTCATCCGGTATTCAGCTCGCGGATCTGGATCAGGACGGCGATGTGGACATCCTCTACACCAACGGCGACAACCTCGACCTGCCCACGATCAGTCCCCGTCCGTATCACGGTGTTCAATGGCTGGAGAACAAAGGCAACCTGAACTTCGTCTGGCACGACATTTACCGCTGTTACGGCGCCTATTGCGCCGTCGTCGGCGATCTGAACAACGACGGCCACCTCGACATCATCGCGACGACATTATTCAACGATTGGAGCGACCCGAAGCGAGCGAGCCTGCTCTGGCTGGAGAACGACGGCCAGCAGCAGTTCATGCCTCACAGCATCGGGACGCAGCCGACGCACCTGATCTCCGCGGCGGTTGGCGACATGGATGGCGATGGCCGGCTGGACATCGTGACTTGCGGCATGTATGGCTTCCCGCCGCTGGACCGGATGGGGCGGGTGACGCTCTGGAAAAACCGGGGTAGTCCACGATAGCAATGCAGCAGGATTGACAACCAGGCAGGGGCCGGGAAATCTCATTTCATGCGAGCGGCCATTCTCGCTTTTTCCTTTCTTCCGTTTCTTTACTACGGAACGAGGGACAACATTTTCCATTTTCGCGGTCGCAAAGTGAGTGTGACGGAACACATTCTCCACATTGCGATAGGCCTTGTGCTGGCGATTATGTTCACCCATGCGCTGATGGCGCATCATTTGATTGTTCTTGGCGCGCTGGTGCTTTTTGTCATTGTCGGAGGCGCGGACGAATACATCTTTCACCGTGACATCCCTGCGGAGGAATCGGATCTGCACGCAAAAGAGCATCTGGCCTTGTTGATTTTTATCGTTGTGTCATTGGCAACCGATTGGCTGGAGAAGAACAACTGGAGCTTGACGCAGACGCTGGAACGATTGCGGGCGGCGTCCGGAGGCACCCTATGACTCTGGCTCTGCGGGGGATTGTTCTGACGTTGTGCCTTGCGCCCTACGTTTATTTCGGTATCCGCGACGTGCTGCATCACCAGCAACATCGGCCCCTCGTTTTCCCCGAGCGCTTGTTGCACATCACGCTTGGAATAGCGCTGACCATTGTGGTCCCTCACGCGTTCCTGGGTCATTTTGACGTGGTGACTCCCGGGATCGTTCTCTTTGTGCTGGCGCGGTCGGTGGATGAATTCATTTTTCACCGAGGATTGGCGGGAGCGGAAGCCGACCTGCACGCCAAAACTCATTTCGGTTTTCTGATCTTCGTGGTCGGCGTGATGGCGACGAGCTGGTTGCAGGGTAAAAACGTTCTGCAATGAACCCCGTCCGGCCAGGCTATTTGCTGTTCGTTGGTGTGGGCGTGGCGATTGCGCTGGCGTTTCCTGTCATGCGACACATTCGCGACCAACACCTGCGGCGAAAATATTATCTCCTGCAGACCATCACACTGATTGGCGCGGTGGTGGGCGCCAAACTTTCAGTGTTGCTGGGCGACTACCATTGGCCGTGGGCGGCGGTGAGCGATTGGGGAAATATCTTGTGGTCCGGGCGTTCGATCACGGGAGCGTTGATTTTCGGCTTTCTTTTTGCAGAGCTGGCGAAACCGCTGGTGGGTTACACGATGCCGCCTAACGACCGCTTCGCAGCGCTCTTGCCTTTCACCATCGCAATCGGACGGGTAGGCTGTTTGACGGCGGGATGCTGCGGCGGGATTCCGTACGCCGGTTGGTGCGCGCTTCCCGGAGCGGACGGCCTGCCGCGTTATCCCGCGCAGGTGTTCGAGATCATCTTCCACCTCGCCATCGGAATCCTCTTTGTGGTCATGGTCAAACGGAGACTGCTGTTTGGCAGATTGTTTTCCTTCTATCTGATCGCCTACGGAATATTTCGTTTTTTTACGGAATTTGTCCGAGAGACACCCAAATTCTATGGGGGGCTATCGGGCTATCAACTGCTCGCGCTTGGGATGATTCCATTGGGCGCTGCTTTTTTCTTGAAACGGACCTTTGCGCCACCAGCCACGTGGTGCGATTTCCACAATGAGGCACTAGTCCAAAGAGCCTCTCCCGCTACAGTGGAGGCTCCCCATGTCTGAAGACAATCGCCGGCGGCTCAAAAAATTTCTGAAGGTGCTCGGAACGATCGTAGCCGTCCTGTTGTTGATCGTCGTTGTGGGATTTGGATTGATCGTGGGTTTCTGCGCATTGAGCTTTAGACACTGATGGTCCATATCGTTGACTCTGTCAAAGGCTGGTTTCATACCGACCTCGTGACCAACCCGATCACGCACGGCTGGGTGCTGAATCTTTACCGCGGCGGCGAGCGCTATCCGCAGCGGGTCTGTGATTACTTTCAAAGCGACTACGCCCCGACGGAAGATCTCGCCGCACAACTTCGCCGGCACGCCGCTGAAGAAGACAAGCACGTGCATTTGTTCAGTCACGCGCTCGGAACCATTGGTCAACCGGTCGTCGAAATTGAGCTGGGCGATGTTTTCAACGAAGTGATCCGCTCGTTCACACCCGGGACGTTTCATATCGTCGAGCAGGATTCGCCTGAGGTTCGTCGTCGCAAATTGGCAAACTTTCTGGCCCACGCGCATCACCTGGAGAAACGCGTGGCGCGATCGTTCGCTTATCATATTGACGCGTGCGAGCGCAGTGGAAAAGACGGCGTCGCGCAACTGGTGGCGCGGGCCAAACACGATGAGGAAGGTCATGTCCGCTACACGCGCGCGACCGTGTTTGACTTGTTGACACGCCGCGAGGCGCAGGAGGTGATGGACGTGCATCGGCGGGCCGAAGCGCGCGCCAACCTCGTGTTTTCACAGCGGCAGGTCCGAGTCTTTCTCGCCCGTTTTGGTGACGCAACGCCCAAACATCGGCAGTGGCTCTTTCAAATCTGCGCGACGCTCATGGAAACAGCCGGACAATATGTCTGAAAGGACACAATTACAGACGCCACCGCTCGCGATGCGATTGGACAAGCTGCGACAGGAGTTGATCGCGATGGATGAATCATCCGCGGTGGAGTTTTTTGAGCTGCAGGATTTCAACCGGCTTTTAAAGACCACGATCAGTCTATGTCCCGAATGTCTCGCACACGTGCCCGCAATGGTGTTCGTACGAGGCACCCGAGTGATGATGCGCAAACGCTGCGAGAGGCACGGCTATTCGGAAGCCTTGCTGGAAAATGACGAGAGTTTCTACCATCTCTCGAACAAAGATTGCTGGGGACGACGCTTTGCGGCGGACAAAGCAATGGATTTTCCGGCGTTCCCCGGCGGTTGCGATGGCAGGGAGAACTGCGAAGAAGCCGCAAACTTCGCCGATCAACTGTCAAACAAATCCTGCACCATTCTCGTCGAGATTACCAACGCCTGCAATCTGGCTTGCCCCGTCTGTTACAGCGACGCACGCGGCGATCGCAAGATGCCGCTGGCGACCTTCAAAGATTACATCCTCCGGCTCATCGAACGCAAAGGCACGCTCGACTCGGTGCAACTGACGGGTGGCGAGGCGGTGTTGCATTCTGAATTCCTGGAGATGGTTGCCTTCCTTCATGAGCAGCGCGTGAAAAAAATCTATCTGCCGACGAACGGCATTGCTTTCGCGAATGCCGATGTGGCTGCCCGTCTAGCGCCATTCGGTGGCAAGCTCATGGTCCTGCTGCAATTCGACGGGCGGCAGGCGGACACCAATCGCGCGATGCGCGATGCCAACACGTCCCGTGTCCGTGATCAGGTCATCGAAAACCTGGGGCGACTCGGCATTCACATGCAGTTGACCATGACGATCACGCTTGGAGTCAACGATCAGGAAATCGGCTGGGTCGTTGATACCGGCTTGCGTCATCCGCACGTCAAAGTGGTCGCGCTCCAACCGGTCACTTACTCCGGGCGTTACCGACTTGCGCAAGACGCCTTGCGCCGGATGACGCTGTCGGATTGTGTCAAGGCCGTCGCCGCGCAAATCCACCAGCGCGCCCGAACCGATGACTTTAAGCCGATTCCCTGCAGTCATCCCAATTGCGGCTGGATCACGCTGTATGTTCAACGCTTCGGCCTGACCGCTAACATTGCCCGCCACATTGATCTTTCTCAGGCAATGAATCAGGTTGCCAATCGCACCTTGCTCAACTCCGGCGAACTTCGTTCAGTGGTCAACACGAAGCAAAGCAGTTTTGTCAGTCGTTTCGGTCTCTGGGCGGGTCGCAAACTCATTCGCTCACCGGATGTATTCGCCATCGCCATCAAGCCGTTTATGGACCGGTTCAATTACGATCAGGACCGCATTTCAGCCTGCTGTCACCACCTGCTCGACACGAAGGGAAACCCGGTCTCCTTTTGTGAGTATAATGCGCGCTTGCGATCGGGCGATTCCTGGGACTCGTTTCCGATGCTGAAGCCCCGTGCAGCCCCCAAGGCATGATCCTTTGCAACGGGTTCCATACTGAGCAAACCGTGGGAATGACGACAATATGACGAAATGGAGATAGCCACAAAAAGGCACAAGAGGCGCAAAAGGATTCAGTTTTTGTGATTTTTGTGCCTCTTTGCGGCTAAAAATTCTGTCGTCTATCTTGCGGCCTGATCAGTAACCTCGCGACATGACGGCGGCAATTCAACTGATCGTATTGATGGTGGTGTTCTCGATCATTGAGGGTCGCTGGCCTTCTTCGCCCAGGCATAAGTGGTGGCGTCGGCCTTTGCTTGTTGACCTTTGTAGTTGGATGATTCATCCGATCTCCGTAGGCGCTGGCGTCGCCGTCGCCATTGTATCCACGGACGCTGTGTTGGCGAACCTTCCTGCCGAAGGGCTCTGGCTCACGTTGTCGCTGCTCCGCGCGCGCGTGGCAGGATTCTTTCCCTGGGCCCAGATGGCAATCGCCGTCGTTATAGCGGATTTTCTCTCGTACTGGATACACCGCGCCTATCATCGTTTCTCTGTGCTGTGGGCCTTCCATGTTGTGCATCACACCAGCGAGGAACTCGACTGGCTCTCCACGTCACGGCTGCATCCCATCAGCCAGGCATTGAATACTGCGGTTGTGACTGCGGCTCTCCTGGTTGCGGGCCTTCCAGTCACCACCGTCATTGCGTCCAACGTTTTCATTGGCGCCGCGGCGCTGCTGGCTCACGCGAACGTGCGTTGGACCTTTGGCCCTCTCCAACATGTGCTGGTCTCGCCGCTTTTTCATCAATGGCATCACTCACGCGTTGAAACCGGGCATGCTCACGGAGCCTGCAATTTTGGCGCCGTCTTTAGCTTCTGGGACCGGCTGTTTGGAACGTGGTCCTTACCCGCTCCAAATCGGCCTGCTCGGTTTGGTGTCCATCGAGCGCCAGCGCCGACTCTCCGCGGTCTTTTTCTTCATCCCTTGCGCGTCTCCGTCCACTTTCTCCGTGCCGCAGCATCCGGAGAGGAGCAGAAGCACCCAGGGACTTCGGCCGTATCTCACAATTCGACCCAAAACGGCAATTGAACCGCAGATGAACGACCATAGAAGCAGATAGGGGTTGGCTTGCGGCGTGTCTAAAACGCTTCTGCCCGTAGCAGCCGAGGTAACGAGGCTCATTTTTCTCAGGAAACCAGGCGTGATGCGAGAGCCTCCTCAGCGCATTAACAGCGCCTGTGCGAACGATGTTCGCGGTGAGGTCGCCGGCGCACGCGTCGGTGGCCGTGGCGCCGGGATCCACGAAGGTTGTCCCTGCATTCAAATTCCAGGGATTGGCTCCGGTCACGGTGAGGACTGGTGGTGTGGTGTCCAGCACCGTCACTATTCGAGTTGCCATGCCCACGCCCCCAACGGTGTTTGCGGCATTGTAATACAGGAAGTACGTGAGCAACCTGAAGGGTTGGCAAATATTAGTCGGTGGTTGACGCGGATCTCGTTGCAGCCGGTGCGCCATTTCACGCGAAAGACCTCCCAACCGGGCAGGCGAGACGCCTGCCCTACTTTATCCGTGTCCATCCGTGTTCTTCCGTGGTTACCCTCAACAGCCGATACTTCGTCTGCGCTTGAAAGTAGTCGAATTTTCCGCTCTTATCTGCGTCAATGTTTCGTCCCAGGTGACCGCTTACCGTGAGGGTTTCCGGGGTGATGGGATTGTGATCAAGATGCGCCTTCGACAAATTCAATTCTCTGCCTGGTTGTCGCTGCTGTACCTGCTGTCGAGCCAACCAGGGCTCCTCGGCGCTGACCAGAACAAGCGCGGGCGCGAAATCTTCCGCCAGCTCTGTGTCAAATGCCATGGGCGCAATGGCGAAGGCGTGAAGGGCAAATACGACGATGCGCTTCGCGGCGATTGGCCGATCGAGAAGTTGACACGCTACATCGATAAAAACATGCCGGATGATGCACCGGAAAAGTGCGTCGGCCCCGACGCAGAGGCCGTGGCGCGGTATCTCTACGACGCTTTCTACTCGCGCGAGGCGCGATTGCGCAACCACCCGCCCCGCGTCGAACTCGTCCGCCTGACCAACCGCCAATACCTCCACACGGTTGCGGATCTCATCCGACACTTCACCGGAACTGATGACACGGCGAACGGCGAACGCGGATTGCGGGCTTCGTATTACAGCTCCCGGAACATGAATCGCGGCAGCAACGTGCTGGAGCGCTTGGATCGTCAGGTGAACTTCGATTTCGGCGAGGGCTTCCCGGACCAGGTGCCCGCGGGAACCAATGGCTTCTCGATTCAATGGCGCGGGTCGGTCCTCGCGGATGAAACCGGCGATTACGAGTTTATCCTCAAGTCGCCCAACGGCGCGCGGCTCTGGGTGAACGATGACGACCAACCTTTGATTGACGCGTGGGTCGCTTCCGGCGAAGTCACCGAGCACAACGCAACGATTCGTCTGATCGGCGGACGCGCGTATCCGTTGCGGCTGGACCACTTCAGGTTCAAAGACAAGACCGCGTCGATCTCGTTGCAATGGAAACCGCCGCACGGAACACAGGAGCTCGTTCCCGCACGCAACCTGACGACGTCCCGCTTAACGCCGACCCTGGTGATCACCACGAAGTTTCCACCCGACGACAGCAGCGTCGGCTACGAACGCGGCGTGTCTGTATCAAAGGCCTGGGACGAAGCCGCCACCCAGGCAGCCATCGAAGTGGCCAATTTCGTGGTCAACCACATCGACCGATTGTCGAACAGCAAACCCAATGACACAAATCGAACCGCAAAATTGGAAACGTTCTGCGGCGAGTTTGTCGCGGCCGCGTTCCGCCGTCCGTTGACCGCGGAACAGAAGCGCCTGTTCGTGTCGGCCCGGTTCAAGAAATCCGCCAAGGCTGAAGACGCGGTTAAAGGCGTTGTGCTGCTGACTTTGAAGTCGCCGCGGTTCTTGTATCTCGGGTTGGAGGGCGCGAAACCGGATGACTTCGCAGTGGCCGAGCGTCTTTCGTTCGCGCTTTGGGACTCGCTACCGGACCCGGAATTGAACAAGGCGGCAACCTCGGGCCGGCTTCGCGCGCGGGAGCCCATTGCCGAACAGGCGGACCGCATGCTGGGCGATCCGCGGGCCCGGGCCAAGGTGCAGTATTTCCTCCGCCACTGGCTGCAGATGGATCGAGTGGAGAATCTCTCCAAGGACGACAAGCTTTACCCTGGGTTCACTCCCGAGATCATCGCCGACCTGCGCACGTCGTTGGACGTATTCCTCGAAGACGCAGTTTGGAACGGTGACTATCGCCAATTGCTCCTGGCGGACTACCTCTTCGTCAACGGGCGGCTGGCAAAATTCTACGGGGTCGAAACGAACGCGGCGGACGACTTCGTGAAGGTGCCGCTCGATCCGAAAGAGCGCGCCGGCGTGGTGACCCATCCGTATCTGCTCGCGGCATTCTCCTATCAGAAGTCCACCTCACCGATTCACCGTGGAGTGTTCCTGACGCGGAACATCGTTGGCCGCGCGCTCAAACCGCCGCCGATGGCGATGACGTTCAAGGACGCGGACTTCGCGCCCAATTTGACGATGCGCGAAAAGGTGGCGCAACTCACGCGTTCACAGGCCTGCCAGACTTGTCACTCAGTCATCAACCCGCTCGGCTTCAGCCTGGAACATTACGACGCCGTGGGACGATTCCGGACCAGCGAAGGGGAGCGGCCCATCGATGCGATTAGCGATTACACAACCGACGACGGCGAAACGATCCGGTTGACGGGGGCGCGTGATTTGGCCCAATACGCCGCCGGCAGTGAACAGGCCCAAAACGCCTTCATCGAGCAGTTGTTCAATCAGATTGTAAAACAGCCGATGCTGGCTTATGGTCCGCATGTTTTGAACCACCTGCGCAAATCATTCATTGAATCCGGCTTTAACGTGAAGAAGCTCCTGATTGAAGTCGCCACGATTTCCGCGCTGCGCGGCATCGAGAAACCAGGAGGAGGCAGTTAGGCAACCGCAGATGAACGCAGATCATCTTTATGAACGCCATCCATCGCCGACAATTCATCAAAACCCTGGGTCTCTCCGCGGCTTCGTTGCCGTTTCTCATGGGGTTGCCAAGCCTCGGTCTTGCGAGTCCCGCACGCCCACGACAGCGGTTGATCGTCATGTTCAGCCCCAACGGCACAATCCCGACCGCCTACTGGCCCGACGAAGTTGGCAGTGATTTCAAGCTCAAGGAAATCATGACGCCGCTCGAGGCGTTCAAGGACCGGATGCTGATTCTGCGAGGCCTGTCCAACAAGGTGCGCGGCGACGGTGACGGCCACATGCGCGGCATGAGTTGTTTGCTCACTGGCATCGAATTGTTCCCCGGCAACATCCAGGGCGGCTCCGATACACCGGCGGGGTGGGCGAGCGGCATTTCC
>Ga0070689_100001746_pt1 | contig 13911 bp, 10 predicted proteins | sample KBSS23HmetaG_FD_64669 | JGI IMG/M metagenome (GOLD analysis project Ga0070689, IMG submission 64669) | Switchgrass rhizosphere microbial communities from Kellogg Biological Station, Michigan, USA - KBS S2-3H metaG | ecosystem: Host-associated > Plants > Roots > Rhizosphere ...
TGGGCACCGCTGCGCGCGGCCGGCGGCCAGGTCCGCGCGTTCAATCCGCCGCAGTTCGGGCAACCGTTCGGCTGGGTCAGCCGCGATCACCGCAAGCTGCTGGTGGTCGATGGCGTGCACGGGTTTCTTTCCGGCGTGTGCATCAGCGAGAAATGGCTGGGCGACGCCGCACGGCAAGTGCCGCCATGGCGCGACACCGGCGTGGCCTTGCACGGTCCGGCCGTGGCCGAGCTGGAGAACGCGTTCGTCGAAAGCTGGTCGAGCATCGGCACGCCGCTTGATCCGTTCGAGCAGCCGGCGGCCGACGAGGAGGTGGGCACGGTGGCGCTGCGCGTGATCGCCACCCAGCCCGCCACCGCCGGCATGTACCGGCTCGACCAGTTGATCGCCGCCATGGCGCGCAAGACGCTGTGGCTGACGGATGCCTATTTCATCGGCGTCGCACCGTACGTGCAGGCCCTGGCGGCCGCCTCGCGCGACGGCGTGGACGTGCGCCTGCTGGTACCCGGCAGCAGCGACATCCCGGTGGTAGCCGGCATGTCGCGCTCGGGCTACCGGCCCTTGCTCAAGGCCGGCGTCCGCGTGTTCGAGTGGAACGGTTCGATGCTGCACGCCAAGACGGCGGTGGCCGATGGCCAGTGGGCGCGCGTGGGTTCGTCCAATCTCAATATCGCCAGCTGGCTGAGCAATCGCGAGATCGATGTGGCGGTGGAAGACACCGGCTTCGCCCGACAACTGGCCGGGCAGTACGAACGCGACCTGGAAAATGCCACCGAGATCGTGCTGGCGCCCAGCCGCTGGCGCCGGGCGACCGACCATGTGCAAAGCCACGACCGCCCGCCGCAGCGTCCCCGCCGTGCCGGCGGCAGTTCGGGGCGCGCCGCTGCCGGCGCCCTGCGCATCGCCAACAGCGTGGGCGCGGCGCTGACCGACCGCCGAGTGCTGGACGATACGAGCATCAGCCCCCTGGTGATCGGCACCCTGGTGCTGGTCGTGCTGGCGGTGGTCGCCATCCTGTGGCCGGCCGTGCTCGGTTGGCCGCTGGGCGTGCTGGCCGCCTGGTTCGCGCTCAATTTCGGCATCCGGGCGTGGCGTCTGCGACGCCGCCAGAAGCAGCGCGCGGCCGAGCGGGACGGCCCGATCTGAGCCGGTGAATCCATAGCCAATCCAATCAGATAGACGCCATGCCTTAGGCCCAGGCTGCGTTAAGTGGGCCAAGCAGATGTAAACGCAGCAATCGACGGGCGAATCTCATGTTAGGCTCGCTCCTTCATGCGCTCGCCCGATGACACCCACGACCAGGCCGGCCCGCCGCCGCGCCAGATCCTGACGCCCAGCTCGCTCAACCGGCTGGTGCGGGACCTGCTGGAAGACGCCTTGCCGTTGATCTGGATCGAAGGCGAGCTGTCCAACGTCGCCCGGCCGGCATCGGGACATATCTATTTCACCCTGAAGGACGCCAGCGCCCAGGTGCGTTGCGCCATGTTCCGGCCCAAGAGCGGCTGGCTGAAGTTCAAGCCCGCCGATGGCATGCATGTGCTGGTGCGCGCCCGGGTGGGCCTGTACGAACCACGCGGCGAATTCCAGCTGGTGGCCGAGCACATGGAGCCGGCCGGCGAAGGCGCCTTGCAGCGCGAGTTCGAACAGCTGAAGGCGCGGCTGGATGCCGAGGGACTGTTCGACCCGGCGCGCAAGCGCGCCCTGCCCCGTTATGCGCGCCGCATCGGCGTGATCACCTCCGCCACCGGCGCGGCTGTTCGCGACGTGCTCAGCGTGATGTCGCGGCGCTGGCCGCTGGCCGATGTGGAGGTGCTGCCCGTACCCGTGCAGGGACGCGAAGCGCCGCCCGCCATCGTGCAGATGCTGCGCAAGGCCTCGGCCAGCGGTCGCTATGACGTGCTGCTGCTGACGCGCGGCGGCGGCTCGCTGGAAGATCTCTGGGCGTTCAACGACGAGCGGGTCGCGCGCGCCATCCACGCCAGCGCGGTGCCGGTGGTATCCGCCGTTGGTCATGAGATCGACTTCAGCATCGCCGATTTCGTAGCCGATCTTCGTGCCCCCACCCCTTCGGCGGCGGCCGAACTGCTGGTGCCGGATGCCTTCGCGCTGCGTCGCCATCTGCAGCAACTTCAGCAGCGGCTAGCCACGCTGGAACAGCGACGGCTACAGGCACGCATCCAGCGCGTGGATCATCTGCTGGCACGCCTGCAGGCCCAGCGTCCGCAGGCACGGCTGGCCCGCGATCGCGAGCGACTGATGCATTTGCAGCGTCGCCTGCACGGCGTGCAGCGCGAGCAATCGCAGCGTCGACACAATGCGCTGGAACGCGTGCATGCACGACTGCTTGCCCAGCATCCACGGCTACGCCTGATGCTGCTGCAACGCCGCCTCGGCGAGCTGCGGCAACGGCTGCTCAGCAACATCGAACGCAAGCTGGAACGCGACCGCGCCAACCTGCGCCAGAACGGTCGTGCGCTGCATGCGATCAGCCCGCTGGCCACGCTAGAGCGCGGTTATTCGATCATTTTCGATGCCAACGGCAAGGTCGTGCGATCCTCCCAAGGTATCGGTGAAGGCACGCCGCTGCGCGCCCGACTTGCCGACGGCGAATTGCCACTGTCGGTGCGCAAGGAAGAATCGAACGACTAGCGCCGCCAGCTCACGCGGCATGAACGATCCGTGTCGCATCCTTCGCGCTTACGCATGAGGAGTCGAGGCATGAAGGGCGCACAATTGTTCGTCAAGGCGCTGGAAGCCGAAGGCGTGGAACGTATCTTCGGCGTACCGGGCGAAGAGAATCTGGATTTTGTCGAAGCCCTGCGTGACTCCTCCATCCGACTTATCGTGACCCGCCACGAACAGGCCGCCGGCTTCATGGCCGCGACCTGGGGACGCCTGACCGGCGAAGCCGGCGTGGCGCTGTCCACGCTGGGTCCGGGCGCCACCAACCTGGTGACCGCCGCCGCCTATGCGCAACTCGGCGCCATGCCGATGATGATGATCACCGGCCAGAAACCCATCCGCGAACACAAGCAGGGTTTGTTCCAGTTGGTCGACGTGGTCGACATGATGCAGCCACTGACCAAGTACACGCGGCAGATCGTCTCGGCGCCCACCATTCCGGCACGCGTGCGCGAAGCGTTCCGTCGTGCGGAAGAAGAACGTCCCGGCGCCGTGCATCTGGAACTGCCCGAAGACATCGCCCGCGACATTGTCGAAGAGGCCATCCTGCTGCCCACCGAATACGCGCGCCGGCCCGCTCCCGACGAAGCCGCCCTGGTGCAGGCCGCCGAGGCGATCACCAGCGCCAGGCATCCCATCCTGATGATCGGCGCCGCCGCCAACCGCCAGCGCACCACGGTGGCCCTGCGCGCTTTCATCGACAAGCTGGGCATTCCGTTCTTCACCACGCAGATGGGCAAAGGCGTGATCGACGAAGACCATCCGCTGTGGCTCGGCAACGCCGCGCTGTCGGATGGCGACTTCGTGCATCGCGCCATCGATGCGGCCGACGTGATCGTCAACGTCGGCCACGACGTAGTCGAGAAGCCGCCATTCTTCATGCGCAAGGGGCGGCGTACGGTCATCCACATCAACTTTTCCAGCGCGGAAGTGGACGCGGTCTATTTCCCGCAGATCGAGGTGGTCGGCGACATCGCGCATACGGTGGAACGCCTCACCGATGCCCTGCAGCCGCAGGAGCATTGGAATTTCAGCTTCTTCGACCGCGTGCGCAACGCGTTCCACAAGCAGCTCGAGGAGCACGCGCGCGACCAGCGCTTTCCGATGCATCCGGTGCGCATCGTCGACGACACGCGCCGCTTCATGCCCGACGACGGCGTGCTGTGCCTGGACAACGGCATGTACAAGATCTGGTACGCGCGCTACTACCGGGCCCGCGAACCGAACACCGTGCTGCTGGACAACGCACTCGCCACCATGGGCGCCGGCCTGCCCTCTGCGATGGCGGCGAAGATGGTCTATCCCGAGCGCAAGGTGCTGGCCATCTGCGGCGACGGCGGCTTCATGATGAATTCGCAGGAGCTGGAAACCTGCGTGCGCCTCAAGCTGGACCTGGTGATCCTGCTGCTGCGTGACGACGCCTACGGCATGATCCGCTGGAAACAGGCCGAGATGGGCTACGACGATTACGGCATGGTGTTCGGCAACCCCGACTTCGTGGCGTTTGCCGAGGCGCACGGCGCGCGCGGCCATCGTCCCGGCAGCGCCGACGAATTCCTGCCCACGCTGGAGCGCGCGTTCAATGCCGGCGGCGTGCACCTGATCGACCTGACCATCGACTATTCGGACAATCACCGCATTCTCAACGAAGACATCCCGCGGCTCAGCGCAGCCGTCTGAGCCTCTACGCGTCGGAGCCATCCATGCTTGCCAAGAGTTACCCCTACTACCTCGCCAACCAGCCGCAGACCTCGAAAGAGATGATGGACGTGCTGGACAAGTACAGCGGCAAGGTCGCCACGCGTGTCGCGGTGCCCGACGCCAAGGCCACCGAAAAGGCCATTGCCGCGGCGGTGAAAGCCACCATCCCGATGCGCGACTTCAAGCCCTGGGCGCGGCAGCAGGTGCTGCAGCATTGCGCGCAGCGCTTCACCGAACGACGCGAGGAACTGGCGTATGCGCTGTGCGTGGAAGCCGGCAAGCCGATCAAGGATTCCGACGGCGAAGTCACCCGCCTGATCGAAACCTTCACCATCGCGGCGGAAGAAGCCGTGCGCACGAATGGCGAAACGATCAACCTGGAGATCGCCAAGCGGCTCAACGGCTATCACGGCTATACCAAGCGCGTGCCGCTGGGGCCGGTATCGTTCATCACGCCGTTCAACTTCCCCTTGAACCTGGTGGCGCACAAGGTGGCGCCGGCGATCGCGGCCGGTTGTCCGTTCGTGCTCAAGCCCGCCGAACGCACGCCCATCGGCGCACTGATCATCGGCGAGGTACTGGCGGAGACGGATCTGCCGAAGGGTGCGTTTTCCGTCCTGACACTGGATGGCAAACACGCCAATCCCTTGGTGGAAGATCCGCGCTTCAAGCTGCTGTCGTTCACCGGCAGCCAGATCGGTTGGGACCTGAAGACGCGCGCGGGCCACAAGAAGGTCACCCTGGAACTGGGCGGCAACGCCGCCTGCATCGTCGATGCGGATCAGGGGCCCAACCTCGATTACGTGATCGACCGCATGGTGTTCGGCGCGTTCTACCAGTCGGGCCAGAGCTGCATCAGCGTGCAACGCATCTACGTGCACGAGTCGCTGTATGACGAGGTAAAGAAGCGACTGGTCGCCGCGGTCAAGAAGCTCAAGGCCGGCGACCCGAAGAAGAAAGACACCTTCCTCGGACCGATGATCGACGAGCCCGCCGCGGAGCGCCTGCAAGGCTGGATCGAAGAAGCACGCAAGGCCGGCGGCAAAGTGTTGTGCGGCGGCAAGCGTGCCGGTGCCATGCTCGAAGCGACCTTGATGGAAAACGTGCCGACCAGCGCGAAGGCCTATCGCAACGAAGCGTTCGGTCCGTTCGCCCTGCTCGCACCGTTCCGTACGTTCGATGAGGTGGTGGAACTCGTGAACGACTCCGAGTACGGCCTGCAGGCCGGCATCTTCACCGACAGCCTCGCCAACGCCATGCGTGCCTGGAACGAACTCGACCAGGGTGGCGTGGTGGTCAACGACGTGCCGAGCTTCCGCGTCGACAACATGCCGTATGGCGGCGTGAAGCTGTCCGGCATCGGCCGCGAAGGCATCCGCTGGGCCATCGAGGACATGACCGAAGTGCGCCTGATGGTGATGCGCGAGCGCTGAGCGGCGGTGAATAGGTAATCGCCCGCTACGCGGGCTGTAAAGGGTAAATGGGAAGAACGGTCAGCAGGTGAGCTGCAGGCCCTTTTCTCACTTTACCCTTTACCATTTACAGGCCGCGCAGCGGGCGGCTTCCCCTTTTCGACTGTCACGTATCTGTCTTGCGCGAGTGCTTAGCTTGCGCGAGACCGACCACAAGGGCATGTCATGCAGACCGAAGCCGCCGTCGTCTCCGCCGCTCCACCACGCCAGGGTTCCGGACGGCTATTTGCGCTGATCTTCGGTGTGATCCTGCTGATCGGCGCGGGGTATGCCGGGCTGAGCCTGGTACAGGATCTGGCGGTCGTCCATGTCCGTTCGATTGCGCCCTTCCTGCTGCTGGGCGTGGCGCTGCTGATCGCGCTGGGCTTCGAATTCGTCAACGGTTTCCACGACACCGCCAATGCGGTGGCCACGGTGATCTACACCAATTCGATGCCGGCCAATATGGCGGTGATCTGGTCGGGCACGTTCAACTTCCTCGGCGTCTTGTTTTCCTCCGGCGCGGTGGCCTTCACCGTGGTGTCGTTGCTGCCGGTGGAATTGATCCTGCAGGTGGGTGGTCAGGCCGGTTTCGCGATGGTGTTCGCGCTGCTGATCGCGGCGATCCTGTGGAACCTCGGCACCTGGTATTTCGGCCTGCCCAATTCCTCTTCGCACACGCTGATCGGCTCGATCATCGGCGTGGGTCTGGCCAATCAGCTGATCTCCACGCATAGCGGCACCAGCGGCGTGAACTGGGATGCCGCCATGGGCGTGTTCCGCGGCCTGGTGTTCTCGCCGGTCGCCGGTTTCCTGCTGGCCGGCCTGCTGATGCTGTTGCTCAAGTCGCTGGTGAAGATTCCCGCGCTGTATCGCGCACCGGAAGGCAAGAAGCCGCCGCCGTGGCCGATCCGCGCCTTGCTGGTGTTTACCTGCACTGGCGTGAGCTTCAGTCATGGCTCCAACGACGGCCAGAAGGGCATGGGCCTGATCATGCTGATCCTGATCGGCACGGTGCCCACGGCGTATGCGTTGAACGGCGCCGTCTCGGGTGGCGAGGTCAAGACCTTCCACCAGGTGTCGGTGGACACGCAGCAGGTGCTGAGCGGCATCGCCGGCAAGGTGACGTTCGACGGCGATCCGCGCGCCGTGGTGACCACCGCCGTGCAGCAACATGCCGCGCAGCCGAACACGGCACCGGCGCTGGCCCAGCTGATCGGGCAGATCGACCACCAGGTGGGCAATCGCTCGTCGCTGAAATCGGTGCCGCCGGAGCAGATGGGCAACGTGCGCAACGACATCTATCTCGCCAATGCCGCCATTCCGCTGCTGCTGTCCCAGCCGGGGCTTAACAAGGAACAGACCGCCACGCTGACCAGCTGGCGCGGACTGGGCACGCAGGCGATCCAGTTCATCCCGCCGTGGGTGAAGGTGGCAGTGGCGCTCGCGCTGGGCCTGGGCACCATGGTGGGCTGGAAGCGCATCGTGGTGACGGTGGGCGAGAAGATCGGCAAGGAACACCTCACCTACGCCCAGGGTGCCTCGGCGGAACTGGTGGCGATGACGCTGATCCAGGTGGGCGACATCTACCACCTGCCGCTCAGCACCACCCATGTGCTCACCTCGGGCGTCGCCGGCACCATGGCGGCCAACGGTTCGGGCCTGCAATGGGCGACCGTACGCAACCTGCTGATGGCCTGGGTGCTCACCCTGCCCGCCTCGATCCTGCTGGCCGGCGGGCTGTACGTTGTCTTCCGCCAGGTCTTCTGAGCGTTAACAGCTCCGACGCCACAACCACGGCTATCATTGAACCAGGGAGCCCGCCTCGGCGGGCTTTAGCCGTCGCGTCCTTTCAAGGAGCTTGCCGGATGCACGCGAAGACCGTTTTATGCCTCGGCATGCTGCTGTTGGCCACCAGTGCGTGGACTCAGAACGCGCCCGCGCCAGCCGCCACCGCCGTTACGCCACCGTTGCCTGCCAGCGCCGTCGAATTGCAGACAGTGACCGTTCGCGGCGAGCAGCCCGGACCGGCGCTGTGGGAAGTGCGGCGCGGCACGCATGTGCTGTGGATCGTCGGCACCTTGTCGCCGCTGCCCAAGCATGCCGAATGGCAATGGACAAAACTCGAAACGGCCCTGAGCCGTTCCACCGAGTTGCTCGAAGCACCGTCGGCACGCCTGCGCATGCCGCCCAGCCTGTTCTCGCGACTCGCCCTGCAGCCGTCGGCCAAGCTCAATCCGGGCGGCGCCACCTTGCAGGGACTGCTGTCGCCGGAGATGTACACGCGCTGGTTGGCCCTGCGCCACCAATACCTGCGCGACGACGACGCGCTCGAATTCATGCGTCCGATGATCGTTGCCCAGCAGCTTTACGAGAAGGCGCTGGCGGCGGACGACCTGACCAACGACATCGACGTTGCCGACATGGTGCAGAAGCTGGCGCGCCGGCACGGCAATCGCGTCATCGCCGTGCGCTACGAGCTGCTGGTCACCCATGCGCCACCGAGCACCAGCATCGACCAGGACCAGCAGAAAGGCATCGCCTGTCTCGACGAAACCATGCGTCTGGTCGAACAGGACATGCCCAAGCTGACCCAGCGCGCCAATGCATGGGCCACAGGCGATATGAAGACCCTGGAGAGCCTGATGCCGCACCGCAGTTACGAGCCGTGCATCGTCGCGGCGATCAACGGCGATTTCGAGAAGCAGCTCAATATCCCGGACCTGCCGCAGCGCATCGAGACGGCCTGGATGGATGCCGCCGAGGCGGCTCTCGTACGCAATCGCAGCACGGTGGCCGTGCTGTCGCTGGATCAGCTGCTTTCGGACGACGGCTACCTGGCCAAGCTCAAGGCGCGGGGTTTTATCGTGCGCTCGCCGCAGGATGTGGATCTCTGAGCGGTTGTCCACAATCTTGTCTAGCGCTACCCGTTTCCCTCACCGTCATTCCGGCGCAGGCCGGAGGCGCTCTATAACAGCGAAGCTGGTCATCCAGTGGCGTCGTGAGTCGGCTGTCGCCGTGAGTTTCACCGAACTTTTGCTCCGGGCCGTGCGACCACCGGGTACCACGGCTACTGGATGACCAGCTTCGCTGTTGTTGAACGCCTCCGGCCTGCGCCGGAATGACGCTGAGGAAGATGAAGGCATCAACGAGATTTTGAGCGACCGGGTTCCTTCCAAGCAAACAAACAAAAAGGCCGCGCTCCACCCGGAGCGCGGCCTTTTCTTTAACGGTGAATCCGCTTACTTGGTGCTGCCGTACAGCGCAGCCGCATCCGCCTTGAACGACTCGGCGCTGCCCGGACGGCTGTAGAACATGTGGCCGCCCGGATAGACCGACAGCTTCACGCGCTGCGCCTGGCCGAACGTCGGCATCTGGTCGATGATCAGGCGCGAAGTGAAGAACGGGCACGACAGATCGTTGTAGCCGTGCGCGATCAGCACCTTCATGTTCGGATCGTTGCCGATCGCCTTGCGCAGGTCAGCCACCGGCTTGTCGTCGGCGTTACCGCGATCCCACGCCCTGTTGACCGCATACGACAGCGCTTCGTAGTGCGCATCCGTCTTCCAGCCCACTTCGCGCGTCACGAAATCCACCATCGCGCTGGTGGCGGGAGCGAGCAACGCTTCGAGGATCGGGTCGCCCGACTGGCGATCGGCCGAGCCCGGGAACGGATCGAACGCGGTGACGTTGGAGTCGTAGACGCTGCCGATCTTCTTCTCATTGCGATGGATCTCGCGCAGATACGTGGCGATGTCGACACGACCATCCAGGCGCGAAACCACGGCCGGGTCCAGGCCCGTATAAGCCGAGACCTTCTGCACCATGCGACCGATCGCGCCGGGGTCCGAACGGCCGGCCAGGAAATCGGTGACGAACTGCGTGCGCACGTAGGTTTCGACGTCGGCCATCGCGGCCGGCGTGAGCTTGCCCTGGCTTTCTAGGCGCGCGGCGGTCATCGACGGCAGGTTGATCATCCACGGCAGCGGCGACAGCGAATCGCCATCGCCGATGGCAGCCGGATCGAGATACGGCGACACCATCACCAGGCCGTTCACGCCCACGCCCATGCGCGACTGCAATTCATAGGCGATGCGCGGCGCGCGGTAGCCGCCGTAGCTTTCGCCCATCACGTACTTGGGCGCACGCAGGCGACCGTGCTTGACCAGCCAGTCGTACACCACGCGCGACAGATACTTGATGTCGGCTTCGGTGGAGTAAAAGTCCTTCTTGGTCTGCTCGTCGTCTTCCAGCGAACGCGAGAAGCCGGTGCCGACCGGATCGATGAACACCAGGTCGCTCATGTCGAGCCAGGTGTTGGGGTTGTCCTTGGTGATCGCCGCATCGGACGGCGCATCGCCGTCCACGCCGAACTGGATGCGCTTGGGACCGATCGCGCCCATGTTGAGGTACACCGACGAAGCGCCCGGACCGCCATTGAAGGCGAAGGTGACCGGGCGATGCGGATCGCTGCCCGGCACCACGTACGAGGTGTAGACCACGTCGGCAATCTTCTTGCCCTTGGCGTTGCGCACTTCGATGGTGCCGACGGTGGCCTCGTAGGACACCGTGCGGCCACCCACGCGCACGCTCTGCTTGATGGTCTTGTCGGCGGGCAGCGGCGGCAGGTCGCCGTCGGACTTCTTGTCGGCCGCTTCGGCGGCGGGCTTGGCATCCTTGCCTTCGGCCGCGATCGCCGCCCACGGCGACAAGGCGACGCCCAGCGCGAAAACGGCCGCGCACCACACAGCTCCACGCCCCATGCGGGCGAAACGACCTCGAACAGGCAGATCAGGATTCATCGATATTCTCACGCAAAGATCCACGGGGACCGCCCGCCGCAACGCACGGGCGAAACCCCATTGATGCGGCAATCGACCGGTGCGTGACCAGTGCCGTAAGGCAGGGGCAAAACTTTGCGATCGCTACGACGAGACGGCCGACCCTAGCTTCGCGCTGGCATGGCCAAGCCGTCGGCACGGGGCTTGGCACCCATGATCACCAGCCACAGCGCGAACGCCACTTCGGCCAGCTGCAGCGGGAAGGCGAACTGGCTGACGGTGTCCTCGACGGCCGGAAACACCACGCCGGACACGCACAGCGCCAGATAGGCCAGGCCGTTGAGGATCAACCAATACCCCAGCAGGCGCGGCACGAAGCGCGATTTGATCACCAGCCACGCCAGCGGAAACAACCACAGGCCCCAGAACATTTCCGCGCACGAGATCGCCTCGCCATGCATGCGCAGGAACAGCGTCATCAGCCCTTCGCGCTGCGCCTGGCTGAAGGAGGCCAGGAAGTCGGCGCCATTGACCGCGAGCAGAGCGCCCACGTCGCTGATCGTGTTGAAGAAGTACAGCGGCGTATCCATGAAGCCGAACACGAACATCAGCGCGGCGAGCTTTTTGTCGACGTCCTTGAACAGGTGGTACAGCGAGAAGGTGAGCAACAGGCTGACTACGCCGGTGACCAGATCGCCGAAGATGCCCAACCGGAACATCAGTTCGTGACTGGCGATGTTGTGGGCGGTCGTTGCCGAATCGCCATGCACGAACAATGCGCCTGGAATGTAGATCAGGCGGAACGGTGCCGACACGATCAGTGCCAGGTAGATCAACCCGACGATACGGGCGTCACGCTTGAGCGTGGTCATGAACGGCATCTCCCCGGACTGCGTTGAAATCCCCGGCGCTCAGCTCAACGGACGCACCGGCGCCACTTTGCCATTCAATCCCTGCATGGACGCACGACGCGACCGCCGACGCAACAGCCACACGCCACCGATCGCCAGCGCCGCACTCAGCACGCGCAACCCATTGCCCAGCCAACCCGTGGCCGCCGAAGGCGCCACGTCGAACACATCCCACGCCGCATTGAGCGAGACATGCAGGATCAGGCCGCACCACAAGGTGTAACCGTCCATCGCATCGACGACCGCGAACACGATGCCACCCAGGAAAGTGATGGCGAACACCTGCATCGCCAGCTCGCTGTCCTCCATGCCCGCCCAGTGCACCCAGCCGAACACCAGCGCCTGCACCAGCACGGCCGGCAGCAAGGGCCAGCGCAGCGCGCGACGGGTAAAGATGAAACCGAAACCGCGGAACACCAGTTCTTCGGCCAGCGGGAACAGCAACGCCGTGAACAGCATGCCTCGCCAATCGATGCTCGATTGCAGCTTGCCGGTCACCGCGCATCCCACCCAGAACGGCAAGGTGGCCAGCAACATCCACAAAGGCGCTTTCCATCCCGTGGCGTCCAAGCCGAACAGGCGCGCGACCGAAAGGCCTGCATGGCGTGGCCTCAAGAGCAACAAAGCGATCAGCACCAGCAGCACGGCGAGCAGATTGTCCATGCTCGATCCGCCATACGACGACATCGGCAGGCCCGGAATCTTCACGCCTGCCATCGCGGCCAGGTCGCGTACCGAGAGCGCGGCAAACAACACCGCGACTACCGCCACTGCCTTGGCCAGCACTACCCCTCGACTTGTCTGCATGTGCCTCCCCTTGGCTCTGCGACAAACACGTGCCCGGACGAACGCCCTACTGTCGCCCGCCGGCCATGTTCGCCGCAAGAATGACCTTTGGGGCACGGCATCGCCGGGCCCGCGCCCAGCTTGTCGTCGAAGACCCCATATCAGGAGGGATGCACAAGCCTTTGTGCCTGCGGCATCAGTGGGTCGCGTCCCGATCCTGTTCCAGCGCGCCCACGGTAACCGTGCCGTACCAGACCGCATCGCGAATGCGAAAGTACTGCCTGGGGTCCCAGCGCCAGGCCACGTAGATATTCCCGCATCCCGTTATGGGCGCGCCGTCGATGGATCGAGCGCCGCACGTCGGCAGCGCGCCGCCCAATCGCCCAAGAGAAGCGTTCGCCGCGGCAAACTGAGCCATCGTCAGCGAGCTGACCTCGGGCGCGCCGTAACCGACCAGCGATCCGGTCATCCCGGTCCTGGCCTCGCGTAGCGCTTGCTCCATGCGCGGCTTTGCCACCGCATCGCCGTACTCGCCCAACAGTCGATCGAGCAGCACGCTTGCCCGTTGACGCTGGCTGTCGTCCAGTTGTTTCCACACATCGTCGCGCGTGGCCAGGTAGCGCGGGAATTTCCGTTCCGCGGCCAGCGCCAGCCACGCGTACGCGGTGACAGGATCCCTGGCGACACCCTCGCCCTGCAGGTACATCAGTCCGATGCTGAGCTGGGACAGCTTGTCCGCATAGCGGGCGCCCATCTCGAAATACTTCATCGCCCTGGCGTAGTCCTTGCCCGCATAGGCCTGCATCCCCACGAATTCGCCGTACTGGTCAGGGTGTCCCCAGGTGGACGTTCGTTCCATGGCGGCCAGCACCTCCTGCGAGGCCTTGTCCTCCATGGTTGCGGCGTGGGCCGCACCGACTGGAAGCGGAACAACAACGACAGCCATGATGCCGGTCCATTGCCTTTTCATGAGCGCCTCCCACACCGTGTTCGGACCTCTCCGGGCATTTCATGACCCGTCCCATTCACGCCACGTGAAGGACTCGAGTCAGCCGTCGATCAGCTCACTTCCTGCCATTGAAAGTAGCGGCGATGCGCAATGCGCTCGAGCGCCTCATCGCGCAGCACTCCGGGCAGCACCTCGCGCGCAAAGTTCGCGCCCCGCGCAAACGCCTCCGCCGCGGGCACGCCACGAAAACCAACATGGACCGCGCTTCCGCGCATCAGGTTGGGCGACACCCAGCCCAGTTTGTAACCGGCCACCATGGGCGCGAGCACGGCCCCACCCAACCTGCGACGACGCGCCGACACGGCAAACTCGATAAAGGGACGAAACATCTCCCGCGTGGTGATGGTGCCGTCGAAATCGAACAAAGCAAGATTCATGGCATTCCCTGGCCGAAACGTTTCCCGCAGATGTCACTGCGCGCCGCGCATGCTCTGCATATCCACAATGCACGTCAAGAGAGAAAGAAAGCGTTGGGAGTCGTTCTGACAAGACCAGCCGCGCAAATCTCAAATCGCCGCTTGACACTATGCTTGGCCATGAATCTGTGGGAGCGCACTTGTGCGCGACAAGCCGACGGAGCGATACATCCC
>Ga0070689_100001748_pt1 | contig 13909 bp, 9 predicted proteins | sample KBSS23HmetaG_FD_64669 | JGI IMG/M metagenome (GOLD analysis project Ga0070689, IMG submission 64669) | Switchgrass rhizosphere microbial communities from Kellogg Biological Station, Michigan, USA - KBS S2-3H metaG | ecosystem: Host-associated > Plants > Roots > Rhizosphere ...
CCGGCATCGGGCGCGTTCGTCGCGCCGACCGGCACCAACCTCGCGCTGGGTGACGACGCCGAAGCGATCGTCAACCTGCCGTTCACGCTGTCGTTCCCCGGCGGCAGCACGACGCGGCTGTTCGTGTGCTCGAACGGCTTCGTGTCGGCGGTCTCCAACGGCACCGATTACAACCCGACCTCGAGCGCGTTCCTGACCTTCAACCCGTGCTGGTCAGCCGGTTGGCACGACCTGAACCCCGGCGCTGCGGGCCAGGTGCTGTCGTCGGTCAGCCCGTCGGTCGTGCGGATCACCTGGTCCGGCGTGCCGAGCTTCTCGGGCGGCGGTACCCACACGTTCCAGTACGAGTTCCTGCCGAGCAACCAGGTCAACATCTACTGGCAGACGATGACGACGACGGGGAACAACTACCTCGTCGGCTGGACCGCGGGCCATGACGCCAATGACCCCGGCAATGCGAACCTGAGCGCCGTCATCCCGGCGGCGAACCTGTCGCTCTGCCCGGGCAGCCCGAACATCCAGCCGCTGTCGATGGCGCCCGGCAGCCGCCCGATCATCGGCACGACGGTGCAGATGACGACGTCCAACATCCCGGCCGGCTCGCCCGTGCAGGGTCTGGTCTACTCCTTCACGCAGTCCATCCCACCGATCGACCTCACGGCGATCGGCATGCAGGGCTGCTTCGCCTACGTCGACCCGTCGTTCCAGATCCTGTCGCTGAACCTGGCGCCGGGCACGACGATGGTCGAGCCGGTCGCGATCCCGAACCAGAACAACCTGATCGGGATCACCGTCACGATGCAGGCGGTCAGCTACAGCCCGCCGCGCACGTCGTTCGGCTGGCTGTCGTCGAACGGTCTCGTGATGTTCCTCGCGGCGCTCTGATCAGGGCGCTCGCAACAGTCTGCTCTCGAGACGAGCCGTGCCGACCCCGACGGGTCGGCACGGCTCGTTTGCTTTCTTCGCCACGCCAGGGTGCCCGCTAAGCTCGCGTAGCCACTCTTCCCCGACACTGCGGTCACCCCCGGCACCGCGTGCAACCCTCCCCCGTCACCCGATCGCCGACCATGCGACCATTCCTGCCGTTGCTGCTCGCCAGCACCTTCGCCTGCGCCGTCGTTGCCCAATCCAACACGATCCCCGGCACCGACGGGCGCCTGACCGACAACTCCAGTCCGACCTACTTCGGCCGCCGCGGGCCCGCGCACCCGAACGGCGAGATCGGCATGTCGTACTCGTACTCGATGTGCAATCCCGGCTCGGTGGCGATCCCGTGGTCCGCGCCGATGAACGCGCTCCAGCCGATGTTCGCGTTCATGGTCGTGCGCGAGTCGAACGGCCGCATGGAGCAGATCACCAACTCGGCGACGACCTACGTCAAGCACGCGTTCGGGGCCGCGAACGGCCCGAGCTCCTGCGGCACCTGCCAATCGACGGGCTCCGGCCTGCGCGTCGGCTGCAGCGACACCTACGGTGCCGGCACGAATGCGAGCCGCACCTACCTCGGACCGGACAGCGAGATCGACCCGTGGACCGGCATCTGGAACCCCGTCGGTTCGTACTTCGACCGCGGTGATCCCGACGTCGGCGCGCCGGGCAACAACGACGGCGTGCGCAGCCTCTCCGGCAGCGAGGCGGTGTTCACGGCAGACGCGGTCAAGAACCGCGTGACGTTGCAGGAACAGGACCTGCTCGTCCCTGGCCGGCTGTTCCACTGCATGCACATCGTCGTCCGTGGCGAGGACGGCGACCTGCACTTCGACAACATGGGCCACCGCCAGATGACGGCCACCTGGAACGGCTCGCAGTGGGTGTTCGCGAACAGCGGCGCGTTCACGTCGGGCTCGGTGCTCAACGAGTGGGCAGGCGCCAGGGTCAACGCCGCGCGCAACGGCGAGGACGACGGCCACTTCATCGTCGCCAGCAAGGTCACGCCGATCCCGGGCGGCTTCCACTACGAGTACGCGGTGCACAACTTCGACAACGGCCGCGGCGGCGCCGCCCTGCGCGTTCCGGTCGCGGCCGGCGCGACGGTGTCGAACCTCGGCTTCCGTGACACCGACAGCGACCTGCTGAACCAGTGGTCGATGCAGCGCGTCGGCAACGAGATCCTGTTCCAGGCGACCGCGACGAACCCGCTGAACTGGAACAACATCTTCAACTTCTCCTTCGACTGCACGCAGGGACCGTCGCTCGGCATCGTCAACATCGACGAGGCCCGGCCCGGCGCCGGCTCGCTGACGGTCGCGGTGATCGCGGACGTCCCCAGCGGCGTCCCGACCGCGTTCAACACCGCGGTCGGCACCGGCTGCGCCGGCGGCAACAGCTCGTGCCGGGCCTCGGTCTACGAGATGTTCGCCACGCCGGCAGCGTTCGACCTCGCCAACTCGTCGATGGGCCTCACCTTCAATGGCACCAACTACGCGCTCGGCCCGGCCACGGGCACGTTCGTCGCGCCGACCGGCACGAACCTCGCGCTCACCGACGACTCCCAGACGACGGTCAACCTGCCGTTCACGCTGTCCTTCCCGGGCGGCAGCACGACGCAGCTGTCCGTGTGCTCGAACGGGTTCGTGTCGCCGGTCTCGAACGGCACGACGTTCACGCCCGACGCGACTGCGTTCCTCGGCGGCAACGCGCGCTGGGCCGCCGCGTGGCACGACCTCAACCCCACCACCGCCCCCGGCCAGGTGCTGTCCTCGGTCAGCCCCACCGCGGTGCGGATCTCATGGGTCAACGTCGCGAGTTTCTCGGGCACGGGCAGCAGCCACACGTTCCAGTACGAGTTCCTGCCCAACAACCAGGTCAACATCTACTGGCAGACGATGACGACGTCGGGCAATGCCTACCTCGTCGGCTGGACCGCGGGCCATGACATCAACGACCCCGGCAGCGGGGACCTCAGCGCGCTGATCCCGGCCGCGAACCTGACGCTGTGCCCGGGCAGCACCATCGCGCAGCCGCTCGCACTCGCGGCCGGCAGCCGCCCGGTGCTCGGCACCACGGTGCAGATGACGACCTCGAACGTGCCGGCCGGCTCCGGCGCGCAGGGGCTCGTCTACTCGTTCACGCAGGCGGTCCCGCCGGTCGACCTGACGTCGCTCGGCATGGAGGGCTGCTTCGCGTACGTCGGGCCGTTCGAGATCCTGACGATGAACATGTCGCCGGCCACGACGGTCGTCGACCCGGTCGCGATCCCGAACCAGAACAACCTGATCGGGCTCACCGTGACGATGCAGGCGATCAGCTACAGCCCGCCGCGCACGTCGTTCGGCTGGCTGTCGTCGAACGCGATCCTGATGTTCCTCGCCGCGCAGTGATGCTGGCGCGCGGATGCCCGGCGAACCCGACGAGACGGTGCTGAGTTCGCGCGTGCCACCGGCGGCGGCCGGGCACACGCTCGTCGGCTGGCTGGCTCTGCGCTTCCGCTACCTCGACGAACACGGCTGGCGCGAGCAGATCGCCGCCGGCCGCGTGCAACGCAACGGCCGCGGCGCGCGCGCCGACGAACGCCTGCTGCCCGGCGACGTCGTCGCCTACCGGCCGGTGCACGAGGAGCCGCGCGCCGACCTCGCGATCGAGGTGCTCGCCGACGAGCCCGACTACGCGGTCGTGTTCAAGCCGGCGCACCTGGTCGCGCATGCCGACGGCGCGTTCGTCAAGAACACGTTCTTCCGCGTGCTCGAGCGCCGCTATCGCGACCGCGGCCAGCCGGTCCGGCTCGCGCTCGCGCACCGGCTCGACCGCGAGACCAGCGGGCTGCTGGTCGTCGCGAAGACCGCCGACGGCAGCCGCAGCCTGCAGCAGCAATTCGAGGCCGGCACCGTCGCCAAGGAGTACCGCGCGATCGTGCACGGCGTCGTCGGCGCCGACGCGTTCGTCGCCGACGGCGCGATCGGTCGCGACCCCGACAGCGCGATCTCGATCCGCCGCGCGGTGCTGCCCGCGACCGCGCCGGGTGCGCGCCCGGCAAGGACCGCGTGCCGCGTCGACGAGCGCTTCGCCGCGCACACGCTGCTGACCGCGGTGCCGCACACCGGCCGCACGCACCAGATCCGCGTGCACCTGACGCACGCGGGCCACCCGCTGGTCGGCGACAAGCTCTACGGCCGCAGCGACGCCGAGTACCTCGACTACGTGCGCTTCGTCAAGCAGGGCGGCGACCCGGCGTGGGACGGCCGCCTGCCGGCCGGCCGGCAGCTGCTGCACGCGGCGATGCTCGGGTTCGACGACCCGCGCACCGGCGCGCGGCTCCGCTTCACGGCACCGCTGCCGCCCGACATGCAGGCGTTCCTCGCCGGACTGCGCGACGGCGCCTGATCGCGCGCCGCGCGCGGATCACTTGCCGGCGTCGCCGCCCGTGCGCGCGGGCTCGGCGGCCGGCGTCGCCGCGGGCTTGCTCTCGACGTCCTTGCCCGCGAACGCGGCCGCGACGAAGCGCAGCGACTGGCGCAGGTTGTCGAGCATCGAGTCGCTGCCCCACGCGTGGCCGCCGCCTTCGACGAGCCGGTAGGTGTGCGCGATGCCGCGTTCGTCCATCAGCTTGCTGAGCTCGGTGTTCGGCGCCGCGAAGCCGTAGCGGTCCTCGGTGCCGGCGTCGAAGTAGATGCGCAGCTTCGCGAACGCGTCCTTCGGCGCCGATCGCGCGAGGCCCATCGGCATCTCGGCGGCCCACTTCACCTTGTCGATCGGATTGCCGAACACCTCGGCCAGCCCCATCTGCATGTAGCGCGCGATCTGCGGCTGGAACTGCGGCGGCAGCTTGTCCGGGTCGTCGGCGAAGATCGCCGAGCTGTGCGCCGCGACGGCGCCGAACACGTCGGGGTGCTTCATCGCGATCTTCAGCGCACCGAAGCCGCCGATGCTGACGCCCATGATCGCGTGCTGCGCGCGGTCCGGCGACGCGTGCAGTTCCTTCACGGCATGACCGATGAGGTCCTGCACGATCGCGTCCTCGATCTTGCCGCTGCGTTCGCCGTTGACGTAGACGCTGCGACCGCGCCGGCCGCCGGGTGCCTCGAACGCGGCGAACACGACGTCGGGGATCTCACCCTTGCCGCGCAGTTCGTCGAGCGTCTTGCTGCCGCCCTGCCACTGGAACTCCTCGTAGCCGCCGAAGCCGTGCAGCCAGACGACGAGGGGCCAGGTCTTGTCCTTGTTGGCCTCGTCGCCCGCCCCCTTGGGCAGGTAGACGCCCATGCGCCCGCTGCCGTCGGCGAGGTTCTTCGACGCGAACTCGACCTCGCGGAAGTCGAAGTTCTTCAGCTCGACGGGCGACGCCTGGGGTCTCGGCCCGCGGCCGCGTGGCGGCCCGTCGCCGCGCTGCGCAGCCAGCGGCAGGGCCAGGACGAGAGCAACGGTGAACGTGGACAGGCGCAAGGGATCCTCCTCGGGGTTGGCGCGGGCGGGCGGGGTCGCGGGCAGTCTGCCGGCCCGCCGCCGCGCCGACAAGGCGGCGCTGTCTGTTCGCAAGCTCGGGCGCCGACACCGCGCACGTTGCGCGCTAGCTCAGGGTGCGCCGGCCGACTGCAGCTGCGGCGTCTTCACGCCGCTGGGACGTGCCCGACGCATCCACGCGACGACCTGGCCGTCGGTGTCGGCGCTGACGATGCGCGCGCCGTCGTTGCTGATCGCCAGCACGACCGCGGGCGCGGCGAGACCGGCGACGCGGCCGAGCACCTGGCCGGACGCTGCGTCGATGCAGTGGATCGCGCGGTCGGCGCCGGCCGCGAACAACAGCGCCGCATCGGGCGCGAACGCGAGCGCGCGCACGGGACCGTTGCCGGTGCGCACGACGTGCAGGAGCTTCTGGTGCCGCGCGTCCCAGACGACCGAGTTGCCGTCGGCACAGCCAGCCGCGACGAAGCGGCCGTTGCCGCCGAGCGCGACGGCGGTGATCGTCGCGGTGGCGCCGCTGAGCACGTGCTCGCAGCTGGAGCTGGCGAGCGACCACAGCCGCACGGCGTGATCCGCACCGCCCGACACCAGCTGCTGCTGGTCGCGCGCGATCGCAACCGCGGTCACCGCGTCGGTGTGGCCCGCGAGCGTGCAGCGCTCCTTGCCGTCCTGGCCGACGACGCGGACCTTGTGGTCGGCGGTGCCGAACGCGATCAGCGAACCACCCGGCGCGCCACCCATGCAGGTCGCGCGCGGCTGGCTCGAACGGTGCGCGATCGCGCCCGCGGCATCGTGCACGCGCAGCTGGCCATCGGCGCCGAGTGTCGCGCAGCGGCCGCCGCCGAGCGCGACGATGCCCATCGGCACACCGCCGTCGGCCGTGAGCCGGTGCTTCGGCGCGCCGTTGTCGGGATCCAGCACCGCGACCGCGCCCGAGGCCTCGATCACCGCGACCCCCTGGCCGTCGGCAGTCAGCGCAGCCGTCGGCAACAGTCCGCTCGGCGGCGCGGCGCGGCGGCGGCTCCGGCGCCGCGCGCGCAACCACAGCGCGAACGTCACGACCATCGACACCAGCACCGCGGCGCGGTCGATGACGAAGACGACGAGGTTCACGAGGACCGCGAGCACGGTCAGCACGAGCGCGCGCTCGCCGGCGCGCGCGCGGCCGGCGAGGTGCGCGGCCGTGCGGCGCGTGACCGCGATCGGTCCGTAGCGCCACGCCTGGCTGATGTTGACCGTCCCGCCGCCGGCCGCAGGCGCTGGCGCTGACGCTGACGCTGACGCTGACGCTGACGGCTGCGCCGGCGCCGCGGTGGCCATCGCGGACGCGAGCCACCCCGGCTTGCCGCCGCCGGCCGGTGCGTTCGCGATCGGCAGCACACCGCCCTTGGTCTGGTTGCTCTTGCCCTGGTTGGGCTGGCTGTTGGCCTGGTTGACTTTGCTGGGCTGGTTCTGCTGCTTGGCCTGGTTGGCCGGCGGGGCCGGCGGACTCTGGTTGGCCTGGTTGGCCTGGTTGGCTTGGTTGGCCTGGGCGCGCGCCAGCTGCCTCGCCTTCTTCTTGCTCAGCTTGTTGTTGCCCTTGCTGCCGGTGGCGGGCGCGGGTGCCGGTTGCGCGGCAGCCGGTTTCGGTGCGGCCGGCGCCGGTGCCGGTGTTGCCTGCGGCTTGACTGCGGGCGGCGGTCCGGCGCGGCGACCGGCCGCGACCGCGTCCTTCAACGCCGGCACGCCCGCGAACGAGCCCTTGCACGACGCGCGCAGCGCGTGCACTTCGGCGAGCAGATCCTTGTCCTTGCACTGCTCGAGTTCCTTGAACAGCGCCGAGTCGTCGGGATCGGCGAAGTCGTCGCGCGTGAACAGCAGGTTGTCCGCGTTGTCGTAGGTCGCCCACATTTGCGGGCGCTCGGCCAGCGCGAGCAGTGCAACGTGGATCACCAGCGCCGAAAAGCGGTCGACGTCCGGTCCGAAGTCGCTGCCCGCGCGCTGCGGATGCTGGAACGACGCATGACCGAGCTCGAGGCCCGGCTGGCCGGCGAGCGCGGGCACCCACATGCCGTCGTAGTCGATCAGGATGATCTCGCCGTCGGCGATCAGCACGTTGCCGTGCTGCAGGTCGCCGTGCGCAATCTTCGCGCGGGCGAGCTCGCCCATCAGTTTCTGCCACGCGTCGGCGAGCCGGCGCAGCGCCTTGGCATCGCTGACGATCTTGGCGACGTAGTCGTTCAGCGGCACGCCGCGCACCCACTCCATCTTGAGGACGGGATACGGCTTGCCACGGAAGCGGATGCCTTCCTGCTGGTACTCGAAGCCGACCGACGCGCGCAGCTTGCTGTCGCGCAGATGGCGGTCGATCGCCGCGTAGCGCTGCCGCAGCTCGGGCACGTCGCGCAGGAAACAGCGCACTGCGAACTCGCGACGGCCGCTGCGGATCTGATAGACGCTCGCGTTGCCGCCCGAGATCGGCCGCGGCAGCCCCAGCTTCGTGAGCACCGGCGAGCCGCTCTTGAGTTCGTCGTCGAAGAAGCAGAGCCGCGGCGTCTGCACGGCTTCCTGGTAGTCACTGACACCTGGCCAGACCATCGTCATCTCTCCTCAGAACGGCGTCGTCTCGTCCGCATCGGGCCAGGAATCCGAAGCCGTGCCGTCGGCATCGGTCGCCGCAGCGGCCGGCACCGTCACATCGCTGACGACCACGCGCAACCACGTGACGTCGTCGTTGTGCAGCTGCGCGGCGTCGCGCAGCTCGGTCACCAGTTCGGCGAACGCGGCAGGCGTCGCGTCGCCCTCGGGCAGGGCCTCGAGGCGCTGCCACGGCCGTTCGCCGCGCTCGTGGCCGCGCAGGAACCACGCGGCCAGCGCGTCGCTCATCAGATGGAACGTGTCGCCGGGTGCGAGTTCGCCGCTCGCGTGCTGCACACGCCGCGGCAACGGGTCCTCCTCGGCCGGCCGGTTGCTGCCGATCAGGAACGGGCCGCCACCGAACTGGTCGGCGCGCGTCAGCGGGAACGCCATCGACAGTTCGCCGCCGCGCATCAGGAACAGGTTGCAGTCACCGACCGCGACCGCGGACCAACCGGGCTTGCCGGTGGCCGGGTCGTCGCGCAGGTCGAGACCGACCAGCGCCGCGAACGCGCCGAGGCTCGCCTTCTGCTCGGCGTACCACGGCATCGGACGCCGCCGCGAATGGCGCTCGAACGCGCGTTGCCAGGTCGCGCGCAGCCGCTCGACGTCGTCGACGAAGTTGGCCGCGCCGAGCGTCCCGGCGCCGAACGCGCGGACCAGTGCGCGCGCCCATTGCCGGCTGTACGACGCCTCGGTGGCGCCGTCGGCGACGGCGCAGCGGAACACGCCGTCGACGGACTGGCCGTCGACGAGCGTGTAGGCGTCCTCGTACTCGGCCGGCGTGTTGCCGCGCTTGGGCAACCAGCAGACCTGCGCACGCGAGTGCACGTTGCGTTCGGAGCTCATGGCGGCGGCCGGATCCGCGATCAGCGGAGGTTGCTCGGCCGCGTGCCGATCTCGAGCGCCTGCACGACCATCGGCAGGTCCGCGTTCATGACGAAGCCGCGCGTCTGGTCGGAGACTTCGAAGCCCATCTCGCCGGCGACGCGCCGCATGAACGGCGTCAGCGGGCTCGCGCCCTCGAACAGCGTCTGCGAGAACTGGTCCGGCAGCGAGTTGGCGTCGTTCGGGAACGACAGCGTCTTCGCGTTCGGGTTGTCGGTCAGGTGCACGTTGAACAGCAGCACGTTGCCGTCCTTCGTCTTCAGCTCCTTGATGCGCTTCATCGCCTCGGCCGGATCGCCGTCGGTCGACTCACCGTCCGTGATGTGGATCACGACCGGCGGGAACGCCTTGGGGTGCTGCTCGATCCAGTTCGACAGCACGTCCTCGGCCAGCGTCATCGCAGCGCACATCGGCGTGCCGCCGTTGGACGTCGCGTCGAACCAGACCGGGAACTTGATGCCCTGCTCGACCACGCCACCGGCGCCGTCGTCGACCTTCTTGGCGCGCTCCTCGACGCGCGCCGGGTGCTCGGCGATGCGGCTGACCGGGACCAGGTCCTGGCCGAGCAGGTCACCGCTGAACGCCGGGCCGACGTTCTGGCCGTAGCCGATCACGCCGATGTGGTAGTAGTCGCGGACGCCCTCGGACTTCGCGCACTTGATCACGAGGTCCTGCAGCAGGCGGTTGATCGCGTCGGCGACGCCTTCGGCCTTGGCCTTGGTCGCGCCTTCCTGGCCGAATGGATCCTCCATCGAGGCCGACTGATCGATCACGAACAGGAAGCACGACGGGTTGGTGCGGCTGATCTCTGAGGAATAAGGCATTTCGGGTTCTCCGTTGGTCGTCGGCCGCCGCGCATCCCGCGGTCCACGACCGCGGCCAGCGATGCACTGCGCCGACCAGCCCCTGTCGAACGTGCCGCGCTCCCGCTTGAAGCGAGGTTCCCACTTTGAACTCACGGTGAAACGCTCGTGCAGCGACCTCCCCCTGTCAGCGACGGTCTCTTTGGTGGACGGCGAAAAACACCACAGCGCGTCCATGCGGCCGTCGGCGCTTGCGCGCCGACAAAGAGGCCGCAGGCGCGCTGTTGTTGGCTGGCTGCCCACGGCCCCGCTCGCAACGGGCGATGCTCCTGAGCACGGCGCAAGCACCGCGGGAGCCGTGGTCAGCGGCGCGTCCATGCGGCCGTCGGCGCTACGCGCCGACAAGGAGGCCGCAGGCGCGCTGCTTGCTGGGGGGAGATCAGTGGCAGCGCGCGTTCGCGTCGAGCCAGCCGCTGACGCCCGCGCGCAGCTCCTCCTGCCGGTCGGGCGGCACCTCGTTGCTGATGCCGTACAGCGAACGGTAGTTGAACACGCCGATGCCGGCGCCGCCGCCGGCCAGCACGGCGTCGAGCTGCCGCCGCGTCTGCGCGCCGTCGCGGTGCTTGTAGACGCCGACCGCGACGACCACGGGCACACCGCCCGCGAGCCGGACGGCGCCGCGCGTCAATTCGGCGAAGCGCGCGTCGTCGTCGGTGTAGTTCATCGGCACCAGGCAGTCGACGAGGCGCTTGGCACACCATTGCGGCCAGTCCTGGCGCACACGGTCGCGCGCGACCACCGGGTCCGCGAACACGGCGGCGCTGAGCGTGCACGGCCGGCCGCCGCGCGCCGTCGACGCGCGCACGGCCTCGACGACGCGCGTGACGCACTGCCGCTGCCAGGCGTGGAGGGCGTCGACGTCGCCCGCGGGCCGGCCGGTGGCCGCCGTGAACAGCGCCAGCGTCGCCGCGTCGGCCCCGAGTTCGCCGTCCACACCGGGCACGGGGTCGGGGAAGCGGATGTAGTCGAGGTGCAGGCCGTCGACGTCGTAGCGCGTGACGATCTCGCGGCACAGATCGGCGACGTAGGCGCGCACCTCGGGCAGGCAGAGGTTCAGCGCCAGGTAGCGGCCGGCTGCGCGCGGCGGCGTCTCAGCCTTGGCATCGGTGAGGAACCAGCCGCGCCGGCTCTGCCAGAGCTGCCGCGCGTCGCCAGGTTCCTCGGTGCCGATCCAGCCGGGCGCGACGTTGACCCACGCGTGCAGCTGCATGCCGCGCGTGTGCGCGGCGCGCACCGCCGCTGCCAGCGGGTCGAAGCCGGGATCATGGAAGCCGAAGTGCTCCGACCAGCTCTCGACCGCGCTGGGATAGCAGACCGTGCCGTTGCCGCGGACCTGGAACACGACGGCCGTGAAGCCGGCCCGCTGGCACCGGTCGAACGCGACCTCGATGTCCCCTTCGCTGCGGTAGTCCCAGCGATCGAACCAGATGCACCTGCCGAGGCCGGGCTGCAGCCGCGGTGCCGATGCACAAGCCGACAGCGCGCACAGGATCGGAACCAAACCGCGTACGATCATCGAACACACCTCCCGGTCGCGCGGCAGCGTAGCGGCGCGGCCCACAAGGCTCCACCCGCGCTGGCTCCGCGGCCGATCCAGGGGTTACATGAGCAGGACCCCGATGCCAGAACTCACGTCGCCCGCTGTCGAGCTGCAGCAGAAGATCCACGCCCGCACCGCCGTGGTCGGCGTCGTGGGCCTCGGCTACGTCGGCCTGCCGCTGCTGCGCGCGTTCTTCAAGGCCGGCTTCCCGGTCGTCGGCTACGACGTCGACCTGGAGAAGGTGCGGCTGCTGCGCAAGGGCCAGTCCTACCTGCGCCACCTCGGCGAGGACTTCGTCGAGGAGATGTCGAAGTCGAACCGGTTCGTCGCCACGGCCGATGCGCAGGAACTCGCGCGCGCCGACGCGATCGTGGTCTGCGTGCCGACGCCGCTGGGCGCACACGGCGAGCCGGACATGAGCTACATCGTGAAGTCGACCGAGATGATCCGGCAGGTGCTGCGACGGGGCCAGCTGGTGTCGCTCGAGTCGACCACCTACCCCGGGACGACGCGCGGCGACTGCCAGCCAATCCTCGAGCGCACCGGGCTCGCCGCGGGGCGCGACTTCTTCCTCGCCTTCAGCCCCGAGCGCGAGGATCCGGGCCGCAAGGACCACGACACGCAGACGATCCCGAAGCTCGTCGGCGGCACCGACGAAGTCAGCGGCCGGCTCGCGGCCGAGCTGTACGGCGCCGCGATCCGCAAGGTCATCCTCGTCGACAACGCGGAGATCGCCGAGGCGGCGAAGCTGCTCGAGAACATCTACCGCTGCGTCAACATCGCACTCGTCAACGAACTGAAGCCCGTGCTCGGCGCGATGGGCATCGACATCTGGAAGGTGATCCAGGCGGCGTCGACCAAGCCGTTCGGCTTCCAGGCCTTCTACCCCGGCCCCGGCCTCGGCGGCCACTGCATCCCGATCGACCCGTTCTACCTGACGTGGAAGGCGCGCGAGTTCGGCCACCACACGCGGTTCATCGAGCTGGCCGGCGAGATCAACAGCGCGATGCCGCACTACGTCATCGAGCGCGCGCAGCACGGCCTCAACGAGCTCGGCAAGCCGCTGCGCGGCGCCAAGGTGCTCGTCATCGGCCTCGCCTACAAGCCCGACGTCGACGACGTGCGCGAGACGCCGGCCGCCGAGATCATCAAGCTGCTGTTCGAGCACGGCGCCGACGTGCAGTACCACGACCCGCTGGTGCCGCTGTTCGCCGGCATGCGCAAGTACATGGAGTACCGCATGCACTCGACGCCACTGCTGCCGGAGACGCTGAAGAACGCCGACTGCGTGCTGATCGTGACCAACCACAAGGTCATCGACTGGAAGCTGATCGCGGAGCACAGCCGCCTCGTCGTCGACTCGCGCAACGCGATGGCGCCGTTCCAGCCGATCAAGGGCCACTACGTGCAGGCCTGATCAGCTGCCGCACCGCCGCGGCGCGCCGCGCGCGTTCAGTCGACGAAGCGGTAGCGCGCGATCGCCCACAGCGCGGCGATGCCGTCGCGCCAGCCGATCTTCTTGCCTTCGCCGTAGCCGCGGCCACGGTAGCGGATCGGCACCTCGAACACGCGCACCGGCAGCTTCGCGACCTTCGCCGTCAGCTCGGGTTCGACCGTGAAGCGGCGGCTCTTGATGACGATGCCCTGCAGCACTTCGCGGCGGAAGCACTTGTAGCAGGTCTCCATGTCCGTCAGGTTGAGGCCCGTGAACAGGTTGCTGACGAACGTCAGCACGCGGTTGCCGAGGTAGTGGTGCAGGTGGTCGCGCTCGCGGCCAGGATCGCGATCGTCGACGAGGTAGCGCGAACCGTAGACGACGTCGGCTTCGCCGCGCTCCATCGGGGCCAGCAACGCCGGATAGTCCGCCGGGTCGTACTCGAGATCGGCGTCCTGGATCACCACGTAGCGGCCGCGCGCGTGCTCGAAGCCGGTCTTCAGCGCCGCGCCCTTGCCCTGGTTGTGCGCGTGCTTGATCGCGCGCACCTCGGCGTGCGCGCGCGCGAGTTCGTCCATGATCTCGCGGCTGCGGTCGCGGCTGCCGTCGTCGACGAGCACGATCTCCTTGTCGATCGGCACTGCGCGCACCGCCGCAACGATCTCGCGCAGCGTCCGTTCCTCGTTGTAGACGGGCATCACGACGCTGAGCAGCGGGCTGTCGGTTGGCGCGGCCATCGGATGGTGGCGGCGAATCGTCGCAACGACGCGGCGCCGGCGCCAGCAGCAGCCAATGCACTGCGGCGCGCTGGACGGCGCGCGCCGCGCCGCCGACACTCCGGCCCATGTCGGCAGGAACCAACCGGGGCATCCTCGGCGCGATTGCCATCGCGGCCGTCGTCTCGCTCGCGATCACCGTGCTGCGCCTGTGCGGCGAACTGAACGACTGGAACGCGACCCTGTTCAACCCGGCCGGCGGCGGCGGTGGTTCGCCGCTCGGCATCACGTGGCTCGTGCCGGTCTTCGGCTTCTGGTTCGGCCGCCGGTTGGCCAGCGGCGGCCAGCGACCGCGGTCGGTGGTGACCGCAGCGGCGATGCCCGTGCTCGGCATCGTGCTCGCCGGCGGCCTCGGCTGGCTCGCGTTCGGCACCGAACTGGTCGCCGGCAAGGA
>Ga0070689_100001751_pt1 | contig 13900 bp, 11 predicted proteins | sample KBSS23HmetaG_FD_64669 | JGI IMG/M metagenome (GOLD analysis project Ga0070689, IMG submission 64669) | Switchgrass rhizosphere microbial communities from Kellogg Biological Station, Michigan, USA - KBS S2-3H metaG | ecosystem: Host-associated > Plants > Roots > Rhizosphere ...
GATTCCATCTCGTGCGACGGGCGCTTCTCGAGGTTGTTCACGTTGGCCTCGAAGAAGCCCGCGCGGCTGCCGTCGAGCGCTCCCGGCGAGTAGTGATCGGAGTTGTCGCCCTCGAACGCCTCCATGGCGCGGATGCCGTAGGGCAGGCGCGGCAGCTCGGCGAAGAGCTTCGGCAGCTCCGCGTCCACGCGCTTGGCGATGTCCCGATAGGCGGCGAGCCGCGCCTCGGGCGTCTTGAAGGTGAAGCGCGGGTCCGTGTTCACGAACTTGAGGAAGTCGGCGAACGAGCCCTTGAAGTCCGTGGATGCGATCACCTCGTCCATCGACTTGCGGATGCGCGCGATCTCGTCCAGGCCGATGCGGTGGATTTCCGCGGGCGTGAGCCGCGTGGTGGTCTTCTCGCGCACCTGCAGCGCGTAGTACGCCTCGCCGCCGGGAAGCCTGGAAGCCGCGAGCTCGCTGCTGCCCGCGGGAATGTACTCGTCCACGAGGAAGCGCTGCATGCGCGCGAACGCGGTGCGCACGCCCGCCATCGCGCGCCGGCCCTCGGCGAGGCAACGCTCGCGATCCGCGGCCGGCACGTCGGCGCCGACCTGCGCGAAGGGCGCCCACAGGGGCGAGCCTGCCGGGTCCTCGACCGTGAACGGGTCGAACATCGCCGGCACGGCGCTCATGGCCGCCCGCGGCGGCATCCAGCCGCTCTTCATGCCGACCCGCATGCGCTCGATGGCCTGGTCGAGCTGCACCGGCATGGCCTGGAGGCGCTTCACGTAGTTGTCGCAGTCCGCGGCCTTTCGCAGCATCGTGGCGCGCGCGAGGTACGGGAACAGGTTCTGCGGCCCGTTCATCGACGAGACCGGCAGCCAGTTGTCCTCCTCGCTGAACGGCAGGTCGCGGAAGAGCGCGTCCTGCTCGAGCGTGAGCTCGATGGAATCCAGCAGCACCGCGCGCGAGATGCGGTCCTGGGTGTTGAGCGAATTCGCATCGAAGCGCTTCACCTCCGCTTGCAACGCCTTGTTGTGCGCGCGGCGCCGCGCCACGGCCTTCGGCGACAGGTCCGTGAGCCGGTGGTCGTAGCCCGGGATGCCGAGGAAGGTCGCGGATTCCGGATGCTCCTCGAGCCCGAGCTGGAACTCGCGCTCGAACAGCGCATGCAGCGCCTTGTTCGCGGGCGGTTCCGCCCACGCGAGGCCCGTCGCGGCGGCCAGCAATGCCGCGGCGGCGGCGCGCCGAGCGCTCATTCGACCTTGCCGATCCGCTTCACCGCGTCGGCGAGCTTGTGCGCATCCGCATCCCAGAAGGTCTTGAAGCGCGGCTGGTCGAGGTACTGGATCGGCGTCTCGACTTTCGCGAGCGCCGACTGGAACGTCGCGTCGTCGACCGCGAACTTCGCCGCCTCGCGCAGCCTGGCGACGATGGGCTCGGGCGTCCCGGCGGGCACGAAGAGTCCCGTCCATTGCGAGAACTGCGCGTCGTAGCCCAGCTCCTTCAGCGTCGGCACGTCCGGCAGCGCGGGGTGGCGCGATTCGCCCCACGTCGCCAGCACGCGCACCTTGCCGCCCTTGATGTGGCCCATCACCGACGAAGGGCCGGTCGAGAGAGCCTCCACCTGGCCGCCGAGGAGCGCCACCACCGCCGGGCCGGCGCCGGTGAACGGCACGTGCAGCATCTTCACGTTGGCCGCGCCGTTGAACATCTCCATCGGCACGTGCATCGTTCCGTAGTTGCCCGACGAGCCGTAGGGGATCGAGCCGGGAGATTTCCTCGCCGCCTCGACCAGGTCCTTCACGCTCCTGTAGGGGCTGTCCGCGCGCACCGCGAGGACCGTGGGATCCGCCGTGAAGCGCGCGATCGGCACGAGCTGGTTCAGCTGGTACATGGGATCGCGGCCGAGGACCTTGTCGGCCTCCGGGATGATCGAGATCGACGAGAGCGCCATGAGGATCGTGTAGCCGTCGGGCTTCGCGCGCGACACGTACTGCATCCCCACGCCGCCGCCGGCCCCGGCGCGGTTCTCCACCACCACCGTCTGCTTGAGGTAGCGGCCCATCGCCTCGGCGACGGGACGGCCGGTGATGTCGGCCACGCCGCCGGGCGGGAACGGCACGATCATGGTGATCGGGTGGCTGGGGTAGTCGGATTGCGCATGCGCGCCGATCGCGAACGCGGCGGCGAGCGCCGCGGTTGCGGCGAGGAGGCGGGAGCGGATCATTTCTTTCCTTTCGGCTGCGGTTTGTCTTTGGGCTCGGTGCAGGGCACGCCACGCGGGCCGGTCAAGTCCTTGCGATCGTGCGTGCGCACGCGCACCACGTAGGGGAATGCGCTCTTGCGCGAGTTGGGCAGGATGCGGATTGTACCGGCGCCCGTCACCTTGACGTTGGGCTCGGCGCCCGAAGGATATCCGCAGACCCACGGCGGCTCGCCCAGGATGCGCACCTCGAGATTCACCACGGCGTTCTGCCGTCCTTCCGGGTTGCAGTCGAGCTTGTGGAACTCGCAGCACGCCTGCGATTTCGGCGCGAGCACGCGGCGGAACTTGCGCTCGTCGCGCATGGAATCGGGGTGCTTCTCCTGCACCACCGAGAGCTCGCGGTCGGTGTCGTTGTAGACGCAGTACGCGTGCGCGTGCTGCGCCGCGGCGAGGCCGATGAGGGCGGCGAGGATTCGCATCATGGAGCTTTCGGGGCGAAGAAGCGGCCCTGGATGAATGCGCCCGCGGCGAGGCCCGCGAGCGCGAGGAGGAGCGGCCAGTTGCCGGTGCCGAGCCCGGCGATCGCGGGACCGGGGCAGACGCCCGAGAGCCCCCAGCCCACGCCGAAGATCGCGGCGCCGGCCAGCGTGCGCGCGGACATCTCCGACGGATGCTTGCCGAATGCGTCCGCGAGCCAGGGTTTCTTCGCGATGCGCGGGAGCAACTGGTAGGTGAGGAACGTCACGGCCACGGCCCCGCCCAGCACCAGCAGCAGGCCCAGGTCGCGCCACATCAGGAAATCGATCACGACTTCGGGCTTCACCATCGTGGAGTACGCGAGGCCGAAGCCGAACAGGGCGCCGGCGATCGCGACGAAGGCGAGCATTCGCGCGTTCATGCGAGGGCCGTCACCACGCGCGCGGTGATCATCGCGGTCGCGAGGAAGATCACGACGGAAAGGATCGACGCGGGCTGCAGCGATGCGATGCCGCAGATGCCGTGGCCCGCGGTGCAACCGTTGGACAGGCGCGCGCCGAACCCCGCGATGAAGCCGCCCACGAGGAGCCGCCATGCGGGGATGCCCGTGACGAACGGCTCGCCGAACGCGAGTAGCCAGACGAGCGCGCCGCCGACGAGGCCGGCCGCGTAGACGAGCCGCCATGTGCGCGAGGAAAGGAAACGCGCGTCGCGGAAATACGGCGCTTGCGAGAAGAACGACCAGATGCTGGTGAACACGGTGCTCATGCCGCCGATGAGGCCGGTGGCGGCGAAGAGCAGGCTCATCCCGGCGCCGAGGAGCAATCCGCCGGCGAGGTAATGCATCCACCCGTTGGGAAAGAACGCGTCCATCGGCCTTCAGCTCGCGGACTTCTCCCGGTACATGGCCTCGTCGGCCGAGGCGATCAGGTCCGCGGAATCGCGCGCGTGGTCCGGATAGAGGCTCACGCCGAGGCTGGCGCCACAGCGCACTTCCAGCCCCTTCCAGTCGAAGGGCGTGCTGAAGGCGGCCTTGATGCGCTCGCCGATGATGCCGGGCGTATCGGTGCGGACATCGGTCTCCAGCAGCACCACGAATTCGTCGCCGCCCAGGCGCGCCACCGTGTCGACCTCGCGCACGCAGGCGCGGATGCGCGCGGCCGCCTGTCGAAGCACCTCGTCGCCGGCGTTGTGTCCCAGCGTGTCGTTCACCTTCTTGAATTTATCGAGGTCGATGAAGAGCAGCGCGAGCCGGTCGCCGCTGCGGTTCACGCGCAGGATCGCGTGCTCGAGGCGCGCGGCCAGCGAATTGCGGTTGGGCAGCCCCGTGAGCGCGTCGTGCACCGCGGCCTGGCGCAGCTGCTCCTCGGCGTCCATGCGCGCGGTCACATCCTCCGCGAGCGACAGGATCGAGGTGAGCTTGCCGTTGTCGTCGTAGACCGCGGAGTTGTACCACTGGCACCAGATGACGCGGCCGTCCTTCGTGTTGTTGCGCGAGAGCATGCGGTTGCGCCGCTCGCGGCCCTGCGCGAGCTCGCGCGTCAGGCCCTTCACCATTTCCAGCGAATCGGGATGCACCAGCCCGAGCTCGCTCGGCTTTCGGCCCAGGACCTCGTCGGTGCTCCAGCCGAACACCGCCTCGGCCTGCGGCGACCAGCGTTTCACCGCGATGTGGCTCGACCATTCGACCACCGCGAGCGGCGTGTTCTCGATGTGCGTGGCGAGCTCGTCGAGCGCGCGGCCGAGCGCGTCGTGCGTGCGCTTCAGCTCCTCGACTTCCAGCGCGCACGAAAAATAGCCGAGGACCCGGCCGGCCTCGTCACGATGCGGGCGCAGGTTCACCGAGAGCCATACGGCGGTGCCGTCGCGGCGCCTCGCCGGGCGCTCGTAATGAACGTCCTCGCCCGCGAGCGCGCGATCCGTCCACGGCGCGAATTGCGCATAGGCCTCGGGGCCATAAAGCTGCGCCAGCGTCTTGCCGCGGATCTGGTCGTGCGGCAGGTCCCACCATGCGGCCAGCGCCTTGGATGCGTACTGCACCCGGCCCTGCGCATCGACGAACGAGATCAGCCCGCCGATCGTCTCGCTGAAAGCCTCGAAGAACGCCTCGAACGTCGGAAATGCGCCGGGCGGCTTCATTTCAGCTCGAGCGCCTGCGCGATCGGCGGGGCCGGGAAGTGGAAACGCACCGGCCCGTCCGGCTCGGCGTGCAGGAACTGGTGCACGAACGGATCGTTCGATTCGACCATTTCCTGCGTGGCGCCGTGGGCGACGATGATGCCCTCGTTCAACAGGTAAAGGTAATCGGCTAGCCGCACCGCCTCGTGCACGTCGTAGGTGACCACCACCGAGGTGGCGCCGAGCGCATCGTTCAGCGTGCGGATGAGGTGGCACACCACGTTCAGCGTGATCGGATCCAGTCCCGCGAACGGCTCGTCGTAGATGATGAGCTCGGGGTCGAGCGCGATTGCGCGCGCGAGCGCCACGCGCCGTGCCATGCCGCCCGAGAGCTCGCCGGGACTCAGGCGGTGAGCGCCGCGCAATCCCACGGCGTTGAGCTTCATGAGCACGAGGTCGTGCACCACGTCCTGCGGAAGCTTCGTGTGCTCGAGGATCGGGAAGGCGACGTTCTCGAAGACCGTGAGGTCGCTGAAGAGCCCGCCCTTCTGGAACATCATCCCCATGCGCCGGCGCAGCGCCTGGAGGCCGGCGCGGTCGAGCGCGTGGACGTCCTGGCCGCAGACGCGCACCGTGCCCGCGCTGGGCTTGAGCAACCCGCCCATGATCTGCAGCAGCGTCGTTTTTCCCGAGCCGCTGGTGCCGAGGATCGCCGAGACCTTGCCGCGCGGCACGTCGAGGTCCACGCCCTTCAGGACCGCGCGCCGCCCGTAGGCGAAGCGCAGCCCGCGGACCTGGACCAGGGGTTCGGCGGCTTCCATTCCCGATTATCTCAAGCGGGCACGCCGCGCGGCGGCCGCATTCGCGAGCGCCGCGGCGCGGCCCGTGGCGAGGTCGGGATCGGGCGTTGCCGCGGATTTTTGCGCGGAGAGCGCCGAATCGATGCGCGTGAGGAAGATGTCGGTCACGGAGGCGCCCGTGGTTCGCGCGTAGAAGGGCAGGAACGCGGTGCCCGCGCTGGTGAGGCCCATGTAGTCGCCGAGGAAATAGGCCCCGCTCACCAGCGGCGCGTTGGCGAGCGTGAACGTCGCGGCCACGCGCGTTTCGCTCCAGGAGTTGCCGCCGTCGGCCGAGCGCGCCAGCCAGTAGTCGGTATTGGTGCCGGTCCCGGTCTCCGAGCGGAAATCGTAGAAGGTCACGCCGATCACGCCGTCGGCGCGCACATGGACCTGCGGCGTGAACGCGGTCACCTGCGGGTTGGAGTTCACGCGCGCGGGCGTGGACCAGGTGAGCCCGCCATCCGTGGAGCGCGAGAACGCGATCGCGTCGCGCACGCCCGTGAAGCGCGAATCCTGCCAGACGACGTACAGGTTTCCGTTGGGTGCGACGGCCATCTGGGGAATGATCGATCCATCGCGCACGGCCGTCCCGTTGGGCGCGTGCGCGCCCAGGCCGCGGAAATCGGACACGACGATGGCCGGCGACCACGTGGCGCCCTTGTCGGTGGAGCGGATCACTTCCACGCGCGCCTCGGTCGCGCTGTCTTCCTCGCCGCGCAGGAACATGTAGACGTTCACCAGCGTGCCGTCCGGCAGCACCCGGATGAGGTTGCCGATGCTCTGCCCGTCCGTGCCGAAACCGCGGATGGAGCGCGCCGGTTCCCAGGTCACTCCGCCGTCCGTGGAGCGCGCGAACATCGTGAGCGCGCCATGGCCCTCCGAGAGCCGGTCCCATACCGCGTAGACGAAGCGCGCGTCCTGCGAATCGGCCGTCATCGTCTCCTTGTCGCTGAAGAACGGCGTCGTTTCGCGCAGCACGGTGACCGGCGGCAGCCACGTGCGCCCGCCATCGGTGGAACGCGCCACATGCACCGCGTGCGTCGAGCCCACCTCGAACGTGCCGCCCGTGGTGGTGAGCGCGATGACGAGGACCGTGCCGTCGCGCGTGATCGCGACCCACGGGTCCGTGCCGCGCTGGTCCGGGCCGCCGGCGCACACGCTGAACGCCGGTTGGCCGATGGTCCATGTCGCGCCGCCGTCGAAGCTCGCGGCGGTGACGATGCCGCGCGCGCTGCCGTTGTTCCAGCGGTCCTGCTGCCACGCCCCGACCAGGTGGTTGGGATCGCGCGGATCGACCTCCACGTGGGGCTCGACTTCGGCGTTCAGGTAAAGCGTTCCGGCGCCCGCCGGATTGCCGCAGCTCGCGTTCCAGGGCGAAGTGGAAGAGACCTGGCCCGGGAGCAGTGTGGGAGGCGGGGGCTGGGAGGAGCCGCCACCGCCGCCACCGGAGCAACCGGCCAGGAGCGCAAGCGTCAAGAGGAAGATTCGCATAGGCCAATCTTAAGGCATCGTTTAATATCAGCGCTCCAAAAAAGCTCCTCGGGAGGAGACACGAAATGAACATCGTCGAGCGCGTCAAGAACATCCTGGTCACGCCCGGGACGGAATGGGACGTGATCGCGGCCGAGGCGACGCCGCCCAAGCAGCTCATCATCTCGTACGTCCTTCCGCTCGCCGCCATCGCGGCGATCGCCGGCTTCATCAGCTACTCGCTGATCGGCATGTCGATGTTCGGCGTGACGGTGCGCACGCCGATCGTGTGGGGCATCGTGATGATCGTCTACCAGATCGTCATGGCGGTGGTGAGCATCTTCATCCTGGGCTTCATCATCGACGCGCTCGCCCCCAGCTTCGGCGGGCAGAAGAGCATGGACCAGGCGGTGAAGGTCGCGGCGTACTCGTACACGCCGGGCTGGCTCGGCGCCGTGCTGGGCATCATCCCGTGGATCGGCTGGCTGCTGGGCCTCGTCGCCGCGCTCTACGGCCTGTACCTGCTGTTCCTCGGGCTGCCCAAGCTCATGAAGAATTCGCCCGACAAGACGATCGTCTACGAGATCGTGGTCGTGGTGGTGGCGATCATCGTGGGCTTCGTCATCGCCAGCATCGGCGCGATGATCACCGGCGGCGCGATGATGGGGTCGGCGGCGGTGCACGGCGCGTCGTCTGCCGCGCCGAGCGTCACCTACCAGAACAAGGAGCTGGACGCGTTCGCGAAGAAGATGGAAGAGGCCTCCAAGAAGATGGAGGCCGCGCAGAAGAGCGGCGATGCCAACAAGCAGATGGAAGCCGCGATGGCGACGCTCGGCACCGCCATGTCCGGCGGCAAGGGCGTGGAGCCGGTGCAGATCGACGCGCTGAAGCCCTTCGTGCCGGAGACCTTCGCGGGCCTGCCGCGCAAGGACCTTCAAACCGAGCGCGGCGGCGCCGCCGGCTTCGTGACGACCAAGGTCCAGGGCGTCTACGGCGACGATTCCGGCAAGAGCGCGCGCGTGGAAGTCATGGATACCGGCGGCGTGGCCGGCCTCATGGGCCTCGCGTCGTGGATGAACGTGCAGGGCGAGAAGGAGAATTCCGAGCGCCGCGAGTCCACGCGCCGCGACGGCAAGCGCCTCATCCACGAGGAGCAGAACAAGAAGGGAGGCAGCAGCAAGTACACCGTGGTGCTCAACGACCGCTTCATCGTCGAGGCGCGCGGCAACGTGGACTACGGGCAGCTCAAGTCGGCCGTGAACTCCCTGGACCTGGGCAAGATCGAGTCGATGAAGTAGCGGTGGCGAAGGGCGCTCAGCCCTTCACGCACACCACCTGCCTCAAGGTGTGCACGACGTCGACGAGGTCCGACTGGTTGGCCATGACGTCCTCGATCGCCTTGTAGGCTCCCGGAATCTCGTCGATCACGCCGGCGTCCTTGCGGCACTCGACTCCCTCGGTCTGCCGCGCGACGTCCGCCTCGGTGAAGCGGCGCTTCGCCTCGCTGCGGCTCATGCGGCGTCCCGCGCCGTGCGCGCACGAGCAGAGCGACTCCGGGTTGCCCTTGCCGCGCACGATGAACGAGCGCGCGCCCATGCTGCCGGGGATGATGCCGAGCTCGCCCGCGCCCGCGCGGATGGCGCCCTTGCGCGTCACCAGCACGTCCTCGCCGAAATGCCGCTCGCGCGCCACGTAGTTGTGGTGGCAGGAGATCACTTCACCGACGACGCGGAAGGGCGGCAGGTGCGGACGGATCGCTTCGAGCACCGCCTGCATCATCTCGGCGCGGTTCTCGGTCGCGTAGTCCTGCGCCCAGTGCACCGCCTCCACGTATTCGTCGAACGCCGTTGTGCCTTCCGCGAGCCACGCGAGATCGCGATCGGGCAGGTGCACGTCCTGCTTCTGCATCTCGCGGCGCGCGCGCTCGATGAAGTAGCGGCCGATCACGTTGCCGATGCCGCGCGAGCCCGAGTGCAGCATGACCCAGACGTTCTGGTCTTCATCCAGGCACACCTCGACGAAGTGGTTGCCGCCGCCCAGCGTGCCGAGCTGGCGCACCCACGTCTCGCGGAAATCCTTCTGCATCTTCTCGAGCGCGGGATTCTTCTCGACGATCGTCGCGAGGCCGCGCCGCATCTCGCGTGCCTTGTCCTCGCGGCGGCCGCCGTGGCCCTTCGCCCCCGCGTGCATGTCGAAGCCGACCGGCACCGCGCGCTCGATGGCGCTGCGGATCTTGCCGAGGTGGGCGGGCAGGTCGTTCGCGGTGAGGCAGAGCTGCACGGCATTCATCCCGCAGTTATGGACGAACACACCCGCCGCGAGAGCGAAATTGTCGAGGCCCGGAACGGTGAGGCAGTAGACGTCCTCGCGTTCCGCCAGCTCGCGAACCGCCACTACTTTGTGATTGAGTACCTTTTGATGTGTGCGCCGATGCGAGTAAAGCGCCGCATACGACTTGATCTCCATGCCGCATTCGGGGCACACGTGAATGCGGTTTGCGATTTCCCGCGACTTGGCGCGGCCCTTTTCGCTGCGGTTGTATGTTTCCAGAAACTTCTTGCCACGTTGACCGTTGCCTGCAACTGCGGCGCGGAAATGCTCCGGACGCGTCTTCATGTAGTTGACGATGTGCTCGATGCCGCGGCTCGCGTAGAACGCGTAACCCTCGGGCGTAGCGGCTTTCGCGGCCAATGCTCGTTTTCGAGCCGCTTCAAAGGGTTCCGATTGCCAGTGTTGGTTGCGTTCGACCAGCAGGCGATGAAGCTTGGAATGCAGACGACTTCCCATGAACGAGAGATTCGAGGGCGTGTTGTCAGCCTCATCGAAATTCTCGTGGTGGATGATCGTTTTCTGGCCGTGAAAGGACGGGACCTTTCCCATGAGACCGGAACGCGCGACGATCCAGTGAGCGCGCTGGTTGCATCCGGAGAACGGCTGCCGAACCAGGAAGTAACCGTCCTTGTCCACGCATGAATAAAACGGCATGAGGGAGGCGCCCGGCACCAGCGATCGCGCTTCTGAATACGTTCCGTCGCGCCGCATGAACCGGTGATCCGGAGTGCAGCGAATCCGCCGTCCGTTGTCCAGCTCGACTTCGACGAGCGGCGCATCCCTTCGGGTCATGCGTGCCGTCGCATATGCCGCCTTGACTTCACCTGCGGGAGTGCACGAAAAGACAACGAAGCTTTCCTGGCGCTGCGCCAGCTCCGAGAGTCGGTGCGGCTTGCTATCGGCGAGCACGACCTCCGTATCGCCCGTGAAGCAACCGATATCGACGCCCACAGCCGCCGGAACGACGGCGCCTTTAGTCGGAATTACGCTTCCAACAGTCGCGCCGATCCCTGCGTGGACATCCGGCATTGCGGCGATGTGGCCATGCACGATCGGCAACTTGGCGACGTTTTCAAGCTGGCGTCGTGCTTCCGGCTCGAGATCCGGCGTCCATACCTTGACCGGAACACGGCCGCCGGGGATTTCGATGGAAACTGGCATGTGTATTTGACTCGTGAAGCAGCAATTTCAACATCGTGGCATTGCGCAAGCTCGCCACGTGAGCCTTGATCAATCGAACGGGTCCATGTCCCCAAAAAGACCGCTCGATGGCTCCTTCGTTCGCGCCAGGTCCACGCGCGCCTTCGCGTTCTCCGCCTTCGCGAAGAACTGGTCGGCGGTCGCGAGCGGCACGGCGCGGAACGCGGGCGGCCGCAGCTCGCCCAACGACGCGCGCTGCCCGATGATGCGGCGCGTCTCGCTGCGCCCGAAGTACTGCACCGCCGCGCCGGCGATCACCAGCACGACCACCAGCGTCATCGCGGCGCGCATGTGGCGCGGCCCGATGGCGTGCAGGTGTCCATAGCAGGCGGCGCCGAGCAGCGCCCACGCGCCCAGCCCGGAGTAGTCGCGCGCCTCGCGCCACGCGAGCGAGAACGAAGCCGTCTCGGTGAGCTGGTCCCACAGCACCAGCGCAATGCACGCGGTGACCGCGATGCGCAGCATCAGGGCGAATTGCGCCTGGCCGAAGAAGATGCGCGACAGGATCGCCCAGAAGAGCGTCCACACCGCGAGCGCGGTCACGAAACCGAGCAGCGGCAGGAAGATCGCGCTCGCGTTGGGCTGCGTCGTGAGGTTCAGCCACTGGAGTGCCAGCAGCAGGGCGAGCAGGATGCCGCCCAGGAGTCCCGCCCACTGCGCGTGCTTTCGCGGTGGCGTGAGGAGTTTCTCCGGCGCCACGGGATGGCGCGCGTCGCGCACGCGCAGCGTCGTGCGCCCGATGCGAAAGCCGGGCTCGCGCGCCAGCGACAACCGGGCCACGCGGTGCGCGCCATGCTCCGGATAGAGGCCGTTCAGCGTCTGGAGGTCCTCGGCGACCAGCTCGCCGTCCTCGCCGCGATAGATGCGCAGGTGGTGGGGCGCCACGTGCGCGTCGTCCACCACGATGTCGTTGTCGAAAGCGCGGCCGATGCGCGCCTCCTCGTGCTCGACGGCGTGGCGCGTCGCCACGTCGCCGTGGTGCGAGATCACCTCGATCCACATCAGCGCGCCCATTCGATCGCCTCGAGGAAGCGGCGGCCGAGCGAGACGGCGTTCGCGTGCGAGACACCCTGCATGGTGAGCTGCCCCAGCAGCGCCTCGCGGTCCCGGTCCTGCGTGAGCGCCATGAGCGTCACGTTGTAGAGCCCCTCGAATTCGCGGTAGGCGCGCATGCACCACGTGGCGCGCAGCGGCGGTCGGTTCGCCGCGGTGGTGACGAAATCGTCGCGGCATTCCTGCTCGGTAAGGCGCTTGTCGCCATCGGCGGCGCTGCCGCGCGCGCGCTGCGAGAGCTCGCGCGCGAACTGGAACGCGTTCAGGTCCTGCGACTTGAAATACGAGTAGGAGAAGTCGATCCGGCCGGTGAGGATGCGGTCGGAGACGAAGATGCCGGTGGCGCTCGAGCAGCGCGTGCCGCTCATCGAGGCGCGCGGCTTCTGCACCTGGTCGGCGTTGGTGTTCGCCCAGCAGCTCATCCAGGGCGCCGCGCTCTCGAGGCCGCGATAAGGCCCGAGCAGCGTGTTGCGGAAACCCAGCGTGCGCAATGCGTCGAAGAAGCCCGCCTGCCACTGGTCGAGCTGGCGCCCCACTTCCTCGCGCGCCTTGTCGATCGCGAGCGGCGGACCCTTGCGCGCCCGCTCGATGAGCGTCGCGGCGAATTTCGCCGGGACGAGGAAGCCGACCGATTCCCCGCCGAGGCTCTTCGCGACGTTGATGCCCACCACGCGCCCGTCGTTGCCCGCCACGGGACCGCCGCTCATGCCGGGATTGATGGCGCCCGAGAAGTGGATGCGCTCGTCGTAGCTCTTGTCCACGAGGCCGTTGTAGGTCCCCTCGACGATGGTGAAGCCCAGGTCGAGCGGGTTGCCCATCGCGTAGATGCGCTCCCCCTTCGGCAGGCGTCCGCCGAGCGCGCGCGTGTCGAACGTGAAGTAGGGCAGGTCGGCGCGGTCGATCTTCACCACCGCGAGGTCGTGCGGCACGTCGATGGCGAGCAGCTGCAGCGGCCCGCGCGCGCCGTCGGGCGCGAGGTATTCGAGGCGATAGGTGCGCGGGTCGAGCGCGAACTGCGAGACCACGTGGTAGTTCGTGATGGCGAAGCCATCGGCGGTGACCAGGAAGCCGGAGCCGATGGTGGTCTGGCGCCCCGCGGCCTGCAACAGGGTGCGGATCTGGAGGATGCGCGGCCGCGCGAGCTCGTAGACGCGTTCGGCGGCGCTGGACATCGGTGCCGCGGGCGCGGCGGGCTCCACGTCGGGCTGCCGCGGCTGCGCGAGCGCAAGCCCCGCCGCCAGGGCCGTCGCGAGCAACAGGGCGAAGCGGGACGTCACGCCGCCTAGAGGGTCAGCGCGAACGCCTGGTCGCAGCGCTCGGCGAGATGCGCGCGGCGAATCGGCTCGAAGCCGGCGCCCGCATAGAGCGCGATCGCTTCCTTCAGCACCGACGCGGTCTCCAGCTCCACGCGCTTGAAGCCGCGGCCGCGCGCGAATGCGAGCGCGCGGCGCAGGAGCCTGCCGCCCAGCCCGTAGCCCCGCGCATCGCGCAGCACGTACATCTTGCGAAGCTCGCAGGTCTGCGCGTCGAGCGGATAGATCCCGCAGCAGCCGGCGATCTCGCCATCGGGACCGACCGCGACATCGAAGAAGCCGCCGCGCTCGGCGTATTCGGCGTCGATGTTCTCGAGGTCGGCGTCCACGCCCTGCGGATCGGCGCTCAGGCCGTATTCGCCGAGCACGTGGCGCACGAGCTCGCGGACCTCGCCGGCCTCGTCCGCGTGTGCGGCGCGGATCGCGAAGCCGCGAAAGCCCGCCTTGATGCGCGCGGCTCGCGCTTCCTCGCCGGCCAGGCGCGCGACGAACTGCGCGGCGCTCTTCGCTTGCGACGATCCCGCCGCGACCGCTGCCGTGTACACCGTCTCGAGATCGAAGCCGTGCGGCAGCGGCTGGACCAGGCGCACGCCGGGAGTGGCGAGGATCTCGGTGGCCTGCGTGCAGCCGATGGGATTGCCGAGCGCTTCGGCCATCGCCTTCATGGCGGTCGCGCCATTGGGATGGATGCGAAGGCGGCTCTCCACCTGCGCGCGGATGCCCAGCTGCTCGAGCACCTTGGCGAAATGGATTCCCGCGGTGGCGCGCGCGGGGTCGGGGAAGTAGATCCCGTCGGCGGCGAGCATCGCGGCGCGCAACGCGGACTCGCTGGAGACATCCGGCAGCTCGGCCCCCTCGAGCACGGCGACCGCCGTCGGCACCGTTCCCAGGTCCGCGCTCGTCTCCGG
>Ga0070689_100001752_pt1 | contig 13893 bp, 10 predicted proteins | sample KBSS23HmetaG_FD_64669 | JGI IMG/M metagenome (GOLD analysis project Ga0070689, IMG submission 64669) | Switchgrass rhizosphere microbial communities from Kellogg Biological Station, Michigan, USA - KBS S2-3H metaG | ecosystem: Host-associated > Plants > Roots > Rhizosphere ...
GGCATCACCGATGGCGTGTGCGCGGCCGGTACGTCCGATGCGATGGACATAATCCTCTGAGTGCATTGGGAAATCGTAATTCACCACATGCGAAATCCCATCCACATCGATGCCGCGCGCGGCGATGTCGGTGGCGACGAGGACACGGACCGCGCCGGATTTGAAATCCTTCAACGCACGGAGCCGCTGGTTCTGCGAGCGATTGGAATGAATGGTGCCCGTCTTGATACCGCTGCTTTCCAGACGGCGAGCGATCTTGTCGGCGCCGTGCTTGGTCCGGGTGAAAACGAGAACCGTGTCGAATTTTGGATCGCCTAACAAGTGAAGCAACAGCGCGGACTTCAAGTGCGGAGGAACCTCATAGGCTAATTGCGTGATCGCTTCGACCGGGTTCGCGCGCCGGCCAATCTGTACAATCCTGGGCGAATGTTGGAACTGGTGAGTCAATGCCTCGATTTCGCGCGAAAGCGAGGCGGAGAACATGAGCGTCTGGCGTTTTTGCGGCAGCGCTTTCACGATCCGTCGAATCGACGGAAGAAAACCCATGTCCAACATCCGATCGGCTTCGTCGAGCACGAGGAACTGGACGTCGGAAAGATTGGCTGCTCGTTGTTCCATCAGATCGATCAACCGCCCCGGTGTGGCTACGACCAGGTCGACACCAGAACGCAACGCCTCGATTTGCGGTCGCTCGCTCACGCCACCGAAAACCGTGGCCATACGCAATGGAAGATGTTTCGCGTAAGCACGCACGTTCTCCTCGATCTGCACCACCAGTTCACGAGTCGGCGCCACCACCAGCGCGCGCGGGCCGCGGTCCGAGATCTCCGCGGCGAGTCTTCGAACGGAGTGGCGATTGCGAGTTGTGTTATAGGGCTGCGTCGCTGTCTGTTTAGATTCTGCCAGCTTCATTAGAATCGGCAGAACGAAAGCAGCCGTCTTTCCCGTGCCGGTCTGCGCAATGCCGATGATATCGTGTCCCGCGGAGATAAGCGGGATCGCCGCGACCTGAATCGGAGTCGGCTCCGTGTATCCCGCGTCGCGCACGGCCTGCACAATTTGCGGCGAAAGATTGAGTGCGCGGAATGGCATGGCACGACCACTGTCGCCCGTTAAGTGTCGTCGCGCACCTACTCTTCCCTTAAATCTTCGTGTGCCCGCAACGTTCTATGTGGTTAGGCGCATTCCGCACCTTTTCTTCTCACATTCCATGCCAGGCACCAGCCTCTTCGATGCGCTCCGGCAACAAGCGCGATGGAAGTCAGTAAGAGATTCTGCGTCGCTTTTAAACGAGGAACGTGATGCCAGCGAAACCGCGCGATCGGCCTCCGACGATGCAGCGAAACCGGTTGACTTACCAGTGTCACCAAACTATTAGCGTCCAACGCAAGTAAGCGAGCATCCGGCTTCTCAGCCGGTTCGGCGGCAAGACCGTTGTCCGCTGCGGTCTAAAGGTTGAGCGTGGTCAGCTCAAATACACGGGGCTTCCCCGGAGGAAAATAGAAATGAAAAAATCAATGTTGGTATTAATCGCGTCTGCGTGTTGCTGGGCTTTCACGATGAACGTCTCGGCTCAGCAAGCCGACCAGGCAACAGCGGATGCCGTAATTGCGATGACGAAAGCGCAATGGGCAGCAGAAATCAAAGATCCGACAAATATATCTGAACAGTCCAAGGACATGTCGGATGACTACACTGAGTTCAACGGCGATTACGCCACGCGTCTCGATGGGAAGGCGATGAATTCGCGGCTGGCGGAGGCTGCGGGAAAGAATTCAGGCAAAACGATCGGGGCGGAAATGGCCAATCCCAAAGTCCAGGTATACAACGGGAATGTTGCCATCCTGACTTACAACTATGCCGGTCTAACTCAGGACAAGGACGGAAAGACGACACCGATCCGCGCAAAATCGACGCGCGTTTTCGTGAAAAGGGGCGACAAATGGACGTTGGTCCATGCAAACTTTGGGGTGGATCCACTGCCAAAATCCTAAGACCCTGAAAATCTGAGAAAGGGGTCGCTAATGCGCGCTTTGCGCTTTTGGCGGCCCCTTATCTTGTACCGCGAGAGCTGCCTGTCGACTCGTCACTCATCACTTCTGGTAGACTTGCGTTATGCAGGCGTAATCGTCGGCAGCTTCACTTTGGAAGTCATCGGCGGAAGTTTGCGCGCGCCTTCATCGAGACGGCGCTCGAAGTCCTGCGAAATATTCGCGTAGAATGGATACGCCGCCAGATTCGCCGCCACCGGGCGGTAACGCCAATGCTTGTACATCCATAGCCAGGGAGCGGGATTTTTCCGGACAACCGGCTCGAACTGGTCCCAGCAAGCTTGCGCCATTTCCTGAAGCGAAGCGCCGGCAGGAAATTCAATCCGGGGATGAAAAACCACGCGGTAACGCCCGCCGGGCAGCGGCTCGCAATGGACGTTGATGAGCGGCGCGCCCGTGCGCTGATGCAGCCACACGTGAGCAAAGGTGACGCATCGTTCCCGCCCGAAACACTTAATCGCCACGGTCGGCAGTTTCGCCGAAGTTGTGAGATCGCCGAGCAAGGCGAACCGTTCGCCGCGGCGCAGCGCCCGGTAGAGATGCATGACGGCGCCTTTTCGGGCTGCCACGCGATGACCGCTGCTCTGGCGCAACTTCGAGAAGATCGGATCGAGCAATGGATTCTTAAATTGCTGCGCTATCACAACACCTTCGAGACCGGCGAAGGCCGAGACAATGCTGAGCCATTCGAAGTTGCTGTAATGATAGCAACCGACAACGACCGGCTTGCCCGGGCGCGTGTCTGCCTCATCCCATGCCTCGCGATTCTCGAATTCGACATAACGCGAGAAATTTTGACTCGTTAGGCGCGGGCTCCAGAAAAAATCGAGCATGGTGCGGGCAAAATGCTGATAAGATTCGCGCACGATCTGCGCGCGGCGCTCGCTTGAAATTTCATCACCAAAAGCCACCCGCAGATTACTCAGCGCAACGCGCCGGCCCGGGCGATCGAGCATGGCTGCGAGCGAGCCGAGCAAGAGAGCCAGCCGATAACAGGCTTTGCGCGACAAAAGCGGAACGAATTTCGTGGCGGACTTGAGCCCCAGCCACTCCAGCCGGTAGCGAATTTTTTTCCAAACCGTGCGCATTGTTCCAGTTGGATATTTCGATTAATGGTGCCGCTCTTTAGACACTTACTATAGTCTTACCGCCAAACAGAGATTTTGTGACCGTGGGAGCATGAAGTGCCCGATAATTCTCTTACTGTTGATCGCATTGGGCACGCTTGTCCGGACCTTGCGCGCGTTCGGCACGTGAGACAAACGTCGGCAGTTTCTTCGCGCCGCGGACTGGCTGATCTTTTTTCATTATCCGAATGATCGCCGGACCGGAGAAGGCATTAAATCAATTCAAAAGTTCGTTTCGGCAAGATGCCGCCGTAACGCGGATGAAGGAGCGGCCAGGCTTTCCAACCAGGTCGCCGCGGCGACCGCTCCCCAGAATTACGCTTTTGCGTAAATCTCTGCGCCTGACTTCGCGAACTCCGTTGCCTTCTCTTTCAATCCTGATTCGATCGCTTCTGCATCCGTTAGGCCGTGTTCGGTCGCATATTTGCGTACGTCCTCCGTTATTTTCATCGAACAGAAGTGCGGGCCGCACATTGAACAAAAGTGGGCTGTTTTCGCTCCCTCCGCGGGTAACGTCTCATCATGGAACTCCCGAGCTGTCTCTGGGTCCAACGACAAGTTAAACTGGTCCTCCCACCGGAACTCGAATCTAGCCTTCGAGATTGAGTTATCTCGATACTGAGCTCCCGGATGTCCCTTTGCGAGGTCGGCTGCATGCGCTGCAATTTTATAAGCAATCACTCCGTCCTTTACGTCCTTTTTGTTAGGCAAACCGAGATGTTCTTTCGGCGTGACGTAACAGAGCATGGCGCAGCCGTACCAGCCGATCATGGCCGCACCGATCGCGCTGGTTATATGATCGTAGCCGGGCGCGATGTCGGTCGTGAGCGGGCCGAGCGTGTAGAATGGCGCTTCGTCACACCATTCGAGTTGTTTCTCCATGTTCTCTTTGATCATGTGCATGGGAATGTGGCCAGGGCCTTCGTTCATTACTTGCACATGATGCGTCCACGCGCGCTTGGTGAGCTCGCCTTGCGTATACAATTCAGCGAACTGCGCCTCATCATTTGCGTCAGCAATACTGCCTGGCCTCAGGCCGTCGCCAATGGAAAAGCTGATGTCATACGCGGCCATGATCTCGCAAATTTCGTCCCAGTGCGCATAGAGAAAACTTTCCTGATGATGCGCAAGACACCACTTGGCCATGATCGAGCCGCCGCGCGAAACGATTCCGGTCGCACGCCGTGCCGTGAGCGGAATGTAACGCAACAACACCCCCGCATGCACCGTAAAATAATCCACACCCTGCTCAGCCTGTTCGATTAACGTGTCACGATAGATTTCCCAAGTCAGTTCCTCCGCGCGGCCGCCGACTTTTTCCAGCGCTTGATAGATCGGCACGGTGCCGATCGGCACGGGACTGTTGCGGATGATCCATTCGCGCGTGGCGTGAATATTTTTTCCGGTGGAGAGATCCATCACGGTATCGGCGCCCCATTTCGTCGCCCAACGCATCTTCTCGACTTCTTCCTCGATCGACGACGCCACGGCGCTGTTCCCGATGTTGGCGTTGATTTTTACCAGGAAATTGCGGCCGATGATCATCGGCTCAGCTTCGGGATGATTGATGTTTGCGGGAATGATGGCGCGGCCGCGCGCGACCTCAGACCGCACAAATTCTGGAGTGATGGGATTGCCAATTGCCGATTGCCAATTGCCAATTGGTTCTGAGCCGGCGTGACGAAAACGGAGATCGTCGCGCATGATCACAGAACCGTTCGGCGAGGCGCCGAACGGAGCGGGCGAGGCGCCCGCGCTCCCCAGAATCTCGCGTCCAAGATTCTCGCGCAGCGCAATAAACTCCATCTCGGGCGTGATGATGCCGCGCCGCGCGTAAGCCAACTGCGTCACGCAATTGCCGGGCTTTGCCCGAAGCGGCTTACGCGCGGCGAATGTCGAATGTCGAATGTCGAATGTCGAATCCCCGTTGCGTTGCTTGGCGTGTTTCTCGGAAAGAAAACCGTCATCAATCGGCTGAACTTTTCGCCCACTGATTTCTTCCACATCGCCGCGCTCGCGAATCCATCTTGCGCGCGAGGGCGGAAGTCCTTGTGTCGCATCGCCGTGAAAATCGGGATCACCCCATGAGCCGCTCGTGTCGTACACGCGCACAGGCTCATTCGGAAGAAGTACGGGCGAGGCGCCCGCGCTACGCTCAATCTCGCCGTTCATCGACTTCGTCGGCGCGAGAGTGATTTCGCGGAACGGGACGCGAATGTCGGGATGAATCTTGCCGCGAATAAAAATCCTTCGTGAATTCGGAAAGTCGTAGCCGCGATCGTTAATCGCAATCTCTGGCGGCTCAATCCCATTGCCGGGGTCGGCGCCCCCGGCTACAGCTTCGTTTCCATTCGTGTCCATTTGTGGTTAAAACAAAAAGCCATGCGCGGAAAAATCGCATGGCTAAAAATCGGCAGTCCGGCATCGGACCCTCGCTCCCTTCGGCGGCATTACCCGCATCAGGTTCAAGGGGTCGTCCAGTCGGACCTCTCAGCCATTGCGGCTCCCCCGCTGTATTGCTCTTGCTCAGAATAGGACTCGTACGAGCGAAGTCAATGAATGAGCACCGTCAGACGCCAGTACCCTTAGACTGCACGACGACCTGCCAAACCGCCGCTTCGTCGCCTTTCTGTTTCTGCGACGATCCACCCACCGAACAGAACGCTGATCGCGAGAATGCCGCTTCCGGCAAGATCGAACCATGCGGGCCCGGTTCCTTTCGCTAACACCGAAGCAGTATCAAGTGCTAGAAACAGCAGAACAGCAGCCGCATGTCCGAACGGGAACCGTGGTGCGACAATTCCAGCTACAACTCCACCAGCGATACCCGCGAGCACTGCGCCAATTGTTCCAAGAATCATTTGGCGTGGGTTGGAGTCAACTGTCACCTGGCCGACCAGGATGTTGAACGTGAGAATTGTTCCGCCGGCAACAACCAAATATCCGCCGACGACCGCAGCCACGCTGCGGAAGGCGAAAACGAATCGCAGCAGCACCAAGGATTTTACATCATTTTGTGCCTCTCGCCTAAAGCGATACGCCAGCCGCGATGTCGCGACCGCATGCCAAAAAAAAGCGCCTGCGGTGGCCGCTATTCTTTTCTCTGCGCGTCCGGCGTCGTTCCTTCCGCTTTTATATTGGTATGGAAAATGGCGAGCCATTGACCGTTCTCGAGTTTCCAAACGGATCCGGCGTTGTAGGCGCCGGACATATCCTTTCCATCCACTGTGCCTTCGACCTTCACCTTATAGGTCGTAACGATGACGTCTTTTTCATCGGAAAAAATTTCGAAATCACTAAACTCAAACGATTTCATGTCCCACTTTTGCATATCGGTCAGTTCATTCTGGAGACTGGTGGAGACGCGATTTGCGTAAACGCAGCGGATATCTTTATCGACGACTTTCTTGAAGGCGTCCGCGTTCTTGTCCTTGAACGCCTGCCACGCTGATTTTTCCTTGGCTTCCATGGCGGCCTTGTCCGGCGTTGCGGCGATGGAAACTGCGATAGTCGCAAAGAGGGCGAACAATGTGTAGCTGATATATTTCTTCATAATTGCTTTCGTTGAGGTTGAGTGCAGATCATCTGGTGTATTCGAGCAGACCGTCAAGGGCAATCGGCACTCTGGCCAAATACACCTTACAAACCTTCAAATCGTCGGCGCAGCACGATCCCCCGCCGGCCCGACAGCCATGATGGCTGTGCTACGTCACGGGACAATGGGAGCGGATTGAAGAGATGCTGTCGGCGCAGGAGTTGGCATCTGCGGCTGCGGCGGTGCGAGTAGGGCGGAGCGGCCGACCAGCTCGAGTAAGCTTGCGTCTGCTTCTTTTACAGTGGCTTCCGGAATACCGGGGTCGCTTGCGTCTACTTCTTTTACAGTGGCTTCCGGAATACTGCGGTCAACGGGCGCCGACTTTGCCTGGCGACGATAATCGGCAACGATCATCGGCGGCTGTTTCTTGACCGGCAGCGCCTGGTAGGTTTCGATTCCTATCCCGATCGCGCCCGCCAGCTTCGCGCGCCAATCTTTGTTCGAGATCAGTTTGCTTTCGCCGCGCTCCGTCAAAAATCCACCCTCGATCAGCACCGCCGGAACTTTCGTCAGCCGCAGCACAGCGAAACGCGCGCGCTTAATACCACGGTCGTACTCAGGGAGGTGACCGAGAAGCGAATGATAAATGCATGCGGAGAGCGCCATGCTTTGCGCATCCACCGAACTGCCGGGCTGATTGTTGAACGCGCGCGCAGCCACGTTTCCGTCAGAAGTTGAGGGCGCACCGCGCGGTGTGAAGGAAAAAATTTCGAACCCCGTGGCGTTGGGATCATCACCACTCGAGTTGAAATGAATGCTGACAAAAATCGCATTGGGCGCACGGTTTGCGATCTGCGCTCGCACTTCCAACGGCACAAAGTAATCGCCCTCGCGAGTCATAATCACCTTCAACCCTTTGGCCTGCAAAAGCGGACGGAGTTTTCGCGCGACATCCAGTGCAAAATCTTTTTCCGCCCCGTAACGGCTCAGCTGGCCCTTGTCGTGGCCGCCATGCCCGGGGTCCAGGACGACCGTCTGGATATTGCCCAGATCTGCGACTCGGTGCGGCCGCACAAGTGGCTCAATGGTTTTGGCCAGGTCAGTGCGCGTCACCAAAAATTTTCCATCCTGTTCAATCACGGGAAAGCACAACCAACTTCGAGCACCATTGATGATGGCTTCCCTGCTGCCGCTGACGAATTCCAGCGGGTGATCAGCTGTGTTTGCCTGTATTTTCTCTCCGGACGGCACGACTTCTGCGGACAAGCCGTAAAACTTGGAAATGTTTTCCACGCTCAAATAATCGTGCCCGTCTATTTTGATTACCTGCCATTCACCCTCAGCAATTGCCATTGAAGACAATAGGGCCAAAAAAGCGAAGACAAACGCGAGAACCGAACAACGCTTCACCAATAGGGGCATGCCTGCGCTATCGTATCAAAAACTCCGTCCATCTCAAGAGTGACGGCTTCCAAGTCTCGAAAAACTTTCCGAGCGCCGGCCTCCGCGGAGCCCTATGCGGGATGCAAATCCGTCACCGCTTCTGCATCGAAACTCCGAATTTGACTTAGGGATTTTTCGCGCTAAACACCGGAAATGTTTTTTCCCATTCGCCGCGCCACCCACGGTTCGATCGCATTACTTGTCGCGGTAACTCTGACACCGCTCGCGATGGACGCCGCTCCGAAAAGCAAAAAATTTCCGAAATGTTGTGTCTGGCGCGTGACTAACGCGAAAGCGCCATTTTATCTCGTGGGCTCAATTCACGCGCTGAGCGGAAAAGATTATCCACTGCCGAAGCCTTATGACATTGCGCTGCAAGGCAGCACTCGTTTCCTCTTTGAATTCGATCCAACCCGGCACGAGGAATTTCAAAAGAAGTTTGAGGCCGCGGCGAAATATCCGCCGGGCCAGGACCTTCGTTCAAAGATTAGCCCCGATTTGCTAGCATGGCTCCGCGAAAACATGTTCACCGTAATACCCAACGCTCGTGACGGAAATGGAGAGGGATTCGCGGGCTTCGACAGCCAGTTTCGCTACAAGCCCTGGTGGATCGCCCAGCATCTAGCCGCACCGGCGTCGTACAGCAAAGCATCTGCTTCCCATGGATTGGACAATTATTTTGTGGATCACGCCATCAAATTGGGAAAAGAGATCGGCGGACTGGAGTCGGTTAACGAACATGTAGCGGTGATGGGTGGGTTGTCCGATCGAGACAGTGAGTTCATGCTGCAGGACGCACTAACTCACCCCGACAACGGCGACAAGGAGTCCGGCAGGATGTACAAAGCATGGCGGAAGGGAGACACCAATGCGCTGTGGGCAGGCGACGCGACGTTGCGGTCAAAAGCACCCAGGATTGCGGCGCGTTTCGTCGATGACCGCAACGTGAAATGGATTCCGAGAATCGAGACGGAACTGAAGACCGGCAAGCCCACCGCAATTGTCGCGGGCGCGCTTCATTTTTCCGGGCCGCGCAGCGTGATCGCGCTATTGCAACAGCGCGGGTACGTGATCGAGCAGTTGTAACTTCACTCCACTGCACACACACAGCTCCGGCGCAACGACCCTTCCCCCGCGACGGTCGCTTCAACGGAAGCGCGTGTGGAAGGTCTAATCCGATCAACAAATTGGAACCGCCCATCTTATTCTGTTTCTAAATCATGAAATCGCTTATCACCATCACCACTTCGGTTGTTTGTTCGTTGGCCGCCGTTATTGCGGCGCCCCAGGGACAGACCGAGCAAGATCCCCCGCCGCTCGAACCCAACAACAGGGATTTATCAGTAAAACCGGGCGACGATTTTTTCCTGTTCGCCAATGGCAGCTGGATCAAACAGACAGAGATTCCGCCCGAATATTCCCGATGGGGCGCGTTTAATGAGCTGATCGAGCTCAACAACGATGCACTGCACGCCATCGCTGAAAAGGCGTCGAAAACCCCGGTCGACCCGAAGCTTGCGCCGGAAACACAAAAGGTCGGTGACTATTACGCGAGCGGAATGGACGAAAAAGCAGTCGAAGCCGCGCGCATAACGCCCCTGACGGAGGAGTTCCAGAAAATCGATGCAATGAAAGACCGACAGGATGTGCTGAAGGAGATCGGGCACCTGCACAGCATCGGCATCAATGCATTCTTCAATTTTGGCTCGGGCCAGGACGCCAGGGACAGCACGCACGACATCGCCCAGGCGCTGCAGGGCGGACTCGGCATGCCGGATCGAGATTACTACACAAAGCAGGACGCCGACATGAAAGAGAAGCGCGAAAAGTACATCGCACACGTGACGAAGGTGCTGACCTTGTTAGGCCAGCCGCCGGAGAAAGCGGCCGAAGACGCAAAGAAGATCATGGCGTTGGAAACGAAATTGGCCGAAGCATCGCGCACGCGGGTGGAGCTGCGCGACCCGATCAAGAATTACAACAAGATGGCGGTCCGACAACTGCAGGACCTGACGCCAGATTGGAAGTGGAGCGATTACTTCAACTCGATCAACCTGCTCGAGCCGGCGAACGTCAACGTACATCAGCCGGAGTTTTTCAAAGCGGTGAACAATCTGTTCAAATCGACAGCGCTGGATGATTGGAAGGCATACCTCCGTTGGAATCTGATTAGCGCGACCGCGCCATATCTTTCGAAGGATTTCGTCGACGAGGATTTCGATTTTAACCAGAGAGTCCTGCGCGGCACCCAGCAGAACAAGCCGCGCTGGAAACGCGTGGTCACTTCAGAGGACAGCGACATTGGTGAGGCGCTTGGCAAGCTGTACGTCGGCTCTTATTTCCCGCCCGAGGCGAAAGAGCGCGCACTCGAACTCGTGAACAATTTGAAGGCGGCGTTGGCAGATCGAATCAAAACGCTCGATTGGATGGATGAGGCGACAAAAAAGGAAGCACTCAAAAAACTCGCCGCGATGAACGTCAAGATCGGCTATCCCGACAAGTGGCTCGATTATTCAATGCTGGAGATCGACCGCGGTCCGTTCGTTATGAACACGCTGCGCTCCGAAAAATTTGCAGCCGATCGGGACCTGCAAAAAATCGGCAAGCCAGTCGACCGCACCGATTGGGGAATGACCCCGCCGACGGTGAATGCTTATTACAACCCGACCATGAACGAGATCGTCTTTCCGGCCGGCATTTTGCGGCCACCGTTCTTCTACGCGAACGCAGATGACGCGGTGAACTACGGCGGTATCGGCGCGGTCATTGGCCATGAAATGACGCACGGCTTCGATGATCAGGGACGCCAATTCGATGCCGATGGCAATCTGCGCGATTGGTGGTCCAAGAAATCGGCAGCCGAATACGACAAGCGACGCAAAGCGGTCGTCGATCAATATTCGGCGTACACGCCCCTGCCGGGGCAGCATGTGAATGGCGAACTCACACAAGGCGAAAACATAGCGGATATCGGAGGAGTGAAGCTTGCTTACGCCGCGTTGCAGAAGGCGCTCGACAAGCAGCCGGAGGACCGCGACAAAAAGATCGACGACCTGACACCGGAGCAACGCTTCTTCCTATCTTTCGCCGCGATCTGGCGGTCAAAGATCCGCGATGAAGATCAAAAGCTGCGGCTCACCACAGATCCGCATTCGCCTGCGCAGTTTCGCGTGAACGGCCCACTCGCGAACATGCCGGAATTCCAAAAGGCCTTCAATGTGCCTGATGGTTCGGCAATGGTTCGCCCGGCGGACAAACGCGTCAACATCTGGTAGGCGTTCCCCTGTAGAGCGTCTGTGTCAGACAGCAAGCGTCTCATTAACACCGCGCTTCAGCGCGGTGTTACGCCGCGCGTTCGAAAAATCGTTTTAAACGGTTTTCATTTGCCGTGTTACAGAGGCACTGGGCTAAAGCCGCGGTGTTAATGATATCAGCGGCGCAAGGAAATTAAGGCTTGCCCCGCCACGCACTTTGTGAACCCTCTGCCAGAGTGAACTTATTGGAACGCGTCACATCGTTCGCGATCGCCCTTGCAGCAGCGGTGCTTTCGATTGCCACCGCCACACGCTTAAGTGCCACGGCAGAGTACGATTACAAGTCGGGAGAATATCTTGTGGCCAAAGACGGCTTATCACCGGACAAGCAATTCGCCATTGTATGCGGCGACAACAAGTTCGGGGTTTATTTAATGGACGCTAAGACCAGGGAACTGCTTGGTGAACTTAAAGATGTGGCGACGGGACTCGACACCGCGCCCGAGGCTTATCGCGTGCACTGGTCTCCTGATTCAAAATATGTCGGAGTCTGTTCGCGTGAGGAACGGCATTATGCCGCGAACGTCATTTATCGAATCGAAAATCGGCACGCTTATGTGGTGGAGGGTCCGGAACTCCGCTGTCATGCAGTACCGGACTTTTGCCAGTTGGAAGACAAACTAACCAAAGAGGCGGACGCGGAAAAAAACGGCGTCGAAACGGATGCCATCTGGAAAATCCAGCAGAACGCAAGAGGCTCCGAAATCAAAGAATGGCTGTCGCCAACACGGTTCATCGTCTTTGAAGAATCGGGATTTAAGGTCAAACAAGATGACCCATCCGCATCACTGGGGAATTATGCCAAGGTTGAAAAGGTAAAACCGAACGATGATTCAGGTGTCGACGTGTATCGGATTTCTTTCAAAGCGGAGGGCGAATGTGAATTGTTGCCCGGCGACAAATCTCGCGTGATCAGCACGCACCCGGTGAAAACACAGAAGTGAGGCGCGGCGTTATTCCTTCACCACTTTGCCACCCCAGCTCAAAATTTTCGCTTTCGTGCCGGCGGCTTCGGCTTCCTTGATATTGCCGGCGCGGTTGTAGAACAGCGAAAGACTTGTCCAGCCGATCTGGTCGTTAGGCCGCAATTCTACCGCCCGCTTGCCAGCTCCGATCGCTTCCTCGAATCGCCCCAGCTTCATCAGCGCCATCCCAAGCGCGTGCCAGCCATCGAAAAAATCGGGATCAAGCTCCACGCATCGCCGATATTTCTCGACCGCGCTGTCCAGATCACCGATTGCGACGTCGCCGCTGGCGTCATCAAAAATCTCGTCGGGCGTTGCCATTTATTTGTCTCACACAACGACCACAACGGTCACAAATAAACACCGACAGAAATTACTACTTCGTGTCCTTTGTAGACTTTGTGTGAGCCCTAACTCTTCTTAAATTCCAAGCCTGCCGCCTGCTGCCGGTCGCGCAACCATTCCACGAGAACAATACGCTCCTTGTTATCAAGCACTCTCTTTTCGAAGGCTGCCCTTTTCTCCCCGGCAGTCGCGTCCCCGAGAGGCTCTCGCTTTTCTAAAATCGCAATAAGTCCATCCGTACCAGGCGATACATACTCGGTAACCTCGCCGGGATTTAGCAATGCCACCGCGTTTTTAATCGTGATAAGCTCAGGCGACTGTTGTTTTTGCTCGGCGCCATCGGATTTTTCCGATTCCTCATCGATCAATGAAAACGCCTCAAGCTTCTCTGGCTTTACGCCGGCTTTTGCAATGACGGCTTCAAGTCCCGGCCCGCCGGGAGATTTTTTGGCTTCGCGAAGTTGTTGCACCAGCTCCGCGCCTTTGGTCTGCATTAATTCGCGCGCCCGCGTCTTCTTCAACTCATCGACGATTTTCGGTTTCGCTTCTTCGGCTGTGAGCGGCCGCGCCTCAGTCTTGCCGGTCAAATGCAAAACATAAAATCCATCCGCCACTTGAATGGCATCGCTGTGTGGCTGCTGGTCCGAAAGTTTGAAAGCAGCCGTGCCAAGCTGTGGATCCCCTTTCAGCTGCGGATCAGGCTCCGCACCAGTGAATTCGCCGGTCTCGTGCACTGGCAGTTTAGATTTCGCTGCCGCCTGCTTGAAGTCCGCGTCCTTTTCCAGCAGCGCCTGCGTGAAGTCGGTCGCGCGATCGGCGAGTTTCTGTAACGCCTCGATCCGTTCTCTGCCCGTCAACTTCTTCTCCTCTTCACTTAGCGTCAGTTGAACAAACTCGACCTTGCGTTTCTCGTCGGTTTTCAGCTCTGCCTTGTGTGCATCGTAATACTTCTGCACATCTTCGTCGTTGATCTTGATGTCCTTGTCGAAATCGGCAGGGCGAAACCGAATCACGTTAACGTAGAGTTTGTCGTAGCCGCGCTGAAAATTTTCATCCAACTCACTCTTGGGAATCGAAACGCCAGCGGCCAGAAGCTTTTGGATTTCGCTCAGA
>Ga0070689_100001753_pt1 | contig 13892 bp, 8 predicted proteins | sample KBSS23HmetaG_FD_64669 | JGI IMG/M metagenome (GOLD analysis project Ga0070689, IMG submission 64669) | Switchgrass rhizosphere microbial communities from Kellogg Biological Station, Michigan, USA - KBS S2-3H metaG | ecosystem: Host-associated > Plants > Roots > Rhizosphere ...
GCCTGAAAACGATAGCCGTACTCGCAATAGCTGCGGATCCGCTCGAGAGGAGGGACTGTCGGAGAAAAAATCGAGTCAAGTTCAGCGCGCCTGATTTTCCACTCACCTTCGATAGCCGTGAGCGCCAAATCCGCCTTGGAATCGAAGAAGTAATAAAAGCTGCCCTTCTTGACGCCGGCCTTCTCGCAGATCTGGTCGATGGTGGTGCTCCCGTAGGAGCCCGCCCAGATCAGCTCCCGAACGGCTTCCATCAGTCTTTGTTTGGCATCACTGACACGGCCCATAACGTTCTCTTTCAATTAAACTCAGCGGTTTCCCCGCCGAAACACAGGAAGATTATTCAACTGGACTAGTTAGTCAACTATTATTTTAGCCGGCGAGGTTGGTGGCTGAGAACGGAGTTGATTCCAGTGCATAATGCGCTTATGCTCCGCAAGTTAAACCGACGAAATCATGAGAGTACTCCACAAAGGGCAAGGTCTGTTTTCAATCATTCGAGGCGGATTTTTTGCGTTCACGCTCATCGAGTTGCTGGTGGTCATTGCCATTATCGCCATTCTTGCGAGCCTGCTGCTGCCAGCTTTGGCACGCTCCAAGTCCGAGGCGCTTAAGATCAAGTGCATGAACAATGAGAAACAAATCGGCATTGCTTACAAACTTTATTCCGACGACCACTCCGATTTCTACCCGGTCCATGACGGTTGGGCCTCTGTCGGCGGCAAATTCTGGACGAACGCGAATGTCTCCGGCAACGCCGCCGATTATGGCGGACGCGCCGCTGAAACCAATCGGCCGTTGAACCAATACACTGGCGCGGTCGAAGTGTTCCATTGTCCCGCCGATCATGGCGATTCGCTCAACACACAAGTGAAGACTTGCTGGGAAGGATGGGGCAACAGTTATCTGGTCGAATGGCAATACGACGCGTTTCGAGTCCAAAAAGTCACCGGCAGCACGAAAGCGCCGCGCGGGACTCCCGAAGCCACGCCCACCAAGGAATCAGAAATCGCCCGAAAGCCTTCCACCAAAATTATTCAAGGCGATTGGCCGTGGCACGCGAATCGTTCCTCCACGGATAACCGGACGGTCTGGCACAATTACAAAGGCAGACGTTACGAAAACATGCTCTTCGGCGATAGCCACGTGGAAAACTTTCGGTTCCCAAAGGAGATGGACAACTGGATCTCCAATACACCGGACATCAATTTCACCTGGTGGTGAGGAGCGTAGTTTTCTCGCCCCCGCCAGCGAGTTCTTTTGATCCCAAACAGTGGAAGCAGGTGTGTTCAAAAATGGGGCGGGGACAGCCTTGTCCGCATTTGTTTAGCGCCGTCGATGCGCTAGCGATCGGAGCGCGACGTTAACGTCGCTTCCGCGCGGCACAGACACGCGACGTTAGGAAAAGCCACGTCTTGTGAAATCGCGCACAGTGAAGCGGCCTGAAGAGCCTGTGTGAAAAACAAAACCAGCTTACGTAAGTCGTTGATAAGTTTTTGTAAGTCATTGGAAATGGTTCCGAGCATCGCTGTTTTTCCTATTTTTCACACAGGCTCTGAAGGCCGCGCTCCTGCACAAATCGTAGTTGGGGTGCTAAACACATACCCTTGTTCATGCGTTCCGACTGCACGATGGCGTTCAAGGGGATGGGCCCGCCCCCCACATGAGTTCGATGAGTTCTTTGCTTCATCCGACCGGACTGGTATAGAATAGTCCATTGTGACAATGCAAGAATCTGCATGAAGCGCCGAACGCCAGTGGTCGCCCGACTCATAGCTTTAACCCTGTTGGTCGCGTATTCGCTGGTCGCCGCGTCCGCCGCGAGCGGCCGAAAACAATCCGCAACTGAACCGGTCGATTTCAGCTCGCAAATCCGTCCGGTCATTTCGAGCAAATGCTTCAGTTGCCACGGGCCTGACGAAAGTTCACGGAAAGCCAAGCTACGACTCGATCTTCGTGACGAAGCCACCAAGGACCGCAAAGGCACACGGGCGATCGCGCCGGGCAATGCGGCGAACAGCGAACTGGTCCGGCGCATTACGACCACTGATCCGGACGAGATCATGCCACCGCCCAAAACCGGCCGGACGTTGTCCGTTGCGGAAATCGACCTGCTCAAACGCTGGATTGATCAAGGCGCGCCTTACTCGCCCCACTGGGCTTTTGTGAAACCGGAACGCGCGGTCCTGCCCACAGTCAAAATGAAATCGTGGCCGCGCAACGTCATCGACTATTTCATTCTCGCAAAGCTCGAAAAGAACGGCTTGAAGGCGTCGCCGCCGGCGGACCGCTACACAATGGTTCGCCGGATTTCACTCGATTTGACAGGCCTCCCGCCCACTCCGGAGGAAGTGAACGCGTTTGTGAACGACTCCCAACCGAATGCCTACGAGCGGTTGGTGGACCGTTTGCTCGGCTCTCCCGCTTATGGCGAACGCTGGGCGCGGTTGTGGCTCGACCTCGCCCGTTACGCCGATTCCGCCGGCTACGGTTCCGATCCGCTCCGCTTGAACATCTGGCCGTGGCGCGACTGGGTCATCCGCGCGCTGAATCGGAACCTGCCCTACGACCGGTTCACGATTGAACAAATCGCGGGAGATCTGCTGCCTCAGGATTCGGACTCCACTGACGCCGACGCGATCATCGCCACCGCATTCCATCGCAACACGATGACCAACACGGAAGGGGGCACCGACGACGAGGAATTCCGCGTCGCCGCGGTCAAGGATCGCGCGAATGTAACCGCGCAAGTGTGGATGGGTCTGACGATGGGATGCGCCCAATGCCACTCACACAAATACGACCCGATCACCCATCGCGAATACTACCAGTTCTACGCCTTCTTCAATGAGACCGAAGACAATGATCAGCCGGACGAACGGCCCACGCTGCCGCTGCCCACCAGGGAGCAACGCGAGAAAACCGAGAAGCTCAAAACGGAGATCGCCGGGTTGGAGGTCGAGAGAAAGAAGACGACGCCAGAGCTTGAAGCGGAACTGGGCGAGTGGGAAAAACAGCAGGCCAAAGGCATCGAATGGATTCCGCTCGAACCGATCGACTTGAAATCGTATCGAGGGGCGACGCTCGGCAAACTTTCGGACCAGTCGGTGCTCGCCACGGGGGATTCGCCGGAAACCGACACTTACACATTCAAGGCGCGGACTGAATTAACCAACATCACCGCCGTGCGCCTCGAATTATTGCCCGACGCCAGCCTTCCCCAACTAGGCCCTGGACGTGCCGCTGAAACAGGCAAGGCAGTTCTCAGCGAGTTTCAACTGGCGCTGCGCTCACCCAAAACCGAGCCGCCGCGCGCCCGTTTCGTTCGCGTCGAACTGCCCGGCACACAGCGCATCCTCTCGCTGGCCGAGGTCCAAATCTTTGACAACAGCGGGAACGTCGCTTCCCATGGCAAGGCGGGCCAGTCGAGTACGGACGGCGGTGGCGAGGCGAGCCGGGCAATCGATGGCGACACGAATGGCAACTTCGACGCCGCTTCCACCACCTTGACCAAGTCTCAGGACAATCCCTGGTGGGAGGTTGACCTTGGCACGGACACCTCGATTGAAGAAGTGGTGATCTGGAACCGCACCGACCGCGGTTTGAGCACGCGGCTGACGGATTTCAAAATACTTGCGCTGGACGCGCAGCGGAAGACCGTCTGGGAACGAACCGTTAACGCGGTGCCCAGCCCGGTCACCCACTGGCGAGTGCCGGCTGAGAAGGAGGTCCGGCTTCAGAATGCGTCGGCCGATTACAGCGAGAGCGGCTACGAGATTTCCAAGGCGATTGACGGAAACACAGACGCCAAGAACGGCTGGAGTATCGGCGACAAAACCGGCCGCGCTCACGCGGCGTCGTTCGAGCTGGAAGGCAAACCTTTCGACGAAACCGGCTCGCTGCTTATTTTTACATTGGTCCAGAAAAACGGGACGAACCACACGATCGGCCGGTTCCGCATAACGGCGAGCACGCAACCCCTGCCAGTCCGCGAGTTGCCTGAAAACCTCAAAACAATTCTCGCGGTGGATTCGGACGGACGGACCGACCCGCAGCGTGCCGAGCTGGCGGATTATTTCCGCGCTTTCGCGCCGTCGCTGGCCAAGGTCAACGAGCAATTGAGGAAACTGCGCAAGGAACTCGACGGAGTGAAGCCGGTCGCGTTGCCCGTTATCCGCGAGGTGGCCACCGAGAATCGGCGCGTATCTCATATCTTGAACAAGGGCAATTTCCTTGATCCGGGTGAAACCGTTGAACCCGGCGTGCCCGCAGCGTTTCATCCCATGCCCGGAGACGCGCCGCCCAGCCGGCTTGGCCTCGCGAAATGGCTCGTCAGTCGCGATAATCCGCTCACCGCGCGGGTTGCCGTGAATCGGCTATGGGCGCAGCTCTTCGGCGTCGGGATTGTTGAGACCGAAGAAGACTTTGGCACCCAAGGCTCCCAGCCGAGCCACCGTGCCTTGTTGGACTGGCTCGCTGTCGAGTTCATGGACGACGGCTGGGACATGAAAGCGCTGCTGAAAACAATGGTGATGAGCGCCGCCTATCAGCAATCTTCGCGCCTCACACCAGGCGTGCTGGAGAAGGACCCGCGCAACCGGCTCTTGTCCCGCGGGCCGCGGCTTCGACTCGATGCCGAAACCGTGCGCGATCAGGCCCTCGCGCTGAGCGGCCTGCTGGCGCGCAAAGTGGGAGGCCCTTCCGTTTATCCGTGGCAACCCGACGGTCTGTGGCGCGCCGCGTTTAACGGGGAGCGCACCTGGGCGACCAGCCAGGGCGAAGACAAGTATCGCCGCGGACTCTATACCTTCTGGCGGCGTACGGTGCCTTATCCGAGCATGGCGACGTTCGACGCGCCGAGCCGCGAAACCTGCACGCTGCGCCGCATCCAGACGGACACACCGCTGCAGGCCTTGGTGACACTCAACGACCCGGTTTATGTAGAGGCGGCGCAAGCGTTGGGCCGCCGGCTGCTGCGCGAAGGCGGCGCTACCGTCGCCGACCGCGTCCGCTATGGCCTGCAACTCTGCCTCGCGCGTCCACCCAAAGAAGAACAAGTCAAGGCGCTGGTTGAGCTGTACGAAAAGGAAGCGGCCCACTATCGCGAGCAGGAAGCGGATGCAAAGAAGTTGGCCACCGAACCGCTCGGGCCGTTACCCGAAAACCTGAGCGTCGCTGAGGCCGCCGCGTGGACTTCAGTGGCGAATGTGCTTTTGAATTTGGACGGAGTGCTGACGAAAGGATAATCGAGGCCGGAGTGCCTCGAATGGCGACGCTATGAAAAACCAACATTTCAGACTATCGAACACCCGCGCGATTACTCGGCGCCAGTTTTTCCACTCGAGCGGCCTGAGTCTCGGCGCGATTGCGCTGGGCGGGCTGTTGTCGCGTGATGGCTACGCCGGGCCCGCGCCAAAACTGAGCATTACGAAACCGCTCGCGCCGAGGAAACCCGTGTTTGCGCCAAAGGCGAAGTCCATCATTTACCTCCACATGTCCGGCGCGCCGCCGTCGCTCGATTTGTTTGATTGGAAACCGAAACTCGCCGAGTTGAACCTGAAACCCTGCCCGGAAGAACTGCTCAAAGGCCAGCGATTCGCCTTTATCAAAGGCGTGCCGAAGATGCTCGGCTCACCGTATAAGTTCACGCAACACGGCCACAGTGGCGCCTGGGTGAGCGAGACGCTTCCGCACTTTTCTGAAATCGTGGACGACGTCGCCATCATCAAATCGATGTGGACGGACCAGTTCAATCATGCGCCGGCCGAGTTGTTCATTTACACTGGCTCACCCCGGTTCGGAGGCGCCTCGATGGGTTCATGGATCACGTATGGGCTCGGCACGGAGAACCAGGATTTGCCCGGCTTCGTTGTATTGCTCTCCGGCGGCACCGATCCGACCGGGGGCAAGAGCCTTTGGGGCAGCGGCTTTCTGCCCTCGGTTTATCAAGGAGTGCAGTGCCGCTCGGCCGGCGAACCCATCTTGTTTGCGAACAATCCCCCGGGCATGGACCGCTCAAGCCGCCGCCGCACCTTCGACGCGCTCGACCGGCTGTATGAAATCGAGGCGAAACAATTTGGCGACCCGGAAACCGTCACCCGCCTTTCGCAGTACGAGCTGGCCTATCGCATGCAGATTTCCGTGCCGGACGTGATGGACATTTCAAAGGAACCGCCGCAAACGCGTGCGCTGTATGGCGCGAAACCGGGCGAGGCGAGTTTCGCGAACAACTGCCTGTTGGCGCGCCGGCTCGTCGAACGCGGCGTCCGCTACGTCCAGCTTTACGATTGGGGCTGGGACATTCATGGCACCGGCGCCGGAGACGATTTGCTCACTCAATTCCCGAAGAAATGTCGCGACGTGGACCGCGCTTGCGCGGCCTTGATCCAGGACCTCAAGCAACGGGGCTTGCTCGATGAAACGCTCGTGATCTGGGGTGGCGAATTTGGCCGCACGCCAATGAACGAGGCGCGTGGCGGCTCCATTTTCCTGGGGCGCGACCATCATCCGCATTGTTTCACCATCTGGATGGCCGGCGGCGGAGTCAAACCGGGCATTGTCCACGGTGAAACCGATGAACTGGGCTATAGCGTCGCGGAAGGCAAAGTCTCGGTGCGCGACCTGCAAACGACAATCCTGCATTTGATGGGCCTGGATGCTCATCAATTCGCTTATCCGTTCCAGGGGTTGAACCAACGATTGATCGGTCCAGCCGAGGAAGGGGAGGTCGTCAACGGGATTTTGGCGTGAGGGGAGCGTGCGCTCTCCATGAATCCAGCTCCACAAAACCCGCCCATTCGGGTATCGGAAGTCTATGGGCAGAAAGCAGCGCGCTTCGGGGCCGACACCGAAGCGAAGTCAGAACCGTTCTGGTGGGGAGAAAGCCGCCGTCATACCTGGCTTGGGTGCGGACCTGCCGGAGCTGCGGCAGGCGCGCGCGTTGTGGCAACTCAATCGGTTTGATGATTCCCTGCGGTTGTTTGAGGAGGCGGCGAGGAGATATCCCCAAAACAAGGTTGCCCTGATTGACGGCAGTCGCGCCTTGGGCGCGCGTTTCGAGATCGCGCGGGCGGAGACAATGCTCGACCGGCTGATGAAGTTCGGGGCTCAAGAGCCGGATGTCTTGCACCTGGCGGGCCAGAGTTACCGGATGATTTTCCGACCCGACAAAGCCATGGAATGCTTCCAACGAGTGCTGGCGATCACGAAGGAGATTCCCGATGCCTACCTGGAGCTGGCCATACTTTACGAACGCCGCCACCGCGTGGAGCAGGCTCATTCGCTGATCGAAGACTGCCTGCGAACCGAGCCCGACTATCTGGAGGCGCAACTGTTCAAGGGGAGGCTGCTCCGCCGAATGAAAGAAGAAGCTGCGTCCGAAGCGCTCTTCCGCGAGTTGGCCGCAAATGAGAAGGCACATCCGATCGTGCGCGCCCAGGCCTGGGCGGAGATCGCCCAAACACTGGATCGCCGTCAAGAGTACGAGGCGGCGATGAAGGCGATGCTCCAGTGCAAGGGGATTCTCTTGCAAGGCGAGGTGGGGGTGCGCCAGGAATCCGAAGCTGTGATGCGCCACCTGCGCGGTTTGGCGGAGTCACTGACCCCCGCTCACTTCCGGCGATGGCACGAAGCCGGCCACGCGTTCCCTCGCAAGGAAGTGGCCGTCCTGTCCAGCTTCCCGCGCTCGGGCACGACTTTGCTTGAGCAAGTCCTCGATAGTCACTCCAGTCTGGTGAGTTCAGATGAACGGGAAGCGTTCGCTCGTGACATCTTCCCGGCCATGTGGCTGACTCCTGCAACGCTGGCGCCCACGGCCGCGGCGTTTGACGCGATTCCCATGGAACGTCTAACCGCCTTGCGACAACGCTATCTGGATTACATGGCGGCGGCATTGAACGAACCCATCGGCGACCGCGTTCATCTGGACAAGAACCCGACGCTCACTCTGGTGATCCCCGGTTTTTTGCGGCTGTTTCCTGAAGCCCGGTTGCTGATCGCCCTGCGTGATCCACGCGACGTGGTGATCAGTTGTTTCATGCAGTACTTGCCTCTGAACCCCAACAGTGTCTGTTTTCTGACGCTCGAACGCACGGCCCAACGCTATGCGAATGACCTGGACATCTGGCGCAAGTTGCGGGGAATGATTGCCTCGCCCTGGCTCGAAGTGCGTTATGAGGACACGGTTGCGAATTTGGAAAAAGAGGCGCGACGCGCCTTGGAATTCCTCGGACTGCCTTGGGAACCCGAGGTGTTAAACTATCGCGAGCGCCTCAGTCGCAAGCCGGTCGGCTCTCCCACCTACGAGGCAGTGAGCCAGCCGCTCTACACCCGAGCGATAGGGCGTTGGAAAAACTATCAAAAGTTTCTCGAACCTTTCTTCCCGATCCTCCAACCCTCGATTGACGCCTTCGGCTACTGAGAAAGCGTTGAGAATTCCGCCATTTTGTAGCAGCCGAGGTAACGAGGCTCAATTTCTTGGGAAGGGTCCTTGCGGCACCCCGGGCGAAGGCGGTTAAGCGGGCGTGGAACCAAAGTGCAGGCTTTGACAGGAATTGCTTGCAATCGGAAGTATCCGAAGACCCACAGCCGCCTCATGGCGGCTGCTACGGTTCTTCGGACACGCGCCAGGTTTAGCCTACGGTTGCATGACGCGGTAGAACTTGTTGCCGCTCGTGGCCGACACTGATTGCGGATTAATCTGGCTGGGAGAGGTGCTCCATGAACCGCCCAACGAGGTCGCTTCCTGCAGAGTGCCGCTTCCCGTCCAGGAGATCGTCACCAATCCGCCCGCGAGAGTTGGCGCATTGAACACGGGTTGTTGCTGGGCGACGGTCCGGGCGCGGAAAGTCCGCAGGGCGTCCGGATTCAAGGTGTCGTTCAACAGAATCCTGGTTCCGTCCGATTTGATCGTGAACCATTCCAAATCTGCGGGGCCTGTAGTCTGGCCTGCGACCAAACGCATGGGATACATGCCAGCCGAAGGCACGGCAAACCCGGCGGTGACGTCCACCGCGCCAAATCCCTTGGGACCGTCCCACTCAGCGATCCTGGGGCTGCCGTCCCCTCGAATCGTTGCGGTGACCGGCGTGCCATTCGTCAGATACGACTTGAGCTGGCTCGCTCCATAACTTTCCGCAATGACCAGCACCGGGATTCGGACATTGGGATTGGCATCGCCGAGTCTGAACGGGTAGCCTGTATCGCCAGGCGTGGTTTCGAGCACCGCTACAGCTCCTGCAATCTGGGCTTGCTCAGCTTTGAAGGCCGAGTTGCAGTTGGTGGCGCCGCGATCCAGCAGCACGATCTTGCCTGCAAGGCTGGTATTCGTTCCGATCACACATGAGTCGTCCGGGTTTCCACTCGGCGTGGCGTAAACCACCGGGGCCGTCAACGGGTTCAGGGGCAGGCTCCCGCCAAACTGCAGTTGGGTGATATTCGTTGCAATCGGCACGCACGGGATGACCAGGTTGGTCGGAGCGACGAGTTGGAGTGTTTGAACACCCGCGGTTGCGGCGGTGAGCCGGAATTGATCCTCATTGTTGATTCCCATCTGATAGTAGCCGCTGGCGGGAAACCGCACGAACGTGCGCAGGTCATGGACGAAGTTCAACTCGCTCGCGGTCGTTCCTGGAATCCCGGGGAATGACTCGTCGTTCGGGAAATTGGCCGTCGCCCCACTGGCATTGATCCAGTTGACCACGCCCGGCACCGTGTAGGTATTGCCTGTTGCGGCGCCAAAAAGCTCCGCGATATTTGGTCCCACCAGCCCCGCCAATACAGCCTCGGAGAATCCGACGCTCGCAGGCAGATTAATTTGCGCCTGGGGTGGATCAGTCTCGACCAACGTGTCCACTTGATAAACACTGACGTTGAACCCGGGCTTTGTAGTGTCCTCCGATCCGAGTGGGGTTCCCAATGAGGCCGGCAGCGTCAGGTAGTCAGCCACTGTGAACCTGAATTGATTGGTCTGCGTCGAGATCGGAGCCCCATTGTCGCTGAAGACAATCCTATAGGTGTGCGGCGACAATGCCGGCAGCAGACCCGCCGCGAACTGAATGATCGTGTTGGTCTCCACTTTCTGGATCGACGGCGATACAAGGCTGCTGTCCAGGAACAACTGGATTGAATTGGTGTTCACAGCGGTGGACCGATCCCGCAACGTGACGCCAATGTTGACCAACGGCCCGACACCGACCGCGTTGTCGGGAGGATTCGCACTCGCCACAGCCGGGATCCCGACGGTCTCATCGACCACGTCCAGTGAAACCACGTCCACGTACCCGTCGGGCAACCCCGATAGGGGCGTGGAAGCAATCGTGACTCGCGCCAAGCGGGCGCCCGCAGGTATCGTCCCGGCGTTCGAATCCTGGCCCCATTCCTTGGCATCGCCATACTTTGAATTCGGACCGGTAGGCAGGTTTGCGACAAAATCCATGCCGCCCAGAGCGATAGGACTGCCCACGACGTTGGTCGAGCCATCCAGAAACTCCAGTTTCAAGTCGCTGTAATCGCCCTGAGTCAGATAACTGCTGAACCACGCGGACATGGCGAAGCTCGCCTGGCCGCCATCGATCTTCGCCGGCGTCAGCGTCGTAGTGGCCGTGAGGCTCATCAATTGCGTCACGACCTGATTCGGAGCGTAAGGTCGCAGAAATTGCTGCCCGGAGCCGGCAGGCCCGGGCAGAGTATAAAGCGTCGAGTAAAGATACGTGCTGAAACTGCTCCATCCGCCACCCACACCCGGATTCGCTGTGCCTCCCAGCTTGACGATGGGGCTTCCGCCAGCAGTCGTGTTCTCGAAGCTGCCATCAATGATCAGTTCTGTGGCGTCAGCCGTGCCCACGAAAGCCAGTCCGCCGGCCAGAACGGCCAATCCCATTTTCCTTGTTGGTCTGTAAGGTTTCATAATGCTTTGCTTTTATTATCGATTTGTCTCGGATTGCTTCGCGTTCGGTCGGCGGTTTACGGTGTGCAGACGACCGGCGTCTTGCCGTCCGGTCCTGGAACCTGCCATTCCGTCATGATTTTCTCCCCTTCCACAGAATTCACCGGATACCAGTTCTCTTCATTCAATCGACGCACGAAGATAAACGATTGGGCCGCGCCACGGCTGATCCGACCTCCCGATGGAGCGTGGGATTCCTGGCCGGATTGCATGGCTTCGAATTGTTGCTTCAGCTCAGGCGCGTATTTCTCGAGGTAGGCGATTTTTTTGTCCTTCGGATCGCCTCTGGTGGAGATCACGATCGCTCGCATACCGTCCGGTTCCTCGTTGTTGATGCCGCGGATCGGCGGCACACGGGTGCGGGGCGCCACGAAGAGTCTCCGTTCGCTGAGGTCGTAGAAATAGGCGCTTTCGTCCGACTGACCGCGCGCGCCCAGGAACACGCTGAAACGGAACGCAGCGCCTGCCAGCAACGCAATCGCCAGCACGAGCATCATTGCCGATTTCTGGTTCACGCGCATTTGAATTCAGGTTACGTCCCAGCAGGTCCACCCCATAGTTGCAGGAGAAACCGGTGAGGCATCCATTTCTCAATGCTGAACGAAACCGGCTCTCCTGACGACCTGTCTTTTCCAGTGGGACTTGCCCCTCTCCCTACCCTCTCCCCGCGCCGGTGCAACAAGGCTGGTGCAACGCGCGGGGAGAGGGAATAAGGGTGAGGGGTCATGCGCCTTTCATCTTTTATGCAATCTTAGGGACCATTTAATGCGGATCGGCTTTGGCCGACCACCAGCAACTGTTCGTGTCGCAAGGGATCCGGGCCGGATCGAGCAGCGCTGCCCGGCCATCGGCCAAGGCATAGTTGGACCGGCGGCCGTGGCGGAAAGCGCCAGGATCCTTTTGTGTGGCGCGGTTGAATCCGGGACTGTTCGCATTGCCGATCTCCTTCCAGATCCACCAGCGATCGTTTGGCCAGACTTTGAAAATGTCGCTGTGCCCGTCGCCGAACAGGATGAGTTGCGTTGGCGACTCCACGCCTGACCAGCGGCACAGGTTGTTCTCGTATCCCGCCGGTCGGCCGAAGGGTGGCGGTGCGCCGCCGGGATTCCAATGCACGTTCACCGCGCCGAGGCCGCTCAGCAGTTCGATCTCGCCGTTCACAGCCAGCCCAACGACGTCCGGGTTCGGGGTCTTCGGTTTGGCGCGAGCGCCAATGGCGTACACCTCCTCCTTTTCCGACGGGCAATCGTAGACGCGCCGGTTTCGACCGACCACCGGGAAAAGATAGGACCGCCAGCTTGTCTCGAACCCTTTTTGAGCGAGGAAATCCTGCATGGGCGGAAACCATTCGTTGTTGTCGCCGGTATAAAGGTGCGTTGCCAGCGCCTGTTGCTTCTCGTTGCTCAAGCAGTAGATCTGCATGCCCTTTTCCTTCGCCTTCGCGATCGCCGGCAAGAGCAGAGACGCCAGTATAGCAATGATGGCGATCACCACCAGCAACTCGATCAGCGTAAATGCATGCCGTTGTTGCCTGCAAATCTTGCGAGGCAATCGATCGTCCTCTGGTTCACACATCTTTTGCACGAATGAGGACAGTTTACGTGGGGCGTGTCCCACGACAATAGCCTGTCCGGGGGAGCAGACGTCATGAGGACGTAACGCAACCGTCACGCGGACTTTTGGCAGCGCCCCGGACTTGTAGACGCAGGAACATCAGGAGGACTCCCATGTGTCCAAGGAGCGTCCAAGCGCCCGACACGAACCGCACCCTCTTCCATAGCCGAACGGCTTCAGGAACGGATTGAGCCTCTCCAGGAGGAACATGCGCTCTGGCATCGGCGACCCAGTGAGGCATTGACTGGGGCGTTGACATGCATTTCCATCAACCACGTGTCCAAGAAGCGTCCAAGAGATTCTGCCCGCCAGCCTTCCTCCGGCACGGGGTCAACCTACCCGGATCCTCGTCCGGCGAGTCGATGGCGCAAGCGGGTGTTCAAGAATTTCTATACCTATCGCGGGCGACGCATCGCAGTCAAACGCTGGTCGGTGAAGCTCCAGCACGGCAAAATTCGCCGCACCTTAAGTTTGGCCGCAAAAAATCGGTCAGCCGCCGCGATTGAAGCGCAGGCAATTCATCAGACGATCGTCACTCAAGGATGGGACGCCGTCGCGCCGTCAGGACGGCATCATCCCCCGCTCGGTCTGGACTCCAGGGCGGAACCGGGGCTCGCAAAAACGGACATCCGTTATTGGAAGCTACGCTTGCTTCGACGCCGATATCCGTGGCCAACTAATACCGCACTCGGCGCTGCGCTCTCTACACGGATCGAGCATGCTGGCACCTGTCACTACTTTCCTCTCGGAACGTCGGTCGAAGAGGCCGCGGCGGCCAAAGCGCATGAAATCTATCTGGCGATCGTGAAGGAAGGGTGGGAAGCCGTCGATCAGCGTTACCCGCGCGAACTGACTGTTGGGATCCACTGGGCGGAAAACCCGCTGGCCTGGACCTACTCCACCGTTCACACCCTGATTGCGGGCCCATTTCCGAAGCCTGGGCGCGGTTCAGCGTACCGGGGCAAGGACCTTCTGGTGGCGATCCTGGAACCCGATGCCAGCCTCTGCCGGGCTCTCGTCAAATGCATCGACAGCCAAGCAGGATTCAGATGCACGGCGACATACGAGACCTCTAGCGACGCTCTCAACCGCATTCCAGGAAACCAGCCTGACCTGGCGCTGGTCGATGGCGGTTTGCCAGACCTCGCGGCCGCCGAATTTTCGGGTCGATTGCAGCGGGCCACGCCTGGATTCCCGATCATTTTTTTTACGACGTATGAAGACAGCGATCAGCTCTTTAAGGCAACACCCGGAGGGGCCTCTGGTTATCTGTTGAAACGCACCTCGCCGGAACGCCTCCTGGAGCCCATCGCTGGTGTGCCCAAAGAAAGCGACC
>Ga0070689_100001754_pt1 | contig 13892 bp, 10 predicted proteins | sample KBSS23HmetaG_FD_64669 | JGI IMG/M metagenome (GOLD analysis project Ga0070689, IMG submission 64669) | Switchgrass rhizosphere microbial communities from Kellogg Biological Station, Michigan, USA - KBS S2-3H metaG | ecosystem: Host-associated > Plants > Roots > Rhizosphere ...
CGCTGCAAGGCAACGAGCGAGCGGAACGCCATTTCAGGATCGGCCTCGGCGTCGACGGCGATGATCAGCTGGCATCGTCTGCGCAGCAGCTCATAGATGCCGAGATTTTCGATATGGCCGCCATCGGTGAGATAGACCGTGTCGGAATTCTCCCGCATCAAACCAAACAATTCCTGCAGGAAATAGAGTTGGTCGAATATGGATAGGGGCTTGCGCGCAAGGGCAAGCTGCCGCGGATTTGCCACCCAATATCCCAGACGGACGTTCAGGATGGCCAGGGTCGGCGTCAACGCCTTGATGCTGTTGGCGCCCATGTTCGACGATGCCGCCGCCCCCGAGACGGCCATGGCGGTCGCCAGGTCGAGCTCATGGACTTCGTCCTCGAACTCCGTGGTGCGTACGTATTTGGTGGCGCCGCTGCCGATAAATCGGGGACTGAAGATGAAGAAATCCGCGTTCCGGCCGCGCCGGTTGGCGTACTTCGATCCCTGGATGTTCAAGGCCGTATTGATGAGATGATAGGGTGTGTCGGTGCAGGAGATTTCGCTCAACTTGAAACGATCGAGCGGAGCCAATTCGAAATTCTCGTACTTCATCAATTCTTCGGTCACCGCAACGTCGAGCGGCTTGGATATGGGCGCGCGCGAGTACGATCCCGGAGGGCGTCCCTCGATGGTCGTGGGGTCGAACAGGAACGCCTTGCTCAACCGATCGCGATAGAGGCGGTGGAGAGAATTGGCGTTCGGGGCCAGCAGCAGCGATGCGACGAACAGTGCAAAGGACGTCACCAGATAAAACCATCCGATCGGCGCGTCGCCGGGAAATCCCGCAAACCAGTGCTGGGAAAGATCGAAGGTCCACTTCGGCGCGTGATAACTGTTGTCGCCTACTACCTTGATTCCCAGAAAGCAGAAATACAGGTAGACGAGCCAGAGCAGGATCGGGATCGCCGCCCCGGCCACATAGACGGCTGCCTTGCCGACCCCCCGCATGGCCACAGCAATGAAACTCGGCTTCTCCGCGCCTTCCTTTAATAGGCCGCCGATGTGCCGGCTGAGGAACGCGACCGCGGCCGAGAATGGAGCCAGCACCACGGCCAGGCCCTGCAACCAGCCGACCAGACTCGTGGAGAATTTGCTTTGCTGCTGGCCGGATTCGAAAATGCCTTTCAGGATGATGGGCTGCAGCTCACAGAATCCGATGATCAGCAGGATAATGAGAAGTCCGGCACACACCTTGGTCCAGTGCGATCCGATTTCCGCGGCCCAGCCACTCACTTCGAGCGAGCGCCACAGACCCCATGCCAGCAACAACAGAACAAACAAATACAATAATATCAGCGTCAAGCTGAACTGACCTGCAGCCAGCACTTCAGGGACATAACGGCCGAGAAAGCGAGGCTGGTGCAGATCGTCCGTGGTCGGTTTGATGAAGATCGTGATGGCGGCAGCGAACAGCAGCCACGGCAACAGCAGCAGGGCATTGGCGAGCAGTCCGCGCAGATAGATCGCTACGTTGTAGAAGACGTTGATGCTGCCGCGTGGAAACAGATAATTGGAATGATTGCGGATGTGTTGAACGGAATACGGCTCGTCCTGGGTGAGGCTGCTCTGGAATGGAAACCTGCCCTTTGAACGCGTCATCGCCGCGGACAGCGACGTGCCGATGTAGCCGCCGCCCGACACCGTGGACAGGTAATCAATATTTTTCAGAACGCCGGCTTTATCGAGCGCCTGCAGAGCGCCGAGACAAAAGGAAGCCGAACGCACGCCGCCGCCGGAGAGTGCCAGCCCGATGACATTCGAGTCCGCGGTCGGCCGCAGGATCGGCTCGCGCCCGGAATGCGTGTCGTCTTGAACGCCGGCGTTGGATCCGGAGTGCGTCGATGAACCAGCCGCGGCGGGATTGAGGCCAAAGGCGTCGCCAACGGATGCGTCCTCGACCTCGAGTGCCACCAGATCCGTCCTGCCCGCCTTCGTGCGGCGCGCATTGATGGCCTCGACCTCATCCGCGAACACCTCGTCGAAGCGATAGATCCTCATGACGGCCTCGATCTCTGAGGGCCTCAGCGCTAACACGCCAATTGCAATATTTGCAATTCAAGACTGTACACAGCGCACCCCACATCCATAAGGGGCCGTGGGAATCTCAGTCCAACGCTTCCAGCTCCGCAATCATGCCTTCAATCACGCCGAGGCCTCCCTGCCAGAAGGCGGGGTCGCGGGCATCCAGTCCGAACGGAGCCAGAAGCTCCGAGTGATGCTTGGTGCCACCGGCCGCGAGCATCGCCAGATAGCGTTCGGCGAAGCCATCCGTCGCGCGCTCGTAGACCGCGTACAGCGAATTGACCAGGCAATCGCCGAACGCATAGGCGTAAACATAGAACGGCGAGTGCACGAAGTGCGGAATGTAGGCCCAGAAGGTCTCGTAACCGGGCTTGAGCTCAATCGCCGGGCCGAGGCTCTCGTGCTGCACGTCGAGCCAGAGCGCGTTGAGACGATCGGCGGTAAGCTCTCCGTTCCTGCGCTCAAGGTGGACACTGCGCTCGAACGTGTAGAACGCGATCTGCCGCACCACCGTATTGATCATGTCTTCGACCTTGGCGGCGAGCATGGCTTTGCGCTGCTTGTGGTCGGCATTGGCCAGGAGCTTCTTGAACGTGAGCATCTCGCCGAACACGCTCGCGGTTTCCGCCAGCGTGAGCGGCGTCGGCGCCATGAGCGCGCCGTTCGGCGCCGCGAGCACCTGGTGCACGCCGTGTCCGAGCTCGTGTGCGAGCGTCATCACGTCGCGCGGCTTGCCCTGGTAGTTGAGCAGCACATATGGATGCGCCGAAGGCACGGTCGGATGCGCAAAGGCGCCCGGCGCCTTGCCGGGCCGCACCGGCGCGTCGATCCAGTTGTTCTTGAAGAAGCGTTCCGCGATGGCCGCCATATCGGGTGAGAACGCGCCATAGGCGGTGAGCACAGTCGCCTGCGCCTCGCCCCAGTCGATCGTGCGCGCGGGCACTTTCGGAAGCGGCGCGTTGCGGTCCCAGTGGGGCAGCCGTTTCTTACCGAACCAGCGCGCCTTGAGCGCATAATAACGATGCGAGAGCCGCGGATAGGCCGCGCGCACCGCCTTCACCAGGGCATCTACCACCTCGGGCTCGACCCGGTTGGACAAGTGCCGCGCCTCCGCCACGTCGGCGAAACCGCGCCAACGGTCGGCGATCTCCTTGTCCTTGGCGAGAACGTTGGTGATCAGCGCAAAGGTGCGCAGGTTCTCCTTGAATGTCTTGGCGAGCGCCTGCGAAGCCGCCTTGCGCGTCGCCGCGCTCGAATCCTGCATGAGGTTGAGCGTCGGCTCGATCGCAAGCGATTTCGATCCGACCTTGAAGCGCAGGCTCGCGATGGTCTCGTCGAACAGCCGGTTCCAGGCCGAATAGGCCGTCACCGACTTCTCATGGAACAGCTGCTCGATGCGATCTTCGAGCTGATACGGCTTGTCCTTGCGCACGTCTTCGAGCCACGGCCGGTAGTGCCCCAGCGCCGGCTCCTGCATGGCGGCTTCGAGCTTGGCGTCATCAATACGATTGAGCTCGAGCACGAAGAACAGAAGATGCGTGGACGCAGCCGTGATGCGCTCCTGCACGTCGGCGTAGAACTTCGCGCGGGCGGGATCGACGGTGTTGCCCGCATGCACGAGACCGGCAAACGAAATGAGCCGTCCGAGAAGATCGTCGAGCGCCTCGTAGCGCTTTACAGCTTCCACCAAGCCCGCACCCGGCGCGGATTCATCGGCGAGCGCCGCAAGCTTGCCCTTGTACGCCTGTTCGAAGGCAACGCTTTCCGCATCGGCGCGATCGAGGTCGCGCTTCACCTGCGGGTCGTCGATCCCGCCATAGAGATCGGCCAGATTCCATTCCGGCAGGGCGCCAAGACGGGTGGCGGGGCGGGATTTGGTTGCGCGCCGGGCGGAGGGGCGTTTGGCTTGTGCAGGCATGGGGGATTGCAAATATCCGAGGTCATCACGCAGCAGAGTTGCTAACGGGCCGCGGTCATCGCACCGCGTGCATGCGATGCATATGCCGCCGCTGAGCCCGCCGGTCAACACCGCAGCCAGACGGCATCGGAGCGGCTTCAGCGCGGTGTGGAGATTGAACGTCTTGCACGGCAGGGAGCCGATTCCCTGGTCGGCGAAGTTGGACACCGAGGCCCTCGTCGCCGCGCCGGTCGAGCCCTATTTTCTCGTGCGCATCAGCATGTCTCTGATCGAGCTTGCCCGCCTGAACGGGCTCAAACTGGTGCCCGGCATGCCGGTCGAGGCTTTCATCCGGACCGACGAGCGCACGATGCTGTCTTATTTCTTCAAGCCGCTGACGGATCAGGCGCGGCGGGCGTTCCGGGAGAAATAGGACACGGCCGAAGCCTCTGCGGCCGTAAGAAACACCGGACTAGGCCAAGGCCGCAAGCTGCGGCACGCAGTGCACCAGCAGCTCCTCGCCTTCCAGGACCATTGCATCCAGCTTTTCTTCAACGGTTTCCCGCACCGCGCACCAGACGAGCGCGGCGCGCGCAACGATCTGCGCCTTCTTTTTCTGCAGCACCCCCCGCGCCTGCTCGGCGAGCGCCAACAGGCTGTTGTGTTCGAACAGAAGCGTCCCGGCCCCGTCTTCCAGCACATACACGCGGCCCAGACGCGAGATGCAAAGAATGCATTCGTCGTCGGACGCGCCAAGCAGATAGAATTGCGGATCGCCTATTTCGGTGATGCCGACATCCCAGCACCTCGCTCCGGCACGGGACGACTCAGGTGCCAGGCTTTCCACCAGGGCCTTGAGCTCGGCCGGCCGCCACGGGCCGTCCGACTGCAGCACCTTCGATTGGAATGCGATCACCGTCATTCCTTCACCTCGAACAACAACCGATGGAGCTCCGGGTCGTAAAAGGACAGCAGCCGACGGGCGAAGGCCGAGGGCTCGACCGCAAGCGCGCGAGCCCACGCCTCCATGCTTTCGGTGGGCACGCGGCCGAAGCCATTCTCCACTTGGGAGACGAACGTGTAGTATTTTAGGCCCAGATGCTCCGCGAGCTGGATCTGCGACAATCCCGCGCGGGCACGCAGCTCCTTGAGCCAAGCCCCCGCCCGTTGGCGCAATTCCTTGGCTTCCGGCGCCTTCTTGGCGAACTGGATCTGTCTGCCCACCGGCCTGACCCCGCCTTGCCTTCAGGATTGCTAAACTATCCGACCATAGTAGCACAATTGCGCCCACAAGGGGAGGCGGCTCCGCCCGCCAGGGGCGGCATGCGCCGTTCGCGGTGGCGCTCGCTCCCCGGACGTCCGGAGGTCGCGCCGCGAGCCTTTAGCCGTGCGTCCACGCTTCCACTGCTCCGGTATTGCCGTCTCGGGTGGCCGGAGCGGCTGCTCGGCGCCGGATTACGGCGGCCAAGTGTCCGAAGTCGCGCGCACGTGAGGCAGCGTCGAAAGTCTGTCCCGGTTTCGCGTCGTTCGCACGCGACGCAGCATTTCGCATGCGACGCAACATGTTGAGCGCTTGAGCTGTGCGTTGCAAATGGGTGACACCGCGAAGAAATCGACATTACGTTGCGGGCGGGTGACAGCGCACCAAAATCGAACAAATTCGTTGGCCAAAGATGTCGTCGCCAGTTGCTCGGGCAGTTAATTCAAGCCAGCTTCGAAAACTGGACGCGTGCAGGTGGATTGGAAGTGGGGCTCGCACTTAGAACGCCGGTCCCGTTGCAACTTGGGAGAATGACCTCATGAGCGGCCCCCGTTACGATCGCATCCTGGCGAGCACGGCTCTGGCGCTGATTCTGGCAGCGCCGCTCGGCTCTGCCGCCATTGCGCAGGAAGCCGCCGAAGCCGCCGCCGCTCCGAGCGCGGCCGTCTCTGCGGCACAGCGGGCTGCGGCAAAGTTTGCAGCCGCCGGGCTCGATGCCGCCATCAAGCCGCAGGCCGCGGACGAATCGCCCGCCGCGTCGCCGGTCCCCGAACTCGCCGCGGCGTCGAGCGCGCCGGCACGAACGTCGATGGTCCCCAAGCAGGCAACCGCGCCGACCGAGGCTCCCGCGAGCCCCAGGGATGTCGCCACTGCGCCGGCCGAGACTCCCGCCGCCAAGGACAGCGGCAAGGATGCCGTGGCTCCTGCAACGCCGGCCAGTCCGGCCGTCGCGACCGAGCAGGTTGCGGCGCCGGATCCGATGGCCTCGCTCGATCCGGCCGATCGGGCCGTCGCGGAAAAGATTCGCGATCTGCTCGCCGCCAAGGCCGACAAGATTTTCGCCAGCAAGAAGGAGCGCGCCGCCGTCGAGGCGTTCTACCAGGCGCGCAACCTAGCGCCGCTGTGGCTCGATAAAGGCGTCGAGACCGCCCGCGCCAAAGCCGTGATCGCGCGGCTCAAGGACGCCGACGCCGACGGCCTCGACGTGAACGACTACAAGACTCCGAATTTTGCCGGAATGAGCCCGGAGGCGCTGGCCGAGGCCGATGTGAAGCTCACCCAGACCGTGCTCACCTATGCCCGCCACGTACAGGCCGGCCGCTTCCCCTATACCCGCGTCAGCGTCAATATCGAGCTGCCGCAAGCGCCACCCGAACCGGCGGATGTTCTGGCCAAGGTCGTGGGTGCGGCCGACGCCGGCAAGGCGCTCGAGGAGTTCAGCCCGCCGCACGAAGCCTATAAGCGGCTCAAGGCTCAGCTCGCGCAGATGCGCGGCAAGGGCGACACGGGCAAGATGATCGCCGACGGCACGCTGCTCAAGCTCAATGCCAAGGCGCCGATGGAAGATGCGCGCGTCCCGCTGCTGCGCGAGAAGCTCGGCCTCGCCGGCGATGCCTCCGACCTCAAATACGACGCCAAGCTCGCGGAAGCGGTGAAGAAATTCCAGCGCGCCAACGAGTTGCCTGTCACCGGCAATGTCGATGCGAAGACGATCAAGGAGCTCAACGGCCCGCCGCGCGACAAGTCGATCGACATGGTCGTGTCCAACATGGAGCGCTGGCGCTGGTACCCGCGCGATCTCGGCAACGCCCATGTCGTGGTCAATCTGCCGGACTTCACGCTCAAGGTGATGCACAACGGTGCCCAGGTCTGGACCACGCGCATCGTGATCGGCAAAGTCGACAAGGCGACCCCGCTGCTCACCGAGACGATGAAGTATGTGACCATCAACCCGACCTGGAACGTGCCGCCATCGATCGTCTACGGCGAGTATCTGCCGGCGCTGCAGCAGGATCCGACGGTGCTGGAGCGGATGGGCTTGAAGCTGATCAACAATCGCGATGGCAGCGTGCACATCTACCAGCCGCCGGGCGAGGCCAATGCGCTCGGGCGCATCCGCTTCAACTTCCCGAATCGGTTCCTGGTGTATCAGCACGACACACCGGACAAGCACCTGTTCGCACATGACACCCGCGCCTACAGCCACGGCTGCATGCGCGTCCAGGATCCGGCAAAGTATGCCGAGGTTCTGTTCAACATCGCGCGTCCGAGCGAGAACTGGACCGCCGACAGGATCAAGAAGATGTTCGGGACCGGCGAGCAGGATATCCAGCTGCCGGTGCCGATCTGGGTGCACCTGACCTATCAGAACGCCTTCGTCGACGACGCCGGCCAGCTGCAGATCCGCCGCGACGTCTACAACATCGACAGCCGTACGCTGGCCGCGATCAAGAGCGAGCGCGGCATGGTCGAGCCGATGCAGGAGCGCAAGCGCGACGAGGTGGCCACCAGCAGCGGCCAGCGGCGCCTTGCATCTCCCCAGGCACCGCGCGTCGTCTCGTTCTTCGATGCACTGTTCGGCGGCGGCCGCTCGCAACAAGCCAGGCCGGTGCCGCCGCGTCGCATCGCGCGCTGAAGCGAATCTAATGAATGATACGGGCGCCGAACCCAGTGTCGGCGCCCGTATGCGTTAACAGTCATTAAGGAATATTTGCATCGCGGTTAACTGCGGCAAGTTTTCGCCATAGTCGCCTGTCACGTTTCCGGTATCGGGGGGGACGGGTACGCTAACCTCGCGTCAACCCATCCCTAATTAAACTGCGTCAGCCGCATTCGCCGTGGTCACCAGCCGCGGCGCGTGACGGACACTGTCGCCCGCGAAGGGCAAGCTGACGCAACGAATAGGGTCGGCACGTGACGGTTAAAGTCGCGCACAGGAATCTGTTGTCTTCGCACTCGGCCCGGGCGGCCTATTGCTGCAGTATCGCCGCTCTCCTCATTTTCTTTGGCTGCCATAAGCTGCAGAGCGCGAACGCCGAAGGCGACACGCGCACGATCTCCTTTCACCACGTTCATACCGACGAGGAGCTGACGATCACCTACAAGGTGAACGGCCGGTATGACGAGGAAGCGCTCAAGAAGATCAACTACTTGCTACGCGACTGGCGCGAATCAGAACCGACCAAGATGGATCCCCATCTGATCGATCTGTTGTGGGAGGTTCACCGCGAGGTCGGCGCCAAGGAGGCGATCTGGATCATCTGCGGATACCGTTCGCCCGGGACCAACTCGATGTTGCGGCGCCGCTCGAGCGGAGTCGCCGAGTTCAGCCAGCACACGCTGGGCAAGGCCATCGACTTCTACATCCCCGGCGTACCTCTGGAACGCCTGCGCGAGGTCGGCCTGCGGGCACAGCGCGGCGGCGTGGGCTTCTACCCGACGTCGGGATCACCGTTCGTCCATATGGACACCGGCAGCGTGCGCCACTGGCCGCGCATGCCCGAGGCGCAACTCGCCAGCGTGCTGGCGAAGGGGCAACTGAGATACGCCGTCGCTCAGGCCGACACCCAGCAAAGCGCGCCCAGCCTGTTCGCCAGGCTCTTCGGCGGCGGCAGGACCGAGGCCGAGGACGCGAAGACCGCGGCGGCGGCGGCGCCCGCCAAGCCCACTCGCAAGCCGGCCGTGCCCGAGGCGCGGACGGACAAGCCGGCGGTGGTTGTGGCAGCGTCGGAAACACGCGTCGAAAAAACGGCCACAGCGCCGTTCCCGCAGGCCAAACCCGCCAAGACGGAGACCTACCAGGTCGCATCCGCGGCCTCGAAGCCCGTCGCCAAGCAGATGCTGGCCTCCGCGTCGTCCGAGATCGTCGCCACGCCGGCGAGCTACGAAGTCGCATCCGCAAAATCCAAGCCGGTGCGTCTCGCCCAGGCGGCACCGACCGCGGCCGCGTCCGCAAGCGCATCCGTGACCGACATCATCAACGAGCGCGGTTATTGGCGGGGACTGCCCAGCGCCGATGCAATCGATGCGCCGCAAACCGGCAGCACCCGCGCAGCGGCAACTCGGCGCAACACCGCAACTGCGACCGCCAGCGCCGATCCGGCGACCACGGCGAGCGCCACTCCCTGGCCCCTGACCGATCGCGTCGCCAGCGAGCCGATCCCGAATGCCCTCGCCTACGCCGCGCAGCCCACTCCGATCGCGACCGCTCGTACCTTGCCGATGGGCGTGGGAACGTCGCGTGCCGCCCCCGTTGCAGCGCCGGAAACGACCATTGCGGTCAAGCGCAGCGACGACCGTCCGTCATCGGTGGTGACTACCAAGGTCGCCAGCGTCGTGCGGGTGGGCGATCGTTTCAACGATCCGTGGATGCGCGCCATGATCGTGAGCCCGAGCGCTCAGAACTACCTGAGGACAACCCTGCTCGGCGCCACGGACTTCCGCAATCTCGGTCCGTATCTGCAAAAGCCCACGACAACGGTGATGACGACGTTCTCGAACGATCCGTATCGCGGCATGATTTGCGAGAAATTCGACGGCAGCGCGGTGGTGTTCGTTTCGACCGCCACATTCAGCACGGCATCGCTGAGGTAATTCTACTTCTCATCGCGGGGGGCGTTGGGGCGCAGCGCCGCAAGTCGGGGAAACCCGATTTGCGGCGCAGCGATTTTTAGCGTTCGGAGAACAGACGCCGCATCGGCATCTCTCGCGTTCGTTCCCGATCAGTTCAGCATGCCGAGCGCATGCATGTAGGTCTCGAGAATCGTCTCGTGCTCGCGTCTTTCATCGGCATCCTGCTTGCGCAGACGCACGATCGTGCGCAGCGCCTTGACATCGAAGCCGGTACCCTTGGCTTCGGCATAGACATCGCGGATGTCGTCGGCGATGGTTTTCTTCTCTTCCTCCAGCCGCTCGATGCGCTCCACGAACGCCTTCAGGTGATCCTTTGCGAAGCGGGTAGCGGGCGCTTCTTCTTCCTTCGAAGCGGCGGCAGTGGCCATGGGAACCTCCTCCAGTGACTCGAACGAATCGTGGCAAGAGGTTTCAGAAGCAAGGACACCAAGGTCAAGCCGGCAGACGGTTCATCCCCGGAGTACACAGGCGATAAAAATTTTAATGTCGGTGCCCGGTCTTCTCGAACGCGGCTTGCTGGTCCTTGGCGGCCTCCTTCTGGTGCTTGGCCTTCCATTCCTCATACGGCATGCCGTAGATCGTCTCACGGCTCTCGTCCTTGGACATCGCCACGCCGCGGGCGTCAGCGGCCTCCTTCATCCAGTTCGACAGGCAATTGCGGCAGAAGCCGGCGAGATTCATCAAGTCGATGTTCTGCACGTCGGTGCGCGCGCGCAAATGCTCGAGAAGGCGCCGGAACGCTGCGGCCTCGAGCTCCGTGGTGGTCTTTTCGTCGAGCGGCATGGGCGCATGCTCCTTTTCTCGCTGCCAGGGCCCTGAAGATTTTCGGACTTGGCCACAATAGGATAGTGATGGGACCGGCCACTTTCCAGCGTGCATGGCGAGCACCATCGCATGGCGGCCCGAAGCGACACCACGCCCGTCCCTTGCATTGAACAGTTGACCGCAACAATGGCAAAGCAGATGCAAAGCGGGACCGCAAAACCATTGCCAGCCTCCGGCCTGTGCCTCACCGTCTCCGGTTGAAGACCGTGACTGCGTCCTCGCGCACTCTGCTGGAAGACCTGTTCCGCGCAGCGGTTGGAGCCGCGCATCCCGCCAATTCTCTGCACCCGCACCTGCCCGCGCCGCCCTCATCCGGACGCCTGCTGATTCTGGCGGCGGGCAAGGCCGCCGGCTCCATGGCCGAGGTCGCCGAGCGTCATTACCTCGACGAGCGCGGCCTGCCGGCGAGCCGCATCGGTGGCCTCGCGGTCACCCGTCACGGCTACGGCCGGCCCACACGGGTGGTGCGCGTTGTGGAAGCGGGCCATCCCGTGCCCGACGCGGCCGGTGTGGCCGCGACCCTTGAAACGCTGGCCATGGCGGATGCCGCCGGCACCGACGATCTGGTCTTAGCGCTCATTTCCGGTGGCGCATCCGCCAACTGGATCGCGCCCGCTGCCGGCCTCTCGCTCGCGGAAAAACAGGCGGTCACGCGGGCACTGCTCGCGTCGGGCGCCTCGATCGGCGAGATCAACGCGGTACGCAAGCATCTGTCCCGGATCAAGGGTGGGCGCCTTGCCCGGCATGCGCATCCCGCCCGGGTGGTATCGGTCGGCATTTCCGACGTGCCTGGGGATGATCCAGCGGTGATCGGCTCGGGGCCCACGGTGCCGGATCGCGCCACGTTGGCCGATGCCCGCGCCGTCGTGGCGCACTACGGCCTCGACCTGCCCAGGCTCGTCACCCAGACCCTCGCGGACCCCGCCAACGAGACCCCGAAGCCCGGAGACGCCATCTTCGCCGGCACGTCGTTTGCGCTGGCGGTGCGACCCGCCGATGTGTTTCGTGCCGTCGAGCAGGAGGTCCGCGCCCGCGGATATGACTGCATCGTGCTCGGCACCGCGATCGAGGGGGAGGCCCGGGACGTTGCCGCCGACCACGCGCGGCTGGCGCGCGAACTGCGGGGACAGGGACGCCGTGCCGTGATCCTCTCGGGCGGCGAGCTCACGGTGACGCTGCGGGGCAAAGGTCGCGGCGGCCCCAACCAGGAATATGCGCTGGCCCTGGCCGTGGCGCTCGGCGGCACGACCGGGATCGCGGCGCTGGCCGGCGACACCGATGGAACCGATGGCGGGGGCGGGCGCGCCGAGGACCCCGCGGGCGCCTTCGTCGATGAGACCACGCTTACCCGGGCCGGGCGCCTCGGCCTCGATCCGGCCGCGTTTCTTAACGACAACAATTCGACGGAATTCTTTGAGAAACTTGGAGATCTGCTGACCCCGGGGCCGACATTGACCAACGTGAACGACTTCCGGGCCATCCTCGTTGACAGCCTCTGAGAGTTCACGCGATATCGGTCTTCGGACCGTCGGGCGGCTTGGAATGCGGGCGGGATGAAACACCTGCACACGAGAACGGAAATTCGGCGCAGCCCCCTGCCCCGCCTGGCGGGCATGCGCGCGTTCGCCTGCGGCGTGCTGGTCACGGCGGCTTTCGCCCTGACACCCGAGCCGGCCAGGGCTGATTTCCGGCTGTGCAACAACACCGGCAACCGGGTCGGTATCGCGGTCGGCTACAAGGAGAACGAGGGCTGGACCACCGAGGGCTGGTGGAACATCTCGGCCCGCAGCTGCGAGACCGTGCTGCGCGGTTCCCTCGTCGCCCGGTTCTATTACATCTACGCGGTCGACTACGATCGTGGCGGCGAATGGTCCGGTCAGGCCTTCATGTGCACGCGGGAAAAGGAGTTCACGATCCGCGGCACCGATGATTGCCTGGCGCGCGGTTACGACCGCACGGGCTTTTTCGAAGTCGATACCGGCGACCAGCCGTCCTGGACCGTCCAGCTCACCGAATCGGCCGACCAGGCGCCCATGCAACAACCGCTGCAGTCGCGTGTCCCGATGCTTCAAACGCCTCCGCCGGCCACCCGGCCGGCCGCTCCGACGCCTCCGTCCCGAAGCCGCAACTGATGCGACGTCTGCGCCGGACAAAAATCGTCGCGACCCTCGGTCCGGCGTCCTCGGACCGCAATGTGATCGCGAAGCTGTTCACGGCAGGCGCCGACGTCTTCCGCATCAACATGAGCCACACCAGCCACGACCGCATGCGCGAACTCGTGGCGACGATCCGCGCGGTCGAACTCGAGCACGGCCGCCCGATCGGCATTCTGGTCGATCTGCAGGGACCCAAGCTCAGGGTCGGGAGCTTCGCAGCCGGTCCGGCCACGCTCACCAACGACGAGATTTTCACCCTCGATGATGATCCGGCGCCCGGCGACGCCAAACGTGCGCAGCTGCCGCATCCCGAGATCTTCGCTGCCATCGAACCCGGCCACACGCTCTTGCTCGATGACGGCAAGATCAGGCTCGTCGCGACCGAGGTGGACAACAAGCGGATCGTCACGCGCGTCGAGGTCGGCGGCAAGTTGTCAGACCGCAAAGGCGTCAGCCTTCCCGACACGACGGTGCCGTTCTCAGCGCTGACGGAAAAGGACCGCTCCGATCTCGATGCCGCGCTCGATACCGGCATCGACTGGGTGGCGCTCTCCTTCATCCAGCGTCCGGAAGACATCGCCGAGGCGAAGAAGATTACGCGTGGCCGCGCCGCCGTTATGGCCAAGATCGAAAAGCCGCAGGCCGTGTATCGGCTGGGTGAGATCCTGGATCTTGCCGATGCGGTGATGGTGGCGCGTGGCGATCTTGGCGTCGAAATGCCGCTCGAGAAGGTGCCGGGGCTGCAGAAGCAGATGACCCGATCGGCGAGGCGCGCCGGCAAGCCGGTCGTGGTCGCGACACAGATGCTCGAATCCATGATCACGAGCCCCGTCCCTACCCGCGCCGAGGTATCCGACGTATCGACCGCGATCTTCGAGGGGGCGGACGCCATCATGCTGTCGGCGGAATCCGCAGCCGGCCAATATCCGGTGGAGGCGGTCGCCACCATGAACCGCATTGCCGAGGAAGTCGAAAGCGACCGGCTTTATCGCACCATCATCCACGCCCAGCGCACCGAGCCCGAGGCGACCGGCGCCGATGCGATCGCCGCGGCG
>Ga0070689_100001759_pt1 | contig 13876 bp, 13 predicted proteins | sample KBSS23HmetaG_FD_64669 | JGI IMG/M metagenome (GOLD analysis project Ga0070689, IMG submission 64669) | Switchgrass rhizosphere microbial communities from Kellogg Biological Station, Michigan, USA - KBS S2-3H metaG | ecosystem: Host-associated > Plants > Roots > Rhizosphere ...
GGCATCGACGCAGCCACGGTCGAACTCACACGCCTCATCGATGCGGTGGGCGACCGTCCGCTGGCGCTCGGCTGCCTGCTGCGTGATCGCGGTTGGCTCAATTTCCGCGACGGCAATCCGGACCAGGCACTCGACGATCTGCTGCGCGCCTACGCGCTGCTGCGCCGGAACGCGAGCCGCGAAGAAGCCATGGTCGCGGCCGGACGCCTGTCGATGGCGCAATTCTCGGTGCGCGACTATCCGCAGGCACTGGCCTTGGCCGACGAGACCATCGCATTCTTCCGCGAACAGAAGGCGCCGGTACGGCTCGCGACCGCGCTCGACCGCCGCGCCGCCATTCTCAAGGCCGCGGGCCGGCTCGACGAAGCTCTGACCGCCGCCGAAGAGGCTCTGCACATCCACGAAGGAATCCAGGACCGCGTCGGCACCGGGCTCTCGCAGATGCGCATGTGCGGCGTGCTCATCGAGCGCAACGCGCTCAAGGACGCCACCCAGTGGTGCGATCGCGCCGAACTGACGCTGAGCCAGACCAGCGGCATGGACGACAACGACTACCGCACGCTGGCGGCGCTGCGCGGCCGCCTGTATCTCGCGCTCGGCCGCTCCAAGGAAGCCGTGGCACAGTTCGACCGCGCCATCGCGCCGGGCGGCGCGCAACCGGCCGACGACATCGCCGAACTCTACGAGCTGCGCTCGCGCGCGCACGCCGCCGTGGGCAACTACTCCGCCGCCTTCAACGACCAGGGCGAGTACCTGCGGCGCATGCGCGAGCAGGGAACCCTGGACCGGATTCGTGAAGTGGCGCAGTTGCGCGTGCAATTCGAGAACGACCAGGAAAAGCAGAAGATCGCGCTGCTGGAGAAGGACAAGAAACTCGCCCAGGAACAGATCATCGGCCAGCGGCGTACCACGCAGCTGGTGGCGATCGCCGGGCTCACCGGTCTCGTGATCGCGCTGTTCCTCGGGTATGCGCTGTTCTCGAACCGTCGGCATCGTGCCGAGCTCATCCGGCTCGCGGAACGCGACGAGCTCACCGGCCTGCTCAACCGCCGCGCCATCGTGCGCAAGGCGGTGGAGCTGCTGTCGCGGGCACGCGAAGCCAAGGGCACGCTGGTCATCGGACTCATCGATCTCGATCATTTCAAGTCGATCAACGACCGCTTCGGTCATGCCGTCGGCGACCAGCTGCTGCAGCGGCTGGCCATCGCCATGCGCACGGCGCTGCATACGCGCGAGATCTTCGGCCGGTACGGCGGCGAGGAATTCCTGGTGCTGTTCCCGGACACCACCATGGAGCAGGCCAAGCTGGCGGCCGAACGATTGCGCGGCACGCTGCGCGACCAGCCGCTGCGCATCGACGATGAAGACGTGATGGTGACGCTCAGCTTCGGCCTGTCGAGTTTCGAGGGCGGCGACGTGTTGTTCGACCAGGTCGCGCGGCGCGCCGACATCGCGTTGTACGTTGCCAAGACCCAGGGCCGCGATCGCGTCGAGATCTACAACTCCGCGCGGCACGGGACCCTCGCCGTCACCTCGGCCCAACGCCAGCGTTAATGGGGACATTCCTGATTTCCGTTGTCACATGACAGCGAAAATCAGGAATGTCCCCATTATTTCCAGGTGATGTCGAAGCTCTGTCCCACTCTCAGCTCCGCGCCGGCGCCCTTCACGACGATGGCGTTCTGCCCGAAACACACGCCGCCAAGCTCACGGTCGAAGCGATACTTCTTCAATGTCGCCAGCGGTTCGATTCCGTCGACCGCGCCGCGCTCCTGGTCGGTCGTGGTGATCGAACAGCGCGTGCAGGGTTTGACGATACGCAGCGTGACTTCGCCCGTCGCGAGCTCGTCGATGCGATCTTCGTCGTATGCACCGACCCCGTCGATGACCACGTTGGGCCGGAAACGCGCCATCGGCAGCTCTTTGGACAGCCGTGAATTGAGCTCCGCGAGCGACGCGCGCGAAATGACCAGCACCGGATAACCGTCGGAAAATTCGGTCACCGCTCGCGTGTCCCGGGTCCACTCGAGATTGCATTCGCGCGGTTGCGTCGTGTCGAAGCGCACCAGGCGCAGCGGCGTTTCGAGATAGCGCATGCACCAGGCAGCCGCGGACTCGCCACAGTCGATGCCGCCACCGTTGAATTTCCATACCGTGATTGCGAGCGACTCGCCCGGCGCCTCGCGCGACACCGTGAGTGGCGGCATGCCGGGCGCCGTGAGCGTCAGGCTGTCCGAAGCCACTGCCGTTCCGACGAGCGCCAGCCGAGGCAGCTCGCGCTGCGTGACGAAGCGGCCGTTGGACCGCACCATCATCCAGTGCCGGTCGTCAACGAGTCCGGTCTCGGCGACACGCGCCGACTGGAGCGCGATGCCACGGCAGGATTTGACCGGGTAAATATTGAGCGCGGCGAGCGATGCGTGGGTCATGGACGCAGCGTGAGCGCGCGTTCGGCACGTTCGAGGTCCGCGGCGGTGTTCACGTCGGCGAGTGGCCGCTCCTTGGCGAGCTCGACGCGAATCTCCATGCCAGCCTCGAGCGCGCGCAACTGTTCGAGTTTCTCGATCAGCTCGAGCCGCGAGGGCTGGAGCTTCGCGAGCTTTCGCAATGCGCCCACGCGATACGCATAGATGCCGATGTGCCGCAGGCTGGCCGGCGTCAACGTCGCCGGCGCATCGCGATTCCACGGAATCGGCGCGCGCGAGAAATACAAAGCGCGGCCGGTGCCGTCACACGCGACCTTCACGACATTCGCATCGTTGAAGTCCGCCGCCTGGTCGAGGCGCGCGGCCAGCGTCGCGACGTCGGCGCGCGCGTGCGAATCGAGCAATTGCGCCACCTGGTCGATGATCACGGGCGGAATCAGGGGTTCGTCACCCTGCACGTTCACCACGATGTCGGCCTCGGCCCAGCCCCGCGTGGCCGCAACCTCGGCGATTCGATCCGTGCCGGACAGATGCGTGCGCGCTGTCATGGCGACGTCCGCACCGAAGCCGCGCGCGGCCGTCGCGATGCGCTCGTCATCGGTGGCCACGACCACCTCGGTGGCCTGCGAGCTCTTCGCGCGCTCGTGCACCCACTGCAACATCGGCTTGCCGGCGAGCGGCAGAAGCGCCTTGCCGGGCAGACGCGAGGAATCGAAACGGGCCGGAATGACGACGCGAAATGACACTAGCGCTCCAGCAACGGATCGTCCGCCGACAGCTGGCGCGAGTCTTCCTCGAGCATCATGGGCACTCCGTTCTGGATCGGAAACGCCAGGCGCTCGGCGCGACACACGAGGACCGCCGCCTCGCGCTGGTATTTGAGCGGACCCTTGCACACAGGGCACGCCAGTATGTCGAGCAGTCGTTCTTCCATTGGGATCCCGCTAACCACCGATCTTGAAAGCCTGGACGCGCGCGAGCACGAGGTCGATGAGCTGACGTGACTCGGCCTCGGGGAACTCCGCCGTGACCGGCACGTACCAGCAGCGCTCGTCGGCGAACGCGGCGCATTTTACGGCATCCTTTTCCGTCATTAACACCGGCAGGTTGTCGCCGAAATTGAGGTCGCCGGACTTGAACGGGTGATGATCGGGCATGGGGTGCTCATAGACCGTGAGCCCCGCTTCGCGCAGCGTGTCGAAGAAGCGCTGCGGATTGCCGATGGCCGCCACCGCGTGCACGCCGCTGCCGCGGAAACTCGCCAGCGAACGCAGTGCGCCGGAGCCGGCGACCGGCCGCGCGTCGCTGGCGCGTATGTGCATGCTGAAGAGTGTGTGCGACACGAATTTCGGAATCTGGAATCCCGGCGCGGTGACCGCGCCATTCACGACCACGGCATTCACGCGTCGCAAGCGGCGCGGGCTCTCGCGCAACGGCCCGCGCGGCAGCAGGCAGCCGTTGCCGAATCCGCGTTGCCCGTCGATGACCACGATCTCGCAATTGCGCACCAGCGCCAGGTGTTGCAGCCCATCGTCGCAGACCACGATGTCGGCGCCATCCTTGACGGCCGCCTGCGCCGCCCCGACGCGGTCGCGGCCGATGAATACCGTGGCCGCCGCGCGCCGCGCCAGCAGCAGCGGTTCGTCACCCACTTCCGATGCCCTGCTGTGTACCGTAACGCGCGTGACGCCGCGCGCCCGCCCGCCATAACCGCGCGAGACGATCGCCACCCGCATACCGCAGGCGGCGAGATGCGACGACAGCCAGGCGACCAGCGGAGTCTTGCCCGTGCCACCGACCGTGAGGTTGCCAACCACCACCACCGGCACACCCACTTTCACCCGATGGCGCAGGTTCACCCGGTACAACAGGCCGCGCAGGCCCATCAGGAATCCGTACAGGAACGAGAACGGCGCGAGCCACAGGGGCCGCTCGCGGCTGTACCAAACTCGCTCGATGCGCGTCGTCAATTCCGGAACTCGGCGCGTTTGAGACTGGCGTACGTGCCTTCGCGCGCGACCAGCTCGGCGTGTGTGCCACGTTCGGAGATGCGGCCCTCTTCCATCACGATGATCTCGTCGGCATGTTCGATGGTCGACAGCCGGTGCGCAATGATCAGCGTGGTTCGCCCGCGTTTGAGTTCGACGAGCGCCTCCTGTATGCGCCGCTCGGATTCATTGTCGAGCGCGGACGTCGCCTCATCGAGGATCAGGATGGGCGCGTCCTTGAGCAGCGCTCGCGCAATCGCAATGCGCTGGCGCTGGCCGCCGGAGAGCAGCGAGCCCCGATCGCCCACCAGTGTATCGAGACCCTGCGGCAGGACAGAGGCGAATTCGTCCACGTAGGCGATGTGCGCGGCCTTCTCGACGGCCTTCGGATCCGGATTCTCCATGCCGAAGGCGATGTTGTTGCGGATGGAATCGTTGAACAGCAACACGTCCTGGCTGACCAGCGCGACGTTGTGGCGCAGGTCGCGCAGGTTGCACTCACGCACGTCCATACCGTCGACCAGCACGCTCCCCGAGGTCGTGTCGTAGAACCGCGGCACCAGGCCCACCAGTGTCGATTTGCCCGAACCCGAACGACCGACGATCGCGATGTTCTTGCCCGCGGGCACGGTCAATGACACCGAGTGCAGCACCCCACCCTTCTCGCTGGTGTACTCGAAGCTGACATCGCGGAACTCGATCGATCCGGCCAGCCGCTCGATGCGTTTGCCGGAAACGAAATCCTCGGCGGGCTCGTCGAGGATTTCGAAAATGCTCGCGCCGGCGGCCAGGCCCTGCTGCATGGGCGCGAACGAATCCATGAGCCGCTTCAGGGGCGCCGTGGTCATCAGCGTGGCGGTGATGAACGCCATGAAATCCCCCGGCGTCATCGTGCCCGCCTGGATCTGGTGCAGGGCCACCCACAAGATGCCGCCGAGGCCCAGCGACGCGATGAACTGCACCACCGGGTTGCTGGTGGCGCGCGCGTTGATCATTTTCATGTTGCTGCGGCGGTTGTGTTCGTTCACCGCCTCGAATTCACGAGCTTCGGCTTCCTGCGCATTGAACACCTTGATGACTCGCTGGCCATCGAGCGCTTCCTTCACCGAGCTGGTGATGTCGCCCATCGAGGACTGGATGCGGCCGCTATAGCGGCGGAACGAGCGCGTGACGTTGCGGATCAGCCAGGACAGCGGCGGCGCGAGAATCAGCACGAACAGCGCCAGCCGCCAGTTCACGTGCACGATGATGCCGATGAGCACCGCGATGGTGAGCGTGTCGCGGATCAGCGAGGTGACGGACTTGGTCACCGCCTCGGCCACCTGCTCGACGTTGTACGTGAGCCGCGACAGCAGGTGCGCGCCGCCCTCGCGGTCGTAGTAGCGCGTCGGCAGCAGCAGGAAATGCCGGAACAGATCGCCGCGAATCGCCTTGATGACGCGCCGGCCCACGCGCCCCGGAAAATACGTCGCGGCGTAGTCGCCGAGCCCGCGCAACAGGAACAGGATCGGCGCGCCGATGGGGATGAGCCACAGCACCTGCGAGTTCTTCTGGTAGAACGTGCCGTCGATGAACTGCTTGACGAACAGTGCCAGCGTGCCGTCGGTGGCCGCGAACAACGCCATGCCGAGCACGCCGATGAAAAACGTGCCGCGGTAAGGCCACGCGTAGCCGACCAGGCGCCGGAACACACTGCGCGGAGGCGCGGCCCGCGGGCTTGGCGCGGGCTGATTCATTTCGACGGCTTGGATTCGTCGATCGTCGCGATGTTGATCTTCACGAAGCCCAGCTTGCCGAGCACGTCCATGGCGGTGACGACGGACTGGTGAGTGGCGCGCCCATCGGCCCGCACCGTCGCCGGCTTGTTGCGATCGGCGCCCGCCACTTCCTGGATGGCGGCGCGCAGCGTGTCGGGAGAGTTGTTGATGAGCTCGCGATCGTTGACGCGATAGGTGCCGCTCTGCGTCACCGTGATCACCAGCGGATCGGATTTCTGGCGCCCGGTCGGCGCGAGGCTGGCCTGCGGCAATTCGATCTTGAGCCGACCTTCCTGCAGGAAGGTCGACGACAGCATGAAGAAGATGACCAGCAGCAGCGCAATGTCGATCAACGGGATCAGGTTGATCTCGGGATCTTCCTTTCGCTTGTGCGACCCCAGTCTCATGCAGTGCGGGCGATACTGCCGTCGCTCTCGCCGGTCTGCGGCGCGGTATCGAGCGAGTCAGCGAAATTCACCGCGATCTTTTCCATCTCGACCACGATCCGCTCCACCTTGCCGCGCAGGTAGCGGTGCGCGATGTACGCCGGGATAGCGACCGTCAGGCCACCGGCGGTGCACAGCAGCGCCTCCGAGATGCCCTTCGCGAGCATGCGGGGGTCGCCCATGCCACCCAGCATGACCGCCTGGAAGGCGCTGATGATGCCCGTGACCGTGCCGAGCAGGCCTAACAAGGGCGAGATGCTGGCAATGGTGCCGACCGAATTCACGAAGCGTTCGAGCTCGTGCACCACGTGGCGACCGACATCCTCGACGCGCTCCATCATGATCTCGCGACCGCGATGACGGTTGGCCAGCGCCGCGGCGAGCACGCGACCCAGGGGCGAGTTCTTCTCCAGCGCTTCGATGACCTTGGGGGTCACCTGGTTGCGCTCGGCGAGATCGGAGACCTTCTTGATGAGGTCCTGCGGCAACACGCGTTTGCGTTGCAGCGTCCAGAGGCGTTCGAGAACGATACCGACCAGCGCGACCGAGCAGATGATGATCGGCCACATGAATGGGCCGCCGGCCCGAACGATTTCCCACATGGGCCGGAATCATACCGGAGCCCGCGAGAAACAGTTACTTAACGCCGCCAGGCGAAGGAATATCGCGCCGCGCGCGCCGGGCCGCGCACCGCGATTCCGTGCGTCCCGAAAGCGATTTCGACGCCGCCGTCACGCCGGGTATCGAGTACCGCTACGCCGGCGTCGCGCCAGCGGTCCATCGTGAGTGCCCGCGCATTGCTGCCGGCGATCCCTCCGGTCGCGACGGCCAGCGCCGCGCGTGTCGAATCTATCCACTCCCGGCTCGAGCCGGGCGCACCGGCCTGTCGACTCAGCACCACCACGTCGCTCATGAGGGCGCGCGCCGGCAGACGCGCGAGCAACGCACGTTCGGCAGCGGCGTCCAGGTCGCCGGCGAGCAGCAATGCCTGCGCGCCGACCGACACGCGCAACACGCAGGCTTCGCCCCGGCGCCCCGCGGCGAAGATCTCGAAATCGACGCCGTCCCAGTGAAATCTCGAGTCGCCGCAGGTCGCAACCGGCAACGAGGTTCCCGGCCATCCGCCGCCCGTGAGTATGCGGTCGACTTGCCGATCGATGGCGAGCAAGGCCGCGCCCGCGGCGCGGTCGGGATTCAACCCCGGCAGGATCAGAAGATCGATGCGGCGTACACCGAGCGCATCCAGCGCCGGACTGACGACCTGCGCGAGACGTGTGCCATGGGTATTCCACGCATCGCCGGTATCGAACAGCACGACGTGACGTTGCGTGGCCAACAGCACCGCCGCGCCACGGCCGGCATCGAGCACGCTGACGTGAAGCTCGCCCGCCTCGGGAAGACGCGAGGGCGCGAACAGCAGCGGCAGGACACTGGCTACGGCCGTGAGCCGCAGGATGAGCGGCCAGCGCAGCATCAGCAGCGCCGCCACCGCGGCAAAGGCATACCACCACCACGGCGGCTCCGTGCGCCATTGTGCGTGATCGACGTCCGCCGCCCACACCATGGCCGGCCACAACCACTCGTAGAGTCTCGCCGCGAATCCATAGAAGAGACCATCGAGCGAGGGCCATATCCAGGAAGCCATCGCCCCCACGAGCACCAGGGGTACGAACAGGAAAGAGATGACGGGAATCGCAACCAGGTTGACCGCCAGACCGATGAGCGACACACCGCCGAATACCGCGAAGGTGAGCGGCGCCAGCGCCAAAGTCACCGCCAGCTGCAGCGCGAAGGCGTGTCGCAGGCGCTGCGCCCGCCGCAGGGACGTGGATTCGAGTAACAGGATGACCCCGACGGCGACGAACGACAGCCAGAACCCGGCTGCCAGCGGCGCGAAGACATCGAGCAGCAGCACGGCGATCAGCGCCAGCGACCAGGTGCGCGCCGCGCCGACATGGCGCGCGCACAGGCGCGCGCAGGCGAAAACCGCCAGCATCACCCAGGTGCGCTGCGCTGGCACCGAAAAGCCGGCGAGCAGCGAGTAGCCGCCTGCGGCCACCAGGCCCGAGAACATCGCGAAGGGCTCGCGCTCCACGTGACACGGGAACGGCAACCGGCGCCACGCCGTTCGCGCGATGAAAAAGGCCAGCAGCGCGAACAGCGTCACGTGCATCCCGGAGATCGCCACCAGGTGCGTGGTGCCGGTGACGTTGAAAACGCGCCATTGGTCAGTGCTCATGCCGGAAGTGAGTCCGACCGCAAGCGCGGTGATGAGACCGGCCGCGTCGGGATCGGCAACCTGCCCCTGGATACGGCGTGCGATCCATGCGCGCAGCCCGTCGATGGAATCGTCGGCGAGCGCCAGACGCACGTTGAGCGTCGCGGGCAACATCTGCGCGGTGAAATGCACGCGCTCGCGAAACGCGGAACGCGCCGCATCGGGCCCGGAGAAGTTCGCAATGTCGTCGGCCGCAACCAGGCGCGAAACGAATCGCCAGCGTTCACCCACTCGCGGTTCGATCGCCGGATCGCGCCATGCGAGCCGCGCGCGTCGCGGAAGAATCTCAGCCGAGCCCTGCCCCTCGATGACGCGCACTTCGGCATCGAAACGCAGCTCGGCGCCGTGGCGCGCGGGCACGGTGAGCACGGTGCCTTCGAGCAACAGGCGCGTATCCGTGCCAGAGGGCACCAGCCGCAACGCCTGCCACTGCAGCACGCCGATGCCCACCCATGCGATGCCCGCAAGCAACAGCGCCAGGCGCCGCGCCGTGGCGTGCGTGCGCAGCGGGGACAGGAGTACGCCAATGGCCGACGCGCACGCCACCCACGCCCAGATTGCATCGGACGCGCGGGCCGCGCCGAGCCCGAGTAACACGCCCGTCACAAGTGCGAGTCCGCCGATCACGCGGCACGGCGACGGGTGTTAAAGTGCGGAACGATGCCACGCGCCCTGTTCCGCAAGATCACGCCACGCAGCGAGACGCTGCGAACGCACTGGGCGCTCAAACCGTTCCACCGGTTTTTCCACGATCCGCGCCTGTGGTCGCTGCAGCGGCGCACGGTGACCCCGGCGTTCGGCGCGGGGTTGGCGATCTGTTTCGTGCCGTTGCCCATTCACATTCCGCTCGCGGCGCTGGTGGCCATCTTCTGCCGCATCAACGTGCCGACAATCATGCTGTCGCTGTTCGCGGTGAACCCGCTGACTCTCGTGCCTGCCTACCTGCTCGCCTACAAGATCGGCGTGCTCGTCACCGGCGCGCACGAAAGGCACTTCAAGTTCCACATGAGCTGGGACTGGGTGCAGCACGGACTCGGCCCCATGTGGAAACCTTTTCTCATCGGCTGCGGCATCACGGGCGCACTGTTCGGGCTGGTCGGCTTCGCGCTGCTCGACGTGCTGTGGCGCTACAACGTGCGCAAGAGATACCGCGACCGGCCCGGCTCGGCCAGCCAGCAATCAGGTCTTCTCGACTAGATTCCCGCGCTTGATTTCCAGGATGCGGTCCATGCGCGCCGCCAGCCGCACGTCGTGCGTGACAACGATGAGGCTGGTGCCGAACTCCCGGTTGAGCTCGAGCATGAGTGCGAACACCGACTCGGCGTTGGCACCGTCGAGATTTCCCGTGGGCTCATCCGCCAGCACGATGCGCGGCTGCGTGACCAGCGCGCGCGCCACCGCGGCGCGCTGCCGCTCGCCGCCCGACAGTTCGTTGGGCCGGTGCACCAGGCGTTCGCCGAGACCGACACGTTCGAGGATCGCCCGCGCGCGTTGCTCGGCGACCTGCTTCGGCTCGCGGCGCACCAGCAGCGGCATGGCGACATTCTCCAGCGCGGAGAATTCCGGCAGCAGGTGATGGAACTGGTACACGAATCCGAGCGTGCGGTTGCGCAGCTCGCCACGCGGCTTCTCGGCGAGTGCGTGGATGTCGTTGCCGGCGATATGCACGGTGCCGGCGGTCGGCTGATCGAGACCGCCGAGAATCTGCAGCAGCGTGGTCTTGCCCGACCCGGAATTGCCGATGATCGCAAGCCGTTCGCCGGCTTTGACCTTGAGATTCACGTCCTCGAGCACCTTGAGATCGATGGGCCCCTGGCGGAAGGTGCGCGCCACGCCGCGTGCATCGAGTACCGTTGTCGAGCCGTCGTCAGTCATGTCTCAGCGCCTCCGCCGGCAGTGTGCGCGATGCGCGCCACGCTGGATAAACGGTTGCCAGGGCCGACAGCAGCAGGGTGACCACGCACACCTGCAGCACGTCACGCACCTGTATCTCTGTAGGCAGGTCGCTCATCGAATACACGGCGGGATCCAGGAACTGGATGCCGAAGGTGTGCTCGATGAAGTGCAATATCGACAGGAAATTCACGGCCAGCACACAGCCGAGCAGCGCCCCGGCCACGGTGCCGACCAGGCCGATGATGGCGCCCTGGACCACGAACATCTTCAGCACGTTGCCGGGCGCGGCACCGAGGGTGCGCAGGATCGCGATGTCGGTCTGCTTCTCTTTCACGATCATCACCAGGGTCGCGACCAGATTGATGGCGGCCACCACGATCAGGATGAGCAGGATGAAGAACATCATGGTCTTGGTCAGCTCGATGGAGCGAAAGAAATTGGCGTGATCGCGCGTCCAGTCGCTGACGTAGAACCCCGGGCCGCCGGTGTCGATGGCGCGGGCCACGGTGCGTACCAGCCGCGGCGCGCGAAATGGATCCACGAGCGCCAGGCGCAGGCCCGACACGCTATCGCCGAAGCGATACAGCTTCGCGGCATCGCTCATGTGCACCAGCGCGAGACCGCGGTCGTACTCGTACATGCCGGATTCGAAGATGCCCGCGACGGTGAAGCGGCGCTGGCGCGGCGCGAATCCCGCGGGCGTGACGCTGCCCTCGGGCGCCAACAGCACCACGGTCTGCCCTTGCCGCACGCCGAGTTCCTCCGCCAGCGCCGATCCGAGGATGATGCGATATCTGCCGGCTTCGAGATCGGTGAGCGAACCGGACTTGAGGCGATCGCCCAGGCCCACGGCCTTCACCTCTTCCTCCGGTAACACGCCGCGCACCATGGCGCCGGCGACGCGCCGGCCATTGGCGATCAGGCCACGGGACTCGATGAACGGCACCGCGGCCTTCACGCCCGGCGTGCGCGCGGCCTGCTCCTGCTTGCGGCGCCAGTCGGCGATGTAGCCGTCGTAGCCGCTGATGGTGGCGTGCGAGGTCACCGACAACATGCGGTTGCGCAGCTCCTGTTCGAATCCGTTGAGCACCGACAACACGATGATCAGCACGGTCACGCCTACGCCCAAGCCGAGCACCGACATGAACGCCACGAAGGACACGAAGCCGCTGCGGTGTTGCGAGCGCAGGTAACGTATGCCGATGAGCCACTCGTATGACACGTTCACTCGTAACGCAACGCGTCGGCCGGCGGGACCTTTGACGCACGCCAGGCCGGGTAGAGGGTCGCGAGCAGCGTGATGAACATCGCGACGCCCGCGATCCACAGGATCTGCGGAGAGCGCAGTTCCGACGGGATGCGCGTCACCACGTACACGTTGGAGTCGAAGAACTCGAAGTGGAACACGCGTTCGAGGAATGCGGCGATGACGCCGGCGTTGTAACCGACCAGCACGCCGAGCGCGACGCCGAGCGCGACGCCGAACCAGGCGATGACCCAGCCCTGGATGAGAAAGATCATCATGACCCGGCGCGGCGATGCGCCGAGCGTGCGCAGAATCGCGATGTCGGTGCGCTTGTCGGTCACCACCATCGCCAGCATGGCCACGAGGTAGAAAGCCGCGACCGCGACGATCAGCATCAGGATGACGGCCACCATGGTCTTCTCGATGCGGATCGCACGGAAGTAGTTCTCGTGATCGAAGGTCCAGTCACGGATTTCCACGCCTTGCGGCAACTGCTTCGCGAGCAGCGCGGCGTCGCGCGGCGCCCCCAGCGCATCCGTGAAATTCAGGTGCAACGACATGCGCGAGTCCGGATCCGGCAAGAGCGCGCGCACGTCGTCGAGCGCGACGACCAGCAGCGCGCTCTCGGAATCCTGCGTGTCGGCTTCGAACACGCCCGCCACCACGAACTCGCGCATGCGCGGCTCGGGCGCGCCGTTCGCATCCGTGGTCGGCACGAGCACGGTGAGGGTGTCGCCGACATCCAGGCCGAGCATCGCGTAGAGCGACCTGCCGATGATGACGCGATCGGATCCGGGCACGAGGTCGGTGAGCTTGCCGCCCTCGACATCGCGCGTGAAGCTCGCCACGTCGGGCTCGTGCGCGGGATCGACGCCGCGCAGCCGCACCGGGATCAGTTCCGGCTTGCGCACCGCCAGCGCTTCGATTTCCAGGTGCGGCGATATCCCGGTGACCTGCGGCATGGCGCGCAGGCGCCCGGCGAGCGCCTGCCAGTCGGGCGTCGCCTGCGAATCCGCCGGCACGAACACCCGTGCGTGCGCCGAGAGCGCCAGCAGGCGGTCGCGCAGGTCGCCCTCCAGGCCGTTCATGACCGAGAGGATCACGATGAGCGCCGCGACGCCCAGGCACACGCAGAGCAGCGATACCCAGGTGATGAAGGAGACGAAAAACTTGTGCGAGCGGGCCCGCACGTAGCGCAGGCCCACGAACAGGGGCAGCGAATTCAGCATCGCGCCGGATTCTGAGGCAAAAATCTGACGGGGATCACAAAAGTGCTGTTAGACATAGTCGGCGGCCGGCGACAGCGGCTGACTTTGCCACAGTGGGGCGTATATTGCCGCCACGGTCGAGTCGCCGTTAAGGAGACTGAAATGCTTGCTCGCACCCTGAAACTGTCCGTGCTGGCGTTCGCGTTCGTGGCGCCTGCGTTTAGTGAGACCCTGGCCGTCGATGGCCAGATCACGATCAAGCCTTCCGGTGTCGAGACCCCGCAGCGCGGCTCGACCATGGCGGCTGTCGAAGCCAGATTTGGCGCTCCCGCCAACAAGAGTGGTCCGGTGGGCAATCCGCCCATCACCAAGTGGTTCTATCCGAACTTCGTGGTGGTGTTCGAGAACGACAAGGTGTTGCACGCGGTCGTCGCCGCCGCGCCGCCCCCGCCGGCACAGCCCGCGGGCTAGACAGCACCCGATCGAACAGTCGGATTTCTCGCGCATCGAATGATGTGCGGCGAGACCGGCCGCACCGGCCTTTTGAGGCATTTGCAGGGTTCGCCGCGAAGGGTAAGCTGCCGCGCCTTCGCAATGCCATCCCTGCTCCACCCACCGTTACCCGCAGCGC
>Ga0070689_100001760_pt1 | contig 13876 bp, 14 predicted proteins | sample KBSS23HmetaG_FD_64669 | JGI IMG/M metagenome (GOLD analysis project Ga0070689, IMG submission 64669) | Switchgrass rhizosphere microbial communities from Kellogg Biological Station, Michigan, USA - KBS S2-3H metaG | ecosystem: Host-associated > Plants > Roots > Rhizosphere ...
CCCGCGCGGGCCTGGCCACCGCGACGGCCCCGGCCCTTCCCGTCGCGGGGCTGCTCACCACAACGGCCCGGGTGCCTCGAACGGATCGATGGGCCAGTGGTGTCTGCCATGGACGCCAGCGTCGGTTCAGGGGCGAAGCCGCGGACGTCACCGAGCGGTCCGCGCACCTCGTCCTCGCGGGCCTGGCACGGGGTCGCCCGTCGCGAGCCTGGTCACCACAGCGGTCCGCGCACCGGGCACCTCGCCCCTGGGCAACCGGGTCACCACAGCGGTCCGGGGACCTCGAACGGATCGATGGGCCCGTAACGCCGCCAGCCCACACGCAAGAGCCACGTGCTCGGAGCTGACACCGGCAGCGGGATGTAGTTCTTTGCCGGTGCAAACGACATCGTCCAGCCGTCGAACGAGGGCCCGCTCGCGTACGGATCGAGCTTCGCGGCGCGCGCCGCGGCGTGTTCCCAATCGAGGCGATGGCGACGCCAGTTGTTGAGGACGTACGCCAGTGCGTGCCGCGCATATCGCGCGGTCTTGATCTGCGACGCGTGATAGCGGTACGCGAACACCTTGCCGATCCGGCGCTGCTGGCCGTTGAGTGCGCGTGCGGCGCGGATCGCAAAGCTCTGCATGCGCCTCGACAGCACATGCTGATCGGCAGCCTCGACAAGCATGTGCAGATGGTTCTTCTGGATCGAGAAGTGGACGATCCGGAAGTCGTCGAGACCGAGATAGTGCGCCAGCACTCCGCGCAGCACGCGATAGATCACGCCACGTCGCAGCTCGTAGATGCCGCTGATGCGTTGGGTGACGTGTACGGGATGACGACTCGACAGCGGCGGCCGAGCCCGATGGGGCGTGTCGCGACATGTTCCGGTCTTCTTGCGACCTGCATTCGGTCGCTTGCCACCGCGGCGTTCTGTCGTCGCATCTGTGCTCATTTTGATTAGGGCATTAAAGCATTTCGGTCTGACATCGCGGCTCGACTCACAACGCCGGCGGCGCCGGTACAGCCCGGATAGATCGCTGACAACGATGTTCGTGCTTGAACGCGGCCGTGTTCGATCGCTACGGGACGCAGGCACCGCCGCGTCGGGCTCGTCGCCGGCACCGTGAAGCATTCGCGGGTGCGGTCAGCGCGACCGTCGTCACTCGCGCGGGTTTCGCGAAGCGCGGGTTTCGCGGAGCGCGGGTTTCGCGACGCGCGGGTTTCGCGCCGGGTTTGCGCGACGCGCGGCTTCGCGAAGCGTCTCCGGCTCGGGCTCCATCGGCGCCGAGCGCGTCGAGCGCGTCGACACTCCGGGAAGCGTTGCCGTTGTGAAACATGCCCGCGTGTCTGCTCGCAGTACAATCGATCGGTGAAGTGGGTGATCGGGATCACGGTCGGGCTCGTGGCGTGTCGATCGCACCACGATGTACCGGCGGGCTCGGGCGCGGGCGCGGGTAGCGCGTCACTCGACAGTCGGCTGCGCGCGGACACCAGTGCATCGTGGTTCGTGCATGCCGGCGATGGCGTCGCGTCACTCGTTCGCGTCGATCCGGCGGGTGCGCCCAAGGCGGCCGATCCGGCAGCGACCGCGCGAGCGTTCGTGACGCGCTATGCGGCCAGCTGGGGCGTGCACGATCCCGAGCACGAGCTCGTGGTCGAGCGCAGCGGCGCCGATCGCGTCGTGTTTCGCCAGCAGCACGGCAGTGTACCCGTCGAGGGTGGCTACGTGGCCGTGTCACTCGAGCGGGGCGTCGTCGTCGCGGTCGATGCGCGCTATGTCACGCCACCGACGGACCCGCCCGGCATCACGGCCGCAGCCGCGCGCGATCAGATTCGCGAACAGCTCGTGGCGGCGGCGACGGCAGCGGCACCGGAGGGGAGCGCGAGCGCGAGCACGAGCGCGAACACGAGCGCGAGCGCGAGCGCGAACACGAGCGCGAGCGCGAACCTGACCGTCGCCATGCCGACACTCGTCGCGCGCGGCGTGGGGCTCGTGTATCGCGCGGTTGTGACGTTCCAGGGCGGCGCCGCGACCGTGCGTGTTGTCGCGGATGCACGGGACGGATCGATCATCGCGATCGAGCCGCGCGGTCGCGATCTCGTCGCGGCGCAGGGCAAGGGCGTGCACGCCTATCATGGCGATGCGAGCGCAGTGCGGGACTTTCAGGTCGTGCAGGTTGGCGATGGCGGCTACGAGCTGCATCACCCGGCGACCGCGACACTTCCCGAGGTCACCGTGCGCGCACTCGAGCCGGGTAGCAAGCACTGGCGCGACGTACCGATCGTCAAGTGCTTCGCCAACCCACCCGAGGGCGCGATCGTGCGCTCGCGCAACCCGACGAGCTGGGACGAACGCGCGCCACCCGACGATCGCGGCAACGGCGCGGCCGTCGACCTGTACGTGAACCTCGACGCCGCCGCCGCCTTCTACGCGAAGCTCGGCAGACGCTCGTACGATGGCCGCGGCGCACCACTCGTTGGCGTCGTCCACACGTCGCGTTACAGCCAGTGGAGCGATGGCCACTTCTGGTACGGCGATACGAACGCGTCCGACGATCGCACGTGGTACCCGGCCACGACCTTCGACGGCGTCGTCCACGAGATGACACACGCGGTTTGCGAGTCGATGTGGGGCGCCTGGTCGTGGGACGTCGAGCCCGGGGCAATCTCCGAGGGCATCGCGGACGTGTTTGCCGCGATCGCGGAGCACGAACGCAAGGCCGGGCCGGAGAACCTGTTGCTCGGCGAGCAGGCGGTCGTGCCGCGCTCGGGGCAATGCAAGGCGATTCGCGACCTCGTGCATCCCAAGGCATGCGGCGGGGTCGATCACGCGCAGGATCTGATCACGGGAAGCGCCAGCGTGTCGGACTTCTTCGATCGCTGCAGCACCGGCGACGCGAGTCACGAGAACGGTGGCGTCGTCGGCAACGCCTTCGCGCTGATGACGGTCGGCGGTACGAACGAATCGTCGGGGGTCACGATCGCGAAGGGCATCGGCTGGGAGGCGGCGAAGACCGTGTGGTGGACAGCGCTCGAGGCGATGTCGAAGGACTCGAGGTTCGAGAACCTCGCGAACCTCACGATCGGCGTCGCACAGAAGAACCGGCTCGATCTGACGCCCGTCATCTGCGCGTGGTTTGCCGTCGGCGTGCTGAACGCCGACGACGTCGCCACGCACAAGGTCACGTGCACACCGCCCGAACCGACTGCGGCCGCCGATGCGGGAATCGCGATCGACGCGGGTGTTGCCGCGGATGCCGCGCCCGGCACGGTCGTGATTCCACCGGGCGGAGCGGCGAGCGGCCCGTGGATCTGCATGCTCACCACCGACGGCAACTGCACGTGCCTGATGCGCGTCCTCGCCGGGGTCGGCATGGAGATGGAGCAGGCGCGGGGGACCGTCAAGATCGTGCCGGCGTGCACCGCGGCGATGGTGCCCGGGCCTGCGGCCTGCGCGCTCGCGAAGAGCTCGGGACACCCGGCGATCTGCGGATGCGCGAAGAATGTCGCCGGAACCGCCGCGATGAAGTTCGGTGCGGTGGAGTGGTCGCCCGTGCCGCGATGTCCGCCGCCTTAACGCAACGTGCGCAGATCCTCGACGGTATCGATGTCGACCGCCGCTGCTTCGCACGCCACCGCGATCACGGGCTCGCCACGCAGTACCTTGCCCGCTCCCTGATCGCCCTCGAGCACTTCGAGCAGCGACCACCGCGATCGATCGAACAGCGCCGGCGCGCCGAGCACACCCTCGTATCGCGAGGCGACGATCGGTGCACCTGCTCGCCATCCGTCGCGCAGCGCGCGGAGATGATCGCTGCCGACCAGCGGCTGATCGCCCAGCACGATCAACAGCGCCGCCGCGTCACCCGCCCACGCGACCGCGGCGCGGATCGACGATGCGATGCCTTCCTCCCAGCCCGCGTTGTGAACGCGCGCGACCTGCAGGTCGCCGAGCGCGCGCTCGACGTCCGGCGCGTGCGCACCGAGCACGATGCCGACACGCGGTTCGACTTCGAGACACATCGCCGCGACGCGCCGCACGAGCGGCACACCATCGAGCTCGACGAGCTGCTTCGGGGTGCCCAGGCGCCGCGAGGCTCCCGCGGCGAGCACGGCAATCGCGAGGTCGTTCATCGCCAGTCGTCTATACATCGCGGTCGCATTCCGCGACACTGGGCGCGTGAAGCTCGACGTCAACGGCACCCCACACGAGGTCGATGCACCCGCCGATATGCCGCTCTTGTGGGTGCTGCGCGATCTGCTCGGGCTCGTCGGCACGAAGTACGGCTGCGGGATGGCGCAGTGCGGTGCATGCACGGTGCACGTCGATGGCCGGCCGATTCGCTCGTGCGTGACGACCGCCGGCAGCGTGGCCGGCAAGCACATCCGCACGATCGAGGGGCTCGCACAACATCCGGTCCAGCGCGCGTGGGCGGAAGCCGATGTCGTGCAGTGCGGCTACTGCCAGTCGGGGCAGATCATGAGCGCGGTCGCGTTGCTCGAGCGCAATGCAGATCCGAGCGACGGCGACATCGATGCGGCGATGGCCGGCAACATCTGTCGCTGCGGCACGTACGTGCGCGTTCGCGAGGCGATTCACCTCGCGGCGAAGCTCAACCGGAGGGACAAGTGATCACGCGCCGCGGTTTCCTCGGCGGCACGGCGGCCGGGCTCGCGATCAGCTTCTACGTGCCGGATGTCGCGCGCGCCATCCCGCAAGAGATGACGGGTCCGCTGCCACCGCCGAACGCGTTCGTGCGCATCGGCACCGACGACACGGTCACGGTGGTGCTCGCACATTCCGAGATGGGTCAGGGCATGTGGACCGGGCTCGCGATGCTGATCGCCGAGGAGCTCGATGCAGATTGGTCGAAGGTGCGCGCCGAGCACGCACCGGCCGCGACGGTGTTCGGGCATCCGTCGATGGGACTGCAGATGACGGGCGGCTCGTCGAGCATTCGCGGCGAGTTCGAGCGCTATCGGACGGTCGGTGCGATGGCGAGGGACATGCTCGTGCGCGCCGCCGCCACGCGCTGGAAGCTCGCGCCCGGCAAGCTCGAGGTGCAGGCGGGCGTCGTGTCGAGCGGTGGCAAGCGACTGCGCTTTGGCGAGCTCGCCGCCGAGGCGATGAAGCTATCTCCGCCGAAGACGGTGAAGCTCAAGGATCGAAAAGACTGGAAGCTGATCGGCAAGCCGACGAAGCGGCTCGATACCCCCGAGAAGATCACGGGACGCGCGACCTTCGGCATGGACGTGCAGTTCCCCGGGCTGCACACCGCCGTCGTCGCGAGGCCACCGGCCTTCGGCGCCAAGCTCGGCAAGTACGACGCGAGCGCGGCCCTCAAGGTGCCCGGCGTCGTCAAGGTGGTGCCGACAGCGACAGGCGTCGCCGTCGTCGCGAAGCATTTCTGGGCGGCGAAGCTCGGCCGCGACAAGCTGGCGATCGAGTGGATCGCGCCCGAGGGCGGCGGCGCCGATAGCGCCAAGCTGATGAGCGAATTCCGATCGCTCGTGCAGAAGCCCGGCGCGATCGCCGTCGACACCGGCAAGGTTGCCGACACGCTGGCGGCCGCGAAGCGCAAGCTCGAAGCGATCTACGAGTTCCCATACCTCGCGCACGCACCGATGGAGCCGCTCAACTGCACGGTGAAGATCGATGGCGACACGTGCGAGATCTGGACGGGCACGCAGTCCCAGACGATGGACCAGGCCGCGGCCGCCACGATCCTCGGCACGTCGCCGCAGAAGGTGACGCTCCACACGACGTTTCTCGGCGGTGGCTTCGGCCGGCGCGCCACGCCGACGAGCGACTTCGTGAGCGAAGCCGTGATCGTCGCGAAGGCCGCGGGCTTGCCGGTCAAGACGGTGTGGACACGCGACGACGATATTCGCGGCGGCTACTACCGACCCGCGTACGTGCATCGCGTGCACGTCGGCCTCGACGACGCGGGCATGCCGATGGCGTGGGATCACGTCATCGCCGGCCAGTCGATCATGGCGGGCACGATGTTCGCGCGGATGATGAAGGACGGCATCGACGGCTCGTCGATCGAAGGCGTGCGCGAGAACCCGTACTTCAGCGACAAGCTCGTGCGCCGCGTCTCGCTGCACTCGCCGCGCACGGCGATTCCCGTGCTGTGGTGGCGCTCGGTCGGCGCCACGCACACCGCGTTCGCGATGGAGTGCATGATCGACGAGCTCGCGCACGCCGCGGGCAAGGATCCGCTCGCGTATCGCCTCGCGCTGCTCGCGAAGCAACCGCGCCACGCGGCCGTGCTGCAGCTCGCGGCCGAGAAGGCCGGGTGGACCACGGCTCCTCCCGCGGGACGCGCGCGCGGCCTCGCGCTTCACGAATCGTTCGGCACGATCGTCGCCGAGTGCGCCGAGGTGTCGGTGACCGACAAGAAGATCCGCGTCCACTCCGTCGCCGCCGCTGTCGATTGCGGCACGGCAGTGAACCCGCTCGGCATCGAGGCGCAGGTGCAATCCGCGATCGCGTACGGCCTGACCGCCGCGCTCTACGGCAAGCTCACGCTCACGAAGGGCCAAGTGCACGAGAGCAACTTCCACGACTATCCGATCCTGCGCATGCACGAGATGCCGGCGATCAGCGTCCATCTGATCGCGAGCGGCGCGAAGATGGGCGGCATCGGCGAGCCCGCGACGGCACCGATCGCACCCGCCGTCGCAAACGCGATCTTCGCGCTCACGAAGCAGCGCCTGCGCACCCTGCCCCTTCAGGTCTAGCCCATGCATCGTCTGGTGATCCTCTTCGTGCTCGCGTGCGGCAAGCCCGCCGCGACGAGCGCACCACGCGCCGGCGATCGCGACGCTGCGCTCGCCGCCTTCGAGACCGTGCGCGCGGTACTGCAGCATCCTCGCTGTCAGAACTGCCACCCCGCCGGCGACGCGCCACTGCAAGGCGACGACAGCCATCCGCACACGCAGAACGTGCAACGCGGCCCGAGCGGCAACGGCATGCCGGGCGAGGAATGCACGACGTGTCATCGCGAGGCGAACCCTCCCGACACGTTCGGCGCGCACACGCCACCTGGCGTCGTGAAGGGCTGGCACATGCCCGGGCCGCAGCTGAAGCTCGTGTTCGTCGGCGTCGCACCGAGAGCGCTGTGCGAGCAGGTCAAGGATCCCGCGCGCAACGGCGGCAAGGACGCCGGGGCGTTGCGGGTTCACCTCGACGATCCACTCGTCACCTGGGCGTGGGCACCGGGCATGGGTCGCGCCGCGCCACCGATCTCGCACGCGGACTTCGTCGCCGCATGGGAGAAGTGGTTCGCCGGAGGCGCGCCATGCCCGTGATCCGTGCCCTGATCCTCCGCCTTTAGCAGCGCCTCAAAAAAAGTTCGCGACTGACGCGACCACGTCACGTTCTCGGGAGCATGAAGATGGCTCCCCTGCTCGCGCTCGTCGCGACGTCATGCGTGCCCGTCGCGGGCACCGCGATGATCACGCCGGCGATCGCGCTGTTCTACTCGCCGGGTGGCGTGCCGCCGGGCGAGGGCAAGCTCGGCGACGAGGCCAAGGCGCGGCTCGAGGCGCGGCCGCAACGGGCACTCGCGAGCGCGACGCAGGGCGCACTCGCCGCCGCCGCGCATGCACCCGACGACGTGCGCCTCCAGCGGCGTGCCGGCGCCATGGTTCGCGAGCTCGCGCAACATGGTGGCGTCGGCGAGCTCGCACCGCAGGCTACGCACGCGATCGAGCACCTCGTCGACATCGCGCCATGTCCCGGGCTCGCGGATGCGGCAGCGACGTGGCTCGCGCTCGGCGATCCGGCGCGCGCGGGCGACGCGTACGTGCAGGCGGCGAAGCGCTGCGATAGCGTCGAGGCCGCGATCGCCGCGGTCGCTCCGCTGCGCCAGGTGAATCGCTGCGAGGATGCGCTCGCTGCGCTGCGCGCCGCATGGCCGCGCGTACACGGCAAAGGCGGCATCGCGGTGCTCGACGGCGTCGCGCGCTGCAGCGACGCGATCACGCTGCGCCGCAACCTCAGCTTCGCGCCGCCCGACGTGGTCGAGGATTACTTCGCGCTGCTCGAACAGCGCCGGCTCGACGAGCTCGAAGCCGAGCGCCGCGCCGAATCCGAGCGCCGCGAACGCGAAGCAGAATCGCGCGCGTTCGCGGCGAGCTCGCGCTGCTCGTCGGAGTGCAGCGCGGCGGTCTCGTCCTGTACCTCGAGTTGTGCCGGCGACGCAGCGTGTCTGCAGCGCTGCTCCGCTCTCGGTCATGCCTGCAGCGCCGGCTGCTGAAAGATCCCCATGCGTCCTCTCCTTCTCCTGCTCTGCCTCGTCGCGCGCGCGAGCGCCGCACCTCCCGAACCTTCGATCGATGTCGTCGCGGCGCCGCCGATCGAAACGGCACCCGCCGGTGGCCTCGATCCCGATGTCGTCGCGCGGCTCGATGCCGTCGATCAGGCGATCGGCACATCGCCACTCGACGCGCTCGTCGATCGCGTGCTCGTCTTGTACGAGAGCGACGATCCGTTCTCGCGCGCGCAGCGCGAGGCGGCGCGTCCCCGCAGCGTCGAGCTCCTCGGGCGCATCGGCGAGCGAGCGCGTACCGCCGGCGACCTCGTCACCGCCGCCCGCGCGTTCGACGCGCGCAGGACCATCTCTGGCGGCGGCCGAGACCCGCAGCTCGCGCAGGTACTGACCGCGTGGGCCGAGCGCGATGCGAAGGCGTCGCCGGGTCGCGCGCTGTATCTCGCGCGGCGTGCCCGCGCCGCGGATCCCGGCGATTCGCGCGCCGCGGATCTCGACGACGATCTCGGCAAGAACCACCGCGTGTGGCCGGGGCGCCTCGCGATCGTCGCCGGGTTCGTCGCGCTCGCGGTCGGCATCTACGCACGCAGCCGGGTCTCCGCGATCGAGGAGGATCTCGCGATGCACGCGCGCCCGGGCGATCAGGTCGAGAGCGCGCTCGCCGAGCGCGATCGCTACGACGCGATCGGCACCGGCCTCATCATCGCCGCGCCGGTGATCTCGTTCGGCGGCGTGCTGCTCATGTGGTCCGGCAAGCCCTCGTATTCCCCGACTTCACCGGCCGAGCTGCCGGCGCTGGGGGGCCGATGAGGTACGCGTTGCTCCTGCTCGTCACCGCGTGTGCCGGCAAGCCGCTCGAGGATCTCGAGATCGCGTGCACGGCGGATAGCGAGTGCCCGCACGATGCGTGGTGCGACCTCCGCTACCACAACGACGTGTGCCTGTCGCTCGCGCACTCCGCCCCGCCGCACATCGCGTTCGATGGCTTCGTGCTCGGCCAGCAGATCGTCAAGACGATCTGGGTGCCGCCGAAGACAACCACGATCCACACGCTGCGCCTGCGCAACGATGGCGGCAGCCAGACCGACGTGATCGTCAAGCTCGACGGGCCCGCCTGCCTCGACGCGTTCTCGCTCACCCGCGGCGATGGCGAGCTGCTCGACGAGGGCGACACGCTCGATGCCGACTTCGACGTCGACCCCGCCGTCGGTTGCGCATCGCCCGCGATGATCACGATCACGGCGACGGCCAGCGACCGCGTGTTCTCGTTCCCGGCCATGATCTCGATCTCGCCGTGACCGGCTATCATCGCCGTGGATGCCGCAACCACGACGAGTCGCCGAGCCGATCGTGAAGTGGTCCGGCGGTAAGACGCGCTTGCTCGGCGAGCTGTCCGCGCGCCTGCCCGCACAGTGGAACCGCTACTTCGAGCCGTTTGCCGGTGGCGCGGCGCTGTTCTTTCGACTCGCCCCTGCGCGTGCGGTGCTGGGCGATCTCAACGCCGATCTGATCACGACGTATCGCGCGATCATCGATGATCTCGATGGCGTCTCGCGCGAGCTTCGCCGTCATCGCGCGGCCCACGATCAAGAGCACTACTACGCCACACGCGCGCGCTGGAATGCAGAGCGCACGAGCTGGCGCCCGGCGAAGCGCGCCGCGACGTTCATCTACCTCAACAAGACCTGCTTCAACGGCCTGTGGCGCGTGAATCGCGCAGGTGCGTTCAACGTGCCGATCGGCCGCTACACCGATCCGCCGATCTACGTACCCGACGCGCTACGCGCCGCACGCGAGCTGCTGGCGCGCACCGAGCTCCACGCGGGCGATTACAGGACGACGCTGCGCGAGGCCGGCGCCGGCGACCTCGTCTATCTCGATCCGCCGTATCACCCGCTCTCGGAGACGGCCAGCTTCACGAGCTACACGGCGGGTGCGTTCGGGCCACGCGATCAGGAAATCCTCGCCCGCACGGCGCGCGCGCTGGTAGCGCGCGGATGTCACGTCGTGCTCTCGAACAGCGACACCGAATTCGTGCGCGGGCTCTATCGGGGCTTCCAGATCGAACGCGTGCGCTGCAGCCGCTCGATCAACAGCATCGGCGAGCGCCGTGGCGAGATCGACGAGCTGATCATCTCGGGATCCGGCTGAGCGCCCGGGCGCGCAACTTGCGTTTCCTCTCATCAGAGCACGGAGGATGACGTGAAACCGCACAAGACCTGGAAGGTGCTACCGCACGGCGAGATCGAGAAGCTCGCTGAAAACCTGTACACCGTCGTCGGCAAGCTTCGGATGCCGTTCGGCGAGACCCCACGCCGGATGACGATGGTTCGCCTCACCGGCGGCCGGCTCGCGATCTACTCGGCGATCGCACTCGACGCGCGGCGCATGGCTCAGCTCGAGGCGCTCGGACGCCCGGCATTTCTGATCGTGCCGAGCTCGCTGCATCGCCTCGACGCACACCCGTGGCGGGACCGCTACCCCGACCTCACGGTCTACGCGCCCGAAGGCGCGTGCGTGAAGATCAGCGAGGTCGTTGCCGTGGATGACACGCAGTTCGATCTCGGCGATCCGAGCGTGCGTGTCGAGCACGTGCCCGGCACGAAGCGGCGCGAGCTGTCGATGCTTGTCGACACGCCGACGGGCAAGACGCTCGTCGTCAACGATCTGATCTTCAACTTGCCCGAGATGAAGGGCATCGCGGGCCTCGGCTTGCGCGTGCTCGGCTTCGGGCCGGGCCACCCGACGATGCCGCGCGCCGTCGTGCGCAAGCTCGTCGATGATTCCGAGCAAGTCAACGCGCAGCTGCGCGCGTGGGCGAGCATGGACCTCGAGCGAGTGCTCGTGTCGCACGGCGCGCCGATCGAACATCCGCGCGAGACGCTGTTGCAGCTCGCCGCGACTTGAGCTGCAGTCGGCGGATGTCGCGTGCGATCGTGATGCGTCGAACGGGCGGGCCCGAGGTGCTCGCCGTCGAAGATGTGCCGCTCGCGCCGCTGCGAGCCGGCGAGGTCCGGCTGCGCACGCTGGCGTCGGCCGTGAATTTCTCGGATCTGCAGATCCGCGCCGGCGCGTGGCACATCCGGCGACAGCCCGCGTTTCCTTACGTGCCCGGGCTCGAGGTCGTCGGCGAGGTGGTCGAGGTCGGCGCCGGCGTCGCGGACTTCTCGCCCGGCGATCGCGCGTGGACCATGATGCAAGGCCTCGGCGGCGTGCGCGCCGAGCGCGACGGCGGCTACGCGGAGCACGCGACCGTGGCCGCGACCGCGCTCGCGCCGCTGCCCGCAAGCGTCGACGCCGTGCAGCTCGCCGCGATCGGGCTCGCGGGTGTCACCGCGATCGAGAGCATGCGCCGGCTGGGCCCGCTCGCCGGCAAGACGCTCGCGGTCTCGGGCGCGCGCGGCGGCGTCGGCTGCGTCGCGGTCACGATCGGCCAGGCACTCGGCGCGCACGTGATCGCGCTCGATCGTCGATCGCCGTCGCCGCCACCCGCCAGCGTCGATGCGGTGATCGATGGCGTCGGCGGCCCGGTGTTCGGCGCGCTCGTCGCCGCGCTGCGGCCGCGCGGCCGTTACTGCATGTTCGGCGCCGCCGCGGGCGGCGATGTCGCGCTCGATCTGTGGCAGCTGCTCGACGGCAAGTTGCTCACCGGTTACTCCAGCGAGGATCTCGATGGCGCGGCGCTGCGTGCCGCGACGCGGGAGTTGGTCGCGCTGCATCTACCACCACCGCCGACAACGGTACTGCCGCTCACGGATGCCGCACGCGCGCACGCGCTGCTCGAGCAACGCGCGTTGCAAGGCCGCGTCGTGCTCGTGCCGTAGTAGCGTAGAGACATGCGCTCGTGGTCATGCATCGTGGTCGCATTGTTGTGGACAAGCGCCGCCTGGAGCGCGACACCGAAGTGCCGCGCGCTCGACGCCAACGACGGCGCGTTGATCCTCGAGCTCGCGAACCGTTCGGCCTCGAAGTGCACGGCCGCGCTCACCGCCGCGATGAAGAGGCGCGGCTGCGCGCACGCCGCGAAGGGCAAGCACGTCGAGTTCACGACGCAGTACGATCACCCGGGCGTCAAGGGCAAGCTGACGACGCTGACGTGCGGCGCGGTCGAGCTGCCGAAATGTCGCGCGATCGATGTCAAGACGCACGCGACGATCGCCGAAGCGGCGCAGAAATCGAGCGCGCGGTGCGCGACGCTGCTCGCCGTCGAGGTCAAGAAAGAGCGCTGCACGAAGGGCAGCCATGGCAAGAAGATCCAGTACAAGACGAGCTTCGAGCAGCGCGGCGCGAAGGCCAAGCGCGTCGCGGTCGTCTGCAAGTGATCACGGGCCCGGCTCGGGCTCGCACACGTTCGGTTCCACCGGCTGCTCGACGGGCGCGACGACGCGCGCCGCGGGCGCCACCGGCTGCGTCCCGCGCATCGCGTCGATCGCCGCGACGAGCAGGATCGTCGCGATCGCGAGCCGCGCGAACCAGCGCATCGCCGGCTGCCACCACGCCTCGGGCTCGTACTCCTCGATGACCTCGTCGGAGATGGGCTCGCGAAACGCGACGCCCTTCGGCGTGGTCTTCGCGTCGAGCGACTCGGGTGATTCGTCCCAGCCCGCGTCGACTTCCTCGGCGACGGGCATCACCGCCGACACCCGCTCCTCGAGGATGTGCAGCTCGTTGCGAAGCGCGAACGGGAAGTCGTCGCGCACGGTGTCCTGGCCGAGGCCGTCGAGCTCTTCGGCGACGACGTGAGGTCGCGAGCCCCTGGCCTCGGGAATCCTCACGATCGCCGGTTTGACGGCGGATCTCGTGACCGTCGGCAAGCGCGTGCGCGGTTTCTTCGGCGGCGGTTGTTCGTGGAGCGAGGGAATCACGATCGGTCCCGTCAGCGTGCGCCCGAACACCGGCTGCGGTGTGGGCCGTTGCGCTTCGGCCTCGCGCCGCGCCGCAAGCATGCTCTCGAAGATCGCGATCGACTCGCGCTTGAGCTTCTGCACCGAGACCACGATGCCGGCACGGCCGAAGCGGTTGTCGGTATCGTGCAGCTCTTCGAGCACCGTGCCGACGCCGATCAACACGCCGTCCTCGTGGACGAGATCGAAGGAAAACGGCAGCGTCGTGCCGACCGTGCGCCTCGCGTTCGGGATCAAGATCGCGGCGTCCTCGCAGTAACGTTGAAACGTCGCGATGAATTGCTCGACGGTGTAGCAGCGCGTCTCGACGCAGAGACCCTTCGTCGGTGGCGGTGCTTCGACCTCCCCTTCACGCTGCGCGTTTTGGTCTGGTGAACCCAAGGCAGACCCTCGCTCTCCATTGTGGATTCAAACGGCCTGCAGAAGCGATGTGGGTAGCGTCCCACACTCGCGATGCGTTAGCCTGTGAACAGGTCGATGGCCCACAAGATCTTGCTGATCGACGACAGTGAGGTGTCCCTCGATTGCACGCGCGAAGCGCTCGACCGCGCCGGATTCGAAGTGCGCACCGCGAGCGATGTCCATCATCTCGATCGCGTGCTCGGTGGCTGGCGCCCCGATCTCATTCTCACCGACGTCAACATGCCGGGCCTCAGCGGCCCCGAGCTGTGCCGCATGCTCAAGTCGAGCTACGAGACCGCGCACGTGCC
>Ga0070689_100001767_pt1 | contig 13865 bp, 17 predicted proteins | sample KBSS23HmetaG_FD_64669 | JGI IMG/M metagenome (GOLD analysis project Ga0070689, IMG submission 64669) | Switchgrass rhizosphere microbial communities from Kellogg Biological Station, Michigan, USA - KBS S2-3H metaG | ecosystem: Host-associated > Plants > Roots > Rhizosphere ...
CTGAGTTTCGCCCGGCATACGACCCGCTGTTGCGAATGGCGACCGCGCTCGCTCGCATCGATATCGCCGCGGCCCGTGCGTTGCTGGTCGAACTGCAGCAAGTCCAACCTGCGCGGCCGGAAGCAGCGCAGGCGTTGCGCGAACTTTCACGCGCATCGCCGTGAGCCCTTTCTAAACGCCTCGAAATCACTCGCGAATACGACTCGAGGCTGACCCGTCTTTCCTCCCGCAGTAGAAGTTTGCTCAAGAAGGAACTCATCCGCTCTCTTATTTGAGTTACTTCGGAGCAAGAGGCGGATTCGGATAGAAGCCCCACGGTTTCTCAAGCACGCGGCGCTCCCACGGCACTAGAGTTTGTGCCATGTCTTCGCAAGCAATCGCCGGCCAATGAGCCCTCAGCTCGCCAGCTACCCAGGACTCGCGCTGCATGGTCTCCTGATTATCGAAGATCCCTTCAATTTTCTGCATAGGCTCCCCTTGCTTTCCAGCAACGATCTGTTCTCCGCCCAAAGCGAAATTCCTGGATTGTTGCTATTTGACATGCTTTACCAATTGCCTGGGTCCGACTTCTGCGCCGTAGACGTTGCCCTTTGCATCCACCGCCAAACCTTCTGCAGCGCTGGTCCCCTCCATCTCGAGCGGATCCGGGATACGGTACAGGACACTGCCGTCGTGAAGTCTGCCGATGCGAATTCCTCTCTTCCAGCCCGGGTGGGCCGCGAAGGGAAGTCCGTTCGATTCGGAGTCGGCGACATAGATCATGTCGTCTCGTATGTAAAGGCCGCTTGGACGGCTGAACTGTTTCCAATCGGCAATGAACGTACCCTCCTGATCGAGAATCTGGATGCGCATGTTTCCGCGATCGGCGACCAACAGCCGGCCCTGCGAATCCAGGGCGATGTCGTGAGGCGTCTTGAATTCGCCCGGCGCCGATCCCCACCGCCCAAAAGATTTGACGAACTTGCCGTCCCTGGTGAATTTCGAGATGCGCCCCACACTATCCGGGCCCTGCCCGGGATACTGCCCCGCATGACCTTCGGCGATGAAGATATTGCCGTTGGGCGCGATCACGACGCTGCACGGTTCAGTCAGGGCCTGTGGCGGATTGCCCGCGACACCAGGCGTGCCGATGGTCATCAGCACTTTGCCCTCCGGACTGAACTTGACCACCACATGGCCTTTCGGCTTTTCATCCGGATACTTCTTGCGCTCCCTGGCGTTGAGGCTCCGGGCGTCGACGACCCAGATGTTGTTCTGCGCATCCACGTAGATCTTGTGCGGAAAAACGAACATGCCGGCGCCGAAGCTCTTCTGAAGTTTTCCCGACGCATCGAACTTCATCACCGGCGCGACGGCGGACCCGGCGCAGCTGTCGTACGCGAATGGGGATTCTCCGGGAGGAATGTCGGGATTCGCGCCGCACCGATTGGCCACCCAGACGGACTCTCCATCATTGTCGATCGCGACCGCGCTCAGCGCCCCCCATGTCTGCCCTCGCGGAAGATCGCCCCAAGGCGCGATGGTCTGGTATGGGTTGGGAAGATCGTTGGCCGGCGGCGGGTCCGCCTCTGCGCGTGCGTTGGTGCTGCACAGGGCCAGGACGGTGGCCACTGAAATGAATAGTGTCGATTGATTTTTGTCTGGCATGGGAAAGTTCTTCGTTGATTTCGGGAAGGCGTGGGATCGGGCAATGTCTACGATTCAGCGCGTGTCTCTCGAAAAAAGAAACTTGAGCGCCATCGCGGGCCATTTCCCGTGGTCTTCGCCGTATTTGGCGAGCATGGAGCCGGTGACAAATTGCGCCGCGGTGGTATGTCTGGCCGCACTGCTATTCACGCCGAAAATATGGAACGGGACGAACTGCTCTCTGGCGTATCTGACGCCTTCGTACAATACATGGATTGAGCCGTCTTCCAGCTCCACGAGTTGCGCGTCAGCGTTGATCTTGATGGCCGAAGGCATTGTTGCGTCTCTATCTAGTTGGAAATCAGCGGCGGATTCTGCATGGTGAATTGTCTATTCAACGTACAAGTCTCCCCATCCCCATCCCAACCTTCCCGTTGAAGGGGAAGGAGAGTTGAACGGCCTACTCTTAAGTCCGGGCCCCAAGCCATTCCAGCAGGCTAAAACGCGATCGTGAAACTCACCTCTGGATAGGTATCGCTGCACGAGTGGTAAACACTTTTGTTGCAATCGATATAGGACTCATAAACCGCGCCGATACCGATGTACGCATTGCGGCCGGCGGTCAAATAGACGCCCGCACGCGCGCCCAGGGAGTCGATGTCCGGTAGACCGTCTATATTCGTGCGGCGATAAAATCCGCCGACATAAGGCTTCAGCCGCGGCACCTGGTAAAAAACATACTGCACCGAAGGCGTGATCTTATACATGCTGGGATCCGCCCCGGACCACGATTCGAAAGACAGGCCGACGCTGAGTCCATCGATCACGTAGTAGTTCACGCCCAACCCGAGGACAAGGTAGGATTCATCGAATGCATGGCCGCTGCCGGCCGTGATCGCCAACTGTGTGCTGTCCTTGCCGAAGGCTCCTGCCACCTCGGCCGCAGTTGCCGGCGGAGTCGATGCGAAAATCGCAACGGCGATGACAGTGATGGCAACCAGCTTCTGATTCATGATCGGGGTATCCGTGTCTTGGCAATTGTACCCACGCATGGGCCCGCGAGGATCACGCCAAAGATAGCACTAAAAGCGGGGCTGAACTCGACAGCAGGTGAGGCGAAGCCTGGGGTCGGCCAGAGTACTTCAGATCAAGCCGGATTCGCGAACCGCTCGATTAACTCTTCGCCTTCGTTGTTTGAATGGCTGACGCGAGGGTTGACCGGGTGCACGGTGAAGTCCGTTATGGCGTTATCACGCGCAAAGCCAACCACAACGGCAGCGTCGGTCATCCCCGGATCCAGCCAGGCGGCTTCCGCATCCTTTGGCAGCGCGATAGGCATGCGTTCGTGAATCGCAGAGGCGTCGCCCGCCGCATCGCGCGTCAGGATCGTGCAGGTAAATTCCAGCGTGTCGCCGTCCTGGTTTCCGCGCGACATCAGACCGGCAAAGGCGATTGGCTCCCGGTCCGTCCTCTGGATAAGGTAGGGCTGCCTCCTTACTTCGCCCGTCGGAGGATGAATTCGTTCAACTTCTTTCCATCCATACCAGCCCAGTGCGGGGACCAGGCAACGCGAGTTGCTGCCCGCGACACGCCACATTGGGTTCGTCGCAACCTCTTCAGATCGTGCGTTGAACGTGTGTTTCGGTAGCTTCGCCCCTTTCCACCAGAAGGGAACCATTCCCCATCTGGCGGGTACCAGGTACAGGCCTTCTGTCGTACGGTAGATCACCGGTACGGTCATCGTCGGCGAGACATTGAAGCGCTGAGACAGCGGACTTCTTATCTCGACGTCGGTTAGTTCCCAGTAGCGCTCCATCTCGGCCTGGGTCGAGCTTACGTAGCGTCCGCACATAAAAAAAACCTGCCTTATTTCGGACCGGCAAAGAAAATCGAGACTGACCCGATTTCAATTGTGTTCCCGTGTGTTTCCCGCACATGAACCGTATAAGTCCAATCAACCGCCAGACGCCAGTCACACCGACTGGCTGTTACGGCTGTTCCGAGTCGTCCTGTCGGCTCTTGTCAGGCGCGGATCTGAAGCCCAGCTCGTAGCGGCGCTCGAGCTGATCGAATGTCAACGTCCGGTTCTCGCACGCCATGCGGGCGATTTCGAAGCGCTTGCCAAGGTCCCAGTCGCGTTCCCGCGCGAGGTCGTCGAGGCGGTCGATGACCTCCTCGATGTCTGCATAGACAGAGGGGACTGGCTGCTCGGTGGGTACCGGAAGGGATTGCGCTTTGCGCACCCGGAGCCACCAACGTGCGGTCAGCACGATCGTCCAGGCCACCACTACGGCGCAAGCGCCCGTTGCACCACTGATGAGGAAGCCCGCGGTGCCGGTGGCGATGAGCGCTGCTGCATGCCTGATCACCTTACCCTGGTCCGGCCGTGCGCTGGATGCCGGGCCATCCCCCGGAGATTCTCCTCATTCGGAGCCCGTTCGGGGCTATCCATCACCCATCCTTTCAGTGGGTGCAGCATTTCGCGCTTTTCTGCGGACCTCGAGATTGCCCGTGGCTCCTCCGCGCGCCAGCCAGCAAGTACCTGCTCGAGTCCGTGCGATGGCATGCGTTTGTTAAACAGTCGTCGCACCTGTGCCCAGAGGTTAGTTTTCATGTTGGCCTTCAGGGGGGACATCCAAAGCGGTGGACGCGGGTTCGACGCGCGACGCGGTGGGCGCCGGACCTGCGTACAAAGTGCCGGCTCGCGCCGGAGCCGGTTCGCCGAAGTCCATAACGAGTTCCAACGCATCGACTTGGTGTCGTCCCGCCGGCTCGCGACCGTGCACGGAGCGCCACGCCCAGCGGTACGCGCGTGCGAAAACGTGTGCCTCGGTGCTATCGTCGTCTTCGCCACTCGACATGCTGAATACTCGGTATTCCATGGTCCTAGCTCCTGTTTGCCTCACGGGCGGGCACGCTCGATGCGCACCGATCGGGAAGGCCGGCGCGGAAGTGCAGTGTCCGTGGATGCAATGCAGAGCGCTTGACCAGAGGCGTCAACCGCTTGTCCGAATGCGACAGGAGGATACGGGCACGTCCCCCGACGTCAGCCCGGCCAAAAGCGCGCCGTCAGGCGGACACGGAACGCTGCGCGCGGAACTCGCTGGGTGACATGCCCGTCCAGCGTTTGAAGGCGCGTGTGAAGGCGCTTTGCTGTGAGAAACCCAACAAAAAAGTGACGTCGGTGATGGAGTGCCTCGGGTCCTCGAGATGACGCATCGCGAGATCCCGCCGTGTGTCGTCGACCAGCTTCTGGTAGGTAAGGTCCGCTTCGGCGAGCTTGCGCTGGAGCGTGCGACGGCTCATGTGGAGTTGCTGCGCCATTCCGTCTTCCGATACCTCGCCTGAGCTCAGTTGATCACGTAGGTGTGCCTGGCAACGAGCCACCACGTCGTTCTTGTCGAGGTGCGCCAACTGCTCGAACAGGATCCGGTCCAGGGTTGCCGCGAGCTGGCGGTTCGATGTCGGCAGGGGACGATCGACGTCCCTCCGGGAGAGCGTGAAGCTATCTTCGTCCGCGGCGAAGTGAACGACGCATCCAAAATGGCGCCGATACACCGCGTTGTCCTTCGGTCGCACACGCCGCAGTCGGACCGCCACAGGCCGCAGCGACGAGCCCGCGTTCATCCTGCACATGTCCACCAGCAGCGACATGACGAAATCCGCCCTGACGGCGCTCGATACGGGATCTCGCGCCTGCCCGGACAGCGTGATCTTGAATCCGGCGGAAGATTCCTCCAATCGCGTCGAGGACGCTTCTCCCAGCAGACGCCAATAGCGCGCGACACGTCCGAGCCCGGTGCGCAGCGTCGAACTGGTAAGCCAGGCATAGCCCAGCGCACCAAGATTCGAGGGATGCCAACACCGGGCGGCACGCAGTCCGAACGCCGGGTCCGGAATCTGCGTGGCCGCATCGCGTACCAGTGAACCCCAGGTGCGGGACGGAATCCGCGCATTCGGGTCGCTGAGAAGTGCCGGGTCAATGCCGTGCTGCTTGAACATCGCCCGAGCATCGAGTCCATACATCTCAAGCACGCGAGCGACGATTTGGCCGAGCGTGGCGAGTGCCGTGGGGGTCATGAGCTAAGGCCCAGAAAATGGGGAGAGCGCGCATCCCATTGCCGATTCATGATCGTGCAAGCATACCAGCCGGCATTGTCCGGCTTGTACATAAACGGGCCACCCCCAAGTTACGGCATCCGGTAATTTTTCACGGTCAGCCCATGCAATAGGTCACAGAGCCGCAGCGTCCTTGCCCGTATCGTCCTCATCTCACACACAACGTAACCGGGATACTTGGGAAGCCCGCCGCAAGGAAAAGGGGAAGCTCAAAGCCAACCTTGGGCAATGATCCCGGCATCAAGCTGAATCGGAGGAATACGACATGCCATGGACCAACGTAGACAGCCTCTCAACCAAAGTACCGCTTCCAGAGGGCTATCGTTACGAACGACTCGCACGCGCGGACATTGCGGATGTGGTGCGCTCGCTAGCCGACTGGTATCCGGGCATTGTCGTGGGCAATTCAAGCTGCCATCTCAACGAGAGCTTTTACAACGAAAAGGTTGTTCTTGACGACGAGTCCGAGCGGGATTTTTTCGTGGTGCTGTTCAAGAAAGGGCGAGAGCTCGTGGGCGTCCTCTCGATCGAGCGTGACCGTGACAGTGAAGTATTGTACGGGCGAATCGGAGCAGTCTCTCCAAAACACCGAGGATTGAATCTGAGCGAGAGATTTCCGGCTTTGATAGAAACGATGGGCCATGCGATGGGCATGGGCATGGTCTACGGCCTGGCAACCTTGAAGGTGCCCCATATGCAGACGAAGTTCGAACGCCTGGGTTGGCAGCTGATTGGAATCATTCCGGGATTCGACAAAGAAGTGGTGGAACCCGGAGTCATCAAGCGCGTATACGAAGCCATTTACGCAAAAGTGCTTGTCGCGGAGGAGAACTTTGTGCGTCCTCGCTATGCGGACATGACACCTGGAACAACCCAGCTCTTCGAGCTGTTATACCCGGGCAAAGCCAGCGCTGCCTGACAACCCGTCCGACACGGGCGCGCTTGGTACCGCTGTGCGTGGCCCGCATGCTTTCCCAACTAGGACCGCATTGGTCACGGCATCATGTGACGTCCGCGCCATCAAATCCCCAGCCGCTGCGTCAATCCATTTTCCGGTTACCATATTCGCCAGGTCCCTGAGGAGCCCCGCCACCATGCCCGACCAGACACAAGCCCGTTCCGCCACCGCTTCGGTGCAGCAGCGAACCGATGCCATCGAGGCTGCGTTCGAAGTACGCGGGCTGAAAGCCGCCGAATTCATAGCAGAAGCCGAGCACCTGACTGAAGAGAAGTGGATCCCTGAAAATGGCGCGCGGGTAGTGGCCAAGGCGTGGACCGATCCAGCCTTCAGGCAGCGCTTGCTGGCCAACGGGCGCGAGGCGGTTGCCGAACTCGGGCTCGCAATGCCAGCGCACCATCGGCATCTCGTCGTGCTGGAAAACACTCCGACGGTGCAAAACGTGATCTGCTGCACATTGTGTTCCTGTACTGCTTTCACGATCATCGGATTGCCACCGGACTGGTACAAGGATCTCGAATACCGCGCACGCATCGTCCGCCAGTCGCGCACAGTGCTCAAGGAAATGGGACTTGACCTGCCGGCCGAGGTCGAAATTCGCGTATGGGACACTACGGCGGACACGCGCTACATGGTGCTTCCGGTGCGGCCGCCGCGCACCGCCGGGTGGTCGGAACAGCAACTTGCGGCGATCGTCACGAAGGATTCAATGATCGGCGTTGCCCGGCTCTAGGAGAAGATCGATCATGGACGGCATGCACGATCTGGGTGGAAAGCAAGGTTTCGGCCGCGTGCGCTATGCGCTGAATGCCCGGGTTTTCCACGAGCCGTGGGAGAAGCGGGTCAATGCGCTGTACTCGCTTGCGGTGAAACTAGGCATCTTCAACATGGACGAGTATCGCCATGCCATCGAGCGCATGGAACCGCGCCACTATCTTTCAGCCAGTTACTACGAGCGATCGCTTACGAGCCTGGCGACGCTCTGTGTCGAGAAGGGCATCGTCACGCACGCAGAACTGGAACGGCGTGCGCAAGGTTCTTTTCCACTTTCTGCGCCGAGCGCGCCCGGCCGTTCCAACGTTGCCGGGCGCGAGCAATTCAAACCGGGCGACCTTGTGCGCGTGCGCAGCGACTATGTTCCCGGCCACATGCGCATGCCAGGCTACATTCGCGGCAAGAGCGGCATCGTTGTGAGCGAATCGCCGGCCTATCCGTTTCCCGACGCGCATGCTCACGGCGTGAAGGCGGCAGATGAGCAGACTTACGACGTGCGCTTTCGCAGTGAAGACCTTTGGCCAAACTCCGCTGATCCCGCCCTCGTGCATGTCGCCGTATTCCAGAGCTATCTGGAGCGAACGAGCGAAGCGACCTGACAGGCGCGCGAAATTAACATCCGGCACTCTGTGCGCCCTACCAAACCCCACTCCTTGCGTTATCTCTAAGCCTCAGGATCGGTCTCGCCCCGTCTAAATACGCGACGGTTTCGATTTCCCCTTTTCAGCCGTGCGTCGACCAACGCTCTCACTTCCAGCAAGGTGGAGGGCCGCCTAAGCGTACCTGTTAATCCAGCCACCTCTGAGGCTAAAGCTTGGTGGATTTCAGCCGATATTTTAGTTTTCCGTCATGCAACAAATCCTTTCGCTCACGCACTGCCGTGCGTAGGCCTTGGCGTCGCTTGTGAGTGACAGACAATAACGCTGGCAACAGTCTAAGTACCTGTTTGGGATGTGAGTCTGGCGATGGCACGATAAGTGCGACTTTGTAGGCGGAGGAGAGCGTTATTTTCCCCCGCCGCGCCTGGGGAATTCAGGCCAATAATTTCGAGCATCGATCATGCGAATGAACTGCACCCTGGTAATCAATCCGAAGGGCGGCTCGGGCAAAACTACTGTCACGACCAGTCTCGCCAGCTATTTTGCCGCCCGGTCGGTGCCCGTCACGGTGATGGATTACGACCCCCAGGGCTCGAGCCTAAACTGGCTACGTCTGCGCGACTCGCTTCGGAACCGGATTTATGCCGCCAATGCGGCACCCCCAAAGGGCAACCGCTTGCGCGGAATCGAGATGCACGTGCCGCCGGACACGCGACAACTCATTATCGACGCGCCTGCAGGCGCTTCCGGCCTTCTGCTCCAGGAAATGCTTGCCCGCGCGGATTGCATCGTGGTCCCCGTGGCGCCCTCGGCAATCGATATCCATGCCACCGCCAACTTCATTCGGGATTTGCTGCTTTTGGGCCGTATCCGCATGCGCAATATCCGCCTGGGAGTGGTGGCCAACAAGGTTCGCAATTCCATGCCGACCTACGAGCCGCTCGAACGCTTTCTCAAATCCCTCAGTCTGCCGCTGTTGACCCGTCTTCGCGATTCGGACGTCTATCTCAAGGCCGTGGAATCCGGATTGGGACTCTTCGAAATGGACGAGGCAATATCGGAATCGGAGCGCGAACAATTCCGGCCCATCGCCGATTGGGTCGAAGGTGGGCAAGTCCCAGCGACAGTGGCAGATCGAAAGATCGTGCAGCTGGTCAGCCGGCCGCGCATGCTTGTCGGCGTGGGATCGAATTACTGAGCTAATCCAAGATTCATTCCCCACGGACAAGCGCAGGGCAGCGGCGACCTGACGCGTTACGAGCGCAGTTTGTTCGAACGGCAGGGCTGAGCCCGACCCGTCCGGTTTTCGGTCGCTACGGCGTGACGTGATATATGCGTAGCGTCTTCCGTTCGAATGCATTCATCACTAGCCATCTCCATCCGGCGAGATCCCGACCGGGCGTTGCGCCAACGTGGATATATGCTGCCGGTGTTTGCCGGAGACACTGTCGATTACGTCGATATCTCCCGTTTTGCTGTCCCTTCGCCAGGTTGTCTCGATGCGAAGATGGTTCGGCGCTTCAAGAACTGCCCGCATGGTGCCAACAGGTGGGTCGGGTTCGTCCCGTTTTTCGGTCAGTGCTCCGGATTGCGTATCGAAAATGAGCCAACGCATGATCCCCTGACCGGCGCCCGCAGGCGTGCCGTAATATCGCAGGCTGATGCGGTTCTCGGTAAGCTCACTAAGTCCCTGTGACGTGAAGCCGTCCGCGAAACGCGGTTGATTCAGCTCGCGCAGAAAACTCACATCCCGATCGTGCGTAAGATCCCGCACTCGCATCTCTTCAGACTTGCCGCTGTCCCAAATGCAGTTGCTGTGACAGTCCAGAGAATCGGTCCAGCAGCGCAGACGGCGACCCGCAAGATCCAGGTTTTCCAAATCCGGCCGGCACACGAGAGATTCTGGAGGGGCGTTCATCTGCGCGGCCCCCTCCCTGCAAATCGAGTTGATTGTCATGTTGAGGTAGAAACTGTGTCTCGGTCGATTCTCAAGACTTGATCTTGCAGTTGCGCAAGCCCGACCTCCTCGCAGTCGCTCGCGATCGTCACGGCAATTCAAACGGCTCCATCGCGTGAATCGCCGCCAGCAATGCGGCGTCGAACGCATCGGGCTCCGCGCACTCCGCCCCGCACATTGCATCCAGCCCGGAGCGGATGTCTTTCTCCAGAATTCCGATCGTATTATCGGGTTCGTAGCCTTCGCGCGACCAGTCGATGTCGTGGAAGTGATCGCCGAACCAGGTCGATCCGGAACTCGCTTTCATGACTGATCGCAGAACTTCCAGGTCCACGCCCAGTTCGCGGGCACGGATGTAGGCACGGCGCACGGCCACAACGGAGGCGCTTGCGACGTAGTTGTTCAGAACCTTGGCGGTCATGCCCGCGCCAAGGGGCCCGAGTCTGAACACATGCTGACCCATGGCCTGGAATAGTGGCGTCAACCGGTCAAGGGCGTCGTCGGGTCCGCCCAGCATGAAGCTCAACTTGCGCAGTCGCGCCGCATGCGGGGCGCCGGACATGGGCGCATCGACGAGGGCGACGTCTACCGGAAGCCGGCTGCGCAACTCCGGCAGGAAACGAGGCGACAAGGTGGAGCTAACGATCAACGTGCGCGGATACCGGGCGCGCGTGAACAAGGCCTGACGATCGAAACACAGTTCGCGGCTCTGCGTGACATCACGAACTACCGAGATGACAACCTGCACGCGACTGGCAAAATCCGCAGGATCCTCGACCATGCGCGACTGGAAGAGACCAAACTCACTGGCAGGACGCGCATCGAGCCCCCAGACTTCATAGCCGGCGTGTTGCAGCGCCTGCGCCATCGGCAATCCCATCGAGCCGCAACCAGCGACACCCACTACCGGGCCCTTGCTCATGTCGAACTTTCCGCTCCCATCGGTCGGTCCTGCTCATTGTACGGGGCAAAGGCGGTAGCTCTCGCCTTCGAGATCGAGGCGCGCGATGCCTCGCGACTCGGCGAAGCAACCGAACTTGCGGCCGAAGCCATCGCGCAGCGATTCGGCCGGCGAGCCGCGGACGGCAAGATCCCGGCACACATCGTCACTATCAAAAACAGACAGCTACGAATCGTGCCTCTTGCGCTTCTGAATTCGAGATGGACCCTCGCAAGCGGACCTGGCCCCTTGCTCGCCAGGTCACTATCACTGATTCTCGAGCTGCCTGCTTATAACTACCAGATGGCCGTCAGACCGCAATTCCACCGTAGGTAGTCCGCGATTGCGAAGATAGGAATACGTCTCCGGCCGCATGATCGCGTAGGCTTGTCCCTTCTGATTCAGCCAGATTTTTTCGAACAGTTCCATGGTTGGAATAACTTTTTGGGGCTCAGCGTCGATGCCTGGACTCAGTTCGCCCCGGGTATCGACCAGCGTTACCGGACGTCCGAGGTAGAACGGCACCGACGGATCGAATTGCGCAAGCGAATAGAACGGTTGGGCCGAACGAAAGGGTCTGTGTTTGTGCTTGTCGGTCAGACTCTCGATGAGTCGCTCGGAGGAAAAGTTTGCGTCTGTGGCATGCAAAAATCCGAAAACGACGTTCCAGGAGCCGAACGTTCCGAGAACCAATAACATGATCGCCGTGAATTGCCGCCTGCTGCGAAGAGCCCATACGGTGCCTGCCCCCGTCAAAACCATGGAGCATGCCGCGCCATAGAACCATGGAATCTGGCTCACGGTGTCCTGGCCAAGCGCCGCAACCGCGCTGAGATGAGGCAGGAAAGCGGTCACGCCGATCAGCGCGATCCCGACTAGCAACGTTCCCCAAGCGGACCAACTGAGGCTATTGGGTCCTCGCGTCTGGATGCGGTTCGCGAATACGAGAGCGATCGCCGGTAGCGCAGGCAAGATGTAGGCAGGAAGCTTCGAACGGGAGGCGCTGAAAAAAAGCACGATCACACCGATCCATAAGACGCAAAACAACTCCGGAGAAAATCCAGTGGAGCGAGGCCTGCGCTCGTGGTACCAATTCAAGCCCTCCTTCACCAGGGCGGGCGTCCAGGGCATCAGCCCCACGATCATGACGGGCAGGTAATACCACCAGGGGCCGGGACGATTGTGTCCCGTCTCGACGAATCGATGGAAGTGCTCGTGAATGAAAAAGAAATCGAAGAATTCCGGATTGCTGAGCTGGACCGCTACAAACCAGGGCAACGCGACCAGTAGGAACAGCGCGCCACCAACCCACGGATTGAGCCGCTTGAGAAGCCTGGTCTCGCGTCGGACCAACATGTAAGCGAAGAGGGTCAGAGCGGGCAGTACGGCACCTATCAACCCTTTGCTCAAGACCGCCAGTGCCGCCGCCAGCCATGCTGTGACCATCCACGCATTTCTGCCCGATGAACGGTTGTCTGTTTGCGCCAGCAGGAACGAACAAAGCCAAACCGTGAGACATGCCGTCAGCGTCATGTCCAACGTCAGATATTGCCCGGAAAGGAAATAAGCCCAGGAACCACCCAGCACAGCGGCTGCCAGTGCAGCAGTGCGCTCACCCCAGAGTCGATAGCCGGTAAACCCCACCATCAGCATTGCGAAAAACCCGGCCATTGCGGCTGGCAGGCGCGCCGTCCATTCATCCTCTCCGAATAGTCGAAAGGAAATCGCCGTCATCCAGTACTGCAGGGGTGGTTTCTCGAAATATTTGAGGTCGTTCAGACGCGGAGTGATCCAATCGCCGCTTGCCAGCATCTCTCGTGGGATCTCCGCATAACGCCCTTCGTCGGGCGCGAAAAGCCCCCGCAGTTCGAGGCTGCCAAACCAGGCGCTCGCGACAAACAAGAGCACTGCTATTAGCCAAGCGAACCTATATGCCCTGCTTCCGGTGCGCCAGGCGCCTTCGGCCACATGCGCGGATTCCGGGCTTGTTGCGGTCACCAGCGGCGGCAGCTGGTCGATGCCCCGCTCTAGCATGAATTACTCCGGTTGCGTGAGAACGATGACCGAAGCGTACCGGACATGTGGCGCCAATCCTTGATGCAGATCAAGCAGCTATTGCTCCTATCTGGACGCAAATATTCGAGCGGACTCACTGGACATATGGGCTGCATAAACGGCCTTGTCGCTTAGGGGAGCGGACAGCGCAACGAGGATGTTTCGTTGCTGAATCGGGGCGGGTAGGCGGGGGATCCGTTGCTAAACGCGGGCGCGAAACTCCGAGCGTCGACACTGAGGTTGGTCTTCCTCGGCCCATCTTAGACCTGATTTGCTTAAGACAGTCTTAACCCTTGCAGTTTAGCATTGTGCCTTTCAATTCCAGGCTTCGAGGCGAACCGACGATCCGCAGAATCATAGGGTTCATCGAACGAGCGCGACTTGCTCGCGTCGCTAACCGTCTATGTACGCGATGGCTTCGATTTCCACTTTCAGCCGCGGGTCCACCAACGCGCTCACCTCCACCAAGGTGGAAGCTGGTCGATTCTCGCCGAAATATTCGATCCGAAGTGGATTGATCAGCGGGCGCTCGGCGACATCGGTCATGAAAATCGTGACCTTGACGACATGCGCGGCCTTCGCGCCTGCGTGGCGCAGGCAAGCGTCCACACTGTCGAGCGCAATACGAAACTGCTCGACGGTGCTCTCAGGGACCGTTCCATCCTTCCTGCTGCCAACCGCGCCGGAAACCCAAACGTGCCGGTCGGCACGCACGACGTGGCAGTAGTGGCTGAATGGCTTCGGCTGGCCGGGCACAAGATGGCGTTCGATCATGGAGGTCTCCTTATGGCAGGTCCGGAAGGTAGGTCGCATGATAGCCGTTCCGCGCGTTCGGCA
>Ga0070689_100001769_pt1 | contig 13862 bp, 15 predicted proteins | sample KBSS23HmetaG_FD_64669 | JGI IMG/M metagenome (GOLD analysis project Ga0070689, IMG submission 64669) | Switchgrass rhizosphere microbial communities from Kellogg Biological Station, Michigan, USA - KBS S2-3H metaG | ecosystem: Host-associated > Plants > Roots > Rhizosphere ...
TGCGCAGCGCCACCAGGTGCAGTATCACCAGCAGCAGCAGGCCCAGCGGGACGGCGGTCACGTGCAGTGAGAAGAATCGGCTGAGCGTCGCGTCCGCCACGGCGTAGTCGCCGCGAATCCACTGGACGAGATCGGTCCCGATGACCGGCACGGTGCTGAACAGGTTGATGATCACCTGCGCGGCCCAGTAGGACATGTTGCCCCACGGCAGTACGTAGCCCATGAAAGCTTCGGCCATGAGCGCGATGTAGGTCAGCATGCCGAGGGTCCACAGCAGCTCGCGCGGCGCGCGGTACGACCCGTACATCAGCGATCTGAACATGTGCAGGTACACGACGATGAAGAAGAAAGAGGCGCCGGTGGAATGCGCGTAGCGAATCAGCCAGCCCCACTCCACTTCGCGCATGAGGCGCTCGACGGATTCGAAAGCCGTCGCCGTGTCGGGCTTGTAGTGCATGGCCAGGAAGATGCCGGTCACGAACTGAATGGCCAGCACCACCAGCGCCATCACGCCGAAGTAGTACCAGGCATTGAGGTTCTTCGGCGGGTAATACTCGGTGAGCTGGCTCTCGATGAACGCGCGGATCGGCAGGCGCTTGTCCAGCCAGCCAGACAGTCGTCCGCCGGCGCCCACGTTGGGTGTGCCGGAGTTCATCACGCGCTCCGCGCGCGCCTGGCGGGCATTTCTTCGAACTCGATCGCCGACTGCACCTTCGGACGTTCCGACATCCGCGTCTGCAACGCGACCAGTCCCTCGGGAACAGCGATGTTGAATTTGGCCGCCCACCTCAGCATCACGAACAGGTAGAAATCCGCGACCGTGGGTTCGTTGCCGAACAGGTACTTGCCCACTTTCCGGTCCGCGAGCCAGCGCATCCGCTTGTTGATGTACTGGTTGGCGCGCGCCTTGTCTTCCTCACTCGCACCCACGAAAAACGGCTTGAAGCTCTTGTGGATTTCCGTGGAGATGTACGCCAGTTCCTGCAGGAGTTGCGTGCGTCCCAGCGGTCCATTCAACCCCAGTGTCGGCGCCTGAGTCGCGATCCAGTCGAGCACCGCGATGTTCTCCGTGACGACATCGCCACTGTCGAGTACCAGCGCGGGCACATAACCCTTGGTGTTGATGACGTTGAAATCCGCGCCACTTTCGGTCTGCTTGGTCTTGAGGTCGACGCGTTCCAGTTCGAAGGCGAGGCCGGCCTCGAGCAGCGCGATGTGCGAAGCGAGGCTGCAGGCGCCGGGTGAGTAATAGAGTTTCATGGACGTTCTCCTTGCATGAGTTTTTGCCTCCGCCCGTCACCTCGTCGTGTAGCTGGCCGGCTCTGGCAGGGACACTGCGCCGGCGTGAGTGGTCCCGCGCACGAACGGATGGAAAGTGCGCGCCTCATTCACAGCCTCCTCGACGAACTGACACCCGTCATCTTCGTTGCGACGGGCGGAGGGCAAACTAGTTGACAGGCAATACGGCGTCGGCTCCCTTGTTCTTGATCAGCACGACCACGAACTTTGCGGGTTTCGTCTGGCTGGCGTTTCGACCAACGACATGCACGTCGTTCGGTCCCTCGTAGAAGGTCTGCCCCGCCGTCAGGGTCACCGGCTCTCCGCCCTTGAGCTGCATGACGATGGTGCCTTCCAGCACATAGACGAACGCATGCGCCTCGTGTCGATGCGCGTGATCCATGCTGCCGGGTGGATAGACCACGGAGAGCATGAGTGCCTCCTTGCCCGGGAAGTCGGCGAGCTCCTTCAGCATCAGCGGAGTCGCCTGGGCCGAGGGCGGCTCTGTCGCACTTGCCACCGCCAGCCAGAACGGAATGAACAACAGGTATTTTTTCATGGGACACCTAGTTAGTCGGCTTTCCAGAATGAAGTTGGATCGCGCCAGCTGAGCGCGGCGATGATTTCGCCCTCGAATTCGACCTCGAATTCGGAGGTCAGCGGCTCCTCGAGCAGCTCGAGCGACACCGTGATGCCCGTGAGCTCCTGGATTTCGCCGGCCCAGCGGCGGCCGCAGGCGAGCCAGGGTGGCGACGTGTCGCTGTTGTCCACCGTGGGCTCGAGCGTGATGATCACGTTCAACGCCAGTCCCCCGCGCACTGCCCAGAGACGACGGATGGCGGGATGGGCGTCGTACCAGTCCGCCAGCGCCTCCGCTTCCGCGGTGACATGCAGCGGCGGTGCCACGTTCGTGGGATCGAGAGTGAGTTTCATGTGGGTCACTCCTCGAATGGCGCCGCGAGCAGCAGGTCCACGGTCGAGGGCGCCCGGTAGCCGGACACATACCGCTCGCCAAAATCGCGGGCGAAATTGTCGTAGGTCGTCGCCGCGCGCGTTTCGCAGAGCCGGCACACGGCGCGCGAGAATTCCTGTTTCATCTGCAGCCTCGGAAACGCATCGAGAATTGCGCCGATCTGCTCCCGGGTCAGCGACTCGTATCCCCAACCGCCCCAATCGAGGCCGATGCCCAGCGTGCACAGCCTCACCTCGGTCTCTTTATATAGAGCGATAGAAGGGGTCGAATTGAGCGCGGCTCCGTCCCAGATGAGCTGGGCGCGCCGTGCGTCGAGTCCCGCGCGTTGCGCGAAGCTGCGCGCGGCATTGGCGGTCTCCACTTCGAAGCGCAAAGGTCCGTCGAACTCCGGCGACAGGCCAAGGTCGTGCAGCAGCGTCGCCACCGCCAGCACTTCGGTGTCGTATTCGACCGGATTCTTCTGCGCCAGGGCTTCGGCGAACAGCCATGACCGCATCACGTGGTTGAACAGATAGGGGTCGGAATGTTCGCGCGCGTACTCGATGGCAAGCGAGATCACGGGCGTATCCGGTACCCAGACGCCCGCCAGCAGGCGCGTTGCGTGGGGAGGCGCTATCTGCGCCGGTGGCGGGCCCAACAGTGATGCGGTCATGGCGTTCATGAAGATGCCTCTCGATTGGAGTTACTTGAGCGTGGAGCCGAACCAGGCTTCGAACCGGGTTTTGCCCAGTCGCGGTGGCGTGGTGAGCGGCACGATTGATTCATCGTCGAGCTCGGCGCCGAAATAACGGGCATGGATGTCGCCCGTGACCTGTCGGGCGTCGCTCCTGGTACGGAGCACTCGGCGCACCAGATCATCGAGGCGGAATTTCTCGGGGCCGGCGACTTCGACCATCCCGTTGATCGGCGCGCCCAAGACGACGTCGGCGAGAGTACCCACCACTTCGTCCGAGACGATGGGTTGCACGTAGGCGGTGGGAAGGCGGACGATATTTCCTTCCGTGGCGGAGTCCGCAATCCGCTCCACGAATTCGAAGAACTGCGTGGAGCGCAGGATCGAGAACGGAATGCCGGAAGTCTTGATCAGGTCCTCCTGCGCGATCTTGGCGCGCAGGTACCCGCTCTGCGGCAGCCGGTCGGCGCCGACGATCGACAGGGCGACATGATGGCGCACGCCAGCCGTCGCCTCGGCGGCCAGCAGATTGCCGGTCGAAGTCTGGAAGAACTTCAGGACCGCGGCATCCTCGAATGAAGGTGAATTCGAAACGTCGACCACCACCTGGGCACCGGCCAACGCCGCGGACAGCCCTTCACCTGTCAACGTGTTGACGCCCGAGTTCGGCGAGGCCGCCAGGACTTCCTGGCCGCGTTCCCGCAGTAGTTTGACGAGCTTGGAACCGATGAGGCCGGTGCCACCAATGACGACGATTTTCATGTGTTGTCTCCGGTAATCTGTTCTGGAATGGTTATCTAGTTAGCCAGCGCTGCAGCCCTGCGAGCAGCGCCACCCGGCGTACCGGCCGCGCTCGTGAAGCGGCTCTTCCGCCACGCGGCCGGGGTTTCACCGACGACCTTGCGGAACAGTCGCGTCAGGTGCGCCTGGTCGGCGAGCCCGCACTCGGCCGCGATGTCACACAGCGGCATCCGGGTCGAGAGCATGAGCTGTTGCGCGCGCTCGATTCGCCGGCGAATCAGGAATTCATGCGGCGCTTTGCCGAGGCTGTTGCGGAAGGCGACGTTGAAATGGAATTCGCTGTAGTCCACCAGCGCCGCGAGTTCACGGTTCCTCAGCGGCTGGGAGAGCCTGGATTCGATGTGTTCCAGCACCCGACGTTGCTGCCAGGCGGCCAGCCTTGGACCGGGAACCACGCTGCGTGTTGTAACCACCGCAGGCCGGAGAAAGTTTTCCGCGCGCCGGAGAAAAAGCACCGCATTGGTGCGGTTATCGTGCAGTGCCTCATTCAGCGCCATGGATATTTCCGCGACGGCCAACTGCAGCTGGTGCGGCGACGACTGCGGTGTATCGCCCGCCGAAAAACCTGAACTGTACTGAGCATCCATCGCATTTCTCCCTGGATGAGCCACACCGGCTCCTCATGGGATGGTATTGAACGCTCTCCAGGTCGCAGGTTGACTGCGAGTCCGCCTTCTGAAATGACGCCTGTGACATCGCCTAAACGCCTGAGTCAGCGCGCGTCACCTTTGTGTCATTTGCCATCTTGATGCAGACGCTGCAGCAGACGGCTATGCTTCGCCGGTTTTCGTCTTGTCGGGAAAAGGGACAAGCCGTGGGTGAGTGGAACTCCGGAAGAGAAAGCGTGTTGCGCGATCAGGAGCGGTATGCGCGTGCCATGGGCGCAAGCGACGACGGTTTCTGGGACTGGATAGTCGCCGGCGACACCGTCTATACGTCGCCGCGGTTTCTGGAGATCCATGGCTTCGCGCAGGGCACGAGTTTCGCCGGTCGTGAAGACCTCATGGCGCGGCTGCCATTCCATTCCGAAGATCGTCCGCGGGTGAGTCAGGCCATTGCCGATCACATCTCCGGCAAGACCGCGCGCTGTGACGTCGAGACACGCATCATCCGGGACGCGGGGACACGCTGGGTGCAGCTGGCCGGCATGGCGGAGCGCGACCCTTCCGGCGCGGTCGTTCGCTGGACCAGCACGGTACGGGACATCACGGAGCGCAAGCGCACTGAAGATGCCCTGCGCGAAACTCAGGAGCGTTATGCACGCGTGGTGAGCGCCAGCGAGGAGGCGTTCTGGGACTGGAACGCCGTAGCTGACGAGCTCTATCTATCGCCCCGTTTCCTGGAATTGTTCAACCTGCCACCGGGCACGGTGTTTGCGCGGCGCGCTGACATGTTCAAAGCCCTGCCAATCTCGAAGGCCGATCGAGAAGCGCTGCAGCGAGCGGCCACGGAGCACTTCTCCGGCAAGACACCACGGATGGAGATCGAAGTTCTCGTCTCCGCGCGCGGCGCGGAGCGCTGGATCAATCTCATCGGCCGTGCAACGCACGATTCCGATGGGCAGCTGGTGCGCTGGAACGGCAGTATCCGGGACGTGACTGCGCGCAAGCTTGCCGAACAGGCGCTGCGCGAATCGCGGGAGCGCTACGAGCTCGCCATGGCTGCGAGCGAGTCGGGGTACTGGGACTGGCACATCCCCACTAACCAGTACTTCCTTTCGCCGCGAGCGCTCGAGATGGGAGGCTACGATCCCAGCAGCGGGATCTCCAGGGACGAGTTCCGGGCGCGAATCAACATGCATCCGGAGGATTTCGCGCGATGGGAAGCAGCGCGAGAAGCGTTGTTCGCCGGCACGGGTGAGCGGCTTGCCATGGAGGTGCGTTACGTCGTCCGCGGGGAGATCCGCTGGCATAGCCTCCAGGCCATCTGCAAGCGCGACGACTCTGGCAAGGTCATCCGTTGGTCCGGCTCAACGACCGACGTCACGGAGCGAAAACGGGCGGAGGAAGAGCTGAGGACGATGGAGCGCAAACTGCGCCTGGCGCAACGCCTCGAAGCGATGGGAACGCTTGCGGGTGGCATCGCGCACGACTTCAACAACATTCTCGGCGCGGTGCTCGGATACGGCGAGATGGCGATGCGCGACGCGCCGAAGGGAAGCCGCCTCGCGCGCGATCTCGACAACATCATGATCGCCGGCGAGCGGGGGCGCGCGCTCGTCGATCGCGTGCTCGCCTTCAGTCGCAGTGCGGTGGGCGAACGAGTACCGGTCCACGTGGAACGGGTGGTGCGGGAGGTGCTCGACCAGGTCCTGGCGAAGTTGCCGGCCAACGTGACCGTGCACTCCAAGTTGCATGCCGGGCGTGCGGCAGTACGCGGGGACGCGACACAAGTGCACCAGGTAGTGGCCAACCTGGCCAGCAACGCCGTCCAGGCGATGCCGGCCGGCGGGACGCTGCGCATCGGGCTCGCCGTGGAGCGCGCCGCAGCGCCGCGGACCGCGACAATCGGCGGTCGCGAGGCGGGTGAGTATGTCGTGTTGACGGTGGCGGATACCGGCACCGGCATCCCAGCGGAGGTCGTCGATCGGATTTTCGATCCGTTTTTCACCACCAAGGAAGTTGGCACCGGAACGGGCCTCGGACTCTCGCTCGTGCACGGCATCGTCACCGAACTCGGTGGCGCCATCGACGTCGCGAGTACACCCGGCGCGGGCAGCACGTTCACCATCTATCTGCCGCGCTGCGGTGATGTCGCCGAGCGTGTCGACGCAAGGGAAAAGGATCTGCCGCGCGGCCGAGGGCAACGCGTACTGATCGTCGACGACGAGGAGCCGCTGGTGCAGCTCGCGTCGCGCACGCTCGAGGAACTCGGCTATATGCCGGTCGGATTCACCTCCAGCAGCGCCGCACTCGCCGCATTCCGTGCTGACCCAAAGCGCTTCGATGCGCTGATCACCGATGAGCGCATGCCCGAAATGTCGGGCTCTGTGCTGATACGTGAAGTGCGCGGCATGCGCGGGTCCCTGCCCATCGTGCTGATGAGCGGCTTTCTCGGGACGACAAAAGGCGAGGCCGACGAGGTCGTGCAGAAACCGCTCACCCGGCGCGACTTTGCGGCCAGCCTGGCCAGGGTGCTCAAGCCTGACAAAGTTCGCCGACGCGCCTCTGCACGCTCTGGAAAACGCCGGTCGGCCCGAACTGCATCGGAGTGAAGTCTTGCGAGGTACGCGGCAATGAGAATCTTCCTGGCGGGAGCGACGGGTCTCATCGGCGTCAGATTGATCCCGCTGATGTTGGCCAGTGGCCATGTCGTCGCGGCGATGACCCGAACGCCAACAAAGGTGGCCGGACTGCACGCGGCCGGCGTCACTCCCGTCTTGTGCGACGTCTTCGACCGGGATGCGCTGATCGCTTCGGTCAAGGACTTCCACCCGGACCTCATCGTTCATCAGCTGACCGATCTGCCGGACCAGATCGAGCACCTGGACGAACACCTGCCACGCAACAATCGTATTCGCAGCGAGGGAACCCGGAATCTGCTGGCGGCAGCGCAGGCAACAAATGCTCCGGGCTTTCTCGCCCAGAGCATTGCCTGGCGTACCGGGCCCGGTACCGGACCGATACTCGACGCTCATGAGAATTCCGTTATCTCGGTCGGTGGCACCGTGCTGCGGTATGGACTCTTCTACGGACCCAAGACATTCTTCGAGAACGATCCCCCGCCGCATCCCCGCATCCACGTCGACGACGCCGCGAGGCGCACCATGCCTTTCCTCGGGGGGCAGCGCGGCATCTTCACCATCACAGAGGACGACGCCGCGTCATGACGCTGCCAACAAGTAAGAGTGGACACGACATCGCTGCGGACGCCGAAAAGCTGCGCAAGCTGCATATTCCAGGCGATCCACTGATCCTGGCCAACGTCTGGGACCCGACGAGCGCGCTGGTCGTTGAATCTGTTGGCAACCGCGCAATTGCCACGGCGAGCAACGCACTCGCGCCCGTGAACGGTTATGAGGATCACGGTCACTTGCCGGTCGAAGTCGCGTTTGGCGCGCTGCGACGCATCGCCGACGCCGTGAAGGTGCCGGTCACCGCAGACCTGGAACACGGGTACGGATTGTCGCCGGAAGAATTCGTCGATCGCCTCGTCGGGGCTGGCGCCTGCGGAGCGAACCTCGAAGACACCGACCATCGTGTTGGCGCCCTGGTCGACGCCGACAGCCAGGCGAAACGCATTGCCGCGATCAAGTCCGCTGCGCGTGCGCGCGGCGTCGACCTGGTCATCAACGCTCGGGTCGACGTCCACTACCACAAGGGTCCCATCGAGGAAGGCCTGAAGCGTGCCCGGAAGTATTTCGATGCCGGCGCCGATTGCGTTTATCCGATCTTCTTGTCGGATGCATCCCAAATTCGGGAGTACCTCGCCCTTGGCCCGACAAACGTCCTCTACGGTCCGGGAAGCCTCCCGCTTCGCGAGCTTGCCGCACTGGGTGTGGCGAGAATCAGCGTCGCTTCCTTCCTGCTCCGGCTGCTGCTGAAGCGGCTCCAGGGCGCGGCAAGCGCCCTGCTCCGCTACGACGACCAGGGCTTCGGCCCTGAATGGCAAAGTGATTTGTTGGCCATGAAATTGACGAGCGGCTAGCGCTGGAGCGATTCGCTAACCGCCGACAGCAGCTCATCGCGCGTGAAGGGCTTCGGCAGGACGTTGCGCACGCCAAGCTGGCGCGCCACGGAGCTGGAGGAGCCCATCCCCTGCCTGAATCTGGCGGAGAGCAGCAGAATCGGGCCCGCATGCAGTTGCCTGATGGACTCGATGATCTTTTCAGCACCGAGTGGGTCCGGGACGTCGATGATGACAAGGTGCGGATCTACCCTGCTCCCTGCATCCTGGGTCGGCCTCGGCGAGGTTTCCACGAGCACGGCATAACCCGCCTCGCCCAGCCAACGTTCGAGCAAGCCAAGAATTTGGTCGTCGGGTTCGACAACCAGGATGCGCTGCTTCTGCTGCACCATGACATTTCAGACTACCGATCAGTCACGAATGTGTAACAACCGTGCGCATATGTGCCATCTGACACATTCGTTTTTCACGACGACATGTCGGTGCGATACTTCGGGCGCATTTCTTAGGACATGCCCGATGGGATGCGGACAATAATGACTGCGACTTCGCCGGAGAAGGCGGCACCAGCGCCGACACACATCCTGGTCGTCGATGACGATCCCTCGATACGCCAGATGGTCGTCGACTACCTGGGCGACAACGAGATGCAGGTCACGGCACTGGCGAGCGGCAACGACATCGCGCGCGTAACCGGGCAGAAGATGATCGATCTCCTGATTCTCGACCTGAAACTGCCCGGCGAAAACGGCATGGACATCGCGCGCCGGATACGCGCGGATTCCAACATGCCGATCATCATGCTGACCGGATGCAAAGAAGAAGCCGATCGGGTCATGGCGCTCGAGCTGGGTGCGGACGACTACCTGACCAAGCCTTTTTCACCGCGCGAGCTGCTGGCGCGCATTCGCGCTCTGCTGCGCAGGTCACGCGCCCACGAAACCGTGGCGGATGGGTTGGCGAAAATACGCGCCTACCGCTTTGCCGGCCTGGAGCTGAATGTCCGCGTACGGCGCCTGAGGTCACCGCAGGGCGAACTGATGACGCTGCGGAATGCCGAGTTCAACCTGCTGGCGGCGTTTCTCGCCGCGCCGCAGCGAGTCCTCACGCGGGAGCAGTTGCTCAGCATGTCGCATCTGCACGATGGCGAGGTCTACGACCGCGCAGTCGACACGCAGGTGGGCCGCCTGCGCAAGATGCTCGAAGCGCATGGTGCCGACCGCGATCTCATTCGCACCGAGCGGGGAGCGGGATACGTCCTGACCGTACCCGTCGAAGTCGTGCGCTGAGCCCTATTGATAACCGATGCCCAGTACATAGTCGCGCAGCAGGACTTCTTCGTGTGTCACCTCGTCGAGAAGCGCACGCGCCACGTCCCGCGCGTGTACGACACCGAGCGGCCTTCCCGCCTTGTCGAGCACCGGAATACATTTGTGACTCCCAGCGCCCATCGCTGACCAGATCGATTCCAGCGTCTCGTTTGGGTCGCACGAATGAATCGGCTGGCTCATGAGTGCCGCCGCATTCGCGTTGAATGCCTCGCTACCATCGCGACTCAGCGCGTTGACGATGTCCGAGCCCGACACCACACCCAACGCGACCCCTGCGCTGTCGCATACGACAACGAGCGGTGTGATGGGGTTTGCCAGAATCCCGGCGATATCCCGGATCGGAGCGTCCAGGTGGAGCACTGCCAGCCGTCGTTGCGCATCTTCAATGATGTGTTGAACCAGGTTCATGGACGAAGCTCCCGGGATCGTCGGGCCAACCTGATGTCGGCCCGACGAATCCGCGCTGTCAGGCGACCATCCGCTTTTCTTGCGCGCAGAAGGCGAGCAAGTCGCGGTTGACGAGCTCGGGGTGAGTCGCGGTGAGACCATGCGACAGGCCGGGATAGTAGATTTCCACGGCCCCCTTGATCAGCTGCGCCGACTTTCGCGCCGAATTCTTGACGGGAACGATCTGGTCGTCCTCGCCGTGCATCACCAGGGTCGGGACATCGAATTTCCTGAGGTCTTCGCTGAAGTCGGTTTCGGAAAAGGCCTTGATGCTCTCGTACGCATTCTTGAGGCCGCACTGCATGCTCCAGAGCCAGAACTGATCCAGTGTGCCCTGGGACACCTGCGCTCCAGGCCGGTTGGCGCCATAGAACTGCGAGGCGAACTCTTTGTAAGTCTGCGAGCGATCCTTGACCAGGGCGCTGCGCAAACCATCGAAGAGCTCGATGGGAAGCCCTTCCGGATTGGCCGCGGACTTCACCATGATCGGCGGCACAGCGGCGATAAGCACCGCTTTGACCACACGCTTCGTGCCATGACGGCCGATGTAGCGCGCAACTTCTCCGCCGCCAGTCGAGTGACCTACCATGGTGATGTCCCTGAGATCCAGGGCCTCGACCAGCGCGGCCAGATCGTCAGCATAGCCGTTCATGTCGTTTCCGGACGAAGCCTGGCTGGAACGGCCATGGCCACGACGATCGTGCGCCACGACGCGGAAGCCCTGGTTTGCGAGGAACAGCATCTGTGCGTCCCACATGTCGGCATTCAGCGGCCATCCATGCGAGAAGGTGATGACCGGGCCACTGCCCCAGTCCTTGTAGTAGATCGTCGTCCCGTCTTTCGTCGTGATCGTGCTCATTTCCATGTCTCCTGTGATTCGGTTGGACTGCTTACGGTGGCGGCATCGTGATCGATGACCGAAAGCATTTCTTGTTGGAATCAGCGGCGACTTGAAGGAGCTTGCGACCGCGCTTTGCGACGACGGAAGATTAGTTCGACCAGGAACCGGCGCCACGACGCTCCAACGCGGCTATCAGCTTGCGATCGCGGCCGTAGATGTCGCGCCGGTAATTCAGCTTGCCGTGTTGATCCATGAATGCGGTGATGTAGGTGATGTGCACGGGTATGGGTACATCGAGCGTGACCACGGTTTCGACGCCGGCGTCCACCTTCGAGGCAATACGCTCGGGAGTCCATCCTTGTTTTGCGAGCAGCAGAGCCGCCAGCTCTGCCGGGTTGTCGACTCGGACGCAGCCATGTGAAAAGGCGCGGTCGGTCCGATCGAACAATGCCTTTGACGGGGTGTCGTGAAGGTAAACGTTGTGGACGTTCGGAAACATGAATTTGTAGCGACCGAGCGAGTTCCACGGTCCGGGGAGTTGGCGCACGCTGGATCCAGTCACTTCCATGTGATTGCGACTCAGGTAGTTTGGATCCCGACTCGCCTTCGGCAGGATTTCGTTCCTGGCAATGCTGGTTGGCACGTTCCAGTACGGATTGATGACCACATAGGTCATCCTGGCACTGAACATGGGCGTTTCGTGGAACTCCTTGCCGATCACGGCACGGGTCTCGAATGTCACGACGTCATCGTCCAGCACGTACACGCGGAAGTCGGCCAGGTTCACCCCCACTCGACGCCCGGTGAACTCGTCCGGCAGCCAGCGCAAGCGCTCGAGTCCAAGGCGAACCTGCAGAATCCTCGCGCTGATCGGCACGTTCAATTCTCTAACTACGTCAGCTCCGTACACACCATCCGGTTCCAGGCCGAGACGGCGCTGAAACCTTGTCAACGCGTCCGCCAGCGGAGCATCAAACGTGTCTCCCGTGGCATTCTGCGCGTCGAGGTCTCCCCGTTCGACAAGCAGCTTGCGCAACTCCTGCACGCGCGGACCGGAGTCTGCGAGCCTGAGGGTTGGTCCGGCACTCACCGTCGACCAGCCACCGTTCGAACGGATCGTGCGCATTTCCGCCAGCGCCTTCTTGAGCAGTACATAGGCCAGACTTTTTGGCGCCAGTCCGAGCAATGCCACTCCCGGATCCGCTGCCGATGACACGCGCTGAAGGATGAGGTAGCCGTCGAACGGCGCCTTCTCATAAATGCTGTCGGCGTCGACTTCCGTCGGCAGCGTCACTCCCCAGCCGAGGTCCCGCGCAAATCGCAGCATCGTCGCGCTCAACCGGATCTCGCTCTCGGCAACGACGTCCGGCTGGGCTGATGCGGCCGCGAGCGGATTGATCAGATAATCGTTCGGCGACAACCCTTCCAGATCCGCCTTGGTGAGAGCGCCCAACACACTCCGGCCCGCCGCGTTGAAACCGGAGGCGTCGGTCCAGATCGGTTGGTACATCCGCTCGCTGTAAAACCGCAACAAAGCCGGGCTGATGCCGGAAATGCTGGGATCATTCGTCTCAGCCGCGAACTTCGCGAGCTCGGTGGCAATGGGCGGTTCGGCTTGGGCGTGGGCGCGAACGCAGAACATTGCCATCAGCAGCGCGACAAACATTGGAATACGCGCCACGGCGCTGTCCTCTCTGCCTGTAATCAAGTACCGCAAAATACCGGATGCAGGATTAGGATTGATATGACACTAAAGGCGCACTGCGGATTGGAGCCCTCAAATGTTCGCGTTGAATATGGCGAGTCTTTCACTCGACCGGAGATCGGCACGCAGGCGAATGTCGCACTGCCTCATGGCGTGTAGCCTGTGTTTGATCGTCGCCCCGGGAAGCCACGCCTCCGACACCGTCGAGAAGTACCTTGCGGCGCTTCGTGCCGGGCTCGACGTGCGCGTCATAGAGGCACTTCGATCAATCGACGGCACGGCCCGCCAGCTGCTCGCGGTACGCGCCTACGTTCGCAGCGCAGCGCAACTCGACGAGCGCTGGAGCTGGAACGATGCGCAGATTGCTGCGTATGCCGACTCGCCCGAGAAGCTGCGTCTCGACACCGCGATCGCGCGCGTACGATGCAGTTTCGAATCCGCCAATCCCGGGCACACGCTTTTCGTGAACGAAGACATTCGCAGTCTCGATAAGCAGATCGACAAGTGGAATCGAAGCGAAACCGTGAAGCAGGCGGCTGATCACATGCTCGAGACGTTTCGTGCAGAGGTAGCCAGGCCAGCGTTTCCCAAAGCGAAGACGCCAAAAGGAGTGTCCGCGTTTCGCGATTTGCTGGTGTCTTACAAACCCGAACCGACGCCATCCCTGGCTGCGCCCGGCCTATCGCTGCACGGGCGGATGCAGGCAGTCGACTTTCAGGTGATGGCGGGCGACCGTCTGGTCGCGGGTACTGATGTTTCGACCGTCACCGAATCGTGGGAAGCATCGGGCTGGAAGGCGAAGCTGCGGTCCGCCGTCAACAAAGCAAACGCAGGTTTTGTTGGGCCGTTGAAGAGTCCGAATGAACCCTGGCACTACGACTTTCGCCCGGGCGCCGCCGCTGAATTGACACTCCCGGCCTCAGAGTGTGCTGGTGCAGCCAACCAGGCTGCCTTTCGGGCAGACATCCACATGGTGAGAGTTGTGCGAGATTCGGGGCCATTTCGACGGCACGCGACAGCAGATTGATGCCCGTCCGCACGTTCTGCTGTCCGCGCAGGTAGGACTGGTAAGCCTCGAGCTCTTTGGCCGATGGCGCGGCACGCGCCAGGCCTGGTTTGCCGCCCTCTGGCTCCCAGCGTATGTCCTTGATGTCAGCGGCCTTCTGGAATCTTCGCCGAAATTTCGC
>Ga0070689_100001771_pt1 | contig 13857 bp, 20 predicted proteins | sample KBSS23HmetaG_FD_64669 | JGI IMG/M metagenome (GOLD analysis project Ga0070689, IMG submission 64669) | Switchgrass rhizosphere microbial communities from Kellogg Biological Station, Michigan, USA - KBS S2-3H metaG | ecosystem: Host-associated > Plants > Roots > Rhizosphere ...
AATGTTTACAATTTCTTTGTGACATACGCAAATGTTGATGGTTGGGAACCAAGTAAACAAAAAACAGAAAACAAAAAACAATATATTCTTGATAAATGGATACTTAGTCGACTCCATTCAACGATTAAGATAGTTACGGATTCATTGGACTCATATGATGCCTCTAAAGCTGCAACTTCAATTGAGCAATTTGTTGATGATCTTTCAAACTGGTATGTAAGGAGAAGTCGTGAATATGTTGGATCGGCTGCCTCTGATCAAGAAGATAAAAAAGCTTTCTATGAAACGATGTTTACTGTCCTTGAGACATTGACACGACTTATGTCTCCGATCAATCCTCATATATCAGATACTATTTATACTAATCTTACCAAAGGTGAATCTATTCATCTGGCTGACTGGCCAAAGTTTGATGAAAAATTAGTTGATAAGAAACTTGAACAAGAGATGCAAAAAGTTCGAGAAATCATTGAAATGGGTCATTCTAAGAGAAAAGAATCAACTCTTAAAGTGAGACAACCGCTTGCTTCGATAACAGTAACATTGGATTCTACAACTGATTCAATTGATCAAGAAATGAACTTTCTATTTGAAGATGAGTTAAATATTAAAGAAATAATAATCAATAAAGGGAAAGGAGTATTATCTGTTGAATTGGATACAAACTTAACACCAGAGTTACTTGCCGAAGGTCAAATGCGTGAGCTTATTCGCTCTATTCAAGAAGGCAGAAAAGCTTTGGGTACTGAGCTTAACGAATTTGTGAGTGTGACACTCCCGGAATGGCCGAAGGAATTTGAGGAGGAAATTAAGAGAAAGGCATTGGTTAAAGAGTTGAAAAAGGGAGAATTTAACGTTTCAAAGATTTCCTCGTAACGCGGCCCTCTCATTTCTTTGCCGAACTTTCTTTAGAAAAGAAAGTTCGATTCGCCTATGCCACAATCTTTTGGACTTATTACACTTTCCCGAGTTTTGGTGTTTTCGATTGCAACGCTCATGCTCTTGAGTGTTGTGATCCTCAATTCTATTGGGTCAACGCTTTTCCCTGCATACTTTGTCTATATCATCTCGGCAATTTTAATATTCATTCTCTTTACCCGAATAGATTTTGATATTTTTTTGGCGTTTGCACCGTATCTCTATCTTCTATCGATTTTTGCATTGTTCCTCCCTTTGGCCATAGGAGAAATCACTCGAGGCGCAATTCGCTGGATTCAGATCGGTCCTGTTACTATTCAACCGTCAGAATTGGTTCGTCCATTTATCCTTCTTTTCTTTGCAAAATATGTATCTGAAAGTGCTATTACGCTTAAAAATATTGCAATCGGACTTGTTATTCTTGGTCTTCCCGTTTTTCTTATTCTCATCCAACCGTCGTTTGGCGTTGCACTTCTTACCACAATTGGCTTTGCCGGTATTCTTCTGACTTCTCGAGTTCCTAAAAAAGTATTCTTGTATGGAATTGGTGTTGCTCTTTTATCGATTCCATTCGTCTGGTTTTTATTGGCACCATATCAAAAAGAACGAATATCAAGCTTTCTTCATCCAAGTAATGATCCACTAGGAGCAGGTTATAATAGTTTGCAATCAATGATCTCAATCGGTTCAGGGAGTATCTTTGGACGAGGACTGGGTGAAGGGATTCAAACACAATTAGCATTTTTGCCAGAAAAACATTCTGACTTCGTTTTTGCTGGAATTGCAGAAGAGATGGGACTTGTAGGAACGCTTCTTCTTCTCTCAGGCATATTTTCTCTCTTTTGGTGTCTTATAACGATCGCAGAAAGTGACAAATCAGAAATTGCTCGTTCATTTACCATTGGAATATGCCTTTCACTCTTTATTCAAACAATGATTCATATTGGCATGAATATGGGAATGCTCCCGATCACTGGAGTTCCATTTCCCTTGGTTTCTGCTGGTGGTTCAGCCTTACTTGGTACGATGATGAGCTTGGGAATTATTGTTTCTGGATGGAAATATCGAAGTTGATTTCACGAATCATGCGAATTCTCGCGAATATTATTCAATTCTTGTTTTTCATGGTAAATACGATTAAAATACGAACTGTATATGAAATATATTGTTGCAAAGATTAATGGCTCACAATACAAGCTTGAAGAAGGTCAAGAACTTCTGATTGATTATATCGGAGCAAATGAACCCAAGGCTGAAGTCTTACTTTCAGTGGACGGAGATACAGTAACAATCGGCAAGCCTTTTGTTGAAGGAATCTCTTTGGGATTAAAAGTCTTAGAACCTGAAGTTAAAGGAGAGAAACTTTATATCTACAAATTCAAAGCAAAATCTCGCTATCGACGACGAACTGGGTTCCGATCAAAGCACACAAAGATTGCAGTTGAAGGAATAAAAGAATCAAAGAAAAAGTAATACAAACTGTATCACACTAGTTGTATTGACATGTGTGAAAAAGTTAATTATAGTTAATATATGGCACATAAGAAGCAAGGCGGTAAAGCCGAACAACATCGAAGGCCCAATCCAAAGTATTTAGGCCCTAAAGTTTCTCATGGAGAGACCGTTACGACGGGCTCTATTTTGGTGCGTCAAAGAGGATCTGTTATGAAACCAGGAAACGGAGTCGCAATCGGACGAGATCATACATTGTTTGCGCTTACCAATGGTATTGTTTCATTTGGAAATCGACTTGGTAGGAAAGTAGTATCAATCGTTCGTTAAAAGTTCAAAGTGCAAAGTTCCAAATTGCCCTCGTAACTTTTAACTTTTAACTATTTATGGCTGATGAAGTAACCCAGTTTGATATTAATCAACTTCAACCCAATCCTCTGCAACCTCGCGGATCTATTAATTCTGAAAGTTTAGTTGACCTTGTTGATTCTATAAAAGAGCACGGCATCATGCAGCCTTTGGTTGTTGCAAAAACTCCTGCGGGATACCAGATCATTGCAGGGGAGCGACGATGGCGTGCATCAAAGCTCGCTGGTCTTACGCATGTTCCGGTCATTATCCGAGAAACTTCTCCTCGCGGAATGCTTGAAATGGCACTTGTTGAAAATGTTCAGCGAGTTGACCTCAATGCATTGGATCGGGCAAAAGGGTTTGAACGTCTTCAAGCAGAGTTCTCACTTTCGACTTCAGAAATTGCTGCACAAATTGGGAAGTCAGTTGCCTATGTATCCAATTCACTTCGACTTTTATCTCTTCCAGATGCGCTAAAGGATGGGCTTTTGTCTGGACTTATTTCAGAAGGCCATGCTCGAGCTTTGGCTGCAATTGATGACCCACAACTCATGGTTGAGGCATATAAGATGATCCTTCGGGAATCAGGTTCTGTTCGTCGAGCAGAAGAATTGGCACGTCGTATGAAGAGCCAAGCAGGTCAAGCTCCTCGACTTACGGGTGTTGCGATTGGGCAAGCCAAAATCCAGTCTGAGACATTTGAACAAATGGAAAAAGATATGCTCAATGCACTCGCTTCTGCAAATGGAGATGACAATAAAAAACCGCCAGTAGTTAAGCTTGCTCGCTCTCAAAGGGAAACTAAGCTCCTTTTTGTCCTCAAAGGCAATGTTGAAGAAACAGACGCCCAACTTCAGAAGATATATCAAGCAGTTACTTCTTAATATGTTGCTGCATGAACAGTTCCGAACTGTTCTGGTGGCCAGTAGATAAACCATGCACGGCCGGTTATCTTAGGCTTTGCCACGAGGCCCCAAGCACGAGAGTCTGAAGAAAATGGTCGATTGTCTCCCAATACAAAATAATATCCATCAGGGACAGTTACTTCTGTTGCTTCTTTGAGGAATGCTCCAGCAGTTGTTACAAGCCCTTGTGGTAAATACGCTTCTGTAAGGAGTTGTTCGTTTACATACACTTTGCCGTCTTTCACTGCTACTTTATCTCCTGGTGTTCCAATAATTCTTTTGATGAATTCATCACCATTGGCTCCTGGTGCCTCAAATACGATGACATCTCCGCGTTTTGGTTCCCGGAGTCGATAGGTGATTTTATCAGATAGCAAATATTCTCCATCGTGGAAATTGGGTTCCATTGAGCTTCCCTTGATGCGATGCGGCTGCATGACCAAAAGATAAATGAAGAGAAAGATTGCTATTGCAAAGACGACGACTTCAATAATGTCCAAAAAAAATGCGCCGAGGCGTTGAAAAAACATACCTCTACATTATATTAGGTGGATACGCTAAGACACAAGAAGGAAAGCCAAAGCGAAATGATATAATAGATCAGAAATTGGACTTGTGGCTCAGGGGTAGAGCGTTCCGTTCACATCGGAAAGGTCAATGGTTCGAATCCATTCAAGTCCACATTCGAGTAAAAATCTTATGACGAAAGATACTCATAAAGATAATCTAAAATCTGAATCAGAACGATTGGTCTTGCTTACCGAACTTGTAAAATCTGATCCAACTTTGAATGCAATTTTATCGCGTGCAGACCAGTTGAATCTTCCAAATTGGTATTTGGGTGCAAGTTGTATAACTCAAGTTGTTTGGAATTATATATCAGGAACAAAACCCTCTTATGAAAGTGATTATGATCTTGTCTATTTTGATGATAGAGATCTGTCAAAAGAAGCAGAAGAAAAAGTTGATCAGCGATCAAAAGCTTTATTTAACGATCTTGGAGTCAACATAGAAATTACAAATGAAGCTCGGGTTCATCTTTGGTATAAAGAAGAATTTGGAAAAGACATTAGTGCATATACTTCAACTGAAGAAGCCATTGATTCTTGGCCAACAACTTCTAATGCGATAGGTGTCCGTTATTCTCCTGATGGGAAATTTGAAGTATATGCACCGTATGGCACAGAAGATTTATTCAATCTAGAACTTCGACCTAACAAAAAAATGGTTACTGAGGAAATGTTTAAGAGAAAAGTCCAAAAGTGGACGAAATTTTGGCCAGATTTGAAAGTAATCGCGTGGTAAATTAATTATATGACAGACACAATTTCTTCATTTGATTCTTTCGCAAAAACATATGATAAGGTGATGGGGGATACTGGAGATAATACTCATCAAAAGACAATTGATCCAGCGCTTTTTCAAGCAATTGGAGATTTTAAAGATAAGGTCATTTATGATATGGGTTGTGGTAATGGGTATATAGCTCGAAAGTTTGCAAGAGATGGGGCTAAAGAAGTTTGGGCCTCAGATATTTCTGAAGAACTTATTAAAATTGCACAGGAAAAATATGAAAATCCAGATAATAAAATCAAATACTTTGCTTGTGATGCAGCAAACTTCGATGAAATCCCAGAAGATTATTTCGATCTAGTGACCATGAATATGGCAATCTTTTATATTGCCGATTTTAAAAAATTAGTTGAAGGTGTTTATAAGATCCTGAAAGCGGAGGGACGATTTATATTTACGACTGCACATCCTTTGAGAATCTTGGGAAAGATTGATGCAAAAAAAGAAAAAGATGAAAGCAAAATTAATTTAGAATCGGTACTGGAAAATTCACGCAATTATCTGAATGTTAGAGAAGAAGTTGTGTATAATTCTTGGAATGGGAAAAAAGATTTAAAATTGTATAATGCCCCTTTATCTTTCTATATCAATACCATGAGTGAGCGTAGACTTTTGGTTGACTCATTTGTAGAACCAAAAACAGTGACAGTAATAGACGATGTTAATAATTTAACTCGTACCGAATCCAATATTCCTCTTGTTTATGCAATTGGAGCCAAAAAAGTGTAAAATAGCTTCATGGATGTTCGAAAAGGAGTGCTTCTCGTTATTAAAAATAAAGATAATAAATATCTTTTACTTCAACATACTCGAGATGAAAAGTGGGGGTTTGTTTCTGGAGGGATTGAGCCAGAAGACACTGATAATATTGCAGCTGCCGTTCGAGAATCTGAAGAGGAAGTTGGATTCATGCCTGAGAGAGATAAGATTCACGATCTGGGGATCACTATGGAATTTGAGACACCCAAGTATAAAGGTGAATATAAGTGGTACGAGTATAGTGCAGATGGTGATTTAGATCTTCGTTTACAACATCCTGATGAAATAAAAGCTGTTGGTTGGTTTTCTGAAGGGGAAGTCTTTGAGATGATTAAAGATAAACCGCTTCTTGTCGAAACTTTTAAAAAATATGTTACTATTGAATCATGATTAGCAAATAGCTTGTCATGTTTTTCAAATATGATTGATGATACGGCTCGGTGGAATTTTATACATCAGAAGACGCATAGCGTTGATTTGGTGCATTCGAAGTATGCTGAGGAGAAGGAGAAATTGTTTCCGAGAAATTCACTTGTCGTGGACCTTGGTGGCGGAGCTGGGTTTGACTCGGTATATTTTCTGAAACAGGGGCATAGTGTCGTACTTTTTGATATTTCAGATGTTGCACTTGCTTTGGCTGCTCAAAAGGCCCAAGAGCTCCAGCTAAACGAAAAATTAGTAACGAGGCAAATTGACTTTGGGCTCCATGATCTTCCTGTAAAGGAAGAATCAGTTGATATTGTATATTCTCGTATTGCACTTCACTACTTCGAATCAGCTCATACCATAAAAATATTTCAAAATATCTATAAAGTTTTGAAAAAAGGAGGAACTGCCTATCTTACGTTCAAATCACCGAATGATTTGGCTGAAATGGATAGATTGGGGAAAACTGCAACCCTTTTTGAACCAAATGTGTTTATTGAAAATGGCCTTATCAGAAGTAGATTTACGATCGATCAGCTCAAAGCAATGCTTACAAAAGCTGGAGTGGGCGAATGTTCTGTCGTAGAATACAAAGAACAGCTTGGAGATAGTGGAGAACATACGCTTCTTTTGAATGAGGTTACATTCACAAAATAATATTAGTTCAGAGGTTCAAATTTACTTAAATTCTTTTTTGCAAACTTCCTCACATACCATGCAATTGCCCCTACAGTTGGTCCCAGTGGTGCCAATACCAAAAGATTCGCTATTCGAAGCCCAATAATTGATGCAAGTACGCCAAGAATTGTCCCAAAGGTCATCCATGCCAGAAGCGTTTGGTTCCAAGGGAGATTTTCATCCTTTCCATCATCACCTTTGACCGTTGAACTACCAGATTCACTCATGACAACCATTTCATCCTCATGCACAGGCAAGCTCGCCAATGGAAGTTTTGACTTAGAGGTTGGAGCCTTCGGTTCTTCGTGAGGAGCTGGTTCAGGCATTGCCGTTCCTGGGATAGCTGTCATAAATCAAGTATAATATGCTACAGTAGAAGTGCCAATGGGAAATCTCTCACGCCGTTTATTAACCATTTATAGTATTTGTATCATCTTGGGATTGCTTTTAAGCTTTTTGGGGATTTTCTTCCCGTTTTTAAATGTCTGTCTATCTCTTTTCTGGGGACGGTATGCATGCACCGCAGTTGGAAGTTATCTTGTGATTTTAGTAAATCTTCCCGGATACATTGTGTCCGCTCTTATTTTACCGAGCGCCAAAACAATACCAGAAATATATTCAATTATCCTCGTTGGAGGCATATCGATCGGTTTTTATTATCTCCTTGGGAGAGTATTAGAAAGAGAAAAAGGACAAGTACCTTCTTTGAAAAAATGGATCATTCGGATTGTACTTGGTTCAACAGTTCTCCTTGCTTTTCTATTCGTCTATTTGCTTTTTAGAATACGAATGTAATTATGCGAAAGCTTCTCGTTTCGGTATTAACCATCTGCCTTTGGTTTCTTGTTGTTTCTTCTGTTCATGCCCAAACAAATGACTACGCAATTACTCATTTTGGGAGTGATATCACGATCGAAAAAGATACAAGTTTAGTTGTTACGGAAAAGATTAGTGTGTACTTTCCGTATGCAAAACATGGAATTTATCGAAATATTCCTATCTCATATACTGCGCATGGAAAAGTTATTCGGATTCCTGTTTCTATTCAATCAATTACTGATGAACAAGGAAATGCATACAAATATACATCGAGTACAAAATCAGGTGTGCTCCAACTAAAAATCGGGGATCCAGATGCTACCATTTCTGGAAGTCATACGTACAATCTTACCTATCATGTGGCTCCAGTAATTACCCAGTATGATGATCATGATGAACTCTATTGGAATGTCACCGGCCATGATTGGGATACTGCAATTATTTCCTCAGAAGCGATCGTTCATTCGTCATATGCCGCAATTACGAAGATAGATTGTTTTACTGGTGAACGCGAGGCAACAGAGCATGATTGTACTTCACAAAATACGAGTAGCACTGCAACCTTTACTTCCACAAAGACATTGGGGAATGATAAAGACTTTACTATTGTTGTCGGTCTTTCCAAAGATAATCAGTTAGTATTTCCAGGAATTGTTCAAAGAACTGTAGGTATTATCCGAGACAACTGGGTAGCAGTTCTTTCCTTTGTGCCATTTTTTCTCTTTGGATTTTTCTGGTGGAAAAAGGGGAGAGATCAAAAATATGTTGGTGACAATGTCTATTACAAACCAGACAATGCTGCGGTTGTCACCAAACCACTCTTTTTTCGTGAACATTTGCCGACTGTGTATTCGCCGATTCAAGGGCTCACTCCTTCAGAAATTGGTACATTAGTTGATCAAAAAGTTGATGTGAATGATGTGGTTGCTGAAATTACAGAATTAGCACGATTGAAATATCTTAAAATCGAACGAATTGTTCGGAAGAAGTTACTTGGTGAGGATGTAGATTATGTCTTTATTAAATTAAAAGATGATTCATTGGCATTGAAAGAGTATCAGGCTTATTTATTTGAATCACTATTTACGAATAGTTTTAGTGAAAAGAGTATTCCGAAGTTGGCAAAGATATTAAAAGATAAAAAAGCAGATTTAACTCGTTATACGAAATTAGCTTTGGACAATAAATTAGTAACGATGTCTGCCATAGAAACAAATTTTTATCCAAAGTTGGAAGCGTTTAAGAAAAAGTTGTACAAAGAAATGGCCGAGCGAGAGTTTTTTGATGGGGATCCGAGTAACGTTCGTGGTCAGTGGGTTGCCGGCTTTGCAGTTCTATCGGGATTGAGTTTTTGGCTTCTTATTTCATATGGAGATGCATTCCAAAATTATTATCCGATTATTATTTGGGCTATTTTAGAAGTTCCTACGTTTCTTTTTGCTTACAGTATGCCACGGAGGAAACCGTGGGGCTATTCTTTATATCGGCAGATTGAAGGGTTGGCATATTATCTCAAAGTTGGGAAGTGGCGAGAGGAGATTGCAGAAAAGGAATTGTTCTTTGCCGAGATGCTCCCGATTGCAATATCTTTGCGAATTGTAGATGAGCTTGCAAAAGATATGGAAGGCCTAGGAATTCAGCCCCCAGAGTATATGAATGGTTTTGTTGCATCGACATTCATTCATGATTTTACTCATTTTGAGTCGGCTGCAAATAAATCAGTAATTGGTGGGACTTCTCAGAGTCATGGGAGTTGGAGCGGTGGTTCTGGATTCTCAGGTGGTGGTGGTTTTTCTGGTGGAGGATTTGGTGGAGGAGGTGGAGGTAGTTGGTAAGGAGTTTTATTCAGTTGGAGGTTGATAGAGTGGATTCTTTTTCCAGTCAACTCCTTTAGGCAATTCAAGATTTGAAGAGTATTGGTACCCAGTACCTTGTGTTGGTCTAGGTGATTCATCATCAGTCCATGTTACATACGTTCCATCTTCAAGCCTCTGATATACATTGGCTACGGTTCCTTTATATTGTTGAGCGTAGTGAGTAACTTTGTTGCGATCTTCTGCTGACATATGCCGATAGTATACAAAACCACGAATGTTTTTTCAAGGTATTGGTTCGTATGCTGCATTTGGAGTCCATGTTATTCCGTCTCTATCAGATACGCATGTCCTATATCCACCCATGTCTTGAGAGTCCATTTTCCCTGCGGAGTTTGTTCGTAAAGCCGAAGTCCCAATGACACGTCCGTCATCTAATTCTTGATATACTGGAGCAACGCTATTCCCATGTTCATCTCTCAATTCTGGACCTATACCAGTCCGGCGAACATTATTTCGCCTCGATTCATTATTCATCTATGTCTTACAATAGATGAAGTGACTATCGATTACAATGAGATGTATCACAAAAAGATTGTCTTTTTTAACTTGTTGACAAGGAAGGTTGAGAGGATAAATATGAGGTGAGCATTCTTTTTCTCTCCTCACAACTTTTAAGAGTCTAACGGTACCCGTTAAGCTCCAAAATGGTTTTTAAAGGCAGCGGTTAAATGAAGCTAAATAACGGTTCGAGCGGTTAACCGTGCGGTTGTTTCATGAGGCTACAGCGGTTATTAACCGGTGCCTAGAACGGTTATTTTCACAAAGTAGCTAGCTTCGAGAAATTGTTGAGCGGTTATGTAACCGTTAGGACTGTAATAGCTCCTTTTGTTAGACTTTTTGTTTATGCTATAGTGGAATATGTCGGAGCTGTTTCCAGATAATGACACTCCAAAAGATTCAATCCATAGCACTGTTGCCCACAATTTAGCAAGGGACATGTCTGGACATTTCTTAAAGAAAATCAAAGAAACTAAGTTACCTCCACTTGTTTCGACCAACGATTCAGTCACTTCTCAAAAAGAAATAGATCCTCCTGTCGTAAATTTCAGAATAACCAATCCTCTCACGTATATCAAAGCATGGTGGAAAAAGATTATGGGGAATGAAGGAGTGGAGTTAAGTGGTCATATCAAAGTTCGACCAATGACTGCGGTTGCTATTCCAACATTTATTATTTTGGCTTTGGTTACAGGTGCCATATCTATTGGAGTCTTAGTAAATTATATTGCTAACAGTCCTGCGGCTCCTTTTGTCCCTGCTGCACTTTTGCCAACTCCAACGATTGATCCATGGAGAGAGTCCGCATTTACTGGGCTTCTTCGACAAACAGGTGCGACCTATTATTTGGTTACAGGTGACGGGGAAGCCATCACACTTTCTGTTCCTCAGAATACAAGTTTACAAAAGTATTTAGGAAAGAGGATTTTTGCAACTGGGAGATACAATAGTCAGACAGGAGTTCTCATTGTAAATGAAACTTCAGATTTGGAAGTACTACCTATCAATCCTTCAGTTATACCAAGCATAGTGCAGTAGAAAGTAATTAATTATTGCGAAGGTGTGTCAATAAGGTATACATTAAATCAATGACAAGGAAGTTTCGTAGAGATAGATTATATAAGATTGTGCGTGGAGCAGTTGTTTTCATAACGGTTATTAGTTTACTTCTTGGTGTATTGCAAGCCCTAAACATTGATAATAACTCCAAAATGCTACTAGATGAGTCTGAGACATGCACAGAGATTTATTCAGGGGACGAGATGTTAGACGCTAGAATGGATTGCAGAATTCGGTACTACGACCGTATTGATACATACAACTACGCTACCTATAGACTCCTTGCCATCGGTATATTACTTCCCGCTCTTTTCTTTGGCAGTGGAAAACTTATAAACTACCTGTTCCCCAAAGAAAGATGATAAAGGTTGTTGTTACCATTTTGCTTTTAATCGCAGTATTCCTACTTCCAAACCATGTTTTTGCTCATCCTGGACGAACTGATTCCTCAGGATGTCACACATGCAGAACCAATTGTCCAAAGTGGGGGTTGGATTATGGCGAATACCACTGTCATGGTGGCTACAAGACTGCACCAAAATCAACAGCACCAACATATAGTAAAATTCCGACGTCTACCCCATATACGTCCCTTAAAACTACGCCTATATATAATTCTAAGCTAAGTCTGGCAGAGAGTTCAACAAATGATAACTCATCAATCTTTTACCTTGTTGGAGTTGGTGTCATATATTGGCTTTTTAGAAAATGGAGACAAAAGTAAAAGATACATGACAATCGGCCAGTAAAGTGCTAATATCCTAGTTGAATGGATACGCAATGTGTACAATTGGCAATCGAAATGGCAGGTCAGTTTACTTCAAAAATAGATCTCTTCTTGAACGCCCTCGGTGTAATTTCCACGCTATTCTTTTTGATTCTTGCCGCTATTGTCTATGAATATGTAAGAGAGAGAAGGGAGTCGCGAAGGTTGGTGAACCAGATAAGGGAAGATGCTGCCGCTATAGCGCAAGTAAGAGAAAAAACTAACAAGATATTGCCGGAGCTTGCAAGAATAGCTGAATCTTTACCACAGATAAAAAATAGAGAAATATTACAAAGAGAGATTCAAGAGTTGAAGCAACAATTAGGGCTGATTGCAAAACAGACACCAGCCCCGATCTTAGGGTATGTCAATGGAGGAACCTATCTTAGCCCTACGCAATTGACAAATATATCGCAGATCCCAGTAGGAACGAGTGTTGTAAGTGGAACTTCAATAAATGATCTTGGTCAGACATTAAATAATATTCAAGGGACTGTTGATTCGATACTTTCTGAGCGTATCAAACGAGAACTAGAAAAAGAGTAGTTTTATTGGAAGCAACATCCCGTATAAAATAGCGAAAAGAGTAATAAAAAGTTTTAAGCATACTATTAGTGATCTTCCGAAAGATACATTATTTAACTGATTCCATAGAGTATTTATATTGCAGTAGTTTTGAATTTTGCTTAACATATATAGAATTGTCTCAGAGAAATTTATTTCAAGGCAAACACAAAAAAAGGCACCCTTTCGGGTGCCCTAAATTTGGACTATTATTTAATTATACAACTCGGTAGATAACTATTCAAATGGCATCTCCAAAATCACTCCTGATTTCAATTTGTATAACCACTTTCAATGAGGAGGAAACTATAACTGAACTTCTCGACTCGCTTTTTTTTCAAACAGTTCGACCATTTGAAATTTTCATTTGTGACGGGGGATCGACTGATAGGACCGTTCGGATTATCAAAAAGCTTCAAAAGAAACATCCTTCCTTAAAGCTTTGTACCTCGCGAGGGAGCGTGGCTCATGGAAGAAATGTCGCACTTAAAAAAGCGAGAGGATGGATTATTGTCTCTGTTGATTCTGGGTGTTTTGCGAAGGAAGATTGGTTGGAGAAGATTACAAATCCCTTGAAAGACAAAACCGTGGATATTGTAGCTGGGTTTTATGAGATGAAGTGGAGGAATTCGTTTCAGAAAATTATGGCGTTGTATCGAGGGACGCCGCCGGAGCGGTATGATCCTGATACTTTTATTCCTTCATGCAGGTCTGTGGCTTTTAGAAAGTCTGTTTGGAGAGATGTGGGGGGATTTAATGAAAATCTGTCGCTGTCGGGTGAGGACACGCAGTTTTTTTACAAGGCACTTGCAATGGGGAAGAAAATGGTGCGAGTAAAAGATGCGATTGTTTATTGGAATGAACCAATGCAATTTGGGTGGAAAGATTTCAAGAAATTTTTCTATTATGCACGAGGTGATGCCCAAACTGGCATTTGGTGGGATCCAATTAAAAAATGGAGAACACACAACATAAAACTTATGACTATATATATACGATATATCCTATTAACATTCCTTCTTACATTGTCCATTTTCCATTTGTCATTTGCCATTTTTGCCGTTTTTTGTTTATTGTTTTTTGTTTATTGTTTCTGGTCGATTTGGAAGTGGAGAGATGTGGTAACTGATTGGAGAGAACGAATGTGGATCCCAGTTATTCAAATTGGAACTGATGTGATGGTTATGAGTGGATTTCTTGTGGGTCTGATCCATCATCGGAAACTTCTAAAGAATACGGTGTAAAAGTACTATCAATTGTTACACGGCAACCACAGTCACCGCAGCTTCCTGAACAGCTCCTTTTATCGCTTCCGAGTTGGGCAATCAAATTGTCCTTTATGCAAAGACCTTGACCTCGTAAGGTTTGATTTGGATTGTATTTAATCTTCGCGTCGAGCGTCCCTGTGGGGCGCTGAATGATTTCACGAAAG
>Ga0070689_100001779_pt1 | contig 13832 bp, 13 predicted proteins | sample KBSS23HmetaG_FD_64669 | JGI IMG/M metagenome (GOLD analysis project Ga0070689, IMG submission 64669) | Switchgrass rhizosphere microbial communities from Kellogg Biological Station, Michigan, USA - KBS S2-3H metaG | ecosystem: Host-associated > Plants > Roots > Rhizosphere ...
GCCCTTCTTGAGCTGGCGCGCGATCGTCGACTTCGCCGAGCCGACCGGGCCGTGCAACAGGATGATGCGGCGCTCGGTGCCATAACCTTGCGCGGCGCTCTTGAGCACGTTCATCAGGCGCATGAGCGCGACGTCGAGGCCGAACACCGCATCGCGGCCGCCATGCGTGTCGTCGCGGAAGAACTTGTAGCGAACAAGCTTCTTCTTGTTGTCGATGTACTCCTCGACGCCGTGTGACAGCACCATGTCGTACAGGCGCTGATATGCGGTGCGCGTCACCTGTGGCGTGCGTCGCACCAGCGTCAAGTAGTCCTCGAAGCCACCCTCCCAGGACAGCTCTTTATACGTGGCGTAGTTCTGCAGCTCGGCGATCGTTCCGACCAGCGTCATGGCATCGACCGTACCACGTCTGCGCACCGAGAGCTGTACGCCCGCTGCACAGATCCCATGTGCAATTAGCGTCGATTGAAAGCTTTTTCTCCGACGAGAAAATGGTTCGCAGGGGGTTTGAAATGAAACTCGTATTTGCCTCGATTCCATTCATCGTCGCCTGCGCTCACGATCCACTCACGCCCGGCGCCGGCGACAAGCCCGGCCATGGCACGAACACGCTGCTCGTCAATGGCTCGGTGTCCGCGGAGCCACGCGAGGGCACATCGAACGCGCTCGATCCGGCCAGCTTCTCCACCGACTTTCGCGTCCACGTCCAGCTGAACAACACCACGGTCACGACCGGCACCGTCACGGTGACGAGCTACGCCGGCGGCATGATCCCGCTCTCGTTCACGGCCGACAACAACGGCACGTGGGTCGGTCGCGGCAGCGGCTACGAAGAGGTCTACCAGCTCGACGTCATCAGTGGCGCCGACGAGGTGACCGGCGTGATCGTCGATGGTCCCGACATTCACACTTATGTCGCGCCACTCGCGGGCGCGTCGCTCGACTCGACCACGCCGATCGACGTCAAGTGGGAGCGCGACGAGATGGCAGACACCACGTCGATCCGGGTCGGCGATCTCGATCGCATCAACATCGCCGACACCAAGCTCTACACGCTCGCGCCGAGCTCGCTGAAGGCGGAGAAGGACCAGCCGCGCGAGAACACGATCGAGCTGCGGCGCTCGAATCAGGTCGCGCCGGCGGGCGCGATCGGCGGCTCGCTGTTCACGGTGTCGGTGACGAACACGCTCGACGTGGTCGCGCAGCCGAACCCGGCGCTGTGAGCCTCAGATGCCGTGCATGCCGAAGTAGCGCTTGACGGCCTTGCGGTCGTAGCCATCCGCGCCGCGCCAGTTGGCCGCGAAGCCCCACTCGTTCTCGGTCCCGCGATCCTGCTTCGCGCGCAGGATGTTCGCCGCGGCCAGGATCTCGATCAGCGTGTCGCGCTCGGTCTTGTTGCCTGGAAAGACTCCGTCGAGGCGCTTCGAGAGTTGCGCCGGGCCGGACCTCGCGGGCGCATTCGCCGCACGCTGGAGAATCGTCCGGAACATCGCGCGATCGTCGTCGGTGGGCGTCACCGGCAAGACGCGCTGGAGCGAGACGAGATCGACATAGGTGTAGAGCGGGCGCCCGTAGCGGACACCGCCCCACTTGTGACGTTCGAAGTTGAGGACATTGAGATCCTCGCGATCGAGCTTCTTCGGCAGCCAGCACGTGGCACATTGCTGCGGGTTCGTGCCGTCGAACGGATGCGCGTCCACGTACGCGCACACGTGGCTCACGATTCCCGAACGCAGATCGAGGCGCCGTGTCGAGAGACTCGCGAGAAACGCCGCCGTCACATCGGGCCACTTCATCCGCTTCGCGAGCTGCTGCGACTTCGTGATCATCGCATCGTGCGTCATCGCGAGCGCGTCGAACCACATCCCGTGACGCTTCGCGTACCCACGCTCGGCCGCGCTCGGACGCTTGCGCGCGTGCGAGTCGATCCAGCCTTTCGACGTCCAGTACGCATCGAACAGGATCTGTTTCGCGCGCGGGTCGATCGCTTCCACGGAGTTAGTTGTATTCGATGATCGGCGTCGGGCGATCAGGTCGCGCCACCGAACGCGTCGATGACGAGCTCGCCCAGGCGACTCGCGTGCGCGGCCAGCTGCGCGTGCTCGCCGCGATGGATCGCTCGCATCGCGACCGCCTCGATGCCCTTCGTCAGCGCGTACACACTTGCCTCGTCGGGCGGACGTGCGAGCCGGCCCGCGGCGTGAGCTCCGACGAGCGACTGCAGCAGCATCGTCACGTAGCGCATCGTGTTGAGCTCGTAGCGGGCCGCTTGCGCGGGCCCTGCGAGCCGATACTCCTCGAACACCACCCGCGCCGCCGCCGGGTTGTGCGCGATGCCTTCGAGGTACGCCGCCACGCCCGCGTGGATCTGCTCGATCGGATCCCGGATCGGTGCGAGGCGCTCGATCACGATCGCGAAGCTCGTGCGGACGGCGCGCTCGTAGATCGCCTCGATGATCGCGGCAACGGACTCGAAGTCCTCGTACAGCGTGCGCTTGCTGATGCCGGCCGCGGCGACGATGTCATCGGCCCGGGTGCCCGCGTAGCCCCGCGCGGCAAACACCGCGGTCGCGATATCGAGCACGTGCTCGACACGCGTGGTCCGGCGTTCATCCGTGGTCTGCGTGCGGTCGTAGCTGCCGCGCCCGCGCGCCGGCTTGGCCATGGGTACGCACCATTCTACTACGTCGCCGCAGTGGCAGAACTTCTCGCCGGTGGCGAGTCGAGTCGCCGGTGCCGTGACATGAAAACGTAATAGTTTTCATAGGCCGTTCATGGCCCGGACCTTGCCTCTGCGTCGCGCATGAAAGCCATCCTCCTCTTGCCGGCGTTGGTCGCGTGCGCCGGGTCCTCCGGCGACTGCGAGCTCGCGACCGAGCAGGTCAGTGCCTGCTACGGCGACGACATCGGCGCCGCATTCGCCGAGAGTTGTACTCCCGAGGCCGCGACGAAAGCGCTGTCCGAGCAATGCGCCACCAACGATGGCGGTAAAGGCGATCTGTTCGCGACGCCGATCCTCCGTCCACCGGTGGAGCAGTTCAAGTACGGCTCGATCGGCGCCGACAAGCTCGGCATGCCGCTGTCGATCCTGCGCGCGATTCCGATCGTGTGCGCGGACCTGATGCCGGCGGGCGCAAACCCACGCCAGTATCCGCTGACGGCCTTCGGGATGATCTACGAGGTTGGCCACGATACGCCGATCGGATTCTCGAAGCGCACGCTGCCGCTGATCGGCACGCCACTCGTCGGCAATACGTGCTCGGCGTGTCACACGACCACGGTCCGCGAGAGCGCGGGCGCGCCCGGCACCATCTACTTCGGCGCGCCGAACACTCGCTTCGACCTGCAGACGTACAACGAGTTTCTGTTCCGCTGCATCGGCGATTCGTCGCGCTTCAACGCGACCACGCTCGGTCGCGCGTTCGACGAGCTCGGCATCACCGGCTTCGATCGCCTGCTCGCGTACAAGAGCAGCTTCTTCCAGGCATTCGTCGCGAATCTGCAACAGCGCTTCGAGAGCGTGGTCAGCGACGGCCCGTGGGGCCCCGGTCGCGACGATGCGATCGGCCTGTCGGCCGCGATGCTGCTGGGCCCGCAGTACCTGCCGACGATCGCGACACCCGTCGATTTTCCATCGGTGTGGAACCAGGCCGCCCGCAAGGGGCATGCACTGCACTGGGATGGCGCGGCCGGCAGCGCGCTCGAGCGCAACGTGCTCGTCGCCGTCGGCGCGGGCACGCCGAAGGACCTCGTGCCTCTCGAGAGCATCGCCGCGATCCAGAGCTGGCTCGAGACGCTACCGCCGCCGAAATATCCGTACGCGATCGATTCGAGCAAGCTCGCGCGCGGCGCCCAGGTGTACGGCGAGCGCTGCGCGAGCTGCCACGCGCCCGGTGGTGCGCGCACGTGGTCGGTGATCGCGCTGTCGGAGATCGGCACCGATCCGAACCGCGTCGCCGCGGTCACGCAAAACGCGATCGATGCGATGAACAACCTGTCGGGCTACGGCTGGGCGTTCGACAACTTTCGCAAGACGAACGGCTACCTCACGAGCCTCCTCGATGGCATCTGGCTGCGCGCGCCGTATCTGCACAATGGCTCGGTGCCGACGCTGCGCGATCTGCTCCGTCCCGCCGCGCAGCGTCCGGCCACGTTCTATCGCGGCAGCGATGTCTACAACCAGACCGACGTCGGCTTCTCGCCGGGCACGATGCTCTACGACACGCGCTTGCAGGGCAACAGCAATCGCGGCCACGAGTACGGCACCGATCTCGTACCCGCCGATATCGATGCGCTGCTCGAATACCTGAAGACGCTATGACTCAGCGCTGCACGTGCGCCGACGAGGACCACGTGCCATCGCTCGGATTGACGACCCACACGTCGAGGCCCGTCGTATCGAGCTCGTCCCAGTGATCGGGATCGAGCCTGAGCGTGAGGACCTGCGGTGAGCCGTCGAGGCTGCGGCCGAGATCGCTGTAGCTCGCGAGCAACGCCGACTCGCCGGGACGCCGCAAGTCGACGTAGCTATCGGCTCTGAAATTCGAGCCGGTGATCCAGATGCAGTAGCCGTCGTCGCAGCCGGTGCCCGCCGCGGCGATCGCCGGGAACGCGCGGCCCGTCATCTGCTGGTAGCGGAGGAACGCCGGCTTGCGCACCGATGGATAGGCGGCATCCGGCGCGTGCACCAGACCATGGCCGCACTGCTCGCCGGGCAGATCGACGGGCGAGTGCGTGAAGATGCGCTGCCACCACGAGATGCGATTGAACATGTCGACGTGGCTGCCGTAGATCTGGTCGCTCTGATACTGATCGCCGCGACAGCTCGTGTAGCCGAGCTCGGTGATCCAGAACGGCTTGACGCCGAGCAGCCCGCGCGATGCGAGGCTGGGTTTGATCTGCTTGTCGACCAGATCGCGCACCGCCTTCGAGTCGGACTCGTAGTAGTGCTGCGAGATCACATCCCAGTACTGCGCATATGCGCCGATCATCGTGTTCCACCACGTCGACCACGACACGTCGCCGTCGAGGCGTGACAGCTCGGGGCCAAAGCTCTTCGCGTCGGGGCTCGCGGCGTGCAGCGCGCGATCGAACGCGACGCCGTAATCGGCGATGTACTGCGCCGGGATGCTGCCCGCCGCGTACGGCGGCTGCGGGTTGTAGAAGATGCGCAGGTTCGGCTCGTTGCCCATGCTGTAGAACGTGACGCGATCGCCGAAATGGCTGACGAGGTTGTAGATGTAGTCCTCGTAATAGGCGGGGTTCGTCGGCGGATTGCCGCAGCGCGCATCGCAGAAGAAGCCACACGGCCCGGTCTCGCACGTCGACGGTGCGCCGTTGCTCCACGTCGGATTGAACAGCTGTGTGAACACGATCTGCTTGCCCTGCGCGTGCAGGTCGTCGACGAGATCTTCGAAGCCGGCCCAGTTCCAGTTGTACGTGTGGTCGCCGCTCTTGTGCCCCATCACGTCGCGCGGTTCACCGGTGGGCGGATCCGGCTCGAAGCCGCCCCAGAACAGCACGAGCCGCACGGCGCCGGTGCCGCTGTCGTGGACGAGCTGCAGATCGCTCGCGCGTTCGTTCGGCCAGCTCATCTCGACATCGAGCCCGAACGGGCTCTCGCTGCCGAGCGCGTGCGGTTGCACATCCGTGGTGGGAGCCGTGCACCCGAGCAGGAAAAGGATCAGAGGTGTCGCGCGCATCGCGGCACTGTAGGCAACCAGCGATCCACGCAGGCGCCAATCGCTTAACGCCGGGCGCCGATCCGCTCATGTCTCGAGCTCGTCGAAGAACGCGATGCCTTTCGGCACCTCGCTCTCGGGCATCGCCATGTGCTCGAGCCCGAGCAGCTTGAAGAACTTCGTCTCGCTCTTGCCGAACGTCTTCTTCAGCGCCTTCGCGTCGACGCCGAGCGCCTTCGCGGTGGCCGCGAGGTCGCCTTCAAACCCGCGGTCGTCCGCGCCCGTCTCGAGGTTCGTGCCGAACACGCCGCTGCCGACCTTCTTGCCCTTGACGTAGACCTTGAAGTCCCACGCCGCGCCCTCGTGGCTGAAGTAGTGAAACATCACGTCGGCGAACGCGAGCACCGCCTTGTCGGGGCTGTGCAGGTACAGCCAGCCGGTGCCTTCCGTCAGCACCGCGGCTTTGACCTTGAGCTTCTTGAGTGCCGCCTTCGTCTTCTTGCGATCGATCGGTGCGCTGAGGCGCGTGGCATGAAATCCCCAGAATTCGCTCACGCGCCGAGTATCACACGAGCTTGCATCTCGGCAGGCGCTTCGCGATCGCGGCCTTCGTCGCCGCGGTGAGCGGACAGCCGTGGACCGAAAGCTCCTCGAGATTCACGAGCTCGTAGCAGCTCGGTGGCAGCGTCGTCAGCTGGTTGAACGAGAGGTCGAGGCGTTTCAGGTTCACGAGCGCGCCGATGTCGGCGGGGAGCTTCGGCAGGTCGAGCCGATCGATCGACAGTCGCTCGAGCGTCGTCATCTTGCACACGGCGTCGAGCCCACTCGGGATGCGCGTCGCTCCGCCGACGAGCGCGGGCCCGCCGCTGCGGTGCTGATAGCCGATCGAGAGCTCGCGAGCGATAGGCTCGTCGGCTTGCGCTTCGTCGCCTTCGCCACGATCGCGCTCGCGCGCTCGGCTCGATCGTCGCGCGGCTCTTCGCCGTGCGCGTTCCACGTCGCCGCCCGGGCGCTGGCCGGCCCGCTCTTCGCCATGGCTCAGACTACATTGCCGCGTGAGGGGCAACGACGCGCGCGCGCTCGTACAATGAAGCGATGGAACGCTATTTCGAGAAGGACCGCGCGCAGGGGGACCTGTTTTTCGAGATCGCGGTCGACGGCAAGACGGTGCGCGTTCGCGCGGGCGATGCCGGCGCCGCCGGCAAGGAGACCACTTATCCGCACCCGACGCCGGATGCCGCGAACAAGGATGCCGAGTCCCGGATCAAGGCGAAGGTGAAGGATGGCTTTGTCGAGCTCACCGGCCCTGTGGTCTGGGTGCTCGGCAAGGGCAAGAAACCGATGCGCAAGCGCGTGCCCCTCGACGCGACGAGGGTGAACCTCTCGATCTACAACGCGCCGCAGACAGAGATCGATCTGCGGCCACTCGCGAAGACGAACATCGAGGAGCTCGACATCTCGTCCCACGCGCTGAAGTCGATCGACCTCGCTGCGCTCGCGGCCTGCAAGCAGCTCTCGTCGCTGTATCTGAGCAGGGTAGGCATCGATCGCATCGATCTGTCGCCGCTCGTGAAGTGCAAGTCACTTGGCAGCCTCACCGTGCGCGATCAGAAAGCCGTCGACCTGACGCAGCTCGCCGGCTCGTCGATCGATACGCTCAGCCTGATGGGCGGTGCGTTCAAGACGCTCGACCTCGCGCCGCTCGCCAGGCTCGCGAAGCTAGAGACACTGCACATCCAGCAGAACCCGAAGCTCGCGTCGCTCGACGTGTCACCGATCGCGTCGCATCCGGCGCTGAAGCTGATCACGCTCGACGGGCCGTGCACCGTGACGGGCACGTGCAAGGCCGAGCTCCGGCGGTTCACCTGATGAAGCCAGCCGAGTTCTGGCGAATCATCGAGGAGACCGTCCACCGCCACTCCACCAATGACGACCTGCGCAGAGCACTGAAGAAGCTGTCCGCGGAGGAGGTCGTCGCGTTCGAGGCGCTGCTGCGCGGTTACCTCGAGCGTGCGTTCTGCTGGGATCTGTGGGGCGCGGCGATCCTGCACAATTCCGACGGCACGCTCGATGGCTTCGTGCGCGTGCTGCGCAGCATCGTCGGCTGCGGACGGAAGCCCTACGAAAGGGCGCTGAAGAACGCGGACTCGCTCGTCGGGCATGCGTTCGGCGAGGGGAACGAGTTTCTCGGCCCGACGCTTGGCGAGGTGTACACCGCGAAGACCGGCAAGGCGCCGCCGGCGTGGCGGCTGCGAACACCGGCCGGCAAGCGCTGGAGCGTGCGCGATCGGCGCGAGCTCGCGAAGCGGTTGCCGCGCATTCACGCACTGGCCGTATCGTACGAGTTCGGCAGCCACTTCGCCGAGGCCCGCGCGTGCGCGCAGCGCAACGAGCTTCGCCGCGCGAACGAGCTGTTTCGCAAGGCGCTCGCGACCCTCGAGGGAGCGCCGAACCCGGGAATTCCGGTCGCGCATGGCAACATGATGGTGAATGCGGCGCAAATGGGCTCGCTGGCCGAAGCGCGCAAGCAGCTGGCGCTCGCGATCGAGACGACGAAGCACCTGCCCCTTCCGGCATTCCGCGAATCGCGCGCCGAGCTCGACAACCAGATCGCGTGGTTCTACTGCGAGCACGGCCCCGACAGCTCGCTGCGCGAGGCGCTCACGCGGGCGCGGCGTGCGCAGAAGTCGATGCACGATCCGCTCGAGGCGATGGAGACCGAGATGCAGATCCTGCTGCGCCTCGGTCGCGAAGCGAATGCACGCGCGATCGCGGTCAAGGCGCTCGCGAAGAACCGCCGGCATCCGAGCTTTCGCGATGCGAAGAAGCGCTGGAAGCTGTGACGCGTCTCGCGCCGGACTGATCGAGTACGCTCGCGCCATGCACGAGCCGACCCGTCGCGCGTGGCAACGCATCACGACCTGGCTGGCAGCGCACGCCGCACCGATGCACGCCACGCTCGTCTCGCCGGCCGGCGAAGATGCGCGCGCGACGCTGGAGACGAAGCTTGGCGGCGCGCTGCCCGAGAGCCTGCGCACGCTGCTCGCGCTCTGTGATGGCGGCGACCGGATGTGGAGCGGTGCGGATCTGCTCGGCATCGCCGGCATCGCACGCGCGGCGCGGCTGGTGCGTACCGACGCCGAAGCAGCGAGCTGGATCCCGTTCGTCGATCTGTTCTCGAGCGGCGATTACCTCTGTCTCGACGCCGGCGGACGCGTGATGCGCTTCAACCACGACGACGCACACGCCGGCCCACTCGCGCCGAGCTTGCTCGCGTTGCTCCAGCAGATCGCAGAGGACCTCGAAGCTGGCATGTACGGCTACGATGCCGACGAGGACGATCTCATGCCCGCATCGGCGGGCCGCGCGTTCGCGCTGTCTACGCTGCCCGGTCGCGCGCGCACGCTGATCCTCACGAAGCAAGCGCCGACTGCATCAGCGCCTCATACGGGCAAGGTCACGTTCTACAAGGTCGAGAGCAGCCTGCCGGCCGCACGAGACGAGGAAGACGATGCTGAGGTCGTGTTTCTGATCGACGGCAAGCTGCTCGCCAAGCGCAAGGGCACGGCGCGAGAGAGCGTCGGAGCGCGACTCGTCAGTGGCAACGCCGATCGGTACTTCGTCACGTTCTTTCGCGAGTGAGCGGTTGTATGGAGAGGAATCCATGACGGCAGGCGAATCGCAGGTCGCGGACCTATGACCCAGCTCCCGATCCCGACCGGTCCGTTGACCGTGCTGTACGAGCGCGACGATGCGGCGCTGATCGGCTCGGCGTATCTCGACGATGACGTGACCGATCACCTGCACATCAGCCTCGGCGCACGCGACGAGGTCGAGGTGCTCGCGCTCCTCAAGACGCTCACGGGCGCCAGCGGGCTCCAGTTCGACAAGGACGACTGGTTTCCCCCACTTCGCTGATTCGATCGGCGCTGCGCTATGGTGCGGCCGTGCCCGGCCCCGCGATCGTGACCGTACAGAACCTCGAGAAGAGCTTCGGCACGCGCCGGATCCTCGCCGGGGTGTCGTTCGCGATCCACGACAGCGACCGCATCGCGCTCGTCGGCGTGAATGGCGCCGGCAAGTCGACACTGTTGCGCTACCTCGCCGGATCGATCGACGAGTCCACGCTCGGGCCCGGCGGCGAGCGCGATACCGGGCCCGAATCGGGGGTCATCACGCGGCGGCGCGGGCTCACGATCGAGTATGTCGCGCAGGAACCGCGTCTCGAGCCCGAGCGCACGGTTGCCGACACGCTGCGCGATGGGCTGCGCGTCCACGCGCGCTTGATCGCCGAGCTCGACGCGATCACGAGCACGCTCGGCGACCTCGATGGCGCGGCACTCGACGATGCCCTCGCCGTGCAGGCATCGCTGCACGAGCAGGTTGCCGCGCTCGGCGGCTTCGATCAGGATCACGAGATCCGCGGGCTCGCCGCCGCACTCGCGCTGCCGCCGCAGGAGGCGCGGATCGGTGTGCTGTCGATGGGCGAGCGCCGGCGCGTCGCGCTCGCACGCGCCCTGCTCGCCTGCCCCGAGCTGCTCGCACTCGACGAGCCGACGAACCACCTCGACGCCGCCACCATCGCGTGGCTCGAGGAGCGCCTCCTCGGGCGACGCGGCGCGCTGCTGCTCGTCACGCACGATCGCTACTTCCTCGATCGCGTCGCGACACGGATCCTCGAGCTCGACCGCGGCGCGATCCACGCGTACGACGGCGGCTATCGCGAGTTTCTCGTGCGGCAGGCCGAGCGCCTCGCGAACGAGGCCGAACGCGGCCGTGCGCGCGCTGCGTTCGTGCGCCGCGAGATCCACTGGATCCGCGCGAAGGCGCCGGCACGTACCACGAAGCAGAAGGCGCGCATCGATCGGTTCGACGCGGCGGTGGCGGCAGGCGCCGAGGAGATCCATCGCGAAGGGCCCGCCACGCTGCGCCTCCAGCCGGCGACCCGGCTCGGCAACACGATCCTCGAGCTGCTCGATCTGACGGTGCGGATCGGCGATCGCACGCTGATCGACAACCTGACGCTGCGGTGGAAGGCGCGCGATCGGATCGGCGTGGTCGGCCGCAACGGCGCGGGCAAGACCACGCTCATCCGCACGATCCTCGGCGAGCGCGCGCCGGCGGCAGGTCGCGTGGTCATCGGCCAGAACACGCGCTTCGCGTTCATGGATCAGGCGCGCGCCGAGCTACGCGACGACCGCACCGTGCTCGAGGAGGTCGCGGGCGATCAGGATTCGATCCTGCTCGTCGACGGGCCGGTTCACCCGCGTACGTTTTTGCGGATGCTGCTGTTCGATGACAACTTCGCCGACACGAAGGTCGGCGTGCTGTCGGGCGGCGAGCGCAACCGCGTCCAGCTCGCGAAGCTGCTCCGCTCGGGCGCGAACTTCCTTATCCTCGACGAGCCGACGAACGACCTCGACGTCATGACGCTCGGCGTGCTCGAGGAATCGCTCGCCGAGTTTCCCGGCTGCGCGCTGATCGTGTCGCACGATCGCTGGTTCCTGGACAAGGTCGCGACCGGCATCCTCGCGATCGAGCCGGACGGCAGTGCCACGTTCTACGAGGGCAGCTGCTCCGACTACCTCGCTCGGCTGCCCGCGCCGGCACCGGCACCCGTCGTGCGCGCGGCCCCTACCCCGCTCGCACCGTCGACGCCGCGTCCCCGCCGGCTCACGTTCAACGAGAAGCGCGAGCTCGCCAGCATGGAAGCGGCGATCGAAGCGGCCGAGCACGAGGTCCAGACGCTCGAAGCCGCGATCCAGGATCCGGCTGCGTATACGCAACGCGCCGCCGAGATTCCGGCGATGGTCGCCGCACTCGACGCGGCCCGCGCGCGTGTCGACGCGCTCTACAAGCGATGGGAAGAGCTGGCGGCCATCGAGGCGTAACAAGGCACATGGAGACGACCCGGCTCGACGACCTCGAAGACGAAGCACTCGACGGCATCCGCGACGCGATCGGCACCTGGGCTGCCAAGCAGCCGGCGCGTCCCGTGATCGCGAACCTCGTACTGTACCTGAGCGAGGGCATCTGCGAGCAGGCGTACTGCAACGTCGGCGGGATCGATGCGACGTCCGACGAGACTGTCGCCGCGACCGTCGCCGGCCGCTCCGATCTTGCCGCGAGCGGCCGCCGCCTGCAGAAGCGCGCGTGCTTCGATCTGCAGGCGCTGCCGGCGCTGTGGCCCACGAGCAACGACTTCCGCACGTTCATGCGGTTCGCGCATCGCATCTGCGCGCGGCTCGAAGCGACGCGCGAGCTCGGCGAGGCCGTGGACGTCGCCCCGACGTTTGTCGCAGTTCCGCTCCAGCACGATGACGAGGACATCGTCGATCCGAAGCTGCGCAAGCTCGCGCGCCAGTGGCTCAAGCAGCCGGCGCAGAAGTACATGCAGAGCTTCGGCAAGAAATGAGCTAGTCGCGCTCCGCCGCGCGCTCGCCGTCATCCTCGCAGTGTGCGCCGCGCGACTCGATGCAATCGAGCGCGACCTCGTCGAGCGGACGCCGGATCGGTGAGAGCTCCGAGAGCTTCGGCAGCGGCGAGAGCTTCTTGCGCTTGAGCTCCTCGTCGAGCGCGCGTGCGTCCTTCGTCGCGAGCGTCGCGAATGCCTGCTTCGCGTCCGCGAGCTCCTTGCGCAGCGCCTCGATCGACTCGAGCTGGTACTTCGTGGGCTTGCCTTCCCAGCCGTTGATCGCGCCGTACAGCGTATCGAGGTGCTCGCGGATGCGCTCCTCGCCGGTGATCGCGCCACCCTCGGTCGTCGCGACGATCAGCTTGCGCGTGTCCTCGAGCTTGTTCGCGAGCTCGCGCAGCTTCTTGCCGACGTCGTCGGTCGCGGGCAGCGCCTTCACGCGATCCTTGACCGCGGCATCGAGCGCCTCCATCTGACCGACGGTCGCCGTCATCTCGCCGAACAGCGCGTGCGCCTTCATCACCGCATCGAATTGCGCCTTGCGCGCGGCCGCGTTGTACGGCGCCCGGCGATCGAGGCGGATCGGCAGCTTCGTCTCGACGACCTCGCTGCCGCGCGTGAGCCGGACCGTGTACGTGCCGGGCACCACGCGTGGGCCCTGCGACGCGGAGAACGCGACCTGCGCGGCACGCGGCACCTTCGGCGGCGCGACCCGCATCGTCCACGTCACGCGGTTGATGCCGCGGTGCTTCGTCGGTGTGACGGTATCGATCAGCTTGCCCGCCGCATCGAGGATCTCGAGCTTGATCGGGCCGTAGATATGGCGCGAGCGCAGGTAGTACGTGAGGATCGCGCCGCTCGGCGGGTTCTGGCCCACGAACGTCGCGTCGCCCTCGACCCAGCCGCCGTTCGGCGACATCCGCTGTTGCACCGGCCGCTGCGGCAGGAATGCCGTCTGCTTCGCGAGCGTCGCGGCCGACAGTGCGCGCAGCGGCGTGATGTCGTCGATGATCCAGATGCCGCGGCCGTGCGTGCCGATCACGAGGTCGCTCTCGCGCGCCTGCACGGCGAGATCGCGCACCGCAACGGACGGGAACTCGCTGCCCTTGAACTCCGCCCACTTCGCGCCGCCGTCGAGCGAGATCCACAAGCCGAGTTCGGTGCCGAGGAACAAGAGATTCCGCTCGACCGCGTCTTCTTTGATCACGTGCGTGTAGCCCCGCACGCCTTCCGCGGCGAGCCGCTTCCACGTCTTGCCGTAGTCGGTGGTCTTGTAGACCCACGGCGTCATGTCGCCGAACGTGTGGCGATCGAATGCCGCGTATGCGGTCGCCGCGTCGAAGCGGCTCGCCTCGACCCAGCTCACCCAGGAATTCGCCGGCAGCTGAGGCACGTTGCCGGCGACGTTCGTCCACGTCTTCGTGCCGTCGCGCGAGAGCTGCAGATTGCCGTCGTCGGTCCCGACCCAGATCACGCTCGCGTTCTTCGGCGACTCGCTGATCGAATAGATCGTGGTGTGCATCTCGGCCGACGAGTTGTCGACGGTGACGCCGCCCGATTGCTCCTGCTTCTGCTTCTGCTTGTCGTTCGTGGTCAGATCCGGCGACGCGCGCTCCCACGTGTCACCGCGATCGCGCGACCGGAACAGGAACTGCGAGCCGATGTAGATCGTGCCCTTCTGCGTCGGGCTCGCGTAGATCGGCGTGTTCCAGTTGAACCGCAGCTTCTCCTTGTAG
>Ga0070689_100001780_pt1 | contig 13829 bp, 11 predicted proteins | sample KBSS23HmetaG_FD_64669 | JGI IMG/M metagenome (GOLD analysis project Ga0070689, IMG submission 64669) | Switchgrass rhizosphere microbial communities from Kellogg Biological Station, Michigan, USA - KBS S2-3H metaG | ecosystem: Host-associated > Plants > Roots > Rhizosphere ...
GGAGGCAGCAGAACCCGAGCGGTCCGCCGCGTGCCGACGCGGGCGGTCCCACCGGCTACACTTAGGGGATGCGCGGCGGCGAACGTCAGAGGGTGATCGATCCACGGGCGCGGAGCTTCGACGTGATCTGCGCGGGCGGAGCCCTCTGGGACGTCACGTGCGCCGACGGCGCGCGAGCGAGCGAGCCGGCGTTGCGCGTTCGCTCCGGCGGCGGCGCGGTGAACGCGGCGCTCGCGCTCGCGCGCCGAGGGCTCTCTGTCGGGCTCGCGACGGTCCTCGCGGACGACACGTACGGGCGCGCGCTCGTCCGTGAGGTCGCCGCGTGCGGCGTCGACGTCGGCGGCGTGGAGCTCGCGCAACCCACGAGCGCGCTGGTGTTCGTGCGGGGCGGCGCGCTCCAGGCCATCTCGCCCCGCGAGGAGGAGCAGCCGGTCGCCGTGCCCGCGACGTGGTCGTCCCAGGTGCTCCTCCTCTCCGGGCTGTCGCCCGTCGTGTCGCACGGCGCGGCGCTCTGCAAGGCGGCGCGCGCGTCGCGGCGCGCCGGAAGCATCGTCGTCGTCGACGTCAACGCCCGATGGCACCTGTGGCAGGGGCGCGATCCGCGGATGGTTCGAATGGTCCTGCGCGAGGCCGACGTCGTGTGGTGCAGCGCGCACGACCTCTTCGGGCTCAACATGGACGTCGGTTCGATGCGCGCGGCGCTCCGCGACTCGGCGGTGCTCGTGGTCAGCGACGGCGCGGGCACCGTCCGGGCGATGGGGCCGTTCGGCGTGGTCGCCCGCTCGGCGCGCGAAACGAACGGCGTTGCGCCGCTCGACGAAGGCGCAGCGTTCGTGGCCGCGATCTGCTCGGAGCTGGCGCGCGCGGGCCGTACGGAGGGCGAGGGTGACCTGTGGGCGCGAGCGCTCGAGAGCGGGCTAGGACCCCGTCGGGCGTAGCCCGACGGGGCTCGATCAGGAGGCGCCCTTCGAATCGTCGCGAGCCGGCGCGTGCTCGCGAGCGAGCTCCGCGAGGCGCGCCGGCGTGAACGGAGCGAGCGGCATCCAGGCGCGGCCGCCGCGTTCGACGAGGCGGCCGCTCCGGGGATCCATCGGCAGGTTCGCCTCGCACGGGTAATACCGATTATGGCGCTCGATCAGGTCGTTGATCCGGCGCAGATCGAGCTGCGCCGGATCCGCGCCGTGGAGCACTTCCCGTAGGAGGCGCGCCTCGATGTCCTCGATCTCGCGCAGCCGGCGCATGTAGGCGGGGGGACCGGCCGCGGCGCGAACGCGGTCGGCGAGCGTCATCGTGAAGTTCCGGACCGGCGCGGAGGTCTCCGAGAGCGCGGCCTTTGGCTGGTCTTCCTTGCGAGTCACGACCGGGATCGTAGGGCCGCTCGGCCGTGGCGACGAGGTGAAGCGTGCTCAGTTCGCGGAGCCGGGGCCCGACGTGCACGCGGCCGGATCGTCTTTTCGCGGCACCCAGTGACCGTTCTCGCACTGGAGCGTCGCGGTGCAGTAGCCGCCGCCCACGCTGCACGCCTCCTGCACGTTCTCGACCGTCGTGCACGCGTGAGGATCGTCTTGCCGGATGATCCAGTGGCCATTTTCGCACTGGAGCGTCTCGGTGCAGAAGCCCGCGCCCTTGTTGCACGCGTCCGGAGCGGTGCTGCCGCCGCCGCCGCCGCCCCCGCCCCCACCGCCCGCGGTGAAGCCGTTGTACCGAATGGCATAGAACGTTTCGCCGTGGGATTGGATGAAGACCTGGTCGCCGTGGATCGTCACGTTGGACGTGAACTCGCGCGCAAAGGGCTGCGACGACGAGCAGCCCGGCTCCTCCAGGAACACCGCCGAGTGCCCGACGCTCACCCAGTTCTTGAAGAGGACGATGTGTCCGTCCGGTGTCTTGTTGAGCGCGTCGCCCGGCTTCAGATCGATGCCGTTGATCGTGTGTGAGAACGATTTTCCGAACGGCGCGAACTCGGACGTGACGTATCCGCCGTCGCCCACGGCGGGCAGGCCCCACGCCCACGTGATGAACCCGGAGCAATCGGATCGGTACGCGTTCCACGCCGCGTGGCTCGCGCGGTCGCAGCGATGACTCGGGCCCTCGAAGCCCCAACACGCCTTGTCGAAGTCCACGGCGCCGTGCGCTGCCTGGCAGTAGTGGAGCTTCGCGTCCACCCACTGCATGCCTCGAGAGATGATGGTCGATCCCGTGATCGCGTCTTCACTGGAGTTGGTGTCGTCGGCATTGGGGTCCGACGAGCACGCCGTGACGGCGAGGACGAAGGGAGCGACCGCGGCAAGGCGGAGGAGGAGCGTCTTCATGGTGGCCGCTGCGCATCGCAACCCGTGTGCCTCCGTGTGCGGAGCATCGACACCGACGACGCGGCGCGTCGCTCGACGCCGCGCGTCGCCGCAAATTCACGACTGGGAAAGCACTTCTGCGCGCACGACGAATCGCCGCGTCATGAGCCGACATTGTCTCACCCCGCGATCGCCACCCGCGCGGACTCGCGAGCCTCGCGCGGGCGCACGGATGGGGCACGCGACACATGGCGATCCGCGGCGCGCATGGATCGGCGGCTACCCATTCCAAATCGTTGCGAAACCCGCGGTTACGCGGCGCCGAATCCGCGCGCGGGGATCGCGCGGCGCAGCCAGTTCGTCTTCGGATACGCGCTCCGCGCCGAGACGACGTGGAGCGAATACGCGGCGCGCGACCGCGGCGACTCGTTGCGCTTGCTCATGTGCGGCACCAGCCCGTGGAGCGCGATCAGCGCCCCCTTGCGGACCGGCAGCGGCACCAGCGCCGCGTCCTCCCACGGCGCGGAGTCGAGCGTGTGCATCGTGGTCGTGTCGTCGTCGTTGCGCACGAAGAGCGACTTGAGCCCGGCGCGGTGCCCGCCTGGAATCGCCCAGAGGCAGCCGTTGTCCTCCGTGGCGTCCTCGAGAGCGAACCACAGCCCGAGGACCGATTGCGGCTCGGTGTGGAGGAACGTCGCGTCCTGATGGAACCGCACCTCGCCGCCGATGTGCGGCTGCTTGAAGATGATCATCGACTGGAGCAACAGGGGCTCGACGACGCCGAGATCGGCCACGATCGACGCCACGCGTGGGGCGCGCGAGAAGCGATCGAATTCGGGGTCGAGGTCGTGCATCGCATGGCCGATCTTGTTGATCGCGCGCGCTTTGGGCACCACGAGCTCGCCGTCGCGAGAGATCGCGTCCTCCTCGAAGAAGAAGCGGACGCGATCGCCCGAGCCGAGGAAGTAGTCGTCCGTGTTCCGCGCCTGGTCCTCGGTCGTGAAGATCGATCGCACGCTCCCCGGCTCGAACGCGGCGACCAGCGCGTCGGCGCGGGCGCGCAGCGCGTCGCACTCGGCGTCGGGGACGAAGCCGTCGAGGACGAGGAAGCCGTCGCGCGCGAAGCGCTCGCGCTGCTCCGACGTGAGCATGGTCATTTCCACCTTGCGGGGTGACAGGCGTCCCATTCTCTCGCTGCTCCCAGCGCGACGGTCTCGCCCGGCGTCGGTCTCGCGGGGTCCTCGAGCTCGACGTAGCGGACTTCGCGCGCGGCGCAATCGAGGATCGCGGCGCACGGCGTGGCATCACGCGCCAGCGTCCCTGGGTTGATGAAGACGATCGACGCGCTCCCGGGCGCCCCCGCGTCGCGCGCGTCGATCCGTCGCACCATCCGCTCGTGCGTGTGGCCGCCGACGGCGAGCGCGTATCGACCGGCGGCGAGGAGCGCGGCGAGCGCTTCGTTCGACCGCAGCGCGTAGCCGTCGTCGCCGTCCCGGAGGCGCACCATGTCGTCGTCCCCGACGCCGTGGCACAAAAGGAGCCGGCCCAGCGGCGTCTCGATGTCGCGCGTGGGCGGGAGCGACTCGATGAGCGAGAGCGACCCGGGCGAGAGGTCACGACGGAGGTGCGCGTGCGCGAGCGACCGCACCTCGTCCCGGAGGAGCCACCGCTCGTGATTGCCGCGAACACCGAGCGCCTCGACGGCGGCGAGCAGCGCGCAGCAGCGATCGACGTCGCCCAGCCCGTCGACGACGTCACCGACGAAGAGCACGCGCTCCACGCGCTCGCGACGAAACACGCCGAGCGCCGCTGCGAGCCGCTCGTCCTCCGCGTGCACATCGCCGAGCAACCCCAGGATCATCGCCGCTCCACGGCTCGATGCTGCCACGCCGTCGCGCGCGCGTCATCCGAGCACCGGGCTCGACGCAGCGGAGCCGCTCGGGGTCCGCGCGCGCATGGACACGCCCCGCGACATGACCTATGACCAGGACGCGGTATCCCCGAGAAAGAACGAGGACTGCATGGCAATCGAGCCGCGCTACATCCAATTTTCGCCCGACGTCACCAAGGGTGCGCTCTACGTCCCGGACTCGGGGCCGACGCCGCACGTCGCTCTCCTGGTGATGCACCGTACGTCGAATTACCTTCCGCATACGGCGAACATCGAATTATCGAAGCGCGGATTCGTGATGCTGGGGATGAATCCCCGCTTCGACAACAACGAGACGTTGGTCGACTTCGAGGCCGTGGCGCTCGACGTGAAGGAGGGGGTGAAGTTCCTGCGGAGCCTCCCCGGGATCACGCACGTCTTGCTGCTCGGCCACAGCGGAGGCGGCCCCACCATGACGTTCTACCAGGCGGTGGCCGAGAACGGCCTCTCGTATTGCCGGAACCCGGACAAGCTGCACGTCACCGGCCACGCGCTCGCGGACCTCCCTCCGGTGGACGGGCTCGTGCTGATGGACGCGGACCCGGGCCACAACATCCACCTCCTGCGCAACTTGATGCCGATGCTCCCCGGCTGCAACGACCCGGGCAGCTTCGATCCGAGCCTCAACCCGTTCGACCCGCAGAACGGCTTCAATCCGAAAGGGGCGTCTCACTACTCCGACGACTTCAAGACGCGCTACTACCGCGCGCAATCGGATCGAATGAACGCGCTCATCGCCGACGCGCAGGAGAAGATATCCGCGATCAACGCAGGGAAGTACAAGTATCCCGACGACGACACGTTCCTGATCGCGCGCGGCGAAGGCGCCAGTTTGTGGGAGCTCGATCCGAGCGTCGCGCACACGACGCAGAAGCCGCGGAAGCTGCTCAAGAACGACGGCACCATCTCCACCCAGATCATCGAGAACGTCCGCGTCGCGACCCAGGGGCTCGATCAGGAGAACGCGTCGTTCGACGGGGGGACGGTCAACCTCACGCTACAATCGTTCATCAGCACGCAGGCGATCCGCTCGACGAATTCGCTCGACGGCATCGACTATGGCTCGAGCAACAACTCGACCACGTGCGCGCTCCAGAACATCACCGTGCCGGTCATGATCGCCACGATGGGCGCGTGGATTTACATGTGCGACAACGAGATCCACTACGAAAACGCCAAGAGCCAGGACAAGGACTTCGTCGTCATCGAAGGCGCGTTGCACGAGTTCCAGCCGTGCGTGCCGTGCGAGAGCGTGCCCGGCCAATACTCGAATACGGTCCAGAACCTGTTCGACTACACGCGCGACTGGCTGAACGCGCGGTACTGAGCAAGATCCGGCGCGTCAGATGCCGGGGCCGGCTCCGCCGATCCGCATGATCCCGCTCTCGTCGACTCGCTTGAGCAGGTCCATGAGCTGTCCGATCGCGGGTCCGTAGGCGTCCTGAAATCCGAAATCGTACCCCATGTTGAGCTCGAACTTGGGCGGGAACTTGCCGAACGTCCCGATCGGCGGCTCCACGTTCAAGCAGACGTTCTGCTCGGGGTCGGTGAACACGTTCATCGGCACGCCGCCGTTCTGGACGATCTCCAGTTGTCGTTTCAGGAGCTGGCGGTACATGAGGATCCCCTCGTCGGAGGGGCCGAGGTGCTCTTTCGTGCGGTCGGCGATCGGCCCTTGTGCGACCCAGGCGATGGCGTCCTGCGCCTGGACGCTATCGAGGATGGGCTGGCCCTTCTCGTCCCAGAGCGGCGTCTCGAAATACGGAACGACCTCTTGCTCCGCGACGTCGATGCCGGGCGGGCCCGTGTACACGAGATAGTTGATGAAGAGCGTGTTCGTGTCGTCGATCGGCGTCTTGATCTGCATCTCGCCCCTCACGAACATTCCGCCCCTCCGGTGGGCGCAGGGGAAGAGCAGGTTGTTGAAGATGAAGCTCGGCGTCTTCACGTTCGTCGCGAGGTTGGTCATGCTCGTGTCGACGCGTATGCCGTAGTCGCGGAGGTGGTACGTGGATTCGTACCGACTGTTCGTGTTGATGCGGACGCGTTGCGGCATGTCGGTGCGCCCCTGCCTTCGAAGGACGTACTCGTAGTAATGCCCGTGCAGATGGGTGTTGTGCCCCGGCTCGAAGCTGTTTTCCTGGCACTGGAGCCAGTTGCACGGGATGACGCCCAGGCCAATCTGGCGGATCGAGTTCGGGCAGACGTAGAGATCCCAGCGCGGCAAGAGCGGAGCCGGCTGCGGGCCCAAGTACACGAAGACGAGGCCGCCCAATGCCTGGGCGGGGTACGTCTTGGCGGTGACCTTGTTCTTGAGCGGGCAGTCCGGGGTCTCCATCGGTGTATCGAGGCAGCGCCCTTGCGTGTCGAAGTGCCAGCCGTGGTACCCGCAGCGGATGCCGTTGTGCTGCGGGATGCCGAACTCGAAGCTCGCGCCGCGGTGCGGACAGCGCTCTTCGATCAATCCGAACTTCCCCTCGCCGTCACGGAACAGGACCAGGTCCTCGCCCAGGATCCGCACCTTCTTGATGGGGTTCTCGAGGAGCTCCGCCACGGGAGCGATCGGGTGCCAGTAGCGGCGCATGAGATCCCCCATGGGAGTCCCGGGGCCGACGCGAGTGAGTAGCGTGTTGTTCTCGGCGCTTAGCATGGATGCGTTCTCCGTGACGTGATTTAGATCCGCCGCTCTTCTTTGCCCCAGTACGGCTCACGCAGCTGCCTCTTCAGGATTTTGCCCGCCGGATTCCGCGGCAAACTGGCCACGAACTCGACGGACCTCGGCATCTTGAATTCGGCGATGCGCCCCCGCACGTGGCGGACGACGTCGCTCGCGCGGAGCGTGGCCCCCTCGGCGGCAACGACCAATGCCTTCACCGCCTCGCCCCAGAGCGGGTCCGGGACGCCGATGACCGCGACGTCGGCGACCCCCGGGTGCGTACGAATCGCGTTCTCCACCTCCGCGGGAAAGACCTTCTCCCCGGCGCAGATGATCATGTCGCGGATGCGATCGGAGACGTAGAGGAACCCCTCCGCGTCGCGAAAGCCGGCGTCACCGGTCATCAACCAGCCGTCGACGAGCGTGGTGCGCGACGCCTCGGGTTGCTTCCAGTAGTCCACCATGTTCGACGGCGACCTGACGGCGATTTGTCCGGTGACGCCGGGTCCCACCTCGCGGCCGTGCTCGTCGAGGACCCGCACGTCGACGCCGGGGAGCGGTTTTCCGACGGCGCGCAGACGAGCGTCGTCCGCGCCGGCGTGCTGGGCGGGTCGCAGCGAGACGACGACGTTGCCGGTCTCGGTCATGCCGTAGGCGTTGCAGAAGCCGCACTTGAAGACCTCCATGGCTTCCCGGAGGAGCGCCGTGGGGCACGTCGACCCGCCGTACGCGATGGTCGAGAGAGACGAGAAATCGACCTGACGACACTCTCGCTGGAGGAGGAGGAGCTGAATCATCGCCGGCGCCATGCACGTGGTCGCCACGCGATACTGCGGAATGATCCGCAATACCTGCCTCGGATCGAAGCCGCGCAAGAGGACGTTCGTGCTCCCCTGGGCGAGGCCCTGAAGGAGCCACCACACGCCGCCGATGTGAAATGGCGGCTGCGACACCATGCTGACGAAGCGATCGTCCCAGCCGAACCAGGGATCGTTCGCCGCGCGCAGCGCCGCGGCCACGCCCAGGAGCGAACGCGTCGACAACCGCACCCCCTTGGGGTGACCGGTGGTCCCGCTCGTGTAGAGCGTGACGACGACGTCATCGTAGTCGTACGTTTGCGGCGGCCAGGAGACGGACCGTCCTCGCGCCCATTCGCCGAGGGTCTCGACTCCGGAGTTGTTCGCGTCGGTGGCGAGCACGATGCCGGGCAGCGCGCCTCCCTCCTCGGCCACCCGCGGGAGCTGCTCCAAGAACTCGGGCTCCACGAGGAGGACCTTCGGTTCGGCGTGATTGGCGATGTACGCGATCTCCTTCGGCGCCAGCCGCGAGCTGATGGGCACGTAGATGGCCCGCACCTTCGCCGCGCCGAACATCAAGACGACGCTGGCGAGAGATCCTTTGCCGAGGACCGCGACCCGCTCGCCCGGCAACACGCCCGCGGCGGTCAGCGCGTGCGCCACCTGCGTCGACTGCTGCTCCAGCTCGGCGTACGTGAGCTTCACGTCGTCGACGATCACGGCGGGCTTGTTCCCGTGTGCGCGGCCGACGACGTAAGGCAGTTGCGCCAGCGAACCGATTCCATCCACGAGCTTCACGACCGGGCCTCCGAAGGAGCGGCGCCGCGCTGGGGGCCGGCCATCGCCGTCAGGATCGAGCGCGGCCCCTCGAAGGTCCTCCGCCCGTGCGACACGAGCATGTTGTCGATCATGAGGACGTCGCCTCGCTGCCAGGGGAAGAGCACCTCGCCGCGGTTCATGCAGGACCGAATCTCTTCGACGAGCGAGTCGTCGATGATCGTCCCGTCGCCGAAGCGGACGTTGCGGGGATACTCCTCCTCGGGCACCCGAGCGCGCACCCCCGCCGGCATCCGACTCGGATGGAAGTTCACTACGTGATTGAACCAGCACTCTTCACCCGTCACGGGGTGGCGCCGGATGGCCGGCACCCTCTCGCGCCAGACGAGATCATCGTTCTTCGTCCACGTGATTTCGGCGCCCACCTCTCGGGCCTTGGCCTCGATCTGCGTCTTGTCCGTCGTGCCGTAGGTGCGCTGCCAAGAAACGCTGTACGGATATCCACTGTCATCGAGGACGCGCACGTTCTTCTCGAGGACCCCCGACCCGTCGCCGCAATGAAGGTATCGAACGTACTCGACGCCGTTCTCCTTGAACGCGGCGACCGTGGCCGGTCTCATCCGGCGCAGCACGCGCCGCCCGTCCACGAGCGGGGTCTCGCCGCGATCCTCGGGAGCGACCGCGCAGTAGAAGAAGATGAGCGACACCCACTCTCGCGTGTGCGAAAGCTCGTTGTGGCACGGCATGAGGACGTGAGGGGGGTACTCCGTCGAGGTGTAGATGCCGTCGCCGATCTGCTTACGACGGGCAACTCCCGCGACGTACTCGGTGAGCGGTTGATTCGCGGCTGCGCGGGCCACGCGCGCGAAGTCCTCCGCGTTCTCGACGTCGAAGCCGCGAAAGAGGACGGCGCCGCTGCTGTGCAGAAGGGTCCGGATCCGCTCCTGGTGAGCTCCGCACCAGTCGAGTAAAGAAGCGAGGTCGCGCGACGCGTGTCGAGATGTCGCCTCGAGCACCACGGGCAAACGGTCGCAGTCGATATCCATCGTGACGAGTCCTCCGAGAAATCGGTGCAGTCGACGTGAATCGGTCGCCCGTTCACGCGGCGCGGCCCCTTGGTTAGCACGCCTTTTCGGAGTGCGCTCCTCCACCCGATTCATGTCTTTCACCTTGCACGTGGCGCGCCGCATGAAAGGTGCAACGGGATCCGTTGACGTGGGCATTCAGGGAGTATTTGCCGGGGCGTTCGCGCGCCGTTACGCAAACGGACGATTCTGTTGACTCGCGTCGCCGCCCGACGGCGGAGGGGCCGCCGAACGAGGCGCATTTTGCCCCTGCGATCGCAACGCCTTCGGGCGTTGCATGCAACGCTCGTCTCGCTGCACCCCGCGCGCTCTTCGTGGCGGTGCACCGTCCAGTCGTCGCAGTAAACCATCTCCGGAAACAGGCCACCGCGTCTCGGAAACAAAGGCGACTCCCCATTTGCATAGACGGCAGTTGACGAAAGGGGGAAACGGTCCTAATGCAGATGGGCCCAAATCGCGAGCCTGCTCTATCGGCTCCGTGGACTGTTTGCTCGGCGGCGGGTCGGGCTTCTTGGTCATGTGCGCGAGCGCGCTAGCTGGAGGCAGGAATGACGAGTTTCGAGAGTCGGGTGCGGAGGTTGATCGACTCCAAGTACGAGCGGGTGCCGTCCGAGGACAATCCGCTCTGGCGGCTCGTCAACGACCGGCTGCCGCTGAACGAGTGTCGGGCTTTCTACCTGAGTCTCCGGGACAGCCTCGCGGTCTTCAATCGCGTGCTGCTCGGCCGGCTGCTCGAGGAGTGCCCGAACGCCGAGGCGCGGAGCGAGCTCTTGCCGGTCATCGCCGTCGAGTTCGGACCGCCGCTCGATGCGGCGCACCCGGAGATCTTCAACCGCTTCCTGCGGTCTTTGGGGGTCCCGGAGGCGGAGGTGCGCGAGAGCGCCGACCTGCTCGAGCCGACGGGCGCTTGTCGCGCCGAGATCGAGGAGATTCGGTCGCTGTCGTGGTGCGGCCTCCTCGCGCGGCTCCTCGTGGGAGAGAGCCAGGGGCCCGTCGTCTTCCCGGCGATCCTCGAGGCGCTGCGCCGCAACTACGGGTTGTCCGTGGGTGACACCTTCTATTTCGCCATCCACGCGACGCACGACAAGAAGGACACCGAGGTCCTGCTCCGCCTGCTCTCGCGCGAGGTGAAGACGGAGGCTCAGGAAGAGGAGGTCTTCGGTGTCATCAACCGGACGTTCGACGCCGGGCGATACTCCATGACGGGCTGTCGTCTCGAAGCGGTGCCTCGCTATCGTTACGTGGACTACTCATCGACCCCCGCCGCTTCGCGGAAAGCGGAGTCGAGCGCGCCTCCGGTGGTGTCCGCTCCGAAGGCGCCGGTGAAGTTGTCGAAGCCGGCGACGGAGACCATCCCGTCGCGGCTGCGCGAGGCCCTCGGCGTCGAGCGCGATCGCTTGCGGCGCGCGCTGCAGCCCTTGCGGGACGACCCCAGGCGCGGGGTGAACGCGCACCCGGTGGTGGTGCGCGACGTCCTCGCGCGGGCGTGGTCCGCGGTTCACGGGTGGGAGTTCGCGACCGGTCCGCACCTCCTCCAGCGCTGCGACGATCTCGAGATGCGCGTCCTCTTGTGGCAGGCGATCCACGCGAGCTACGGCATGAGGAGCAACGAGGCGGCGGTGTCGACGCTGTTCACGGAGCTCGTCGCCGGCGTGAACGAGAGCGGGCCGATGAAGGACCACGGGCTTCGGATCGCCACCGAGGCGCCCGAGAGGTTGCCGCTCGGCGAGCGCGGCTTCGGTGAGCTCATCGTCCAGATGGTCGCCGATCAGCTCGTGGCCGCGGAGTCGTTCTCGATCATCCGGCGCGTCCTCTCCGATATCCCGTTCTGCGTGAACGACGCGGCCCTCCGGTACTTCGAGCGCGCGGAGCGCGACGCGGCCGCCGCGCTCGAGGCCGAGCTCGGCATCGCGCTCGTCGCCCGCTACGCCGACGGCGCGGGGCAGGAGGCGTTCGCCGATCGCGTGAGGCGCGCGATCCACGTGTCGCCGTGGCTCCGGGTCGTGCACCTCGAGTCTTCGTCGCACGAACCGAAGAACGGTGCGCGGCAGGATCCGGACGACTTCGAGCGTGAGCTCCGTCGCCTCTGCGACGACGTGTACGTCCAGCCCGGCGCGCCCGACAATCCGATGCTCCGCCTGGTCGAAGGGCGCCTCGACATCTCGGAGGCGCGGCGCTTTTGGGGAGGTCGCTGGACGCGCATTCTGGTCCTGAGCCAGCACCTCCTCCCGGCGCTCCTTCGTGCCTGCCCCGATCTCGAGAGCCGCGCAGACCTGTGGCGGAGCATCTCCGTGGAGTACGGCGAGGGGGATTATGGGCGCTCGCATCCGGTCCTCTACGCGCGTTTCTTGAAGGCCCTCGGGGTGCCGGACGACGCGTATCCTGCGCGACTCGACGAGGGGAACGATTCGGAGGCGCGCCGTCTCGTGGCGGCCGTCGAGAACGCGAGCTGGCTCGAGCTGCTCGGAGGGTTCCTCGCGCGGGAGACGGTCGGTCCGAAGGTCTTCGGTACGATCGCCGACGCGCTCCGGCGGTCCTATGGGCTCTCGGAGCAGGACGTCGAGTGGTTCACCGTGCACTCCGTCCAGGACCAGGACGACGCCGACGACATCTTCGATCTCACGCGACGTTTCGGCACCACCCCCGAGGCGCAATCGGCGATCCGGACCGCGCTGCTCCGGTGGTTCGATGGAAATCCGGAGTACTGCTGCGCGCTGGCGACCCCGGGGACCCAGTTCGAGCAGGCCGACCGGCACGAGGCGGCGCAATGAACAGCGGACGTTTCCACGAGCACTGCATGAGGTGCGGCGCACGGGTCCCCTCCGACGGATTCCGGACGAAGCACGACGCGTGCGGCGGCGCGATCGACGTCGAGTACGACCTCGGCAAGGTCGAGATCTACGCGAACGAGTCCGCCTCGATTCGTCGCTACCGCGATCTCATCCCCGTCGAAGATCCGGCGAATTGCATATCGGTCGGAGCGGGGAATACGCCGACCGTGCACACGCGCTCTCTGGGCGCCGCGCTCGGCTTGCCCAATCTGTTCCTCAAGGACGAGACGAAGAACCCCACCGGCACGGTCAAGGATCGCCCGGCCGAGGTCGTCCTCTCGTACCTGAAGGAGCGGAAGGTCTGGCATTTCACCTCGTCGGCGACCGGCAACAGCTCCACCGCGTTCGCTCGGGCGTGCATCCAGAATCCGCCGTTCGAGCACAGCATCTTCATCGGTGAGCGCTGGCTCAATCGGCTCACGTTCGACGCGCACGAGCGCGTCCACGTCTGGGTGCTCGAAGGACGGGACGTCAACACGGCGGAGGCGATCGCCTTCTCTCGGAAGTGGGAACGAGAGCACGGCGTCCCCCCCGAAGGGGGGTTCTTCAACATCGGCCGTCGGGAGGGCTTGAAGCTCGCCTTCCTCGAGGCGGTGGATCAGATGGAGACGCCCTTCGATTGGTACGTGCAAGGCGTCTCCACGGCCATGGGCGCGTATGGGACGTACAAGGGCGCGCTGCAGTACCAGGCGCTCGGGAGGATCGACCGCATTCCGAAGATGGGGCTGGTGCAAGAGGCGACCTGCGCGCCCCAGGTGCACGCGTGGTCGGAGAACTCCGCCACCATCCAGCCGCACCACGTGCTCGATCGCCCCGACGGGATCGCCGACGCGCTGCTGAAGGGCAATCACTCGGAGACCTACCCGTACATTTTCAAAATGATGTCGCGCACCGGCGGCACGTTCGTGTCCGTCACCGCGGACGAGATCCGGGCGGCGCGCCGTATGGTCGAGGATCACGAGGGGATCTCGCCGTGCTTCTCCGCGTCGACGACGATCGCGGGGATCCGGAAGCTGCGCGAGCGGGGCGAGATGAAGCCGGAAGAACGCGTCCTCGTCGCGCTCACCGGGAGCGACCGCGATCCGAAACGCCACGTGAAGAAGTACACGAGGGTCGTTCGTACCCAGGACGGCTGGGCGCCGGCCACGTTGAGGACCGAGAGGATGGGAGCCGGCAGCCATGAGAGCGATCTGGTCTGATACGCGTGAAGCGATCCCCGATGTCCGGGTGCGCGCGGAGGGGGTTCACTTTCAGAAGGTCGGCACGACGCCGGAGGTCTGGGGCCCGTTCATGGAGGGCCTGGACTATCCGAAGTACCACGAGAGCGTGCTCTCGCCCGACGTCCCGAACTTCGAGACGCGGAAGGAGAAGGTCCTCTACGAGCACTGTCACGATCAGCCCGAGGTTCGCTTCTGCCTCGAGGGGGCCGGCGTGTTCGAGATCCGGTCGACCGACGACCGGT
>Ga0070689_100001781_pt1 | contig 13827 bp, 8 predicted proteins | sample KBSS23HmetaG_FD_64669 | JGI IMG/M metagenome (GOLD analysis project Ga0070689, IMG submission 64669) | Switchgrass rhizosphere microbial communities from Kellogg Biological Station, Michigan, USA - KBS S2-3H metaG | ecosystem: Host-associated > Plants > Roots > Rhizosphere ...
AACCGAGAGAACGGAGGTCATGTCGTTCTCTGTTTCCTCCGTTTTCTCCTGTTCAAAAATCATCGGTTGCGGCTGTGCCGCGCTGGGCCCCCCGTGGTTAAGGCACTTTCTCGGTCTAAAAAGAATCTACGCCAAGCCGTCAGGCGAACAGCAAAGCCCCGCCATTGGGACACACTTCGTGGTTCGCAGGGTTGCCGCCCGGCGCATCACGACAGCAGCCGGCCGCCGGCCCGCTTCAAACAATGCGAAAGGTAGGGAAGAAGCTGTTTCTTGCGCGAGACCACGCCCTTTAACTCAAAAATGTTGTCCTCAACCAACGGGTAATCGATCAACTCGATGAACGATTCCGGGCCGGCCACCAACAGGGCCGAGCTGTTCGTCACCACGTCAGTAACCAGCAACGCGCTGAAAAGGTAATCCTTCTTCTGTCGATGATGCTCGAGCGCCTCGAGCAACCGGTCCTTCAACTTGAAGAAATGATCGAAGCCCAGCTCTTCAATCTGGGCCACGCTGAACAAATAGCCCTGCTCCCGGAATTCCTTACAGTCGGCCACGATGGCCTGGGCTACGGGCAACGTTGTCAGCACTGAACCTGACGCGAACAGCTTTTCCGTGAACTTGGAGGCCACCACGCCGGAAATATCCTCGAGCTTCTTCAGAATCTGCGCGTCCCGCTCCGTCGTCGTCGGACTGGTGAGATTGAGGGTGTCGCTCACCAGCCCGGCCAGGAGCAAACCCGCCACCGATTTGGTCATTTCCACCCCATGTCGAAAGAAACAGTCCGCCACGATGGTGCTGGTGGAACCCACCGGCTCGTTCCGGAATAAAATGGGCTGCGTCGTCGTCAGCGCGCCGATGCGATGATGATCGATGATCTCCACGATCTCCACCTTGTCCGCCCCTTGCACCGCCTGGGAAAGCTCATTGTGATCGACGAGAATCAATTGACGGTGCACCTTCCGCAGAAAATCCGACTTGGTCAGGATGCCCACCGTCCGGTTGTGATCGTCGACCACCGGAAAGGCCTGAAAATGGGAGGCGGCGGCGATCGCTTCGATGCCTTCAATCGGCTCATCCTCCCGGAAGGTCAGGAAGTGCTCATGAATCATGTGCCGGACGCTAATCGCCGCCCGGCAAAGCATGGCCGTGGTGGTTGTATCATGCGGCGAGCTGATCAACGTGACCTCCTGCTTTCGCGCAAAATCGATCATGGATTGAGCCACCTGCAGCCCGCCCGTCACGATCACGCACCGCACCCGCTCGCGAATCGCCAGATCCTGAATCTCCAACCGATCCCCCACCACAACCACCAGCTTCTCCCGCGGATAATTCTGCAGGCGTTTGTAGAACGATTCGAGCCCCATCGCTCCAATCATCAGGAGCAGGTCTTCTTCGCGCTCGGCATGCGTCGAGAACACGATCTCGGCGCTCAGCACGCGGGCCAGGCTCCGCATGCTGCACAAGACGCGGCGGGAATCCAGGAGGCGTCCGGGAGCCGGCAGAAAATACTTGGTCATCTTGAAGACCGAAATCAAACCGGCGCAGGATCGGTCCTCGCGCAATACCGGCAGCACCCGGATGTTCTTGTCCTCCATCACGCCCAGCGCGTCCGCCATGGTTGCATCCGGAGGGATGGAAATGACGCGATCGGCCATCACATCCCGCACTTTGGGGGAGACATCCGCGACGAAGCGCGGAGCCGGGACCCCAAACGATTCCAGCACGTAGTCGATGCGCGCATTGGTATCGCCACAGCGGGCGGCCTGGGCGTGGGGCGAGCCGGTGCGCCGCTTGAACTCCGCGTACCCAATCGCCGAACAAATCGCGTCCGTGTCGGGATTGCGATGTCCAATGACCAATAATTCGCCTTCACTCATGCCGATCAACAAGTAACCCGTCGGAAGAATTCGCCGCAACTTGATTCCTTGATGTCGCCCTGACGGTTGCTCAGTATCCGCCCGTGACGTGTAAAGTCATAGCCACGGCCAACCAAAAAGGCGGTGTCGGTAAAACCACAACCGCGGTGAATGTCGCGGCCTGCATGGCCACGTCAGGCCGGCGGGTATTGCTGTTCGACCTGGATCCGCAGGCCAACGCCACCAGCGGCCTGGGACTGGAGAAAACGGAAGGCGCCAGCGCTTACCGCCCCCTCCTCGGCGAAGGCACATTGCTCGACCGGGTGCAAAAAACCGCCTACGCCGGCCTGGAGATGATCCCCAGTGAAGTGGATCTGTGCGGGGCGGACATCGAAATCCCGCGCCTGGAGAACCACGTGCATCGCGTCCGGCTGGCCCTGGAGCCGGTGAGGGAGAGCAATCGATTCGATGTGATACTCATCGACTGCCCGCCATCCCTTGGCGTTTTGACCCTCAACGCCTTCGCGGCCGCGGACTACCTCCTGGTTCCCCTGCAGTGCGAGTATTACGCCCTGGAAGGCATTTCCATGATTACCCGGCTGCTCGACCAGCTTCGCACCACGGGAGTCAATCCCCGCCTCGAATTGCTTGGGGTCATCATGACCATGTTCGATGGTAGAACGCGGCTGTCCCAGCAGGTGGTCACGGAAGTGCGGCAGCATTTTGGCGAACTGGTGTTCGACACAGTGATTCCGCGAACAACGCGTTTGGCGGAGGCGCCCAGCTTCGGCAAGCCGATCATTGACTACGATAAATACAGTGCCGGCGCGGCCGCCTACGAAGTGCTGACCCAGGACATCCTGAAACGCCTGGGTTAGGCTCCGGGCCCCACTCGATCCGATCCTGAGAATTCAGTTGCGACAGGTATGTCGCCCTCCTAGCATCGGCCACGGTGAAGATCATATCTTCAAGAGGGCGCATCCTCATTGCGGATGATGATGACGCCTTTTGTATCGCCACTCGGAGTTTCTTCCGAGCGGCCGGCTACGAATGTGAATCGGCCGGCGACGCGACTCTGGCCCGGCAACGCATCGTCGACGAAGAATTCGACCTGCTCATCGCCGACCTCAACATGCCCGGAAACTCCGGGCTCGAACTGGTCCAGTCCATTCCCGAGCTGCGCGCCGGGCTGCCCGTCATCATTCTCACGGGCCGTCCGACCCTCCAGTCCGCGACGCGCTCAGTGCGCCTTCCCGTGGTTGCCTATCTGGTCAAGCCGCCGAACCCGGACGAGCTCCTGACGGTTGCCGAACAAGCCATCACTCAGTACCGCGTGTTTCGCGCCATCCGCGTCAGTCGCGATCGATTGGAAGCGTGGGTTCGCGATGTGAGCCAGCTCGAAGTCCTGATGAGCCGCCCGCGCCATTCCGGGGAGACAGGATCGACCGAAAGCTTTCTCAATCTCACTTTGAGCAACCTGTTCGCCGGCCTGGTCGAGCTGAAACAATTCACCGAAGCGATCAGCCAGTCCGAGAGCCAGCGGGGAATCCTGCAAGGGCTGACGCTCTATAAAGCACTTCAAGAAACGGTGTCCGTTCTGGAGAAAACCAAGCAATCATTCAAATCCAAGGAACTGGGCGAATTGCGCCGCAAGCTCGAAGGACTTCTGCAAACGTCCCCGGTGGAGACCTCGAATTCCTAATGGATGTTGGGTAGAATGCATGACGCCCTTTCAGGGCTGCGGGTCTAGCGGTGCGATCTACCTGGGCCTCCGCTCGCCGGGCTCGCTTCAGCCCAGGCTATAACTTCGCGGGCTTTCAGCCCTAACCAAACTGCTCCTTTCGCCGACGATGGAAAGCGCCCGCTCTCTACTTGGCCGGCGCCGCGTTGGTGTCGACGGTGATCGCGGCAGCCGGCGCATTTGTGGTTTCCACGGTCATGCTCCGTTTCATTCCTATTTTCTCCTTCAGTGTGGCAATGACACCAAACTGATTAAGCAGGCTGTAAATGAAACAAATGATCACCACAAACAGGACGAACTTGGGCCACGTCGGCGGACGCTCCGCAAATGGATCATCCGCCACTGCGCGTGCGCCCTCCGGCAGTGCCGCGATCGCCGTCAGCGAGCGGCCAAACGTTACATTCATGCGAACACGACCGTTAATGGCCCATCCGTTGGCATCAAGAATGGGACCCAGATTGCGCTGACGAAGCTTAAGCCACGCAATCAGCATGGAAGGTCCGGAGATGACCAGCAGCAGTCCTACAAAGGCCAGGCAGACCTGCCAGAATGGCAGCTTCAATACCCCTGCGAAGTAACCGGCAAACGCCGCAAAGGCGGTGCCAATCGCGCCGACAGCCACTCCCAGCGCCGCCACGGTTCCCACATCCACCTTCTTTTGTTCCGGCTTGGCTTTATCCGCGGTGGCCGCCGAGGACGCCGCTGCGGCAAGCCTCTTGTCGGACTCCGCTTCCGCGGCGGCTGCACGTTTCGCCACCTGTTCTTCAATCATCCGCACCAGCTTCTTGTAGGGCGCCCAAAACGCCTGCCGCACGCTGATTGGATTCTCGATCACCTTCGTGATGGTGGCATCCCAATCGCGGCCTTTTCGGTCATAGAACAGACCGTTCCGGCCGACCATGAGGTTGTCGGCATCGCCCGCTGTGAACGCGGCGGCGATGGTCATCTTTTCGCCTCCCGGACGGTTGCAGTCGCAATAGGCGAGGTACGTCTTCGCCAAACCAGCCAGGGCGGCGTGTTTGCCCGCGTCATGAACGGTGACACAAAGGTCGCAACTCCGGCCATCCAGATACAACGTGCCCGCCTGAAACGTTGCCTTGCGTTTGCGGGAGTAAAAGTCCTCGAACGAAACGAAATTCCTGAGCAGCAAACCCAGATACCGATGGAACCGCACGAGACGGTCGACCGAGACAATGGAATTGGACTCCGCTTCAACTTCCCTGTCTTTGGCGATCAAGCTCGTGATTCCCTGGCGGGTTGAGCCGCTAAGAATCTCCTGGACGCGCGCCAGTCCCAATCGCTCCACACTGAGGCCCGCCTTCGATCCCGCCCAAGCCAGGTAAGGCGCCAGCTTGCCATGGATCGCGGCCCAGTCGGCTTCCGTCAGCGAAGTCCTGGCGCCAAGGATTGGCTGGACGACCTCGGAGTTGAATTTGGCCATGGCGCCAGCCCACGCCGGATTCAAACCGTCCTTCAGCGGAAGGGGCTTTCCAGCTTCAACTCGCGCCAAGGGAAAGCCGGTAATTTCGTCCGCGGTAATGGACATGTCTTTTGCGCTAACCGCGAGATACTCCGATTCCTGCCGGTTCAACGCGGTTAACGCCCGGGAATCGAACGCCGCCAGACGCACGCGTGCAAAATAGTCGTCGACCTTGCCCTTGACCGCCTCGACCGCCCCGACAGCGCCCGCAGTCCCGACGCCCAAGGGAAGCACCGCCGCGTCAGACTCGGCCTTCTTCGACCAGTCCGCGAACGCCTGGCAATCCGCGAAAAACTGATCGGCTTTGGCCTGGCCGATGCCCGGTTGCCCGCTGCGATCGGCCTCCGACCCCAGGCAAGTGATGATGTCATTGATCACGGCGGCCAAGGCCGCATCACTGGCCAGCGCCGGCGTCACAATGCCGTCGCCGTTGAATTTCCCGGGCGCGAAGATCTTCGACAGATCCCCGGTATCCTCCACCGAGACGGAGGTCGCATCCGGCTTGCCGATGTTGATGAGAATCTGCCTGGCGGAAGCCAGCACCTGCTTGCCTTCGGGAGTCGCGTCGTTGATGGCTGAGAGCTGCAGGAATTCGGGATTCTTGAGAATTTCCGCCGGCTCCTTTAGCACAGAAACGGTCCATTTGACCGCGGCCACGACTTCCGGAGAATGGACCCGCCCATTCTTGTCGGTGTCGAGAAGGTCGAGAGTGCGGGTGTCAAACTCCGTGCCTCTCGTCGGGCAGGCAAGGGCTGCCCATAACTTTTGGTCCAGTTGATCAATCGCCGCAAGATCTTCGGCCGACATGAAACGCACCTGATCAAATCCGCCGGCGCGAAAGAAGGTCCATCGATGGCTCATATAGATATTTTCCAAGGGAAGCGGCTTTCCAACGGCCAGGACGCATCACTCACGCACCCGTCCTTTATGCCACTTCCAGCCCCAAATACGACACGGAAAAGACAGGGTACGACTGTTCTTTACTGCATTGACGACAGATTGAGTCGGATGCCGCCGACTATAGAAGTGCTCGCGTCTCGCGCAAGGCTTTTGGGCTCTTAGGGGATTTTAGAGTTTTGATTTTTGATTTGCGATTGAGCTACTTCGGGTCCCCCTCTGTCCTATCGCCTTTTTGATCTTTCAAGTCGTGCTGAACAGCATCCGAAGTCCAAGGCCCAAACCTGAGCAGAACGCCGGGAAGTCATCCAATCGCAAATCGCAAATCAGAAATCCCTTCCCGCCGCAGCGATGAATGGGCGGAGTTCGTGCATCAGCTTGGCGAAGCCATCCAGCGAGACTTGTTGGGCGGCATCGCTCCAGGCTTCAGTTGGGTTCGGGTGCACCTCGACCAGCAAGGCGTCGGCTCCCATTGCCACGGCACCTTTGCACATCGCGGTTACCAGGTCCGCGCGGCCGACGCCCTGGCTGGGATCGATCACGATGGGACAATGGGTCTCCTTCTTCATGATGGGAATGGCCGAGAGATCGAGGGTGTTGCGGGTGTAAGTCTCGAAGGTTCGCACGCCGCGTTCACAGAAAAGCAGGCCCGGATTTTCGTGGGCCAGCACGTACTCACCAGCCAGCAGCCATTCCTCAATTTTCATGGAAAGCCCCCGCTTCAGCAGAACGGGACGCCCGGTTCGGGCAGCGGCGATTAGGAGTTGAAAGTTCTGCGCGTTACGCGTGCCGATCTGCAAAATGTCCGCGTGCTCGGCCACAAGGTCCGCTTGTTGCTCGGACAAAAGTTCGGTAATGACCGGCAGGCCAGTCTCTTTGCGGGCCTTGGACAGCAACTTGAGCCCCTTCTCGCCCAGGCCCTGAAATTCGTAAGGCGACGTCCGTGGCTTGAAGGCGCCACCGCGAAGAACGGTGGCCCCGGCCTTTTTTACGGCGTGCGCGGTGGTCAAAAGCTGCTTTTCACTTTCCACCGAACAAGGGCCCGCCATGACGTGGAACTTCGTTCCGCCGATTAGGGCCTTCCCGGCTTTCACCGTGGAGTTGGCCGGGTGGGCATCACGACTGACGAGTTTGTGGCGCTTTTGAACCGGCATCACCTGCTCGACTTGCGGCCAGCTCGAGAGCACTTCGAGGGTCCGGTGAGTTCTTTCGTCGCCAATGGCGCCGACCACTGTCCGGGCCACGCCCCGCATCACATGCGGTCGATAACCCAGCCGCCGGATTTCCTTGAGAACGGCTGCTTCGTCTTTCTTCGATATCTCTGGTTTCAGCACAATGATCATGGTTCAGGGCAATAAAAAAACCGCAGGTGCGGACACCTGCGGTTTGGTTTCGGTGGTCGAATCTAGGACAGCCACCAACGCAGGCAAGCCCGGCTAAAATAGCCGAACCACGCGCTGCTAAATCGATAGCTGAGGTAAATCACGGCGCGAGCGTAGCAGGAAGACCAGTGTCGTCAATGGTCATTCACGATGGGAGGCACCAGCGCATCATGAACCACTCGAAGGAGCGCCTCCGCCGCAAACGGCTTCTGCAGGACGTGCACGCCCGCGCGGCTCGGGGTGGATGGTTCCTGCAGGCCGCTGACTACCACAAACCGCATGGCAGGCTGAATCTCGCGAATACGTTCGATCAACGTCGCGCCATCCATGGTGGGCATCATCAAATCTGTCACGACCAGTTGAACGCGATGCCCTTCCTGCTGGAATATTTCCAACGCCTCCCGCCCGTCGACTGACGTCAACACCTGATAGCCGTGGTCCGTCAGCGTCGCATGAGTCACGGTCCGGATGGAGCGATCGTCATCCACCACCAAAATCAACTGCCCGGAACCGACCGGCACAGGTCCTTCCCGCGTGGAGGCCGGCATGAGCCGGGTCATGCTGTGAATGGGGAAACAGACGTGAAAATATGTTCCCTGGCCTTCGACCGATTCCACCGTGATGAACCCCCCGTGATTCTTGACGATGTTCAACGCCGTGGATAATCCGAGCCCGGTGCCGAGGCCAACTTCCTTGGTCGTAAAAAACGGATCGAAGATGCGGGGCGCAATCGCCTTCGGAATGCCGGTTCCGGTGTCGTGAACCCGGATGGAGACGGCCCGCGCGCTGTTCGATGCGGGGTGCAGGCGAACCTGTTCATGGCTCAACTCCGTGGTGTCGACAGTGATGGTCAATTGACCGCCATTCGGCATGGCATCGCGGGCGTTGACACACAGGTTCATGAGCACCTGATAAATCTGGGTGGCATCGCCAATGACGGTTCCCAGTTCCCGCGCGACGGCGAATTTCACCTCGATCGAACGAGGAAAAGTGTCATGGAGCATCTGTTCCAGATCCCCCAATAGTTTGGGCCAGGCGATGACCTTCCGCTCCCCTTCCGCCCCGCGGGCAAAGGTCAACAGCTGGCGGATAATCTGCGCGCCTCGTTTGACGGACGATTCAACGCTGTCGATCAGCTCCCGATCATCGGGGTCGGACAGCTTCGGGCGGAACAGACGCAACGCCAGCGTAATGGGCGCGAGCACATTGTTCAGATCATGAGCGATCCCGCTGGCCAGCGTGCCGATGCTTTCCAGCCGCTGACTGCGCAGCGCCTGCTGCTCCATTTGTCGCCGGGTGGTGGTATCTTCCGCCACAAAACAGTAACGGGCCGGCCGGTCCGGCGGCGACGGAAGCCGGGCGATGGTCACCGACAAGTGAAGGTCGCGGCCACCCGCATGAAACGTGTCGTCGAAGTGCACGGCGGCGCCGCTCTGCCCATTTTCCCGAATCTGCCACAGCCAGGTTTGGATGGTTTCCGGAGGAATGCCCAATTCGCTGGCGCAGCTGAGACAGCTGGTGTGATCAAAGCCGAAAAACTGCTCCACTGCGCGGTTCAACGAAACGAAACGGAGATCATCTTCCAGCGGTTCGATGATACCCATCAAAACCGGCGCCGTTTCGAAAAAGCTCCGCAGGGTGGCTTCGCTTTCGCGGAGGGCGCGTTCGGCCTCGAGACGAACCCGGTGTTCCTCCGTCTCCTGCACCGCGCGGCCCACCGCGGGCCCGAGCCGCGCCAGATTATGCTTGAACACGTAGTCGGTGGCTCCGTCCTTCAGCGACTCCAGCGCCTTCTCCTCACCGAGGAAGCCCGAGACAAAAATAAACGGCGTCGTCGGGCTCGCCTCGCGCGCCAGCGTCAATGCAGCCTGCCCGTCAAAACCGGCCAGATGATTGTCCGCCAGGATGACATCGAATGACCGATCCCACAGCGCGGAAAGAAATGATTCCCGGTTATTGCAAACAGTGATTTCGGCTTTAATCCCCTCGCGGCGAAGCGTGCCGGCAATCAATTCGGCATCCAGCGGATCATCCTCCAGATGGAGTATTCTCAAGGACGATGGCATATCACGACCTCGAAAGTAAAATGTGCTCTCGTTACGACGATGCGGTGGGAGGTGCTTCGTTCACTTTCATCCAGAACGCCCCCATGACGCTGACAACCGCAGAAAACTCTGAAAAATCCACCGGCTTGACGACATAGGCGTTGACGCCCAGCTGGTAGCTCCGGAGCAGATCCCCCTGCTCCCGACTCGATGTCAGCATCACGATCGGGAGAGTCTTGAGCTCCGGATCCGCCTTGATCATCCGGAGAACCTCAAGGCCGCCGACTTTTGGCATCTTAATGTCAAGGACGATGGCGGCCGGCAGCCCATCGCTGCGCTGACTGTATTGGCCGCGACGATAAAGGTAATCGAGAACCTCGGTACCGTCCTGCACCACCACCACTTCATCAGCCAGGTTCTCCCGGGCCAACGCCGCCAGCGTCAGTTCCGCGTCGTTGGCATTGTCTTCCGCCAGAAGAATCCGTCTGGTTTGACTCATACAAATAATTTTCTACCGGCCACCCATGAGGATCGAAATGGAAGGCCCGGAGTGAAGAGGCCTGACGCTCCAGGATGTTCCCAACAGTTCACCCACGTCCGCGGTCCATGCAGAGTTGCCATTTGCGGTTGTCGGTTTTGCCCGTTTAATTCACGTCGCATTCCGCCAGGCGCTGACGATAAACCGTGCGGGCGTGTTCATAAACGCGCCGTCCTTCATCCACTTCGGCTTTCAGGAATCGTTCCTTCTGCGTCCAGCATTGGTTCACGGCGTCCAAACACCATTGCACGCTCTGACGCGAGGCGCGGATGGGCTTGCCATCGACCATGACAAAAATCGGATTGGTATGCGAACTGGGCAAAATGCGCAGCGCCACCCAGCTGCTGCGGGCAATGTCGACGTCAAAGGAAACATCCCGCAATTCCCCGTCAGCCTGGATGGTCTTTTTCGCCACCGGCATTCCGTTGACCAGGACCTCGAGCGGGACCTCGCGGGTCTTGCCCACACGCGCGCGTTCCAGATGCCAGTATGGCGGCTTCTCGTACGGGCGTTCGCTCAGGTCAGGGTTCGGCGTTTCGTCCAATCGTGCCGCCACCCGGGCGGTCAGGGTGACGCGTCCTGCCTTGGCCAGTTTGACTTCGCTGCCATTCACACCCACGGCTGAACCGTTGGCCTTGAAATCCAACAAATGGCTGCGGCCGTCGCCCACATAGTTTCGCCCCTGCCGGATGCCCTCGCACCAGGCATCATAATCGAGCTTCTCCAGCTGGACATAACTCCGTCCGAGGCCCACCCGCTCGCCGTAAATGCAGGGGAAATCGGTCTCGCCGCTGATGCGTGTGCGAAAGCCGGCGTTCAGGGTGTGGTACCAGACGTTCAGTTCCCAAACGTAGGGCGTGTCGACCGTGGAAATGAAGTCAACGGCGGGAACAGGCTTTCCATCGGGGCCCGGCACGTCGTGGGTCACATCAACGATGTATTCATTGGCGCCGATCCCGTCAAACTTGGGCAGTTTAAAAGTGGGAAGTTCGTTGCCCTGCACTTGCAATCCCCATCCACTGTGGGCGGGGCCCACCACCGCTCCCTGTTTTTTCGCCCAGCGCAACGTGTTCAACCCAAGCTTCGGCCAATGCTGGGACGAATTTCCCCCGGGGTAAATCTGTTCCTTGAGGCGCAGGAGGACCAGGTGCCCGCTTTCATGAGAACCGAAACCCGAAACTTCAACGTCGTAGCGCAACAGGTAGGGAAACTGGGAAACTTTGTCGATCGTGCCGCAAAAAAATTGTTTTTGATAATCGAAACAGGGACCCCAGGTCAGATTCGCTCCCACCTTCAAATCCTCGCCCATGCAATGCCGAAACATGTCGGGCGCATGCACGCCTTCGCTCGGCTTCGTGTAATGCGCGCAGCCCGCCGCGTGAATGTGATGGTCCCCCGACCACCAGCCCTGACGCGATGGATCAATCCAGCGCGACATCTGAAACGACGCCTCCTTCATCTGCCCATCCACCTTCACCGTTTCCTTCTTCACCAGCGATTCCGGTCCACGAGACACCTCAATTTGATAGGTTCCCGGCGGCAGGCGGACGGCCTCGCCGTCCGCACGATAAACCTGGGGATGAAACGAGAAATCGGGAGCCAGCCGCTTGGATTGCGGTGGATAGATGCGCCCTTGGGCATCGCGGATGACAAAGGCCGCAATGGTCGGTTGATTATTTTCATCGCGCACACGAAAGACCACCGGCCGGACAGCCTGAGCCGTGAACAGAACATCGGCTTCGTTGCGGTATCCAATGTCCTGGGTTCCCTGGCCGCAGCTGAATGAGATCTTAGCCTCGCGCTGGCCGGCGTCGCGGCTGAAAAGCTGGACTATTCGATACTCCAGATTCAATCCGCTGAGCGACTCGCGCATGGGCGCCCGATCAAAGAGGGCCGCGTCCAGCCAGCGCTGAGCCACATCGGACTCCGGTGAATTATGGAGGCGTTGGGCATTGGGACTTTCCACTTTCAGCCGCGCTGTCGTGCCGGACTCGTTATGGACCTTGACTAGAAAATCCCGCCAGCCCTGTTCGACCAACTCGGGCTTGGCCGGCCCCTGCTGGACCTTCACCCGCATTTCCGGATTGATGTGGACACCGAACAGGCAACGGTCATCGAGAATCTGCTGCGCCTTGGCGGCGTCGCCGCCTTGAAGGGCATCCTCAAGGTTCCGGCGCTCGCCGTCACTGAACGGCGACCCAATGTAATCGCAGGCTTCCAGCAGCCTTTTTATCTGCGCGGCAAATGGCTGAGCCTCGACGCCTGTCACCACAGGAAGCGGCGCGGCGCCGGCGGAAAAACCGGCCAGACATAACACGACCAGGGGAATAAGTGGTAGAAAAGCCTCTTGTTTCAGCTTCATGATGCATCCATTCAAGGAGATTGACGTGCCGCATCATACCCTTCGTCCGCTCGTTGCCCAGCTTTGAATTTTTGCCACGCCAGCCGGCATAATCACAAACATTGCGAGGCTCAGGTTACGGGCGGACCGCGGGTCTGTGACCCGCAGCGGGCACGACAGATCGGGCGCGATCGCGTTGGCCTAAGTCGGCTTGATGTTCGGGCGCGCTGCGGCTCACAGAGCCGCGGTCCGGACCCGGCCCCGGTTCAATGCACGCCCGCCATCCAGCGCATCAATTGCGCTTGCGAAAATTCCTCACGCCCAAGTTCCGCGACGACCGAGCCCTCCCGCATGACCAGGATTCGCCGGCTCAAACTGATGACCTCCGGGAGCTCCGACGACACGACAATCAAGGCATAGCCCTGGCAGGCCAGTTCATCGAGTAAGGCATGGATCTCCGCCTTGGCGCCCACGTCCACGCCCCGCGTCGGTTCATCCACGATGAGAATTCGACAGTCGCGGGCCAGCCATTTGGCGAGCGCCACTTTCTGTTGATTGCCTCCGCTCAACCCGGCGATGGCGGCGTCCAGCGACGGCGCCTTCACGCGGAGCCGGCTCGTATACCGCTGGACGAGCTGAGCCTCCGCCCGGCGCCGCACAAATCCCGCCCGCGTCAATTGCGGCAGCGCTGCCAGCGAAGCGTTTTCGCGGCAAGACATCGACAGGACCAACCCCTGGCGCTTGCGATCCTCGGGCAGCAATCCAATGCCAGCGGATAACGCGGCGCGGACATCGCCCGGAGCAAGCTGCCGGCCCAGCACTGACACGCGGCCGGTCGCTTTCGGATCGAGGCCGAAAATGGCCTGGGCCACCTCGCTGCGGCCCGCTCCGATCAATCCGGCCAATCCCAGCACTTCGCCCGCGCGCAAGGTGAACGAGACATTGCGAAAACGTCCCGCCGAACTTAATCCCTCAACACGCAGCACCTCTTCCCCAAGAGTCAGCTCCAAATGTCGCGGGACCGTCGCGCTCACGGCGCGCCCGACCATTTGTTCGATCAGCTGGCCTGTCGTGATCGACCCGGTTGCTTGAGTCGCCACGTGGCGGCCGTCGCGCAATACGCTGACGGTGTCGCACAACCGGAAGATCTCCTCCATGCGATGGGAGACGTAGATCATGGTGATCCCGCGCTGGCGCAGCCGCTGGATCAGCGCGAACAAATGCTCGCTCTCCCCTACCGACAAGGAGCTGGTCGGCTCATCAAAAACAATGATGCGCGCGCCGGTCCCGATGGCCGCCGCGATCTGCACCACCTGTTCGCGTCCGGTGCTCAATTCTCCAATCGGCTGCGAGACGTCGATGTCCGCTTCGATGTCCGCCAGCATTACCCGGGCGCGCTCCCGCATGGCCCGTCGATTCAGCCATCCGCCAAACCCTCTCGGCAGTTCTCCCATGCAGAGATTCTCCGCCACGGTGAGATTGGGGCAAAACGCCAATTCCTGATGAACCATGGCGATGCCGAGCCGCCGCGCGGCCAGAGGGGTGGC